>Ga0180432_10007621_pt1 | contig 13696 bp, 9 predicted proteins | sample SS_ome_10_FD_132414 | JGI IMG/M metagenome (GOLD analysis project Ga0180432, IMG submission 132414) | Hypersaline lake sediment archaeal communities from the Salton Sea, California, USA - SS_1_MS_2 metaG | ecosystem: Environmental > Aquatic > Non-marine Saline and Alkaline > Hypersaline >...
CGAACAGCCATGAACACGAAGCCATTTCCCTGAGGCAGCCAGCGGAACTGCAAAATATTTATCCTTCCAAAGTTAGCGGCAAGTTCAGCTTCTCCTCCGCTGGGGGAAATCACCCAAATCTGAGTGGGTCCCTTTCGGTTGGACAGGAAGGCAATCCTCTTGCCATCCGGAGACCAGGCAGGAGATCTCTGGGCTTTTTCACCCTGGGTGAGCTGAAAATATTTTCCTGTTTCCATATCGATGAGCCAGAGATCGGAATGGATAGTGTTGCTCTTAAGGTCTTGGGAATTGACGGTAAAAACAGCTTGCCTTCCATCCGGAGAGACTTGGACTTCGCCGATCGATCGGTAGTTGAAGATGTCCTCGAGAGTGACAGTGCTTCCCGCTAAAGCACAACTCAGCACAAGGCTTAGAATTAAAAATCCAATGGTTTTTTTGGTTTCCCTGATCATGTTATACGCTCCTTCTGTGATTAATAATAATGATTTGATCCTTGACAAGTCAATCAATTTCTTGTGGGCTCGAACGTCAAATGAAACTCTCAGGGCACTTAGAATCGATCTAAGTCATACAAATTAATGAAGTTGTAAAGAATTCCGATCGCGGTTCAAATGCGATCGTTTCATTTTATAATATACAGAATACAGAGATATAAACTATAAATGAAACCGAAGAATTTGCTGTTTCTGATTTTCACCACAGCCTTCCTCCTGAAATAAAGAACAGATTAGGACAATTTCATTTTAACGGAATGGTCCGCGAGAGGGACAGAGGCACTCGAAGTTCTTTCAGAAATTTTCCTCTTTCTGGAGATTGTTATGGTTCACGTCCTCCCGGAATCAGGAGTTGTATTCACGAATTCCAAAATTTTTCTGCTGGGTAGGGTTTGTCATAGTTCAGTATTTTATGGAGCCGAATAAGGAACGGGTTGAGGGCCGGTGCTCGCCGGATCATGAGTCTGGCGAGATCGTGGATCTTTCCTGGACGCTGGTTAAAAGGACAGACACGTAAACAGACAGCACAGCCCATGTGGTTCTTTGCCCAAAAGGAATAGCATCGTTCTCCGTCTATGTACCACTTCTTGATTCCGGAATGGCTGGATATATTGGGACCCTCAGTCGTCATTTCCCCTTCGGGGATCGCCTTTGACGGACAGTGATTGGCACAAATTTTACAGGTTTTGCAGAATTCGACAACGCCGAACGGACGGTATGTGTCGTGTTCGAGCGGCATGTCTGTGAACACCTTGCACAACCGCACTCTCGGACCGAATTCCTCGGTGACTAAAAGACCCATTCGGCTCCATTCTCCCAATCCTGCGGCCATGGCTATTGGAATACTCAAAGCCGTGTCGTTCCCACAGGGTAGGGCTTGAAATCCCAGACTCCGGATAAAAGACGCCAGTGAACTTGCGATGAAGGCCATTTGGGAATAGCCTTGTCCTGAAGCCCCACCGGCTGCTGCAGTTGGTGAAGAACGAATGAGATCATAGTCCATTGCCACTGCCATGGCTATGGCGTTATCGCATCTCTGGGGGATTTCGAGCGGGTAATGATCTTTGGTGAGGACGTTGAATTCATGGGAGTAGATCCAGTTGGGGTTAAGCCTGCAAATTCCGACAAGATCAGCGCCGAAAAAACGGGCGGCCCTTTTGATCAACCGGCTCAATTCTTTCGGCGATTTATCTATTTTTTTTAGACCAGCTTCCTTCAGGTTTCCCTGGGCTTGACAGGTGTCCTCCCATGAATACAGGCCTGAATTGCTCCTCCAATTGCCAAACCCAAAACTTCTTTCCAGGTTCCATGCGGCTGTGTGCAGGCCAAAGTCTATCCTGGTGTATCCGTCTTTATCTCTATGGTTTTTGGTGTTGAGAGATTCGTGAAGAGGCATGATTTTTTCATCCCAGTGTGCTCTTTTGAAAACTTCGTTTTTCTGATCGAAACGATATGGGAGTATGGGAAAAGAGGGGGTCTGCGTGTTATTTTTGTGTCTTTGCGGCATCTCACTCTCCTGCTTTCACTAGGTATTGAAAGCTAACAATGCATTATAGCAGAACGTTAGTAATTCCTTGCTTTTTCGGTGTTTCGCGATGGATCTGGGCAAGCGGTCAATTTAAGGTATTGGCTCATCATCCCATGCGAGTCACAATGATTTTTCCAACTCACTTTTTTCTTGAGCATTCAAATGGAGCGCTTGAAGACCTGATTTCTGGTCAATATGGACGATTTGTCCTTCGAACAAAGTCATGAGGCACTGGCAATTCTTAATTTCTTCAGGGGATGCTGTGTAGAAATCCTTGTCCCATACGGCAATATCGGCGTACTTTCCGACTTCAATGGATCCAATTTTTTCTTCCAGGAACATTTGATGGGCGTTCCACAAAGTGTATGATCGCAAGGTGTTGATCATATCGGCAGATTCATCCATTCCGAAGGGCGTTGGCCCGTAGACCGCCCGCATTGTCTCCCTTGCGACAGACGCCCAGAGCCCGAATCTTGCCTCGAAGGGAGTGACGGGAAAGTCAGAACCGCTTCCCCATTTCACCCCTTTGGAGAGAAAGGTTTTGAAAGGATTGAGCCTGAGGACTCTGTCCGGGCCAAAGTTGCCGGCATATGTATCACCGATCCACCATGTGAACGGGGGCTGGCTTTCGGGGTAGCCGGCATCATATTTTTTTTGCAGATCAGCCATCACCTCTATCGCGTGGTCTGAAGGTATGACGCAGTGAATGATTCCGTGGCGTAAGCCGTGGATGGGATTTTCATCGAGGGCTTCTGCGTACGCATCGACTGTACAGTCGATGGCTTTGTCTCCGATGGCATGAATACTGATATGTAATCCGGCGTTATGGAACATTTTGACCTGTTTCCTGAAGATTCGGGGTTCGATAACAGGATAACCATAATTGCCCGTGTCTTTGTCTCTGAAGTTCTTGTTCCACTCTTTGTATAACCAGGCCGTTCTCGCTCCTCCGCTTCCGTCCAAAAATATTTTTATACCTCCTGAAATCAATCTGTCATTATCCGTTGGAAGATAGGGTTTTGTAGTGGAGGCAACCCGGTCAATAAGACCCTGGGCTTCTCGTATAGTATCGCCCGCTTTCCAGAGGCCGAATACCCTGATCGTAAGTTTATCCTGATTACTCAGATTTTGATACGCTTCCCATCGTTGTGGGTCTATCACCGGATCTTTAACAGCTGTCATCCCTTCCTTGTTGAATTCCTGCATCATCTTGATCATGCCCTCTTGAAATTGGGTGGTGGTAAATTCGGGAATCAAACGAGCGACCAGCGACTGCGCGGATTCTTTGAGCACGCCAGTAGGAGTTCCATCCGGATACTTGTCGATGGTTCCCCCCGGTGGGTCGGGAGTGTCTTTGGTGATGTTGGCGAGCTTGAGCGCCATACTGTTCGCTGTTCCGTAATGACCCATGGTATGCCTCAGATAAACAGGATTATCTGGGGAAACAGGATCCAAGTCAGTTGCAAAGATGTACCTGAGCTCTTCCAGTTTTCCTTCATCCCACCCTATGCCGCGTATCCACTCTCCCGGCTTGAGTGTTTTCACCCTTTCTGCAACTTCTTTCTTGACCTCAGCAATATTCTGCACTCCAGGATAATTCAGATCGAGACTGTGGAGACGCATGACCGCAGCAGAAAAGTGGCAGTGAGAATCACTGAGGCCGGGTGTAGCGGTGAACCCCTCGAGATCGACAATTTGTGTGCGGCTCCCAATCATTTTCCGGATCTCTTTGTTCGATCCGACTGCGATGATTTTGCCATCTTTGACCGCCACGGCTTCGGCAATTCTGTTGGATGGATCAACCGTGATAATTTTGCCGTTCATGAGAACTGTATCAGCAGCCGGAGTTTTATTGGCATTCCCATTTCTATCGTGATCTGTACACGATAAGGAGATGAAAGTGATAGCCATGCATAGCAAAATAATGATCGAAGATGCTAATTTCTTATGCCTCATGCCAAACTCCTTTGTATTCAGTGGACTATGTGTTCTTTATTTCTTTTGAATCCTTAAATCAAGTGCGATTACGGTTAACGTAAAGACCTCTACTGTTATTCGTTCACTCCCTATAGCGGGATGGACGGAAATATCATGCGCAAAAAATAGCTTTTGATGCGCGTTTGAAATTTCCACCCAGTGCAAGTCTAAATTAAGCCCTGCCTTCAATTATTCTATGCTGTTGGATAATAGACATTGATAATATTATCTGCAGATTATAATATATATCATTAGAGAGATCAACATGACTTGGCATAAATCCGTGATGCGATGGGGTCCGTTCAGTGGAATGGCACGTCCATTTCCAAATCCGTGATGCCTGGCTCGTTGAATGACCTGATTGATGATTTTGAAAACACGCCCATTTTCCATCTTCTATGAACATCGACTCGGTTCCCGGCCTCGCTCTCCTTTCCCTGCGGGAAAAGGGCCCATGCCCGCTTCGTCCTTCAAACGGTTTTGGCCATCACACAATCTGGTCACTTCATATTGCACACAGAATCGAGCGTCATCACGGATTTGGAAATGCTGTCGCACGTCCAAGACGATTCGTTCAAAACCTCTTTTTCTGTGTATAATATAAATTTAGGAGATAAGCGTGAATCGAAGAAATTTCATGAAATTGGGTGCAGGCGGAATGGGGGCTGTTGTCGGCGGGAGGTTTGTCTTTGATCCGGATCGATCTACGGCTCAAATTATGGCCGAGGACCATGGGCATCCTTGGTGGGTCAAGTCAATCGATAAACCTAAATTGGCCGTCGATGACAGTGTCTATTCAAGGTTCGAACCCAGGAAAGCTGTTTTTGGTTCGTTCATCAAATACTATGGAGCGGAAAACGCAAAAGCTTTGAGACGAAGGAGCCAGAAAAGAAGATTGCAGTATCTTAAAAACAAAGAGCCTGGTTACAGACTTGAAGACCGTGCCTTGGCTGAGGCCGGCTGGGTCATCTCGAATTTAGGCGGACTCAATAGAGGAACCCGCTCCTGGACCAGCCATTCTGTTCTATCGCCCGAGAAATTGGGTGTCGAGCCATACCAGGGGAGTCCAGGCGAGGCGGCTCGATTGATCAAGGCTGCAGCCCGGCATTTCGGAGCCGCCAAAACTGGGATCACGATCCTGGATCGGAGGCATATCTACGCGAAGGGAAGAGGAAAAAATGTCGTTTTCGAGCCGGTGAATGAGCCTTATGAAAGCGATGACAAACTCGTGATTCCGGATAAATGCCGGTATGCGATTGCCATGGCTGTTCAGATGTCTTTGGACAATATTCAGTGTGCTCCGACTGCCATCAGTTCAGCAGGTTCGACGTTAGGATACAGCCGGTGTGAATTGCTGGTGGCGGGGTTGGCGGAGTTCATAAGAGGATTGGGATATGTGGCCATACCCAGTGTGAATGATTTGGGATCGAGTGTTGCCATTGCCTACGACGCGGGATTGGGTGAGTTGGGGCGGACAAATCGTTTGATCACTCCCGAATATGGCCCCACTGTCCGCTTGTGCAAGGTCATCACGGATCTGCCCCTGGCCGCTGACAAACCTATTGACTTCGGTCTCCTCGAGTTCTGCAAAGTGTGCAAGCGCTGCGCAGAAGCCTGCCCTCCAAGAAGCCTCTCTTTTGATGATGAGCCGAGCTTTGAAGTCAAGGGAGAGTGGAATAATCCAGGCCATGAAGCCTGGTTTGAGGATTCCCCTCGATGTTTTGCCTATTGGCAGGAATCCACGTCTAACTGCAGCCTCTGTCTTTCAGTCTGCCCCTGGTCAAAAAAAGATAAAACCCTCATCCACGAGATTGTCAAGGCCTCGAGCGCCAAGATCCCTGCGCTCGATGATCTGTTCGCCCGAATGGATGCGGTTTTTGGCTACGGAGGACAGAAAAGTGCGCAAAAATGGTGGAGCCTGGACCTTCCTGAATATGGCATCGATACGACACGGGCAAAGGGATAGACCATGGAGAGCAAGGCCTCTTATCACTTCTTCAAAATAAAGAAAAAACCCTGGTATGTATGGCTAGTGAGGCTCCTCTGGTGGGCTTGGCTTATTTTTTGGATGGAAATGGCATTGGGTTCTTTGAAGGAACACGAACCAAGAGCTGCTATAATTTCATTTGGGATTCTTATATTCAGCCTTGCAATCGGAATTTTACTCTGGTCTTGGGGAAGACTGAAGCCCAAAAAATAATCTTGATTTGAGTCAAAAGTTTTTGCACTGCCATCATCGGCGATTGTGTATCAGGTGCAACCATTGCTTTGATCGTTCTAAAAAAGATCCTGATACACAGCCCTTGAAAAAGCGTCTAGCAGCAGGATATGTTTTTACTCGGATAACCTTTGCCGGTATCGGGACAAACAGTAATTGTAGAAATCATTTGAATCTGTGAAAATAGCTGAGATCATAACAAAAATCCGGTCCTGTTGAGGTTACAAATAGTGACTTCGAACTGAAGCTGGAATTTTTTCGCGGATTGGAAAGGTCGTAGAAAAAACAATTTTTCTGCTTTATTTTGATATTTGACCCGTTTAATCGAGAGAAATCTTTGCTATCGGAATTGCCGGAAGAGAAAAACGGATAAAATGGACAGAACGAGGAAAATTAGCCAGAAGTCACGATTTCAGGTGCCGAGATCGATTCCAATGAATTCCAACGAGAAGAGGCTTTTGATTATTACGAGTTCGGTGCACTACCTCACTCACTTTTTCATTCTGGTGTTTCCAGTTATGGTGATGCCTATCAGCCGGGATCTTCGATTGGAGCCTGCCGCTGTGATTGCGATCAGTTTCCCCATGTATCTCTGCTACGGTTTGCTTGCGATTCCATGGGGATATTTGAGCGACCGTATCGGTGCCCGTGTGATGATGGGCACTGGAATGGTTATCGCCGGCATCGGTTTCCTGACTGCAGGTCTTTCGGAATCATTCCAGCAGCTGACGCTCTGTCTCAGCTTGGTCGGTGTGGGGTGTTCCGCCTATCATCCCTCCGGCTTAGCGCTGCTGTCCAAAGGCATCAGGCTTCGCGGCAAAGCCATGGGAATCAACGGGCTGTGGGGAAACTTCGGCATCGCCAGTGCCCCTCTTGTCGCTGGAATCTTCACCTATGCAATGGGATGGAAGAGTACTTTGCTGTTTTTTAGCCTGTCTGGGATTCTGCTCGGTGTTGCCTGTCTTGCAGTTCCTTTCTCTGTCGGCAAGGAAGACCTCCAGCAGGGCAGCTCAGTCAACAGTCGACAGGCTATGACGCTCTTTCTCATTCTCTGTGCAGCTATGCTCTTTTCTGGACTCTTGTATCGCGGGTACACAATCATCCTGCCGACCTTCTTCGAGAGTAAGCTGGTCGGTCTCGGTGCTCTTTTGTCGCATGTGCTTGGTGATGTGTGCGCAGCTCCGGAGGCCGACACCCTGATGGCCACACTGATCACCAGCGGGGTTTATCTGGTCGGGATGGTCGGACAGCTGTTCGGTGGCCGGGTGGCAGATCGCTTCGACCTGCGCAAGGCCTATTTGACCTTCTTCGCATGTGCCCTGCCCTTACTGTTCTCGCTCCAATTCGTTGAAGGCCTGCTTCTGATCCCGCTTGCAGGCTTATTTATGCTCTTCTCGCTGGGGATTCAACCAGTCGAGAACAGTCTTGTCGCCATGCTCACGCCGCCCCAGTGGCGCTCGGTGAGCTACGGCATCAAATTTACCTTTCTCTTTGGAGCGGGATCGTTGGCAATTCATCTTGTCAGTTATTCAGAATCCCATTACGGACTGAACGGTGTGATCATACTGCTCTCTTTCTTCCTCACTATGCTGATCGCGATGGCTACTGTCCTGCTTCTCGCGAGCCGCGGGAAGAACGTAAGGCACCATCACTGAGAATGAGCATTGATCCAAACCAGTGGCTGTACACCAATGATCCAAGAATTTAATGCCTGAGTTCACGCGCTCTATTTCCGCAATATTCAAATCTTTGTCTTAGACAGAAGTGCGATTAATGATATAAAATGCAGTATACAGATTATAGGAAAAGCTTGACAATAACTGTCAAATTGAATAATCTTTCAGATGTAGAATGCATGTGATCCCAGTCTGAAGTTTCTCCTTTCATGGAGAACCAACGATGTTCTGTGTGTTCTGAACTAGGAAAGAATTTTATCAATGCTGAACAGGTTTGCCGACTCATTGGAGAATCTAATAAATCCTGTCATCGAATTCATCAATAGGATTGGAACGGTGATTCTCCTCTTCATGGTACTCCTCCTGGGAGTCAATGTGGCACTCCGCTACATCCTCAGAAAGCCGATCAAAGGTTCTGTAGAGCTGGAAGAGTTTCTCCTTGTTATTCTTGTTTTCTTTGGTGTCGCTTACACAGCTGTCAAGAAGCGTCATATCAGGGTGGATTTGGTGTTGAAAAGACTCTCTGAATCAACACAAGCTGTCATATCGAGCATAACCGCAGCCATGAGCATTGGGCTGTGCGTTGTGATGACTTGGCAAATCATTGTCTACGCCCAAATCAGATGGGCAACGAAAGCCGAGAGTATCATTCTGAATCTTCCTCTATTTCCTTTCATATGTGTTGCGGCTTTCGGAAGTGCCCTGCTGGGATTAGCCATTCTGATTGAATTCCTCAGGTCTCTGGACAAAGTGAGTCAGTTAAAAAAATGGCTGTCCTTGACCATAGGTATCGGCATAGTCTTGATTTTGTTTTGTGCTGTTTTATTCCTTCGGCCACAGCCCGAAGCCATGGCTTTTATTGCCTTTGGTTTTTTGATTCTTTTTCTTGCCCTCGGGATGCATATTCTCTTTGTTATGCTACTATTGGGATTTTTGGGCAACAGCTATATCCATGGAATAAGCGCCGGATTGCATCATATCGGGACCGCCCCTTATGAGACAATAGCCGAATACAGTCTGTGTGTGGTCGCCTTTTTTGTGCTGATGGGATTCATAGCTTCCCAGGCGGGAATAAGCCGGGATATCTACTCCACCACTCACCATTGGCTTGGACAGCTTCCTGGGGGGTTGGCCATGGCGACGGTATGGGGTTGTGCGGGTTTTGGTGCTATCTGCGGGGATAGCTTCGCCACTTCCGCAGTCATGGGAACGGCCGCGCTGCCTGAAATGAAAAGATATCACTACAGCCCTAAGCTTGCTACCGGCTCTGTCGCTGCGGGGGGGACTCTCGGGACTTTGATCCCTCCCAGCATTGCCATGATCTTTTACTGTATCATCACCGGACAATCTATAAACAAGCTTTTTATCGCCGGGATACTTCCCGGCATCCTGCTGACATCCATGTTCATGGCCGTCATTTTTGGACAGGTCCGGTTGAATCCACAATTGGCTCCCTCTGGCCCAAGAAAAAATGTAAAAGAAAAAATACTTTCTCTGAAGGGAACTTGGGCCATGTTGTCGCTGTTCGTGCTTGTTATAGGAGGCATTTATGCCGGGTTCTTCACTCCCAATGAGGCCGGGGCGATCGGGGCCTGCGGTGCACTGCTCATTGGATTGGCCAAGCGCGAGATCACTTTGAGCAAACTTAACGACGCGCTTACTGAAACCGGGCAGACAGTGGCCATGCTGCTCATTATCCTGGTGGGAGCGATTATGCTTGGCTATTTTCTTGCCGCCAGCAAGGCTCCCCTGGTCATCTCGGAATTTGTCGTCGGCTTATCTGTGAATAGGTATGTGACCCTTTCGTTGATTCTGCTCGTCTATGCATTTCTCGGGTGTGTGATGAACATCGTTCCGGCTATGATCATTACACTGCCCATTTTTTACCCGACAGTCATAGGCTTGGGATTCGATCCGCTTTGGTTTGGTGTTATCATGGTTATAATAATCAACATGGGAATGATTACACCTCCCATCGGGATGAATGTGTTCGTTATCAAAGGTGTCGCCAAGGATGTTCCCCTGGAAACGATATTTAAGGGCATCCTGCCTTTTCTCGCAGCCATGATAGTGTGTTTAATTATCCTGACAATTTTTCCACAAATTGTTTTATTTTTACCGAGTTTGATGAAATAAATATGAAAAGAAAGGAGGATTGAATGACAATCGCATATGGAAACCTGCCGCCGCTGCGGTATTATGATCCGAGAAGAGCTTATCCTGGCTATACCTTGTTTGCGCCCATGGGTGGGGACATGGTTTGGCTGATTGACATGGAGGGCCGCATTGTTCACAGCTGGAATGTGAACTATCCCCCGGGCTGCCATGGAAGGCTTTTGCCCAACGGAAATCTGCTCTATGCAGGCAAAAAGGAAGACTCCCCCATTCCCGATTTTGGAGGCTCGGCGAGCTTAATGCTCGAATTCGATTGGGACGGCAATGTCGTCTGGACCTATGAGGATGACTATTTGAGTCATGATTTTGACCGCATGGATAATGGAAACACGATGCTTCTTAAATGGGCCCCGATGCCCAAAGAGGCCGCAGAAAAGGTTAAGGGCGGTGTTCCCGGCACAGAGAGGGAAGGGGTCATGTGGACGGATGTCCTTCATGAGGTTGATCCGGAAGGGAAAGTTGTCTGGGAATGGCTGGCCTACCAGCATTTCGACCCCGAGATAGATGTCATCTGCCCTCTTTGTCCGCGGGACAGATGGGGACAAGCCAACGCCTGTCATGTCATGCCCGATGGAAACATCATCGTCAGCTACGCCTTCATGAGCATGATCGAAATCGTAGAGAAGAAGACAGGGAATATTCTCTGGCGCTGGGGAATGGGTCATGAGCTGGGGTTTCAGCACAATCCAACCCTTCTGGATAATGGCAATATTTTGGTTTTCGATAATGGCAGGCACAGGCAGCTTGCCCCAGATTATTCCCGTGTTATCGAAATCAATCCCAAAACCAACGAGATCGAATGGGAGTATATGGCCAATCCGCCGACAGATTTTTACGCGTCGTTTATAGGAGGTGCCCAACGGCTGCCCAACGGCAACACCTTGATCTGTGAAGGGCCCAAAGGCCGATTTTTTGAAGTCACTCCGGATGGAGAGACTGTATGGGAATATGTCAACCCCTTTTATAACGAATTCGGGCGATTCGGGCACTCGAATATGTCATTCCGGGCCTACCGCTACGGACTCGACTATCCCGGATTGAAGGGGACCGGCCTCGATGACATCAATATGATTTACGCATCCACAACTGCCCCGTCGTCTGTTGGAGAGTTCAAAAGGATGCCTCAAACAAGCCGCAAAGCACCGAGTGCTGGTGCTAAAGCCGGGAAGGATAAAAAGGATGAATTGAAAAAGAAGATGCGTGAGCGTCTGGGGAAGCTGGGATATTGATGCCCGGTAAAATGGCCGGTTCTGTCTTTCTTTGGTGATGGAATGCAAAGTATGAAGTATGAATACTAAGATAGGGATGAATCCTTCCTATCACACCGGAGGTTTGTGGTGAAGAATGTGGTTTTATTAACTATCGATGCGCTACGCAAAGATAGGCTTGGATTCTATGGGAATAAGCGGGACCTTACGCCTTTTATGGATTCGCTAGAGGATAAAAGCCTGGTATTCACCAGGGCCCAGGCGTGCGGTCCGTACACGCAGGCTTCTTTTCGGGGGATACTCACCTCCTCGCACTTCTTGGATTACGGACTAGAGGAAGAGCTCTCTCTGGAGAGAACATTGATTTCTGAGCCGCTCCAGGACGCGGGGATCACAACCGCCGCCTTCCACTCCAATCTTTACCTCAGCGATCTGGTGGGATGGAACCGAGGCTGGGATGTGTTCTACGATTCTATGGACGATGATGTGGATCCCCAAATTCCGTATATCAGAGGACCGGATATGATCCGAAAATTCAAGGCTTGGTTGTCGTCGCATGTGACATCCGGCTCCAAGCCCTTTTTCGCCTGGCTTCACTTCATGGATGTCCATGAACCCTATGTGCCGGAAAGAAAATATGTGGAACTTGTCAACCCTAGCTTGTCTCTCTCCGAAGCTGAGATGTATCATCTTTTTGAAAACACACTTCTGAAGAGAGATGTCTCCGATGAGTCGAAAATCATGCTCTTAAGCCAGCTCTACGATATTCATGTACGTGAGATGGATGCATACGTTGAAGAGTTTTTTTACATTCTCAAAAATCTTGATGTCCTCGAGGAGACAGTGGTCATCATTACCAGCGATCATGGTGATGAATTCAATGAACACGGCGGACTGTCTCACGATGACAAGATGTATTCCGAACTCATCGATATTCCTTTACTGATGTTCGATCCGACCCGGGACAAGAGAGAGATCTGTGACATGTTGGTGAGCAATGTCGATTTACCGCCTACTGTATTACATCTGTTCGATCTGGAACCGGAGGAGCTTTTTCAAGGTCATTCACTCCTTCCCTGCCAGTCTTTGCTCGAGAGGGGCTGTTATGGGGAGGCTTTATACCATGAAGCAGGTAAGGGTGAGGATATCAACAAGGATATCTATTTCTACCGGGAAAAAGATATGAAAATCATATACAGAGCTAATCTTGATGCGTGGGAAATGTATGATCTCATAAATGACCCAGGAGAGCTGGAAAATATCATCGACACCGCACCAGAGGCTGAAAAAATGAAAGAGATGATCAAGCCCAGGGTCAGGAGATGGCTTTAAAATAATGAAAGGAGCGTAACCTATGACCAAAGACGAAGAGATTGCACAACGATGTAAGGAACTCAATGACAAATCCAAGGAGGTTATTCGTGAATCTTTCGAGCGGTTTAAACAGGATGACCTGGCCATAACATGGACAGGCGGTAAAGACAGCACCACGACTTTATGGCTGATCCGTCAGGTCTGTTTGGAAGACGGCATTGACATTCCAAAGGTGATGACGATAGATGAGGGGGATGCCTTTCCCGAAATTCACGATTTTCTCAACAAGTGGTCAAAGGAGTGGAAGCTCGATCTCGAATGGTGCATCAATCAAGATGTCATCGATGCTGCCGCAAAGAATCCGGATTCCGTGGTGACAGTGACAGACTTGAACGAACGGAATCAGGCGGAAATCAAACGGATCGGCTATGACAAGGATATCTTTCCTTTTGAAGCTGAATCCTACGTGGGAAATCACCTGATGAAGACGGTTGTGTTCAATGAGTATATTGAAAAAAATGGCGTAAAAGGCATTTTTCAGGGCCTGCGTCGAGACGAACAGCCCGCTCGAAAACAGGATGAATACTTCGAGCTTCGCAAGGCCGAACATCTGGTGCCCGAGCACACGCGAATAAAACCGATCCTGCATTTCACAGAGCGAGATATTTGGAATAATATGATGTTCAGTAAGATTCCTTACTGCGTTCTCTATGAGAGAGGCTACCGTTCTCTGGGAGCAGCCAGCTCGAGTCATATATCCCAGGAAGGTGTGCCAGCCTGGGAACAGGATTTGGAGCACACCAAGGAAAGGGCAGGCCGTAGGCAGGATAAGGAAAAGATGATGGCGAGGCTGCGGAAATTAGGTTATATGTGAACAGGCTAATCTTTTGTAATCTTAACTCGAAGGGCTAGGGACAAAAAGTTTGCTACTCCATAGTAAGTCTTTTGTGAAGCAAGTGAGCAAGCAGGCTACAGAACAATAAGGAGGACTATATGCTACCAGGTGAGAAGAAGTATCCGCATATTTTCAGCCCGATAAAGATCGGGAATCTGTGGGCGAAGAACCGGATCAAGTATGCCTCGACCGAGACGAACTTCAACTACAG
>Ga0180432_10007623_pt1 | contig 13695 bp, 11 predicted proteins | sample SS_ome_10_FD_132414 | JGI IMG/M metagenome (GOLD analysis project Ga0180432, IMG submission 132414) | Hypersaline lake sediment archaeal communities from the Salton Sea, California, USA - SS_1_MS_2 metaG | ecosystem: Environmental > Aquatic > Non-marine Saline and Alkaline > Hypersaline >...
AGGATCTTTTTAAGGTCCGTAATGGCTTCAGTGGTGGTCGTAGTATGACACATTATCGCCATTGTAGCCCAATTAACTGCATCTTTTGGCCGGTACTGCCACGCCGCGACGTCATCTTCACGCTGAAAGCCCGAATCCGGATAGTTTACTATCTCATGGGCTGTCGGCCTCTCGGCTTCCAACTCGGCACGAGAGGGGAAAGCGGAGAAGGAACGACCGACATACAACCTTGGCGAGACTCCCGGCGTCGCCACAGCGTGGCAACGGCCGCTCAGCGGCGCGAGGCACCGGCCGCATGCGTGCGGCCTGCGCTGCAGCTGGGCAGCCCGGGCAATGGTTCTGGTCAGAATAGGAGGGAGATGGGGAAGGGTCGACGTTTCATCCGGCGCCTGCAGCCCGCTCACCGAGCCGACAGGCGGCGCCCAGTGCCGAACCAGCCGCCGCCGCCCTCCCTGCGTAATTACGGCACATGGGCCGACGAACTCAAAGATCGGGTACGGAGGGGCGGACAGCCACAGCCGATCGCCCTTCGGGTCAATTTTCCCCAGGAAGTCATAACACAGCGCCATCCGGTATGTGGCGTGGTTGCAATCTATGTAGTAGCCGTTGCACTCAGTGTACTTCCGGTGGAAGATCGAAGCCGAGAGGGGCAGGATGAACCAGGTGAACGCGTCGGCCATGCGGGCGAGGGGGGGGGTGAGTTCACACGCATTCCTGCCGTCCATTTTCTTGCCCGCGACCAGGTTAAACAGTGCCGTGACCGTGTCATAGCTCGGCGCGTCATATGCGGCTAGGACCCGCGCCTCGTTTAAGCGCACGGGACTGCGGTACCTTGGGTCTTCCTGGGCGAAATTGTGGCCCACTACCGCTTCTACGGCGAGCTGGGCGGCTTTGGATTTGGGAGCATTCTTGCCCCGGACAATCTCCACCCGTGTGACGTTCCCGACCCTGTCCTCCGGCGGGGTACGAACCCAGAGACGGACATGGGGGGCAGCCCGGACAGGCCGGGCCTTCTGGTTAAGGTGGCCGGCGTGGGGGCGGACTGCGTCGGCGAGGTCGTGCATGAACTTCTGAAGCTGCTCCGGCCCCTCCGGCCAGGGGGTGAGGTAAAGGAAACCGTAAGGGTAGCGGGCGGCCGCGAGGGGCTCACCTTCCGGGGCGGCCGGGAAGCTGCCCCCTTCGCGCTCCCAGGCGAGCATCGCCTCTCCGATGGCGGCGGCGTGGCGCCCGGGCTCGGCAGGCACGACCTTCATGGCAAGATAGCCGCCCGCCGGGGGCTTCAAATTCCGGCGGACTATCCGCCCCCCCATAGCGCGCGATGGGAGGGCACCAGAGCCGGCAGACCCTCTCGGCCACAGGCCGGGTGGTGACCACCGCCACTTTGGCCCAGATGCAGAACTGCCAGGCCCACCTTGAGGGCCAGAACGTCGTCACCGTGGACGGCGAGGACAACACGGTCGAAGGGGTCCACCAGGACTTGGCCCTCAACTACAACAAGGGGTGCGTCCAGCACCAGACTTCCCGCCAGGGGTTCGAGGAAAGCCTCAGCAACACCATCGCCCAGTCGCTCAAAAGCCAGGAGGTCGCCCTCACCTCCTGGCTGTCGGCCGGCTCGAGCGACCAGGCGGACGTGATCAAGAACCTGATCCGGAACGACGTCACGACCAACGTCGTGCAGGACTGCATGGGAGAACTCAGCGGGCGGAACATAGTGCGGGTCCGGGGGCGCGGCAACGTGGAGAAGGACGTGACCCAGGCGCTCGAAGTTTCGGTGGTCCAGAAGTGCATGCAGGGGACCGCCAACAGCATGAAGGCGATCGCGGGGGTGACCAACCTGGCCAACCAGCACCTCTCCCACGTCTCCACGAACCCCCTCAGCTTCATCGCCGACGCGATCCACGCGGTCACCGGCAGCCTGTTCGGCGCGGTCGGCCTCGCGGTCGGCGTGGTGGTGGCCTTCGTGGTCCTGGTGCTCTTTCTGCACCACCGGCGGGAGGAGGGGGGGGAGGACGGAGCCCCCCCCGCCGGAGAGAAGAAAATGGCGGCTAATACATCCCCGCTCGCGCGATGAGCAGCAGTGCCGCCCCCGCCCCCGCCCCCTTCTGGGGGCAAGCGCACCACATCCGCCAGCAGAAGATCAACGCCCGGGCACAGGCCAAACGGGCCGAGTCCTGCCGCCGTCAAGCGGCGGCGGCCAAGGCCGCCAAGGACGCTGAGGACCAGAAAAAAGCTGAACGCCTGGCCATCGCCCAGGCGGAAGCGCGCGAGAAAGCGGCGGCCGCCGCTGAGGCTGCCAAAGAAGCCATCGCTGCAGCTTCAGCGGCTTCGGAGGCCGTGGTGGCAGCTGCACCTCCGGTGGCAGCTACTCCTTCCGCAGCGCCCCCCGCCGCGTCCCCACCCCGGGCCGGCCCGGCCACAGAGGCGAACGGCTACGAAATGATCGCGAAAAGCGTGGAGGAGGAAATCAAGAACGGTGCGAGCACCACCCCCCGGGTCTCGTCCCCCCTCGCAGCCTCCACCTTCAGCGGGCACCTCTGGTGAGCAAAAATACCGTCCCACCAAGGAACCATGCCAACTTTTTGAAGCCAAAGTCAGGCTTGAGGCGTGGCTGACGCCTTCCCACCATCCGGCGGGGAAATTTCACCCCCGTCGGGCAGTGCTGCCTTTACGTCGTCGGGCGGGGCGCAGGTTTCAGAGGTGCGAGGGGTGGCGGCCGGAGGCAGACCGCCCGTGCCTCGATCTCCCGTACTTCCGAACCCACCCCCCCGGTCGGCGCCGCCGAACAAATTTTTGAGCTCTTCAGAGCCGGCAGGGTACGACACGTACTCGGGCGCGTTCAGGCTCGGAACGGCGAGCTGCACGAGCGCCTTTCCGCGCGGGAAGGTAATTGCCTCTGTGGTCGGATTGAACAGCCTAACTTTGAGCTCCCCCCGGTAGTTCATGTCGATCAGCCCGGGCGAGTTGGGCATCAACAGCACGTGGCTGTCAGGCTTCGATATGCTGCTGCGGGGCAGAAGGTAGAAAGGAGAACGGACCCCCCACGGAAAATGGGGGTTCGTCCAGTAAATCGCAATACAAACTGCGCGAATCCCCAGGCCGACTTCGGTGACCTCCTGGGGCGGAAACGTCACCTCTCGGGGGAGAGGCAGGTCGACCCCTGAGTCGTAGTTGTAGTTTTTGTCTTTCCCCGTCCCGTCGGGCGCGTCTCCATTCCCCGGCAGGGCCCAGTGAGGCAGGTACAGCCCCTTAGCTTCCTCTCTGCATTCGATGATGAACCGGTGAGTTACGGGCGGAGGGTCCGAATTCTCAGCCGAGATCAGTTTAACCGAAACGTCGCGTCCTGTCATGGTCGGGCTGTGACCGCGCTGGGAGGCTTCAGTTTTGGCCGCCCGGGGGCTTCAGTTTTGGCTGCCGGGGGGCTTTAAAACTCCTGCACATACCCGCCATGTCTGCCGCCGTCTGCCCCCCCGGCCAGGCCCGGGCCCTCGACGGCCCTGAGCGGGGACGCTGCGCCCCGGCCACCTTCGCCAGCTTCGCCCCCGGCCCTCCCCTCGCCGCCCTCCCCTCTTGCATGCGGGAGGCCGTCCGGCGGTCGGCCGCCGGGGCCCAGACCTGGGCCGACGATATGCTCATGGGGCGGCTCGGCCAGCCGGTCGACGCCGCCCGCGCCCGCTGCGGGGGGGAGGCGATCGTCCCTTACTGCCAGCAGGCCGCCTTCAAGGACACGGTGTACTGCGCCTGCGTCAACGCGCCCGCGGCCGGCGCCGTCTGCGGCTTCGCCCCCTGCGCGAACAGCCAGCTCGCCTACCGGACCACCCGCCAGCGGGGGGTCGAGGACGACGCCCGCGCCCGCTGCCCCACGCAGGTGACCTGCCGCAACACCATCACGGTCGGCGGGGTCCACAACGTGGTCCGCGCCCGCCAGGCCGGGAGCTGCGGCAACCCGCCAGCCCAGGCCGCCACCGCCGCAGGGCGGCACCCCTACGCGGCGACGTTCGTCGCTTTCTTGGTGGTGGTTCTCGCCGCGGTCCTGCTCGCCCCCTCCCGGGGCAGCTCCGAGGCTCCTTTTGGACGGCGGGCCCCGCCAACTACGACGTCGTCACCCAAAGATGGCGAGCCCGCCCGCCCGTGACGGAAGCCCGGAGCGGGAAGCTGCCGGCCCGCTTGCGGCACGCCCCGCGTCTGACGCCCTTGACCGGTTTGCGCTCCTGCAGATCAAGCCCACTTCTCGCTACGAAGGCTATGACTCCGCCGAGGAGGAAAAAACGTACTGCCGTTCCCTCCTCAGCGCGGCCGACCTCAAGGCGGCCAAAAGCCACGTCGAGGAACACGGCGGGCTGACGTCTTCTAAAGTGGCCTCCCTGCTCGAGAACAACACCTCCCAGCGGTTCACCCCCGCCGGGGTGAGCGTCCTCGACGCCGACCTCGTGGCGCAGATCGACCAGCTCACCGAAGAGTGCATGTTCGTGCTCCCCAACAACGCGGTCCACAGCCGGGCCGAGCTTCTCAGCCGGTACCCGTTCGAGGTGCTCGGGATCGCCCCGGAAGAAGTGTTCGCCCGGCAGGAGCTCGGGGTGTTCCCCGCCTCGAGCCGCAGCTTCGACCAGACGAAAAAGCGGTACCAGTGCCGCGACGTGGGGTCGGGGGGCGAGTTCGTCCTCCTCGAGGACCGGGTGGCCCGGGCCGCCCGGAAGCGGCACGTCGACCGCCACCCGCCCGAACGGGTGGTGCAGACGAAGATCTACCTTGCTCGAGAGGGGTGGGACGACTTTCTCGCGGTGGTCCGCCAAGTCCGCCTCCTCCGCCGGTTCACCAGCCGGGCCGCCCGAGCGGGCATCCTGGGGCTAGCCGCTGCGAACTCCGCCCGGCCGGCCGCCCTCGAGGACAAGGAGGGCTGGGACGCCCGCAGAGCCCGGGAAGCCGCCGAGCTTGCGGCCCGGGAAGCTGCAGTGGCAGCGCGAGAAGCCGAGATGGCGGCCCGCGAGGCCGAGCTGCTCGCCCACCTCGAGGGGCTGGCCTGAGCCCCGGCTCTTTTTGCCCAGTATAGTCCGCCCGGCACGGCGGAAGCAGACGCGACGCCCGCCCGCCAGATGGTCAAAGCCGACCCGGCCGCCTTCGGCCTCGCCTTCGTGGGCGTCCTCCTCCTGCTTCTCATCGGCGCCTTCGCTTGGTACCACTGGCCCGGCTCTTGGGAGGCGTTCGAGTTTTATGGGGGCAGCCGGCCAGCTTGGCCGGCGCCGGCCGGGGAGAAAGTGAACTCCCTCCGCTTCGAAGGGTGCACTTTTACCACTGCCAACCCTCAGGGGGAGAAGGCGAGCTTCGACGTTACGCCCGTGCTTAACGGGATGGCAGTCGCCTACGACGTGCCGCTTGCGCCAGGCATGTCGAACACTTTGTTTCTCGGCGGGAGTGAGGGGCAGCAGATCCCTCTCAATCCATTTTCATTCGTAATCCCCGGGTTCAACGACCGGGGGGCTGTCCCGGACAGCACAGCTCGGGACCGGTGGAAAGTTGTCCCACCGGGGGCGACCAAGCTTACCGGCAGGGTTCGCGCTATCTGAGAGTGAAGTCGCCCGCCCTCCGCGCTGAACCAATCACATCCATCGCCAGAGTTTGTAGTGCGTGCTCACGTCCGACGGTGAACAAGTTGTCGCACGGCTGGAAGCAAACTTCCCTTGCCTGAATAAGCACAACACCGTACACGCGGCGCGGCTCAGTACAGATACTCATGGATTTCAACATCAGCACCGCTCAATGCCTCTTCGCGGCCCTCATCATGGGCACAGTGCTGTTGGTTTGGTGTCTATGCTCCTGCAGCCAGAGAAAACCACGACCTGTGGGTAATCCTGTCGGGAGACCCCCCATGAAAAATTCTCCCCTCAACCAGACTTAACGCCACGGGAAAAGCATGAGCTGGAGTCGATAAATAACAACCCATGGCTCCCCAATGGACGTGCATTCCAGAGGGCGTTGGCTATAGCGCGCGAACCGATTTTCCCCCATGCCTTTCCCATTTCGGGGGCCCCACAGGCAAGAAAAGGTACAAAAGAACAAATGAAACAAAAAGATCAAACTCGGGGCAGAGCTATCGCCATTGAGCATACCATTGACGGCCCCACCTGATCCGTCATCAGCTCCAACGCCGAACACGAATGCCGAAGGGCCATACCCGCCCTGGTGGGCGAAACGTTGAAAAGGCACTGCTGACCTAAAACCTCGCTGTGCTATTAATTGCCTACTTTACGAAGACCTGCGCCAGCCCCTTGATGTAAAATTCTGAGAAGCTGCGCGATTTTTTGCGCCCGCGTCGGGCGCTTGGGCTGCCGGGAGCGCGACCACAGGCGACTGCAGAGCCCGCCGAAGAAACTCCTAAGAATACATGACATCGCAGCGATGAAAGCGCTTGCGGTCGCGGCAGTCGTCCTTCTCTGCCTTCTCCTGGCAGCTCAGGCCGGGGCCGGCGTGACCCTGTCCCGCAGGCTGGCCGGCGCGGGCTGGATCCTTCACACCCGGCCCAACTGCTCAGCCTGCACGGCGCAGGCCGCCGCCCTGGGCGACCCTTTCTATGCCCCCCAGGTGGTGGACGCTGCCCCGTCAGCTTTCGGCCACCCCTACTGGGTCAACGCCCGGACTGGGGAGGTCCAGGCAGGGCTCCGCCTCCGCCCCCAGCTCCAAAAAATGGCGGGGTAGACTCACAACATCATCTGCGCGAATGACGTGAACGGCTTCAGCGCGACCAGGTACCGCACCCCCATATGTTCGCAGCGGAACAGGATCCGCTCGCCCGGGCGGCCGCAGTAGACGGTGATCAAGCCCGCTGGGACCGACGACGAAATGAGCATCCCGTCAGCCACCCCGTAGGCGACGTCGTAAAAGTCGCCGTCACCCAGCGACGTTTTAAGGAAGATTTTTGCCGGGTCGTTGTAGATTTCGCTGAAGTTGGGGACGCCGCTGCCGGGGTGCTGGAGGGTGAGGACCCCGGCCTGCAGAGTGACCTGTATCGTCGCATCGCTGGCGTTCTGTTTGGCGACCTCGTGGGTTTTCTTGAGGGTCTCCTTCGTCACAGTCCAGGAAAGTTGGTAATCGTCCCGGGCCGCCTCGTAGCCGTCAGTTTCGAACTGCGCCCACACCCCTTCATTGTCAGAGTGCGGGCAGTGCTCGCCCACCGTGATAGGGAACCTGTTGACCTTGCCGAGGGTGGAGTCGTGCACTTCGAAATTGAGGGTCACGTAGTCCGACCGGCTGTAGTGGATAGTGACCCCGGTACAGGTTTTGTCGATGCAGGAGAACAGCTTTTTCACCGACCGGTGGGTAAGCTGGAGCCAGAAGTCCTGGGACGCGAAGAAGCGGACCGCGGTACTCCCGTCGAAGAAGTTCGAGCACAGTATTTTGTCCCCCTGGTACTGGCTGTAGACGTGCAGCCCGATCTCTTTTTCGAAGTGCAGGACGATGTTGGCGGGTTTCATCCGGTCGAGGAACGCGAACACGTCCCTGAACGCGAACGGCCGGTCGAGCTCGAGCTCGACGTCCCGCCCGTCGACCTCCGGCTTTCCCACGAGCCCTTCATGGGGACGGGCTGGAGCGGGAGGGACCTTGGAGGGCCGGCCTGGCTTGCGGCGCTGCTCCGGCTCGCCGCTGTCCGGGGGGGGAGGGGCGGCCCGGAGCTGCTGCAGTCCGCCCTGGACGTTCTGCAGCTCGGCCGCGAGCTGGGCGAGGGAAGTCTCGGCGTCGGGAGGGGTGGCGGCCATCGCAAGCCGGCTCAGGTTCGACGGTGAAGTGACGTTTCAAAAGCCCTTCCCGCCTTCCCGGCGGCGCGCTTAAGGCTCCCGGCGGCCGGGAGCGCGCCGGCGGCCTCTTGCCAAGCTTCGGCGACCGCCGTGAGGGCTTCCTCTCCACCCCGGGCCGCCATGAAACCCGGGAGGGGGGAGACTGGGGGCGGAGCCTCCCGCGCCGCCACCGCCCGTCCGGCCGCTCGGGCTGCGGCTGCCTCCCGGCGCTTCCCCTGCGCCGCGGCGCGCGCCGCGGCCTGAGCCGCAGCGTAAGGGACCGTCTCGGCCTCGGCGGCCTGGGTGACGCCGGCGAGGTTGGCGACCGTGAAGCCGGAGGCCGGGTCGGCGACCGCAGCGTACGCCAGCGCGTTGTACGCTTCGAGGGCCGCCCGGGGGCCCTGGAGGAGGACAGCCGCGGGCGGTGAAGCTGCCGGCGCGAGCACAAGCCGAGGGACGGCCGCCGCTGCGTCCTGACGGAAGAAAACACCGACAGCAGCGGCCCGGGCCCCTGCCGGGGGGGAAAGCTCCGAAAGGGACGTCTCCGTCGGGCGCCCCCCGCGCCCTGCCGGGCGGACCGTATCGAGCCGCGCGTCCAGCTGGAAGTTGAGCCCCGACTCGGGCGGGTAGTCGGCGCCCGCGAGCAGCGCAGCCAGGTCATACACTACCGCTTCTCCACCTGGGAGGCCGAAGTTCAGCAAGGGAAGTTTCGTGCCGCTGCGGTCCTGGCCCCCTGCAGGCGGCCGGGGGCGGCAGCCGAACGTGAGGCCCATCTTGAGGGCCGGATGGGCCTCCGGGGCGGTCGACCAGGGTAAGAGAGGAAGCCCGGCGGCCCGGCAAGCCGCGGTGAGGAACTCGTCCCGAAGGCCTGCCGCGTCGGCGGGCGGGAGGGCCCGTTCGGCCACGAGCCGTTCAAGGAAAACGAGCGCGGGAGGGCCAGGGGCCTCGGCGAGGAACGCGGCCAGAGCTGCCCGCGCCGCTCCGGGGGGGGCAGGGGAGGGCACCGCGGCCAGGGCGGCGGCGACCGCTGCCGTGTCTTCAGCAGCCGCCTCGGCTTCTGCAGCTTCCGCCGCCCGACGTCGCTCCAGGTGAAGCTCACAAAGATACGAGGCTGAGAACTCGGCGCCGCTCAGCTCGGCCCAGCGGGGGGCTAGAACAAGAGCAGCCGCTTCTCGGAGGGCCGCCGCCCGCGCCGCCGGCCCGCCCTCCGTCTTGAGCTTCTCCAGGGCAGAGTCCCAGCCAGGGCCTGCCTCGCGGCGGGCCGCTTTCTCCACTTTTTTCGCGTACGCCTCGACCATTGCAGCCGCGGCGGCGGGTAGGGGTGGAGCCATCGGATCGATCGCGCAGGGAGGGTCCGTGGCGTCGCGCCGCTCTTCGCTTTCACGGCGCCGCCGCCGACGCACTATTGTTCACAGTTACAACAGCGCGGCCCACGCCGACGGCGCGCCGACACCCTGCGGCAACTGCGTGCTTTCGCACGGCTACTTGAACAGAAGGGGAAAGCCCTAATCTGACACGATGAACAACATCCTCGTTGAGCCAAGGATACCCGGAAGCGCCTCCCCTTCCGCCCCCGAGCCGGGGGAAGCGCTTCACGAGGCGGCCCCCTCCGCGGACGTCGCTTCGGGCGGGAATTTCTTCCTCCGCAACTGGGTCGCCCTGCTCGTCGCCGTCATAGTGGTCTGCATTGTCGCAGTGGTCGCCTGGATGTACTTCACGCGCAAGAAGAAAACTGACCCCCGCGGGAAAGAGGCGGCGCAGGCGGGCGCCCGTCCTCTCCCGCCCGGGGGTCAGCACGCCCCTCCCGGGGGAGGGCAGCACGCCCCCTCCGCGTCCCAGGCGATGTACAGCGAGCGGGAGTATCGCCGGCTGGCAGCCCTCCGGGCCGCCCGCGCCCGGCCTGCCGCTCCCCCCCAACCCGCCGCCTCCCAGTCGCAGCCGCAGGGCCAGCCCGAGCCTCCGGAAAGTCCGGGGGTCCAGTCTTCTCCCACAGGCACAGACCCCGCACTTCCGGGGGCGCCGGGGGCCAGCCCTGCGGCGCCAGGGACAGCAGGGCCCGCTTCCCCGGATGCGGAAGCGGGAGACGACCTGCCCCGCCCGTCGGGAGGACATCAGCCCTCTCTCGAGCCGTCGCACGCGGCGCCGAACATTCCGATCTCTCCCGAAGCTGCCCCCCCGCCCGCAGCCGGGCAGGAAAGAGGCGTGGCGGGCGAGCCGCAGGCCGACGTGCTGGACGATCTTCTTGGCAGTATATGAGACGGCGACAAGGCGGGCCGCCCCGGCCCGGCCGCACCCACCCCGGTAGCAGCACCACGCCCTCCGGGCCGGGCGCCCTTTTTTGGGCAGGACTGTCCGTGCAGGCCCATTTGTGCAATTTGAAGAGGGGGGGGCAGGCTTATTCTATCGCCCAGCTCCCAGGCAAGCACCATGATGTCACAGCCCCTCAACGGAACCCACCCCGCCGCAGCCCCCGCGCTCGTGGCTGCAGCCGTCGCGCCCGCCGCTGCCACTCCCGAAGTCCAGGAAATGCCCCCTCGAAAGGTGATGGGGAGCGTCCGCGACGTGACCGAGCAGATTCAGCAAGCGTTTCAGCAGTCGGTCGACCAACACCGCAGGGAGGAGGCGCTCAAGCGCCGCCCAACCGGCAAGCCGGCAGCTCCCAAGCCAGCCGGCCAGCAGCAGCGCCGCCAGACGGCGGAGGTGGTGGGCACCACCATGCCCCCGCCCCGCGTCGAACAACACGTGCGCGCCTCGCTCGAATCGCCGGAACTGGTCAAGAAGCTGGAAGAGCTCGCGAAGATTGCGAAGCTGCAGGAGTACCTCACCCGCACGACTCTCAGCGAGGAAGACATCAAGAACGGCATAACCCTCTTGACCCCGGAAAAGAGGGTCGAGGTCGAAAACAAGATCGCGGAAATTAAGCAGAGCATCATCGACCAGGGGCTTGACAAGGTCGAGCCCATCCGGATCGCCAAGAACGCGTCCCCCGCGATCGCCGCTTTCCTTGACTGGGTCGTCCTGCAGATCTTCGACCTCGCAGCCAACAACACCCTGGCCACCGAGCACAAAGTCGTCGAGCTCAAGTACATCGCCGACCCGGAGTCCATCCCGGATCCTGCCCGCGGCGGGCTCAGGATCTCGGACTCGGCGGCGGCGCCGTTCCTCTCCCACTACTCGACCTTCGTCAACTACAGCCGTGAGAAGGAGGACCTTCTCAACGAGGAGCGCCGTGAAGCCCAGAAGGAAAAGTCAGAGGCCAAGAAGCAGGCTGAGCTGAAAGCCGCCCAGGCGGCGGCGCACGCCGCCGCGCAGGCAGCAGCGGCGCAGGCTGCCGCGCTCGCCCAGGCCGCCGACGCAGCCGGCGGCGACGTCACGACGGCAATCGTCACCCAAGCCGCCCAGCTGGGGGCCCAGATCCAGGCTGCTTCAGCAGCCCCGGCGCCCCAGGTCGCTCCGGTGGCCCTGGCGCCCCAAGCCGCTCCAGCGGCTCCGGCGCCCCAAGCCGCCCCGGCGGCCCCGGCCGCCAAGGCCGCCAAGCCCCCTCAAGGCCTAAAGAAGACCCCCCCAGGGCAGTTCACCTCGTACATCCAAACCCTCCTCGACAAGCACGGCAAAAAGATGCACCCTAGCTACGAAAAGATTCGCATCGCCACCCGCTTCAAGGAGCACCTGAACGAGCTTCTCTGCTTGCTCCTCAAGAGCCTCGGCCCTGCGCTCCGCGCGGTGAACGGCTCGGGCACCATCAGCGCCGAACGGGTCGCATCCTACCTCGAGAGCATTCAGCTCCTCCACCAGCGCCCCGCCAAGGAGATCACCAGCCTCAAGACTGTCATAAACGACACCCTCGCCCGCTGGACCCACCACTGCAGCAGGGAAGAAGAGCGCAAGAAGCAGCGCAACGAGGAGAAATTCAACAAGATGCCCGCCGAAGAGAAAGAGGCGCTCCTCGCCAAGAAGCGCCTCCAAGAGCAGGAGCGGCTCGCGAGCAGCCTCAAGTCTCAGGAGGCCCGGGCCCAGAAAGCCCAGGTGCTTGCCGAGAAAAAGCGGGCCGCCCTCGCCGAGCTCAGCGCTGCCGCTCCAGCCGCAGCTGTCACCCCAGGAGTCCCCATCGCCTGAGCTGCGCCCTTCAACCGCCTCCGGGCGCTCATTTTTGCGTCCCAGTCGCTGACACACGAGGGGCCGGGCACCGGCCGCGCAACCCCGGCGTGGCTGCGCAAAAACTGCTTGCCGCGCGGCGCGGCACCCCTCAGGGATAGACCAGGCTGTGGATGCGGAGGGAGTACTTCCGGCCCGGGCGCTGGCCTCTTCCGGCCAGCTGGGAAGCGACGGCCTTCGAGGCCATCTCGTGGTAGAAGATTTGGTCGGTCGTCTCCGGGAGGTCGATGCCGGCGCAGTCGCTGCTTCCGGTGATGACCATGACCTCGAGCGGCTCCGTCGAGTCCTTGAACTTGGCGATGATGCGGTCCTTCTCCTCCCGCCGCCCCCGGAGGAGGTCGCAGCCAAGCCCGAGCTTGGCCACGGCGGCGCAGATGCGAACTGTTGACTCGCTGTTGTAGGCGAAGATAAGAATGCGGCGGGGCGTGCCTGCGGGAGCTGGCGCGGGCTCGTTTTCGCTCCCCAGCAGGTTCATGAACTCCGGGCCTTTGCCTTCATCCTCGCACGCCACCGGGCGGCCGGCCACGATCTGGAGCAAGGCACGGAGCTTGCAATCTTTGTTGTACTCCTCCCAGATTTCCTCGATTTTCTTGTCCGTCACTTCGTCTTCGCCCGCGGGCTCTGGGGCGGGCTCATCCGCCGGCGCGCCTGCGCCGGCGGGCTCATCCGCCGTGAAAGCCTTTTCGGCGGCGTCGGCCAGATTGGAAAGGTCCACGTCGCCTGACAGCGAGAGGATGTTGAATCCTCCGTCCTCGCGCTTGGTCGGCGCGAAGCAGTGAGGGCAGTCATCGACAAACTTGAGGCCGCCGCCGGATTTGCGGGCAATGCAGGTGTCGCAGATCAACATCTGGCAGCAGTTCGCGATGAACCGGGTGGCGCCGGCGCTTTCGTCACTGTCGAAAGGGACGAGGCAGACCTGGCACTCTCCCTCCTCGACATTCTGCTGGAGGTTCTCGAGCGCCTGGCTGTTCTTTTTGGCCTCCTCCTCGGCGCCCGCGAGGAGCTGGCGGAGGGTCTCGTCAAACCGGGGCCCGAACCGCATGCCCACAATTGGGCCGACCTGGTCCTCGACGTAGAGGCCCTCGCCCCGGACCTCCTGGGCTCTCCAGCCTTGGTTGACCGCGGACGCGAAGGTGGAAGCCGCCTCTCTGGTCACCACCGGGGCGAGGCTTGGGGCGCCCTCGAGGCGGGCCCGGACCGCCTTCACCGTCCCGATCTTCTGCTGAGCGGCGGCGAACGCGTCCTTGGTCTTCCGGAGTATCTGCACGATCAGCTCGCCCTCGGTGCGGCACTCGAACCCCAGCCGCGAGGCGGCGACGCCCACGGCCCCGCCGTCGAGGGCCTCCTGGACCTCGGGGGGGAGGTCCATGTTGTTGAAGAGCCGCCCCACCGCGGTCCGGCGGACCGTGTACTGGCGGTACACGGGGCGGGGCATGCTGTACTGCGAATTGCAGAAGTCCTGGTCGCAGTACACGGCCAAGTCCTGCTCCAGCAGAGCATTGGCGGTGGCTGACAGGATCACTTGCTGGCCGGGTAACGAGCCGGCAGCTGCCTGGCGGTACTTTTCGTCCGCCTCTGCGGGGGTGTGGCGGTCCGGGTCCAGGCTGAAGCTGGACGGTTTGGGGTTCAGCTTGTTGCTTGACCGGGTGGTCGCCGAAACGTACCAGGTGAAGAAAGCCGGAGGGAGCAAGGCGGAGCCATTGAGGCCGATCGTGTCGAAGTCGTCGATCACGAGCCGGTCCCACACAAAGCCAGGGAGAAGTTTGTTCAGGAA
>Ga0180432_10007624_pt1 | contig 13692 bp, 6 predicted proteins | sample SS_ome_10_FD_132414 | JGI IMG/M metagenome (GOLD analysis project Ga0180432, IMG submission 132414) | Hypersaline lake sediment archaeal communities from the Salton Sea, California, USA - SS_1_MS_2 metaG | ecosystem: Environmental > Aquatic > Non-marine Saline and Alkaline > Hypersaline >...
GGATATAGAGCTGGCCTCCCCGGGTGACCAGGCAGCCGAGCGTGCCGGCCGTGATATCGACGTGCCCGCACGAGACACCCCCGGGCGCGGGTCGCAACCTGGCCGTGTGGTCCTGCAGCGCCCGGATCACGCCCGTCTCCTGCACATCGGTGCTGACCCCCTCCAGGCTGCGGGGGATGATGTTCTCGGGAGCCAGCACGTCGCGCGATTCTTTCTGCGCAACTGAGACGATCACGCACAGTTCGTCGGTCCGTACCCCGGCGACCTCCTTGTAGCCCACGCCGCAGGCGACCACGTTCCGCTTATCCAGTAACACGTCAGTGTACTGCGCCTTGACGAGTCGAGCTTGCTCCATGGCCATATCGCACCTCCTTTGTTCTAACCCTTGCGCGCGTGCTTGTAGTATACTCAGCGCGCCCGTGAGCACAAGTGGGCCAATGTCCCCAGTCCAAAGTCCCAAGTCCAAACTCCACATCCCAGACGTGTGCTCACCTGTGCGCGACTGCACTCCGCCTGCGTCTGTGCGAACTCTGAAGCGGGAGAGAAACCGGGTTTTAAAGATTTCCTAACCCTGCTGTATACCCCCTATTGACGTCCAACCCATACCATGTGGGTGCGTCGCCGGCCGGGTATCATCGGCGGTGACGGCGTTGCTGGATCAAGAATTTGATGGGCGGGCCTTTCCACCGGGCTGAGGCACCGGTGGGGGCCCTATTTTGCTTCTTGGGACATCGTGTCCCGTGGAGATTTGGGAGTCTGAGAGTCTGTGAGGAGGGAGAACCCAATGTCAAGGAAACGGGTCCTGTTCAATGGTCTGCTCGCGGTGGTTCTGATTATCGCGGTGCTGCCGATCGCGCTGTGGCCGCAGCCGGTCGCCGCCCAGGAAATCCCCGCCGACGCCGTCGTGCTCGTGAACTCGACCAGCGCCGGCTATGGGGATTTTCAGCACTATATCCAGCCCTACCTGGATAACTTTGGCGTCCCCTATACCGTCCACGACGTGGCGGCTGCACCAGTGACCGAGGAGACGGTGGAGCGGGCACTGATCATCGTGGGTCACAACGGGCTGGATGAGGCCGGCGCCTATCTCGATGCCGCGGAGCAGGATGCCATCTCGGCGGCTGTGTTCGCCGGGGCCGGGCTGGTCAACTTTGATCGCCTCCTGGCTGATTCGAGCCATGTGCCCCATTACGGGTACGTCCAGGACGTGCTCGACCTGACCTATGGTCCTGACGTCGTGGCCAGTTCGGTCGAGATCGGTGAGGGGGATGGTGGGATTCGCATCAACTGCTGGGAGGACGATCACCAGGAGCCGGTGCTAGCCACCACCACCAATGTGGCTGACCTGATTGACGACGACGGGGAGTGGACCGAGTTTCACTATGTGTCCGGCGGCCGGCCGTTCCCGTCGGTCATGGCTGGCGCTGACGAGGAGGACTATGGGCTGCCCGTCATGCGCTTTTACGCCAGCGGCATCCCCAGCGGTGACTATGAGGTGTTTGCGAACCTGTACACCGCCGGCTCCGATCGCGACATGCGGTACTATTACGGCTACGCCCCGACGGACCCGGATGCGCACTATGTGGACACGGTGGGAGGCACGGGCGGTTCCGATCAGCACGAGGAGTACAGCCTGGGCACGGTGAGCATCACCGACGGCACGTTTGACATCTATGTGCAGGATGCCGATCTCATCGGCACGGATACCTATCCCATCTTTGGCTGGGCCTGGATCCGGCTGGTGCCCGAGGGGATCGGTCCCTCGCCGTTGCACTATATCACCGCGCGCCACGAGCCCGATGAGACCATCGGGCTCAGTGGCGGCATGACCGTCGTGGGTATGACGCCGCCGGCTGATGGCCACGTTGTGGCCGCTGCCGCCGGGATGCCGTTTATCGTCGTGCGTGAGTACGGCCAGGGCCGGGCGGTCCAGTGGGGTTCATATGATTTCGCGCCGGTGGCTGTCAAGGGCTATATCTATGGGTTGGACGACCTGGTGTGGCGCTCGCTGGTGTGGGCGGCGCGCAAGCCGTTCGTGATGCAGGGCATGCCGCCGTTGCTTCCCTTCCGCATAGACGATTGCTCCGGGCCGTTCTGGTGGGCCGAGGACGCCGCCGCCCACGGCCTCAAGCCGTGGCTCGGCTTTTTCCTGCACAACATGGATGCCAATGACGCTGCCCAGATGAAGGCGCTGGTCGATAACGGGGATGCCACGGCATCCATTCACGCTTTTACCGGCGGCAGTTGGTTCTACTACAACCACGGATCGGGCGACTGGAGCGATGCGCAGATCGCCGCCCACTTTGCAGAGGGCACCCAGTGGCACCTGGATAACGAGATCCCGATCTCTAGGTACGTGTTGGGCCACTACTATGAATTGGGGACGAACGCCTTCGCCGGCCTGAGCGATTGGGGCGTCGAGTTCGTCGGCACCCACATGCAGCCCGGCACCGGCTATGGCTCTCCCTGGCTCTCCCTGGGCCCCTATCGTCTGTACGAGTCGACGCGCAGCAGCAGCACTGGCCTGCCGGTCTATTATGCTGATTTCCTGCCTGTCCCCGGCCATTCCGAGTTCGACGGGCAGTTCTTTAACGCCGTCACCGAGATCCGTGACAACGCCGGCTACGAGTGGTATCCCAGCAATGACGTGGCCCTGAGCATCGAGCGCGGCGTGATCCAGACCCGGCGTGCCTTCGATAGTATGGCGCTGGCGACGTTGTTCACCCACGAGCAACACATCGGTGGCATCACGCGCCCGAACTGGAACGCGATCCTGGACGGTGTGCTCGACGGTGTGGCATCCTATGACCCCATCTATGTCACGATGGAGGATGCCGCCCAGTATGTGCGGGCGACCGTGACGTCGGATATCGCCCACAGCGGGTTTGACCCTCACACCGGCGTGCTGACGGCCACGCTGACTGGCCAGACAGATCTGCCGACGCAGTTCTATCTCTTTACGGACTGTGGCTCCGAGATCCTCGAACAGCGCGTCGATGTGCCTGTCTTCTCAGGCTCGACCCAGGTCATTACCCAGCTTCCCGGTGAGCTACACCGCATCGAAGTCAGCCCCGCGCTGGTCTCGTTGGGCTTTGGCGATCCACAGCAGTTTGAGGCGCAGGGGTACGACATTGAAGGGGTGCCGGTGGTTTGCGCCGAATATACCTGGGACGTGGTCACCGGCGGTGGCACGATCGACGAAGACGGATTCTTCACCGCCGGTACCACGCCGGGCACCTTTGTGGACACGGTGGTCGCCAGCGACCAGGGCATCACCGGATCCGCGACGGTTGCCGTCGCCGAGATGCCGGTAGATCGTTTTGCCTTTGACCCGGTGGGCGATCAGTTGGTCGGTGTTCCCTTTACCGTGACGGTCACGGCGCTCGACGCATGGGACCTGCCTGTGGCCGCCTACGACGGCCCGTCGCCGCTGGCCGACACGACGGGCACGATTGTGCCAGCGGTCACCGGCCCCTTCGTGGATGGCGTGTGGACTGGAACCGTGACAATCGGCCAGGCGGCCACGGATGTGGTCGTCAGCGCGCAGGATGGTACCGCCCTGGGCAGCAGCAACCCCTTCACGGTGACCGAGCTGCCGCCGCCTCAATCCTATCTGGTGACGTCCGATTCCTACACCCAGGTAGCCGGGGTGCCCTTCACCGTGACTGTCTCCAACGTCGAGACGACGATCAACCTGTGGGAGGACGAGCACCAGGACCCGGCGCTCCAGACCTTTACCGAACCGGCTCTCTTTAACGAGACGGATGGCGAGTGGAACGAGTTCCTGTGGGTGGGGCACCGCGACTATCCCGGCGTCTTTGGCGGCCGGTCTGAGGCTATCGCGGGTACATTGGAGGTGATGCACTTTTCCGCCGAGGTGCCCAACGGCACCTACCGGGTGGTCGCCAACCTGTACCACTCGCGCAACTGGCGCTACTACTGGGGCTACACACCCGGCGACACGCGGGCGCACTCGGTCGACGTGACATCCGGGCCAGCGGGCGACTTTGCCGAGTTCGATCTGGGCACGATCACGATCCTGGATTCGCGCTTTGATCTGTACACCGACTATGCACAGGACCTGGGTGGCACGGCCTTTCCCTACTTTGGTTGGGCTTGGATCCGACTGGAGCCGACGATGTCTGCACAGCAGGTCAACTGTTGGGAGGACGATCACCAGGATCCCGTGCTTGTCCCCTTTTCCAACCCTGCTCTGCTCAACGACCACGATGGGCAGTGGGACGAGTTCGACTATCCGACACGGGATTACCCCTCGGTGATGGCCGGGCACGACGAGTGGGAGAACAATGGGATCCAGCCGATGCACTTTTACGCCGACGGCATCCCGAACGGGGTGTATGAGGTGTGGGCCAATCTGTACACCGGTCGCCACACCCGTCACTTTTACGGCTTTACCGAGGCTGAGGCTTTGGCGGAGGCGCGCTGGGTCGATAACGTGGCTGACGCGGGGGGCGCAAACGAGCACGCAGAGTACTCGCTGGGCCTGGTCGAGATCACCGACGGCCGCTTTGACCTGTGGGCGGGCGACGGCGACCCCATCGGCACCGGCGCTTACTTCTATGGGTGGGCGTGGCTGCGGCTGGTGCCGAGCGGCATGGCTATGAGTTCCAGTTCCCCGACTATGCTGTTTGACGGGGACGGAGATGGTGTCTTTGGCGAGCCTGGCGACTCGGTCGGCGTCCTCATCGATGGCACGTTCGACATCGTCGCCCGCGGTACGACCGCGGGGTTCGGCGTCGTGATCACCGCAACCGACGTGGCGGGCTTTTGGGGGACGGCGATCTATACCGTGACCCACGCGGCGGGGGTCTCTGTCGAGATCACCCCCGATCCAGAGACAGTGTGGGCCGGCGATGTGGTCACCCACACGGCTACAGCCGAGGATGTCTATGGCAATACCTGGGATGCGACGGTCGAAACCGACTTTGACATCGATCTGGCAGCGCGCGGGGATTGGACAGGCAACATCTACACCAGCGAGGTCGCCGGTGGTTGGACGGTGACAGGCGTTTACGGCGCGCTGAGCAACAGCGCGACGCTACACGTCCTACCTGCGGCTGCTCTGTCGCTCGTCAAGGCCAGTTCGGGGGATCCGGTCCGGGTGGAGAACCCGCTGATCTACACGATCATCGTCACCAACGAAGGTCCCACGACAGCCTTTGGAGTGACCGTGACCGACACGCTGCCGACGGGCGTCGCGTTGGACCAGGCCACTTCCAGCCATGGGACGGGTTGCAGTGGGACGAGCCCGGTCGTCTGTACGCTGGGCGATCTGGACAGCAGCGCCGCAGCCACGGTGACGATTGTCGTCACCCCCACGGTAACCGGGACGATCGCTAACGCAGCCCAGGCTACGGGCGTGGATTGGGCCGGCAACCCGGTGGACGCCGATGGCGCGGTCTCTGTGCGCGTGATTGATCCCTCGGTGGAGCTGGTGAAAGTGGGGGAGCCGGAAGTGGTGAACGCGGGGGACACGGTGATGTACACGCTGACGGTCGAGAACACCGGGGACTCGGACCTGAACGAGGTAATGGTGGATGACCACTTGGTGGGCTGCGTGCTCCGAGGCCCAACCGGGGACGGCGGGGACCCAGGCGTGCTTGATCCGGACGAGTTGTGGACGTACAACTGCCTGGTCACGGCCGGCGACGACGACATTGTGAACACGGCGACGGTGGCAGCCACCGATGAGGCCGGGTTGACGCTGAGCCAGACGGATACGGTGACCGTGACCGTGATCCACCCGGCGATCGCGGTGGACAAGGTAGCGGATCCGATGGTAGTGAATGCAGGAGACACGGTGGCGTACACGGTCACCGTGGCGAACAGCGGGGACTCGGACCTGAGCGAGGTGCAGGTGGACGATCGGCTAGCAGGGTGTGATCTGAGCGGCCCAGTGGGCGACGTCGAGGCTCCTGGTGTGCTGGACGTGGGAGAGATGTGGGCGTACATCTGCGAGGTGACGGCGGGGGGCGAGGATATTGAGAATACGGCGGTCGTCACGGCGACGGACGAGGCGGGTGGAATGGTGAGTGGGAGTGCGACCGCGTACGTGGATGTGATCAACCCGTACGTGACGTTTGAGAAGCGAGGAGAGCCGGGGATGGTGCACGAGGGAGAGATGGTAACCTACACCATCACGGTGGCGAACAGCGGCGACTCTACCTTGAGTGGGGTGGTAGTGGACGACCAGCTGCCGGAGTGCGAGCTGAGCGGTCCGGGAGGAGACACGGTCAACGCCGGGGTGCTGGACGTGGGAGAGATATGGGCGTACACCTGCATGATCACCGCCGGTAACGAGGATATCCTGAACACGGCGGCTATCACGGCGATGGACGAGGCCGGGGGTACGGTGAGCGAGGCGGCGCACGCGGAGGTGGACGTGATCCACCCGGCGATCGAGATTGAGAAGCAGCCGGAAATCCAGACAGTGGAAGAGGGGACGGCGGTAACGTTCACGATCGAGGTGCGCAACGCGGGGGACGTGAGGTTGACGGGCGTGCAGGTAACGGACGAGCAAGCGCCGCAGTGCGGACGGGCGGTGGGGGCGCTGGCGGCGGGGGAGAGCGAGCGGTACACGTGCGTGGTGGAGGGAGCGGAGGCCAACTTTACCAACCGGGCGACGGTCGAGGGGACGGATCCGGTGGGGTGGGCGGTGATGGACGAGGATACGGCGCGGGTCCAGGTGGAGCCGGCGAGCAGCACGATCTATCTGCCGGTGCTAATGAACGAGACGGTACCGGCAGCACCGGACCTGGTGGTGGAGGAAATCCGGGCGACGAGCGGGGGCATGGAGGTTGTGATCAAGAATGTGGGGGATGCACCCGTGGTGGAGACAGACGCGTTTTGGGTGGACCTGTACGTGGACCCGGACCCACTGCCGAGTGGGGTGAACCAGGTTTGGGACTCGTTGTGTGACGAGGGGATGGTGTGGGGGGTGGAGGAACCGGCACTGCCGCTGGATCCGGGGGGCACGATCACGCTGAGGACGGAAGGGGAGTACTATTGGGAGGAGTACAGCGAATACAGTGGGTCAGTGGCGGAGGGGGCGGCGGTCTACGTGCAGGTGGACTCGGCGGATGTGGCGACATCGTATGGGGCGGTGTTGGAGATGCACGAGATCGTGGGTGGGCTGTACAACAACATCAGCGTAATGGTGTACTGGGGGATGACCGGGATAGAGGGGGAGGCCGTGGAGGGAGAACGACACGCCGTGGGCGGTCGTCCGCCTGCCTCATCCCACCACCTGCCGCCCCGGCCATAAGGTCCTACGAGTGCCAGGTGCTGCTTCTGAGTACCTGGCACCTCAGCAAATCGATGGGGAATAATTCAATGATAGCAATGAACGATAGAACACAGATCTTTGTTGTCCGCTCAATCCTTATCATCTGTTTGATCGGAGCGATGGGGCTATCGGCATCCCTGGCACAGGCCGCGCCGTCCGCTCTGCCGCCCCGGCCTACGCCGCCAGGCTTGCCCGCTTTGCCGCCGCGCCCCGTGCCTGAGCCACATTCAACTTCTTCCATGTCAGCGACCGGAGGCTACATCGAGCTCGACGTACAGTTGGGTCAGTCGTGGGCAGTAGGGGACGTGCCATGGCAGGCATTGTGGACCGTCGTCCAATGGCAGGATTGCGCGGGCGAGTGGCATGATGTCATCGGTTGGCGGGGCTCACTGGACGAGGCCAACAGTGCGGAATGCAAAAAAGTCTGGTGGGTGGCAAGGGAGGACCTCGATCAGGGGCCATTCCGCTGGGTGGTCTACCGGCGTCGGGGGGGGGAGTCGCTGGCCCAGAGCGAATCTTTCGATCTGCCTCACAGGGTTGGCGAAACCACGAGCGTTGGGATATCGCTATGTCAGTAGCTATTGGGTTACTCTATTGTCGCCCTGGAGTTGGGGTGTACAAGTAGACCAATCCGTCGGCCCGGGGCTGCCACCAGTCCAGGTCTTTATCCACCTCGTAGAGAAGGAACGGCCGCCAGAGCCAGATCCAGGGGGCTTCTTCGTAGGCGATGGCCTGAGCCTGCTGCAACAGGTTGAGACGCAAGGTCTGGTCGAATTGCCCTTTGGCTTGGCTGATCAGACCTTGGAAATCTCTGTCGTACCAGAGCGTGGGATTGAAAGGAAAGTCATAAGCCAGGTTTCGTGTGTCCTCCAGGGCATTGCCTCGTGACGCGAGGGTCAAGAGGAATAGGGGCGCGGTCTTTTTGGGAACCAACCGCTCACGCACGTAGATCGACCACTCCCACGGCTGGACGGTCACCTTGATGCCTACTTTTGCCAATTGAGCAGCTATTGCTTCGGCGATTTCTCGATCCCGATAGTACCGTCCTTCCGGCGTGTCCATGGTGATCGCGAAGCCATCTTGGTAGCCAGCCTGAGCCAACAAATCTCTTGCTTTTTGAGGGTCATAGGGCCATGGTGACAGACTGATATTGGCGTGGGGTGGGTTGACCCAACTGCCGTAACGCTGACCGTGGCCACCGTGAAACTCGGCGATCAGAGCCGGGACGTCTATCGCATAGTTCAATGCCTGGCGGACGCGCTTGTCTGCCAGGGGCGAGCCGTCGTCGATACGCAGGCCTATGAACAGTCGCCGGGTGCTTTCGATGGCTGAAAGCCGCGTGTCTGAGGTGCTGGCCGCCTCAGCTCTGTCGAGTGGAAGGTCAGTGATGAGGTCAGCATCGCCGTCGGCAAGTCTGGTCAGTCGCGTACCTGCGTCGCGCTCGGTTTGGAAAACGAGTGTCTCGATTGTGGCTGCTCCCCGCCAATAGTCCGCGTTAGTTTCCATGACGACACTTCCGCCGGGGTCCCAGCTAACGAACCGATAAGGTCCCGACCCTACCGGATTGCGGGCCAAACCCTTCAGATCAGTCTGGGAGTAGTAGCTGGGCGGGAGCATCTCCACCGTCGAGAGTTCATAGATCGTAGAAACCGCTGGGTTGGCCGTGTGAATGCGCACGGTGTAGTCATCAATGACCTCCACACTCTCCAATGTCACATCTTGGGCAAACGTTTCCAGCGAGTTCTCGATCTGTCCTATGCGTTCCAGGGAGAATTTGACCGCCTGGGCGTTAAAGGGTTCGCCGTTGTGGAAGGTGACGCCTTGACGGAGTTCAAGTTGCCAGGTGAGGGTGTTCACCAACGACCACGACTCTGCCAGGCGGGGCTCTAACTCGAGGTCGTTGTTGAGCCAGACCAACGTGTCCCACAGGTGAGCAGCGATGCTGTCCTCAGGAGCGATGGACACCATGTAATATGGATCGAGCGTGGTCAAGGCACTCGCCGTGAGCACGACAGCCTGATTTGTGCTGCCTATCCCTGGATCTGGCGTTATCTGCTCGGTGGTAGCCGACCTAGGCGTGGCATCTTTTGCTCTGCCGCATCCTCCTGCCGACGCAGCGAGTACTAACGACAGCAGCAATGCCACGAAGAAATACTCGATTCGCATGTTGCGTATCATTGGGTAACCTGGTATCTTGCGTTCACCACCAGCGTTCACCTAGTTGGATCAGCAGGGCCTGATCCACATCAGGCCCCTGGGCTCGACTTGGTGGCGTCGGTGGCAGAGAATGAGTGTCCAGAGCACGGACGCCCACAGATTCTTCAACAAAGGCGACGTTGCCGGCCAACGCGTTAGCCTGAGAAAAGAGCACGGTGCTGGCCAGAACAACGCCTTCATCGGACGTACCGGTGAGAACCAGGATCGTCCGTTCGGGATTCCATGGAGCAGCCAGTTCCTCGATGACTCCAATGTCCCGCGAGGGGTCCTGTACATAGATGACTGGGTCAAGCAGGGGCAATAGCACGTCCGAGTCTGGCTCGAATGGCTGGGGCAGGCTGTCGTTTAGCTCTGTTATCAACGAGTGGGCTGAGGGCCGCCCCAGTAGAAAAAAGTCCTGATCCTGTCGGTCCTGCTCGGAGACAAGGTCTGCTATGGTCACCTTGAGTGCCAGGTGGTCGCCTCGATCGGCAGCGCCCAGGCCGGCAGCTACCTGAAGCATCAGATCGTATTCGAAAAGTCCGGCACGATCAGGGAGGACCAGAAGCAGACCCCTGAGGCTCGGCTGCTTGTTGAACGGGTATAGGAGCAGGTCCAGGGAGGGTTCCGCGTCCTGAGATGTCAGGGGCAGGTGAAGGGAGGAATGGCCATAGACGGCAGTCCAGAGTTGTTCTGCATCTAGGACGGACCCCTGGTCTTTAGCGTCCAGGTTCATCGCAATCGAGATGCGGATCCTGTTGCGTCCGGGGCGAATCAACCGGGCAGGAAGGGCTACTTTCAGAATCCCTCCGTTGGCATTTTTCTCGTCTAACAAGACGCTGGCGATAGGAATGCCGTTAAAGCGGACATCCAGGAACGAGTTGGTGGAACTGGCGCTTTCGGCGTGGCCGAAATGGAGATCCAGTCGAGCGTTCTCCTGGACAGCAAACCCTACAGGTACGGAGAATTGGTAGTCAAGTGTGTGAAATCCGACGCCGTAAGCGGTTTTCTCCTCGTAGCCCAGATCGGCGAATGTAAGGTCAACGTCAGGCCGATAACCTTCAACCGGCTCAGGTGGGGGCACTGATTGAACGATGGCGACAGTGCCTCGCATACTGAGAAGGTGAGCTTCTCTATTGAGAGCCTGACTGGCTTTAGAGAGTCCATCATCGCTCTGGCTGGTGATCACGAGAATCATACGCATGGGATTCCAGGGGGAGACCAGCTCCTGGATTATACCCTGGTCCGCAGACAACGTGTGGTCGTCCAGTCTCAAGGAGAGATCCAACTGATCTAGAAACCGGTTCGTCCCCTCTCTGCCAACTACAATCAGGTGATGGTTGTCACGGATCTCGGCTGTGATCTGTGTATCGAGCGCCGAGGCCAGGCGTATCTCGCCGTTGGAGAACTTGCCCAGACCGGCAGCAATTGTGGCAGCGGCCGACAGATCGGTTGGGGAGGGGTTTTCGGGCAACACAAAGTAGACCGGTGGATGGTCAAAGAAGGGAACAGGGTACAGCGCTAGGTCAGCGATCAAGCTTGGTGTTGGTGTAGGTGGTGGCAAAGTTGGTGTTGGTGTGGGCGCCGTGGGTTTAGGTTTCGGCTGGGAAGGCTGGTCTGGTTTCGGTTTGGGCCGTGGCGGTCGAGTGGGCAAGCTTTGTGGCATGGCAGCCGATGTGGGCTGGGTGGTCGCTGTCGCAACCCAGAGCCCTACAGATAGCATCGCCAACACCACCAGACTGCCGCAGCACAGGATGCGTGCGACACGTGAGATTCGATTGGAGATACCGTTCGGTTTCATATTAGCTTCCCTTTGGCGATTGGGTCGCGTGACTTACCTTCCGGACACGTTGGGCTGCCTCAAGCCCCGCGGCCAGAGCCTTCAGGTTAAGCTCCTCTGTGCCGCGCGGGGCTCGGTCTCGGACTGCGGCCTCCAGTGCTTCTCGCGAGACGATCCCGGTCAGGCCCGCCAGCACTCCCAGGCCGACCACGTTGGCGACAATCTCCCGTCCTGCCACGTCTCGTGCCAGTTGGGTCAGGGGCACCCGCACAGCCCGCGTCGTCGGAGCCCGGGTGACGTGATCGGAATCGAGGATCAGCAAGCCCCCTGGGCTCATCTGCCGGCCGTACCGATCGCATGCCTCCTGGCTCATGCATAGCGTGATGTCGGCCTGGATAACCTTGGGGTAGTGGATCTCATCGTCAGAGATCACGACCTCCGACCGGCTGGCCCCACCCCGTGCCTCCGGTCCATATGACTGTGTCTGGGCGACGTTCTTGCCATCACGGATCGCCGCTTCGGCCAGCAGGATACCGGCCAGGATCGCACCCTGCCCGCCGGTACCGCCGAATCGCACCTCGTACTGCCGGGCCATCAGGCTGCTCCCCTCTCCGCTTCTGCGATGATCTGATCGTAGAGCTGCGTGTACTCTGTGATGTCCCGGTCCGCGAACACGCCGCGTACGATCTTGCCGCGCTTTTCCTCCTCGCTCATCTGCTCAGCCCGCCGGAGCGGGACGCTCTGATCCTTGAGATGGCGCATCATGTCGGGCGCGGTGCCCCAGCGGTTTATGCGGCCCAGCGTCGTGTGACAGTAGCTCACGGCCTCGACGACCGCGAACCCTTCCTTGGTGATCGCTTGGGCGATGTACTTTTCCAATTCCTGCACGTGATAGACTGTGCTACGGGCGACAAAGGCCGCCCCGGCTGCCGATGCCAGCTCGGCGATGGGGAAGGGCTGTTCGATGTGCCCGTAGGGGGCGGTCGCCGCCTGCGCGCCAATCGGCGTGGTGGGCGAGTACTGCCCGCCGGTCATCCCGTAGGTAGAGTTGTTGACCACGATGGCGGTCAGCCCAATGTTCCGCCGTGCAGCGTGGATAAAGTGATTTCCACCGATGGCCAGTGCGTCACCGTCACCCATCACGGTTATGACCTTCATCTCCGGTCGTACCATCTTGAGCCCGGTTGCGAAAGCCAGCGCCCGCCCGTGCGTGGTGTGCAGCGTGTTGAAATCCACATAGACGGGCATCCGGCCTGTACAACCGATGCCCGAGAGCAGCGCCACGTCGTCCTTGTTCAATTGCAGCTTGTCCACCGCCCGGATGATGGCCCCCAGGACGATGCCGATGCCGCAGCCCGCACACCAGACGTTGGGGAACTTTTTGCTGTGGCGCAGATAGCGCTCGTGAACCCGCGACTCGCGTTGTTGCCTCTTCACTTTGCCCACCCCTCAATGCCCGCCAGTATCTGCGCGGGCTGGATCATCTCGCCGTCGGCACGGTTCACGCGACGTACTTTGTGCCGTCCTACCACCCGCTCTACTTCCAGGACCAGTTGGCCCATGTTCATCTCCGGCACGACGACGTGGTGCAGCCGGGCGGCGGCGTGCTCCACGACCTCTTCGGCAAAGGGCCAGATGGTCTTGAGCTTGAGGAAGCCCACCTTGCGCCCCCGTTCTCGTGCCATTTCGACGGCATATCGGGCTGAACGGGCGGTGGCTCCATAGGCGATGACCAGCGTCTCGGCATCTTCGATACCATCGTGGTCGTACAGCAGGATGTCCGAAAGGCTGCTGTCGATCTTGCGAACGATCCGCTCCAGCCATGGCCGAATTTCGTCCAGTTGGCTGGTCGGGTATCCCCGCTCGTCGTGGTGCAAGCCGGTGATATGGTAGCGGTAGCCTTCGCCAAAGGGTATCAGCGGGGGCACGTCGGAGGGAAAGTTTTCGAAAGGCTTGTACCACTCTGGTGGCACCGTCGTGCCTGATCGCTCCTCCCGCTCGATCGTCGCTGGATCGGGCAGTTCGACCCGCTCGCGCATATGGCCGATCACCTCATCCATCAGCACAATCACCGGCGTGCGGTACCGCTCGGAGAAATTAAAGGCCTGCACCGTCAGGTCAAAGGTCTCGCGGATTGAGGAAGGGGCCAGCGCGATGATGGGATGGTCGCCGTGGGTGCCCCAGCGGGCCTGCATCACGTCGCCCTGAGACGGATTGGTGGGCCGGCCGGTCGAAGGGCCCATCCGCTGCACGTCGATGATCACGCAGGGGATCTCGGCCATCGCGGCAAAGCCGATGTTCTCTTGCATCAGGCTAAAGCCGGGTCGAGAGGTGGCGGTCATGCCCTTTGCCCCACGTACCGCTGCGCCGATCACGGCGGCGATTGAAGCGATCTCATCCTCCATCTGGA
>Ga0180432_10007625_pt1 | contig 13692 bp, 10 predicted proteins | sample SS_ome_10_FD_132414 | JGI IMG/M metagenome (GOLD analysis project Ga0180432, IMG submission 132414) | Hypersaline lake sediment archaeal communities from the Salton Sea, California, USA - SS_1_MS_2 metaG | ecosystem: Environmental > Aquatic > Non-marine Saline and Alkaline > Hypersaline >...
TCTGAGGCGCGGATGTTCGTGCAGGTCCCTGTACAGATGGTCGATCCTGCCGGTATGAAATGAGGAGCTGCGCCGTATAACGCCCCAGACCTGGTAGCCTTTGTCCAGCAGCAGCTCGGCAAGATACGAACCGTCCTGGCCGGTAATGCCTGTAATCAGTGCTTTCTTCATGTTGTCCCTCTTTCAGGAAGTAGTTACGGTTAATCCCTCTTTGCTGACGTCAAAATCGAAGAACCTGGCCCTCTCATTAGGCGGTTCGGATTCGAGCATCTCCCGCACTGCCGAGGCATCGGCGGCGGATTTGCAGATCATCAGCATGAAGCCTCCCCCGCCGGCGCCGAGGAGCTTGGTGCCGTATATATAAGGTCCGACTCGTGCGAATAGCGATTCGATTTCGTCGTTCGTGGAGTTCGGATCCAGTTGTTTATTGAGCCGCCAGGCGACATCGATGAGTTGGCCGAAGGCTGCGATGTCTTTGCAGACAAGCGATTGCTCAATGCGCTCGGCCACGATGCGTATCTGTTTCAACGTCGCCATCGTGGCGCGATGCCGGTCGAGATATCGCCCCACGACCTGCTGGAGGATATTCTTGGCCAGCCTTGTTACTCCCGTGTAATAGAGCAAACTCAAGCCGCCGTTGATTTTCGGATCGAGAATGTCCGGCAGCACGTGGTGGATTCGGGCGTCGGGAACGAATCCGGATTCCGTGACGACCATTTTGACGCCGTCCACCGCGCCGCCGATCTGGTCCTGCCAGCCGCCGCCGGTCGTCAATGCCTGTTCCAGACGAAGCACGCTGTAGAACAGCTCGCGCTGCGTAAGCTCGGTCCCAATCACTCGCTGAACGACCGCGATGATTACGGCTCCCATGATGCTCGATGTCCCCAGGCCGCTTCCCTTTGGGATCGCCGCGAGCGTTGTCAGCTCGATCCCGCCACCGAATTGCTCCAATGCTTTCTTCAGACTGATCTTTTCGGCGCCGGTTCTGCTCTGCGGCGACAGGCACGTCAGTGCAAGTGCCGCTTTGGCCAATGCGAAGCTGCTGGTCGCTTTGCGGTAGTCCAGAAGCTCATCGAAAGTGGTGATTTCAAGCCGGACGCCGAGGTCTATCGAAGTGATTCGGATGACCGGCTCATCGATCACGCGGGCATACGCCTGGATCGGCGGCTGACCGTTGAGATTGACCGCGGCGTTAACCACGCAGCCGCCGTGTTCGAGCGCGTATGGAGGCGTATCTGTCCAGCCGCCTCCGAAGTCGAGACGTGCCGGAGCGCGCGCCCAGACGATCTCGTCACTGCGCAACACACTGACGGCAGAGGGCTGCTTACCGGTACTTCCGGAAACGATGGCGTTTTCCAGTCCCTCGAATGCGACGGCCCGCGCCCGGCGAGACCATTCGAGGACTGAGACTTCTCGATTCAATCTCAGCCCGAGCGATGACAGCCAGTCGATTTGTGCCGGGGCCGGTTGCTTCTCGATATCCGGCAGAAGTTCCGACAAGGGCCGGTCATCCTGCTGATAGATTTCGGCAAGGGCGGACCCGAGACTGTGGATAATTCGCGGCAATACGAGACATTCGAGGCTGCCTTCGGCGCTGTTTCTGAAATGCCAGTGGGCCTGTGCAAGGATCGCCGATACCCATCCGCACAGATCGTCGGTATTCTTGAGAAGGTGCGCCAATTCGGCGCTGGAAAATCCACTCTGCGGGTGGAAAATTCGCCTGAGAGACCGGCGGATGATTTCTGCGCTGATTTTCTCACGCCGCTGATAAAAACCCCTGTGATCGGCCAACGCCAGAATCTGTTCGAGGTTGTACCTGTCTGCCTCGTGCCATGCTTTCGCCTGCTCGCTGCCGGCGCCGGCCGGGTGGAACATCCACAGCCATTGTTTGTATTCGGCATGAGTATCAACCGCCGGGAAGACCTTGGCGTTCCAGATGCTCCGGTCACTCCCGGACACCTCCGGCTCCCAGATATCATCCGGCCCGGCGCCAACGGCATCGAGCCATTCGAAGATATTAACTCCGCAGAAACTGCCGGCCCTATCGACGGGATCCTTGAAAGTATCGTCTATGCCGTAACAACGTACGAACCACACGTCTCGTCCTTCGGTATTGCGCCCTTTGATCACGTCGAGGCACGACCTGGCGGGCAGGCTGATCGGCTCATCGACGTCCACTCCCACGACGACGTTCTCTCCGCCCAAAGTAAGGCTGGAATTCACCCGGCAGCCCTCGACCCAGGAAGATGTTCCCGTGATTGAGCCGTTTTTTGAAACATCGTTATTGATGTTGAGAAAGGTTTGCAGGTTCGCGGCTCCGCGGTCCTCCTGGAGCAGCCTCATGCCGCTGTTGATGAGCGCTCTGCTGGTCCCGAAATCGAGAAAATCACAATGCTTCAACAGATTCATGCTGAACGGCACGTTTGAAACGGCATCGAACAACTTGTCCAGCAGCGGCTGGCTCCATTTCGAGCCGCTGTTTTGTGCCGATTCTTTGTGCCCCGACTTCGAGGCTTCGGCGCCCATGGCACAACATATCTCGCGATAAAAGTCCAGTCCGTTATCGGTTACCGCCTCGCCCATCGGGCCGCTCAGAGAAAGCCTTCCGGACTCATCGGCCGAGGCGCCGAAAAGTTCGAGCATCGTAGCGGCGGTTCTTGCGTCGAAGTTCATCACTCCGATATCCAGACAACTCTGGCCGTAAGCGTCTATAGCTCCTTTTTCCGCCTGCTCCGCCACCGATGGCTTCTGCAGATACAACCTCACTTCATCGCCCCGCCCGGTGCAGAAGACGCCGTGCCTGCCGGCCTGCTCGGGCAGGGCGTAACAGGCCAGACCGGAGATGCCGCGTTCGGCAAATCTCACTTCCGAAGGCTCGAATCTCAGCAGCACGTCGCCCGATGTTATCAACACCTGCCCCACGCCCGGGGCCGGTTCCGGCAGCGCCAGATACGTGGGCAACTGACGGTCGAACAGACTCGCGGGCACTACAGTGTCGTTTACCGAAGGGACCGGGACAAATATCTTGCCGCAAGGTCCATAGGCGGGCAGCCGTTTCGAGTCTCCCCCGGCGTGAACGATCAGGATTCGCAGATTCCGGAGAATCTTTTCCCAAGATTCCGGACCGTCCGTTCCTGTGCCCTGATCGAAACGCCGATTGAGGACTTCCATCAGGCAGCAGAGCGTGCTGCCTCCGCTGCCAATTCGCTTTCCGCCGGGATCGGCGACGACAAGCGTATCGCGGACGTTGCTCAGAAGTCCCAGGTCCTGGCGGACTTTAAGCTGCGATTGATAGGCCTCGGCCTGAGCATCGTTGGACGCAGTTACTATGAGATAATCCCACTGATTTAGTTTAGCTCGCATGCACATGATTCATCTTTGTAGAATGCCCTTAAGGCCATTTCAAAATAACGCCTTACGGCGTCACTACTAACTGAAACTCTCTACGATTTTCCGGAGGACCTGGTCCAGGCTCGTACCGGATTGCCAGCCGACGGCTTGCCTGATCCGCTCGATGCTCGGGACCCGCCGCATCATGTCCTCGATGGGCTGTCCGTAGGCGGTCTCGTAGGGCACGTATTGTTTTTTGCTCTTGCTGCCTGTTATTTCGATGATCCTGTCTGCAAGCGCTTCGATGGAAATCTCTTCACTCGAGCCGATGTTGTATACCCTGCCCGTTGCCTTCTTGCTGTTCATCAATTTGATGACCGCCTCGACGACGTCGGCGACGTAGCAGAAACAGCGCGTTTGTTTGCCCGTGCCGTATATCTGAAGCGGCTCGTCGTTCAGCGCCGCTCGAATGAATCGAGGCACCACCATGCCGTATTGGCCCGTCTGCCTCGGTCCGATTGTGTTGAAGAGCCTGGCGATAACCACGCCCAGGCCGTACTGCTGATAGAAAGCCAGTCCGAGGAATTCGTCTATCGCCTTGCTGCAAGCGTACGACCAGCGGGGCATGCTCGTGCTGCCGAGGACGATGTCGTCGTCTTCACAAAACGGCACGTCTTCGCTTTTGCCGTAGATTTCGCTGCTGGATGCGATGAGGACTTTTTTGCCGAACTTGTTGGCGATGTCCAGGACCGTTTCGGTGCCGCCTATGTTCGTCTCGATTGTGCGAACGGGATCCTCGGCTATCAGTCTGACGCCGACCGCCGCGGCCAGATGAAAGATCATATCGCATTGGTCCGTCAGCGGCACCATCAGCTCGACGTTGCGAATATCGCCGGACACAAACTTGAAATCGGTATGGTCCCTGAAATTCTCGATGTTCTTCAGGTTGCCCGTGCTCAGGTTGTCTATGACGGCCACCTGATGACCGTCATTGAGAAGCCTTTCGGTCAAATGAGAGCCGATAAAGCCAGCTCCGCCGGTAACTAATACTTTCATATCGACTCCGGTGAATTAACGTTTCTCATCAAGGATAGTCGGCATCGGGCAATTGTCAACAGCCAAGTGGATGAATAGACTCCGTCCCCGTCGGCTGCGCATAAATCCTGTGCAGCATCGCTATCATACTTCTCTCCGGGCGATACCATATTTCTCGCGGTCGGACAGCTGCCGATCGAGCGGCAATTCGGCCCGTATTGTCGTCCGATAAAACACGAGCCAACTGGTTATCCTGCTATAGGCTAAGTATCGTCAAATAAAGAACATAGCTTTAGCGAGGATGGATACCTGCGATGGCAGAAGATACGTTTCTTTTTATGTCATTTCGAGTGAAGCGAAGCAATCTCAAATACGATGAGAGATATTACTATATGTTGGGGCTGAGATTGCCACAGCCCTTCGGGCTTCGCAATGACAACGCGGGCGAGTTTCAGCCGTAATACGTGCAGTATGTCTTGTCCGTTTCCCAGATGGTCACGCGATGAAGAGCCGCGTCTGTGAATTTATCGGCGAGCCTGTTCCATGCGAAGACGGCGATGTTCTCGATTGTGGGATTGGTCTGGGTGAAATGCTCGACGTCCGCATTCAGATTCTTGTGATCGAGCAGACTGATAAGTTCATTATCTACGGTTTTTTCAAAATCTCCGATGCAAAAGTCATCTCTCGCCGCCAACATCTTTATCTCAACCTCGACGACGTAATTGTGACCGTGGCCGGTGGGATTAGCGCATTTGCCGAATACCTCAATATTTTTCCGCTCTGTAAAGTCTTCGTTCCAGAGCTTATGCATCGCGGCGAATTCGAATTTCTCACAGAAATAGACCATTTCCACGTCCTCTGAATTGATGGCGATTGCCCTGAAAGGATTGAGCTTCAAACTCAACCTGCTAAGCCTGGCCGGGCCGAATTTATCGGACAATTGGCTCCACGCCGTTTTTAGCAGCTCGGCCATTATAGAAAGCCCAACGTGCCGGGCGCTGCGAAAATCACGACTTATGCGCTCGGCGAAAAGCGGAACGACAAATTCGCGAACGTTACTGTCAATATCGACTACATTTACGATAAATCCCGTATCGGGCGCTATATCCCCGTAAAGCTCGACCGACAATTCCAGAAATATCGAAAGGCCCTCGCCGGCCGGCTTTGACGCGAAAGAATTGAACCCCGTGCAATCCTCTGACAGGAAAGGATTTATCGAGAACCGTACCTGCCTGGCAAGCTTGTGTGTAGAATTTGGAATTGAGAATTTAGAATTTAGAATTCTCAATTCACAATTCTCCATTCCGAATTCCCCATTCTAAATTCTCAACTACTTGTGCATCAGGCTCATTATCTCGCTGCGGCTCCTCGGGTCTTTCTTGAATATCCCGCGAAGCGCCGAAGTCACCATCGTCGAGCCGGGTTTCCTTATGCCGCGAATGGTCATGCAGCTATGCGAGGCTTCGAGCACAACGGCCACGCCCTTCGAGTCCAGGCGGTTCATGATTAGATCGGCGATCTGGGACGTGAGCCTTTCCTGGGTCTGGAGCCGATGGGCGAAACAATCCACGATGCGGGCAAGCTTGCTGACGCCCAGAATCGATCCGGAGGGCAGATACGCAACGTGGGCCGAGCCGATAAAAGGCATCATGTGATGCTCGCAGATGCTGTAGAACGGGATGTCGCGCAGCAAAACGATTTCCTCATATTTCTCGGTAAAGATGCTGCGAAGATGCACCTCGGGATCTTCCCGCATCCCGCTCAGCAGCTCGGCGTACATCCTTGCCACTCGATCGGGCGTCTCCTTCAGTCCCTCTCGCTCGACGTCTTCACCGACGGCCAGCAGGATTTCTCTGACCGCCTTCTTAATTCTCTCGGTATCTATCGCCTTGTGTTTCTTCGCCATTTTCTTCGCTTTCCATTTGCACGCGCTCAGTTCTCATCTGTTGCCAAATTCGTCAGATATGCCGTCAGCAGTCTGACGCCGAAGCCGGTTGAACCTTCGGCTGAGAACTCCGTGGCCTTCTGGAACATATCCACGCCGGCGATGTCGAGATGCGCCCATTTTGCTTCTCCGACGAACTGCCCGAGGAATGCCGCCGCTGTACAGGCCCCGCCGTATCTGCTGCCGGTGTTCTTCAGGTCGGCTATTTTGCTCTTCATCTCTTTGGCGTATTCCTCGCCGCTCGGCAGTGGCCAGACCTTTTCGCCGCTTTGCTCGGATGCCTTCCGGAGCTGCTTTATGAGCTTTTCGTCGTTGCCCATCAGCCCGGCCATGTATCTGCCCAGCGCCACCAGGCAGGAGCCGGTCAACGTCGCGATATCGATGACTGTTTCGCACTTCTGCTTAACGGCGTAGTTGAGGCCGTCGCAGAGTATCATCCTGCCCTCGGCGTCGGTGTTCTGGATTTCTACGGTCTTGCCGCTGTAAGTGGTAATGATATCGCCGGGCCTGTAGCTTGTTCCGCTCGGCACGTTTTCGGCCGAAGGAATCATGCCGTAAACGCCGACAGGCAGCTTGAGTTCGGCGATGGATTTCATGGTCGCCAGCACGGAGATTCCGCCGGTCTTGTCGAATTTCATCTCTTCCATGCCGTTCGCCGACTTGATACTGATTCCGCCGGAGTCGAAGGTTATCGCTTTGCCCACCAGCGCGATCTTTGGCTGGGCGCCGGTGCGCCCGCCTGGCGGAGTGTATTTCAGTATGATAAATCTGGGTCTGTGCTCGGAACCCGATCCGACTGCGAGGACGCCGCCCATGCCCTTTTCGATCATCTGTTTTTCGTTGAAAACCGTGCATTTGAGAGCGCTCGATCCGCGGGCCAGTTTCCTTGCTTCGGCCGCGAGTGTTTCCGGATATATTACGTTGGCCGGGCGATTGGCGATTGTCCGGGCGTAGTTCTGCGACCGGCCGACGATAGCGCCTCGCAGGACACCCGCTTTAAGCTCTTTAGTTCTCGCGTCGTAAGAATCTATCAAATCGACCTTGATCGAAGCCGGCCGTCCGTTCCCGTTTTCCGTGATGAATTCGTCATATCGATAGCTGCCGAAGCACGCCCCTTCGGCACACGCCTGGCCCATCGCCGCCTGGTCGAACTTGGCCCCGAACGCACTGTGAAGAGCAAGGCCAAGGGTTTTCGCCTTCATTTCAACGGACTTCTTCGCCGCATACGCCGCCGCCTTGCGAAGCGTATCGAGAGTCGCCTTTTTCTTTTCACCCAGCCCTACGAGAAGGACCCTCTTGGCGCCTATCCGGCCGTCGCCGTAGACAACCGCTCCGGTTCCTTCCTTACCCTTGAAATCGCCTATCTTTATCAGCCGGCCGATTGCGCCTTCGAGCTTGCGATCAAGCTGCTTAACCAGCTTGTCCGGTCCCTTGGCGTTGGAAAACAATCCTATGGCAAGCACGCCGGTCTTGTGCATATCCGGTTCGGCGGTCCGTGCTGTCAGTTTCACATCCATGATTTCTTTCATTCTACTTCTTGCCTTTCGAAGGTAGGGTGGGCACTCCGTAAGGAGTCCCAAGGACTGCCCACCAGTTACGTTATGGTGTGCGATGCACACCCTACTGTTTGGCTTCGCTTGTCTTGGCTCTATGGCGTAGATAGCCTTCGATGAATCTCCCGAGGTCGCCGTCGAGCACGGCGTCAACGTTGCCGGTCTGGACGTCGGTCCGGTGGTCCTTTACCATCTGATAAGGCTGCATCACATAGCTTCGTATCTGGTTGCCCCAGGCGATTTCGCCCTTGTTGCCGTAGAGTTTGGCGATCTCGGCGTCGCGCTTCTGCTGTTCGAGCATGTACAGCTTGGCCTGGAGCATCTTCATTGCCTGCGCGCGGTTGTTGTGCTGGCTTCTTTCGTTCTGGCATTGCACGACGATGCCGGTCGGCTCGTGGGTGATCCGCACGGCCGAGCTGGTCTTGTTCACGTGCTGGCCGCCGGCGCCGCTGGCGCGGTAGAAGTCGATTCGGAGGTCATCTTCGTTGATTTCGATGTCGATGTCGTTCTCGAAATCCGGAATGCAGTCCACCGCCGCGAAGCTCGTGTGCCGTCTGCTCTGCGAATCGAAGGGGCTGATCCGTACGAGTCTGTGCACGCCGGTCTCACACGAGAGATTTCCGAAGGCGAACGGCCCGCTAACCTGAAGCGTTATCGAGCGGATTCCCGCTTCTTCGCCGGGTGTTATATCAAGCTCTTTGAACTGGAACTTGTTATTCTCGAAGAACCGGGTGTACATCCTCAGCAGCATGCTGGCCCAGTCGCAACTTTCGGTACCTCCGGCGCCGGCGTGAATGCTGAAGAAGCAATTCTTCATATCTTCCGGCCGCGACAGCAGACCGGCAAGCTCGATCTTCTCGCACTTGCCGACGAGCGAATCGAGATCTTCTTCCAACTGTTCCAGCTCTTCGGCGTCCGACTCGGCCTCGGCCAGCTCGAACAACTCCTGAAGATCCACAACCTCACGATGCAATTCTTCCACCGGCTCGACAACGGACTTGAGCGCGCTGAGCTGGGATACGACCGATTTGGCTGAATCCGGATTGTCCCAGAATCCCGCTTTGGACATCCGTTTTTCAAGCTTTTGCAGTTCGGATTTCTTCGTGGACAAGTCAAAGCCAGTCCCGGATATTATCCACCCGGGCCGACAGTTCTGTTATCGTTGATCTTAATTCTGTTATTTCCATAAATTCACCGGGGCGTCTTTATATCACACAGATATGGAATTTGCAACAACTTAGTATTGTCCGTTTGTAGTGTGCCCGTAATGGCTTGGCCATCCTGCGGCGGGCATGGTGGCAAGGGCGTCTCGCCCTTGTGTCTCGATGCCGTCCCGGCCTCGTGTCCTGCAGGCAGTTTGTCGGCAAATGAATCAAGGGCAAGATGCCCTCGTCACGATACAAGGGCAAGATGCCCTCGCCACGAACGCCTTAAGGCGCCACTACGAACGGGCCGTTTCCTTCTCTGCGGTTAGCCCTCTTACTCCTTTAACTGTATCAAGATATATAGCCGGTAGTGTGGTCAGGTTCCCTGCCCACGCGGTTTGGGATATTAATCCCTGAATATCTCTTGCAAAGTCACCGATACTCCTATCTTCTTGCCGCCTCGCATCAGTTCGAGGTTAAGTTCGGCTCCCGCCGGCTGATCCCAAAAACGGCTCAGCGGCATGACGCCTGGATCTGTTCGCCACTTGGTTGCATCCACATTATTGATTCTAAGCAAAATGTCGCCATCGCGTATTCCCGCCGCGTACGCAGGGCCTGACTTGACAACGTGTCCTACCAGAGACGATGGGGTCAGTCCGCGCATTTAAGCACTCGATGGGGCCGGTGGCATGGGCTAAATGGCATTGACAGCACTCGCCGACACCGCTATAGTACGATAGTCGTGGACAGGTCATATTTTCATTGACTCTACAAGGAGAATTGTCATGAGGTACACAGCCGTATGTGGAGCGTTGGTCATCTTTCTGGCAAGTTGCAGCCCGGCCGGCACGGCTTCGATGGAAAACCAGAGCAAATCACAGACCAGGAAGGTGCTGATCGTGACCGGTGTCGATTATCCGGGGCATAAGTGGAAACTTACTGCGCCGGTTCTGGCTAAGGCCATTGCGGCGGATAAGCGGCTGGAGGTTACGATTACCGAAAAGCCCGCCGATCTCGCGAAGGACAATCTCGGCGACTACGACACTATCGTGCTGCACTTTATGGATTGGGAGGTTCCCGACCCCGGCCCTAAGGCTCGTGCAAATCTCAAACGCGTAGTCAAGAGCGGCACGGGGCTTGTGCTCGTTCATTTCGCCTGCGGCGCGTTTCAGGAATGGCCCGAGTTCGTCGAGCTTGCCGGGCGCGTTTGGGATCCCAAGCTGCGGGGCCACGACCCGCGCGGCAAGTTTACGGTGAAAATCTCCGATCCCAAACACCCGGCGATGAAGGGGATGACCGACTTCGAGATCGTCGACGAGCTTTACACCTGCCTGACCGGCAAGACACCGATCAAAGTGCTGGCCAAGGCCCAGTCGAAAGTTGACGGCAAGGATTACCCGATGGCGTTCGTGCTGAATTACGGCAAGGGACGGGTTTACCACAACGTACTCGGGCATGATGTCAAGGCGCTGTCCAATCCGCACGCGGGAAGGCTCTTTCGCAACGCCTGCGCATGGACCGCCGGGCTGGAGCCTGCCAGGTAGGGGCAGGCCTGTGTGCTCCCGAGAGGGACGCCTTACGGTGCTGTCCGGGCAACCACATAGGGTTGCCCCTACTGATGGTCGCTAACATGAAAGGATTTTGAGAAATGAAGATTGGATTTCATACCGACGCGTTCAATACGGCGTATTTCAGCTTTGAAAAGTGCCTCGAATGGGCGAAGAAGAACGAGCTTCACTACATCGAGTGCGGCCTGATCGACGGCGTAAGCTGGATTCACGGACTGGGTTATCAGCCCCATGTTGCTCTATACGAGGACCCGCTGCTGTTAAAGAAGAAAATGGACGGCTACGGCGTGCGCCTTTCGCAGGTCGATGCGGCGTATCCGCTTTCGGGCAAGGACGGCCCAATCCGCGGCGTGCCGTACGTCATGAAATCGATCCAGTGGGCGAACCTGATTGGCTGCCCCTGCGTCGATACGACCGACGGGATGCTCAAACCCGAAGGACTCACCGACGATGAGGCGATGGCGATGATGAAGATCGGCTACGAGCAGATCATCGAGGTCGCCGAGGCGCATAAGATTACGGTCAATATCGAGCCGCACGGATATTTCACCACAAAGCCCGATATGATGGCCAAGATGCTGGACTTTTGCGACAGCCCCTACCTTCGCATGAACATGGACACTGGCAACACGTTTATCGCCGGCCAGGATCCGGTTGCCTTTCTCAAGCGGTTCGTCGGCAAGGTCAGCCACATGCACATCAAGGACGTCTCGGAATCTCTGGCCGCGGCGGTCCGAGGCGACCAAACCGGCATCGCAGTCAGTCACTGCGCTTTGGGCGGCGGCGTCAATGCCGACAACATTCGCGGATGCCTTGAAATCCTGCGGGACAACGGCTATGCCGGGGTCTTGAGCATGGAATGTGAAGGACAGGCCGGGCCGATGATAGAGCAATCCCTGAATTGGATGCGGGATACGCTGACTGATTTGAATATCCCGATTGAAGAATAGCACTAACCACAATCATCATAAGGAGAAATTACAATGAAAGTTGGATTTAATATGTTGCTATGGACCGGGCATGTCACTGAGGACGACTTTCCTCATATGGAGTCGATAAAGAAGGCCGGTTACGACGGCGTCGAGATTCCGATCTTCGGAGGCGAGCCCGAGCACTTTGAAAAGGTCGGCAAGGCGATCAAAGACAACGGGCTCGGCTGCACGTCGGTGACAGTCATACCGGATGAAGAGCACAATCCGATCAGCGCCGAAGCCGGCAATCGCAAAGCGGCGGTCGATTATCTCAAGTGGGCGATCGAATGCTCGCAGGCGCTGGATTCGGACTGTTTGTGCGGACCTTTTTATCAACCCCTCGGTGTCTTTTCGGGCGAACCTCCGACAGAAGAGGAAAAGCAGCGCGCCGCCGAGGTGCACAAGCAGGCCGCCGATCTTGCCGCCAAGGCAAATCTGATGCTGGCCCTGGAATCTCTCAACCGTTTCGAGGCCTATTTTCTCAACACGATGGCCGATGCGGCCGAATACGTCAAGCGCGTCGACCATCCCAACTGTCAGCTAATGTTCGACACTTTCCACGCCAACATCGAGGAAAAGGACCCTATAGGCTGCATCACTGAGAATCTCGACGCGATCAAACACGTCCACATCAGTGAGAACGACCGCGGCACGCCCGGCAAGGGACACATCGACTTCCCGAGCACGTTCAAGGCCCTGCGGTCGGGAGGCTATGACAACTGGCTCGTGATCGAGGCCTTCGGCCGGGCGCTGCCGGATTTGGCCGCCGCTACGCGCGTCTGGCGGGATTTCTTCCCCAGCCGCGAGGGTGTGTATATCGAAGGTCTGAAATTCATCAGAGACCAATGGCAGGCCGCAGGCTAAAGAAAAATAGAAAATTAAAATGTAAAACGCAGGATTAAGGAAGTCGTTGCCGTAACACGATGGGTGGCAGCCTCAAAGCCGAAGGCTTTGGGGATGGTCAATTTTTGAGGAGCCAGCCCCAAGCTCCGCTTGAGGCTGCCACCCTTGAAGACTTATCAGATTAAAATTGATAGAATAATAGGACGAGAAATGGAGCAATAGTTATGAGTAGAATTCACATACGATTAATTTGTATTATGCTGCTCGGCGCGGCAGGCGCCTTCGCTCAGGAGGCCGGATTCAAACCCATCTTCGACGGCAAAACACTTGACGGCTGGGAAGCTCCGAACATGAGCTACTGGTCGGTTGAAGGTGGAATTATCGTCGGTGAGTCAACGCAGGACAATCCCGTCAAGAGCAATCAGTTCCTCGTCTGGGAGCTGGGCGACGTGGACGACTTCGAGCTGAAGCTCAAGTACCGCATCAGCGGAACGGACAGGGCCAATTCCGGGATTCAGATTCGCAGCCGGGTCGCCCCGGAGGGTCACGTCGTCGGCTACCAGGCCGATATCGACCGCGCCGGCAGGTACGCCGGGGCGCTCTACGACGAGCGAGGACGGGGAATGCTCGCCCAGCGCGGGCAGAGAACCGTCGTCGGCGCCGACGGCAAGAAGACTCACACGGCCCTCGGCGATGCCGCCGCCCTGATGAACATCATCAACCTCGACGGCTGGAACGAGTACCATGTTATCGCCCGCGGCAACCGGATTACACTCAGGGTAAACGGCAAGACGACAGCCGACGTGCTGGACAACGAGCAGAAGAATCGAGAGCTGTCCGGCGTGCTCGCGCTGCAACTGCACGCAGGCCCGCCCATGAAGATCGAGTTCAAAGACATCCGGTTAAAGCGCACCAAACTGGCCGACAGGAAGAAGATCGTCCTGATAGCCGGCAGACCGAGCCACGGCCACGGCGCCCACGAGCACAACGCCGGCATGCTGCTGCTGGGAAAGGCGCTCAACGAGAACATGCCCGAGGTATATGCGGCGACGTATCTCAACGGCTGGCCCAAAGATCCGACGGCCTGCGACAATGCCGACGCGATTGCCGTATTCTGTGACGGCGGCGGCGGGCATGTGGTCATGAAACATCTCGAAGAAGTCGATGCCCTGGCGAAAAAGGGCGTTGGCATCGCCATGCTCCATTACGCCGTAGAGGTCCCCAAGGGCAAGCCGGGCGAATACATGCTCAACTGGACGGGCGGCTACTTCGAGACCTTCTGGTCGGTCAATCCGCATTTCA
>Ga0180432_10007626_pt1 | contig 13692 bp, 11 predicted proteins | sample SS_ome_10_FD_132414 | JGI IMG/M metagenome (GOLD analysis project Ga0180432, IMG submission 132414) | Hypersaline lake sediment archaeal communities from the Salton Sea, California, USA - SS_1_MS_2 metaG | ecosystem: Environmental > Aquatic > Non-marine Saline and Alkaline > Hypersaline >...
ACCTGGTGGTCCACCGCGTCGAGGGCCTGGACCCCGGTCTCTACCGCTACGTGGTGGAGGCCGGCACGCTGGAGCGGCTGCGCCGCGGCGACCTGTCGGGGGCCATCGCCGCCGCGTGCCTCGACCAGGAGATGGCGGCCGAGGCCGCCGTGGTCTTCGCCTGGGTCGCCGTGCCCGACCGCGCCAAGCAGCGCTACCGCGAGCGGGCCTACCGCTACATCTACATGGACGCCGGCCACGTCGGGCAGAACCTCCACCTGGCCGCCACCGCGCTCGGCCTGGGCTGCTGCGCCATCGGCGCCTTCCTCGACGACGAGGTGAGCGCCATCCTCGGCGTCGATGGCAGCACCGAAGCCGCCGTCTACCTCTCCGTCGTCGGCGTCCCCGCCTGACGGCGGCGCCGCTTGCCGCTGGCGGGGGCCGCGCCGCATTCCACCTTGTGCGTTGACCCCCGCGCGGCGCCGCGCTATACTCCGCGCCGGGGAGGTGGGCGTGGCGAGGCGACGCGGCGCGATGGGCAAGTCGGACCGACGCGCGGCCAAGGAATGGGCCTTCGAGCAGGCCATCAAGCGACGCATGAGCCGCGACCCCGGCTGGCGGGTGCTCGTGGGCGGCACGAGGTGGCTGTGCCCCTACTGCGGCGAGGTGGGCGTGGAGCCCTATCGCGAGCGGGAGGCGCCCCGCGACATCCTCCGCCACTTCGTCGACCGCTGCCCCGAGTGGGCCGAGGGCAAGGGCACCCGCTTCAACCACGTCGATCTCCAGGCGAGGGCTCGGCGGCTCGAGCGCGAGGAGGCGCTGCGGGCCGACCCCGCCTGGCGCGTGGCCGACGCCCTCGGCCGCTGGCTCTGCCCCTACTGCGCCGAGCCGACGGCCATCCGCTGGCCGACGGGCGATCGCGACGCCCCGCCGCCCTGCGCCGAGGTGGAGCAGCACCTCAAGGGCTGCCAGCCACACCAGGACAAGCACAGGCCCCACTCGGTCGAAGCCCTTTGCCTCGTCGTCGACGACGCCCGACGCCACCGCGAGCTCACCGCCGAGGTGCGCCGCCACATCGAGCAGGACCCCGCCTGGCGGCAGGCCAGCCCCGACGGCCGCTGGATCTGCCCGCAGTGTCGCCAGGCCGTGCCCGAGGTCGACATCTCGACCGACCTGCTCCTCGCCTCCATTGCCCCAGGCCGCATGGCGCGGCACCTGGCCGAACGCTGCGGCACTCGCGCCGAAGCGCCCGCCACCCCCACGCGGCCCAAGGCACGCGACGAGCCGACCACCCAGCGCAACCTCCAGCGGGCACGCGAGATCGTCCAGAAGATGCTCCCCGCCGAGATCCCCCACGCCGAGGGCTACGACCTCCACTGCGTCTACCGCCCGACCGAGAGCGTAGGGGGCGACTTCTACGACGCCTTCGCCCTCGCCGGCGGCGAGCTGGCCTTCGTCATCGGCGACGTGAGCGGCCACGGCCTCGAGGCCGCACTCATCATGACGATGGTGAAGAAATCGCTCAACCTCCACGCCCAGCACCACCGCTCGCCCGCCCAGGTGCTCCGCCGCACCAACCTCGACATCAACGCCGACCTCGACGCACGCACCTTCGTCACCGCCACCTACGCCGTGCTCGACCCCCGCAGCGGCTCCCTCGTCTTCGCCCGAGCCGGCCACAACAAGCCCATCCTCTACAACCCACGGCGCAACCCGCCCGTCCGCCACATCGACAGCAAGGGCATGGCCCTGGGCATGTATCAGGGCGGCCTCTTCGACAAGCTCATCCAGGAGACCGAGCTGCGCCTGGGCCCTGGCGACGTGTTCGTGCTCTACACCGACGGCCTCACCGAGGCCCGCAACCCCGCGGGCGAGCCCTATGGCCTGGAGCGTCTCGAGGCCGCCATCGCCCGCACCCACGGCGACCTGGGCAGCCACGCCCTCGCCGACCGCCTGCTCGAGGACGCCCGCCGCTTCACCGCCGCCGCCGCCCAGGACGACGACATCGCCATCCTCTGCCTCGGCGCACTCGCGCCGCCCAGGCACGCGTAGCTGCTGCGCGAGGGGACGACATGCGACTCCTGCCCGCCAGCATCCGAGACAGGCTCAGGAGGTGGGCCTGCCCCGAGGGCGACCCCTACCGGCCGTCGCCCGACGAGTTCATCCCCTCGATGGCTATCGAGCGCTACCTCGAAGGCAAGACACGGGTGCTCGTCGTCGGCGACGCCATGGGCCGCGAGTGGACGCTGCTGTCGCGGCTGGGCAAGCAGGTGGCCGTCGTCGACGTGGTGCCGCTGCCCGATGCGCCCAACTTCGTTCAGCAGTCGATCACCGAGCGCACCCCCTTCGCCGACCAGTGGTTCGACGGCGTGGTGCTCGCCGAGGTCCTCGAGCACCTGTTCGAGGACCACGCGGCCCTCCGCGAGGTCCGCAGAATCCTCAAGGACGATGGCATCCTCGTCATCACCGTCCCCTACCTCAGCAACCGCCAGGACGAGGCTCCCTACCACGTCAGAGCCCACAGCCGCAGGACCATCGACAGGCTGCTGGCCTACTGCGGGTTCCGGATCCAGGAGCACTTCTACCGGGGACTCGTCTCGCGCCTGCCCCAGAGAGCGCTCACCGCGCGCTGCTGTGTCCTGCTCCCACGCCTGATGCTCAACCTGCTGTTCGGCGCCGCCGGCCTGCGATGGTACCGCCGCTGCTGCTACGGCCTCGAGAGGTGGATGGGCTCGGGCCGGCTGCTGTGCAGAATCCAGAAGCACTTCGCGAGCTACGGAGGTATCCTCAAAGCGGTAAAGGCTGAGCCAGTCGATTTCGCGGCCATCCAGGTCGCCGAGTTCTCCGGGAAACTGCCCGCGAGCACGGGGGAATGAACCGCGATGGAAGAACTGCTTGGGCGCAATCTCGACGACGTTCGTGAGCGGATGGCGGCGGCTGCCGAGCGGGCGGGCAGGAGGCCCGACCAGGTGCTGCTCGTGGCCGTGGTGAAGACCGTGGGGCCGGAGGTCGTGCGGGCGCTCCAGGCGCTCGGCGTGACCGACGTGGGGGAGAACCGCGTGCAGGAGGCACGCCGCAAGCTGGAAGCGCTCGGCGGCAACCTCGGCCTCCACTGGCACATGATCGGCCACCTCCAGACCAACAAGGTCCGGCACGCGCTGCGGCTCTTCGAGATGGTCCACTCGGTGGACAGCGTGCGGCTGGCCGAGGCGCTCGACCAGCGGGCCGAGCGCGAGGGGAGGGCGGTGCCCGTGCTCATCCAGTGCAACACGAGCGGCGAGGAAACGAAGTTCGGCGTCGGCCCCGCCCAGCTCCGCAAGCTGCTCGACGCCACCATGCCGCTCGAGCACGTGCGCGTGAAGGGCCTGATGACGATGGCGCCCTTCGTGGACGACCCCGAGACGGTGCGCCCCTGCTTCGCCGCGCTCCGCGAGCTGGCCGAGCGGGCCCGCGCCGCCACGGGCCTGCCCCTGCCGCACCTGTCGATGGGCATGACTCAGGATTTCGAGGTCGCCATCGAGGAGGGCGCCACGATGGTGCGCATCGGCTCCGCGCTGTTCCAGGGGATCTAGGAGCCGATGCTCGAGTGCCGCCGGGGGGAGGGCGCCGCGTTCTCCCAAGAGGGCTCGCATTGGGCGTCGGACGGGTCGGACGGGTCGGACCGGTCAGACTGGTCCGACTGCTCCGACTGGTCGGCCGGTCGAGGGGGCCGCGCCTCGCGGGGGGGCGGCTAGTGCCTGGCGGGCAGCCTCGCCGCATGGGCGCCGTGGCAGTCGGCACAGGTCTGGGGCGGGGCGTGGCGCTGCCGGGCCTGGGTGTGGCGGCAGGTGTCGAGGTGACAGCCGGCGCACAGCTCGTCGATGTCGTGTCGGGGGAACGTGCGGTCGGGCTTGACCTCGTTGTTCTCGTCCTCGACGTGCGGGCGGCTGGGCCCGTGGCAGGTGATGCACCCGACGGCGGCGGTGTAGTGTCGCGAGGGCCGGTGCTTGTCGGCGATGTCGACGTGGCACAGGGTGCAGCCACCGAGCGTGGCGGGGGGGCGGCCGCGGTGGATGCACGAGAGAGTGGCGGCGAGGGCGGCCGCGAGGGCGACGAGGCAGGGGACTGCCAGTGCTGGGTTTCTCGGTGCCGATGGGCGCATGGCGGTGGCGGGGTCCAGGGTGCAGCGACGGCCTGGCTACGTGGTGGTGCTCGCTACCCAGTGGTGCTCGAGCCAGTCGTCGGCGTCGGTGGGGACGGAGGCGAGACGTTGGAGGGCGCGGCGGTCGGCCGCGGCAAGGGGCTTGATGGCGGCGGCGAAGTCCTGGCGCACGTGGTCCACGGAGTGGACGCCTGGGATGCACACGTCGACGCGGGGGTTGGCCAGGACGAAGCGGATCATCTTGGCGGCGAGGTCGGCGTCGGTGGCTTGGGGCTCGTGGGCCTTGAGAGCCTTGAACAGGGAGCCGCGCGCGAAGGGCTTGATGGTGACGATGCCCAGGCCGGCGCGGTCGGCGCTCGGGAAGACCTGCTCGGCGGCGCGGTGGCGGACGTTGTAGGGCATGGAGCAGATGTCGAAGTGGCGGCCGTATCTCTTGATGGCCTGGCGGTAGTTGGCGGGGCTGAAGTGGCTGCCGAAGCCTGTGAAGCGTGCCTGGCCCTTCTTTTTGATCTCGTCGAGCGCCTCGATGGCGTAGGACATGTCCCAGTAGTCCTCGGTGGCCATGCCCGCGAACAGGATGTCGGCGTAGTCGGTGTGCCAGGCCTTGAGGCGCTCGTGGATGAAGTCGTGGAGGGTCTGCTTGTCGGCCTTGGTGCCTTTCATCTTGTGGATGCTGCGGATGCAGATGACGGCGTGCTTGCGGGCGCCGAGGTCGCGGAGCGCCTTGCCCGGCACCGTGTGCTCGTGGATGGGGGTGCAGCCGTCGAAGTAGTTGACGCCCATGTCGAGGCCGAGGCGGATCATCTGCCTGGCCTCGTCCTGGGTGGGGCGCCGCCGGGCGCCTGTGCGGGGGTCGGCGATGCGGGCGTAGGACCAGCTATGGCCGCCGAAGCCGACGGCGGACACGCTCAGGCCGGTCCTGCCGAGGATGCGGCGAGGCACCTGGGGCACGGGCGGCTGACCCGCGCGGACCGCCGGGGCGCCGAGGCAGCCAGCGGCCACGCCCGTCCCGACGTTCCGCAGGAACCCTCGTCGGCTCACCCTGCCCACGCTGCGCTCCTTCGAACCAGGCCCGGCCCCCGCCGCACGCGGCGGGTGTGCCTCCCTTGAGGGCATTATAGTGGGCTCACCGCGGGGGAGTCAACCGCGGCTCGCAGCGGCGGACCGTGGGGCAAGTTTGTTTGACAAGGTCGGGTGCGGCGGGTACTAATGGTTACTCTTTGTGGGCGGGCGAACGGGTCCTGTCGGGAAAGCCGCCATGCAGCCTTCGGCGGAGAGGAATCTGGAGCAGATCCGGCGGTGGCTGGACTCCGGGGACATTCCTGGGCTGGACGGGTATCTGAACGCTCTGCATCCCGCCGACATCGCGGAAGTGATCGGCCGGCTGGAGCCTGGGGAGCAGCAGCAGATCCTCTCGCTGCTCGAGCGCCACGAAGAGGCCGAGGTGCTCGAGTATGCGGACGAGGCGGTGCGGGGCGAGATCGTCTCGGATCTCGACGACAAGCGGGTATCGGAGATCGCCGAGGAGATGCCGCCCGAGGAGGCGGCCGACCTGCTGATCGAGCTGCCCGAGGAGCGGGCGGAGCACGTGCTCGAGCTCATGGCGGCGCCCGAGGCCGAAGAGGTCGAGGACCTGCTCCGCTATCCGCCCGAGTCGGCCGGCGGCCTCATGGCGCCCGCGCTGGCACGGGTGCGCGACGACCAGTCGGTGGGCGCCCTGCTCGACCAGATCCGCTCCAGCGACGAGCTCCAAGAGGCGGATATCTACTACATCTATGTCGTCGACGCCTCGGATCGCGTGCAGGGGATCGTGCCTCTGTGGGACCTGTTGCGCGCCACCCGCGGGCTGCCCGTGCGCGAGCTGATGCAAGAGGTCCAGGCCATTCCCGCCGACATGGACCAGGAGGAGGTGGCGGCGCTCTTCGGCAAGTACGACCTGGCGGCCGCGCCGGTGGTGGACAAGGGCGGCTGCCTGCTGGGCCGCATCACGCACGACGAGATCCAGGACGTGCTACGGGAGGAGACCAACGAGGACATCTCGAAGTTCGCGGGCACCGACGACGACGAGCTCGCGAGCCTCTCGTCGATCAACACCGCTCGCCTGCGGCTGCCGTGGCTGCTCATCTGCCTGGCCGGCACGTTCGTCTCCGCCAGCGTGCTGCACAGCTTCGGCGGCACCCTCCAGGCCTACCTGATCCTCGTGTTCTTCGTGCCTGCGGTGACCGCGACGGCGGGGAACAGCGGTCTCCAGACGGCGACGATGACGGTGCGGGGCCTGGCGACGGGCTACGTGGAGCGGGTCGGCGCGTGGCCGCTGGTGCTCAAGCAGGTGAAGGCCACGGTGCTGGTGGCCATCGCGTGCGGGCTCGTGGGCGGCGTGGTGGCGGCGGTGTGGAGCGACTTCTCCTCGCAGCACGTGGCTCCCGGCAGCGCGGCCATGCTGGGCGGCATCATCGGCGGCTCCATGTTCGCCGCCATCTGCGTGAGCGCCACCCTCGGCGTGCTGGTGCCCATGGCCTTCCGCAAGGTCGGCATCGACCCCGCCGTGGCCTCCGGGCCGCTGATCACCACCTCGAGCGACATTTTCAGCCTCCTGGTCTACCTGGGCGTGGCCAGCGCGCTGCTCACGCAGCTCGGCACCTGAGCAGAATCAAGGAGTGGTTCCGATGAAGGAGTACAGCGTCGCCGTCGTCGGCATCGGGGCCGTGGGCACCGAGATGCTCAAGGTGCTCCACGAGCGGGGCTTCCCCGCCAGCAGCATTCGCGTGTTCGCCCGCTCCGCCCGCGACGAGGAGATCGCGGGCCGCACCTACGCGGTCGAGGCGGCCTCGGTCGAGGCATTCGAGGGCGTCGACATCGCGCTCTTCGCCGGCACCGAGGGCGCCAAGGGCGCCTCCCAGCAATACGGTTGGGCCGCCGTCGAGCGAGGAGCCGTGGTCATCGACAACGGCGACGACTTCCGCATGGACCCACGCGTCCCCCTCGTCATCCCCGAAGTCAACCCCGACCACCTGCGCAACCACCAGGGCTTCGTCGCCAACCCCAACTGCTCCACCATCCAGATGGTCGCCGCCGTCGCGCCCCTCCACCGCGTCGCAGGCATCCGACGCATCGTCGCCGCCAGCTACCAGGCCGTCTCCGGCACCGGCCGGGCCGCCATCGCCGAGCTCCAGGCCCAGGTCGACGCCATCCACGACGGGCGCGACGTCGCCTGCGAGGTCTACCCCCACCAGATCGCCTTCAACTGCCTCCCCCACATCGGCAGCCTCAAGGACGAGATGCCCGGCTACACCAGCGAAGAGCTCAAGATGCGCCGCGAGACCCGCAAGATCCTCGACGCTCCCGACATCGCCGTCACCGCCACCTGCGTCCGCGTGCCCGTGTTCAACGGACACGCCGAAGCGATCAACGTGCAGTTCGAGCGGCCCATCAGCGCCCAGCAGGCCCGAGAGATCCTCGGCCAGGCACACGGCGTCGAGGTCATGGACGACATGGCCAGCGCCCGCTACCCCACCCAGCTCCACGGCTCGGGCAAGGACCCCGTGTTCGTCGGCCGCATCCGCGACGACACCTCCGCCCCCAACTGCCTCGACCTGTGGTGCGTGGGCGACAACATCCGCAAAGGCGCCGCCCTCAACGCCGTGCAGATCGCCGAGAAGATGATCGAGATGGGGCTCCTCTGAGCGACCCACGCCGCCTCCACCCACCCGACCCCTGAGCGCGCGGCCCGACGCGTGCCGCGTGCCGCCTCCGCCGCGGCCCCCATCCTCGCTGGCGGCTGCATCCGGCCCGCCCTGTGGCCGAAGGCGTGATCTGACCCCAACAGCCCCGACCGGAATGTCAAATCCACGACCTGACCGCAGGCTGTTGCTCCCAGGCTGTGGAGACCCTGGCGAGTTGGCGGAGGGCATTACTCGGTTTCGCGCGAAACCGAGTAATGCCCTGCCGACACGGTGCGTCGGGGCCGGCCAGGGGAGGAGCCGGCCGTGTTGCCCAAGATGCGGGGGGGGGACTCGCGCGCCGGCTGGATCTTGACCGGGGCGCGGCCATGTGATACAGTGTGGGCGCTGCTGTGGAGCAGAAGCGCCATGCCGGGAAACACGGTGGATCAGGATCGGCTCGACGCCTGTCAGGAAGCCGTCGGGTACCGTTTCCGTGAGCCCTTCTGGCTACAGAAGGCGCTCACCCATTCATCGAACCGCACCGACCTTGGGCTGAGCAACGAGCGGATGGAGTTTCTCGGCGACGCCGTGCTCGGCATGGTGGTGTCTGGGTACCTGTTCCACACCTACCGGGATCAGACGGAGGGGGAGCTCACGGCGATCAAGAGCATCGTGGTGAGCCAGCGGACCCTGGCGGCTCACGGCCGCACGCTGGGGCTCGACAAGTTCCTCTCCGTGGGCAGGGGGATGAGCGAGTCGAAGCGGCTGCCGAACTCGGTGGTGGCGAACGCGTTTGAGGCGCTGGTGGCTGGGATCTACCTCGATCGCGGCCTGGAGCCTGCGCGGGAGTTCGTCCTGCGCTGCCTGGAGCCCGACATCGAGGAGGCGGAGCGGACGAAGTACGAGAAGAACTGCAAGTCGCAGCTCCAGCAGATCGCCCAGCGCGAGCTCGCCTGCACCCCTACGTACCGGGTCATCGAGGAGGCCGGCCCCGACCACGCCAAGTCGTTCCGCGTCGTCACCGTGATCGGCGACATCGAGTACGGCACGGGCTGGGGCCGCAACAAGAAGGAGGCCGAGCAGCGTTCGGCCAGGGAGAGCCTGGCCCTGCTCACAGCCCAGTTGCGGGCCGCCGCAGGCTCGATCGGCGGCGACGCCGCGCAGCAGCAGGGGGAGCCCTCGGAGCAGGGCGAGGGGGCCGCGCCCTGACGAGGGCCCGCGCACACCGTTCCCCGCGACCTTCGGAGCCAAGGATGGAGCAGGATCTCAACGCCCTGGTGGACGATTCGCGGCGGCGGCTCGGCGAGCAGGCCGACGAGGTGGGGCGGCTGGCAGGCGCCGTGGCCGAGCTCGAGGGCCAGGCCGCGGCAGGGGTCTCGAAGGAGGCCGGCAGGGCGCTGCGGCGTGCCCGCCGCGACCTGGCTCGCGCCCGGAGCGCCCTCGACACGCTCAAGCGCCAGTACGCCCGCGTGCGGCTCGGCGACGCGCTCGGCGACGATCCCGCGCACGTCGAGCGCGAGCTGTTCGACGAAGAGCTCCTCGCGATGACCGAGGGCTCACTGGCCAGGGGCGAGAGCCGTGGCCCGCGGGACGGCAGGATCGGCTTCGAGGCATTCCGCGAGCTGCTGCTCGCCGACCTCGACGTGGAGCAGCTCATCGAGAACGAGCGCGCCGACCGCCAGGCCGCCCTCATCATCGACGAGCTGCACGACCGCACCGCCACCAAGCCGATCCTGCGGCGGTGGGCCGCGCGACTCCAGAGCGACCCCTACGTGGCCGACCTGCTGGGACGGGCGGGCGAGGAGGCCGCGCGGTTCACCCAGTGCCTCAACCAGTTCACCCACGGGCTCAACGACGTGCGTGTGAACTACGAGATCAGCAAGCGCGAGGTCGACGAGCTCACCTTCATCGTCCAGGGCGGCGAGGCCGCCATCCGGGCCGCCAACCGCTGGGACCACGTGGCCGAGCTGTTCCCCCAGGAGTGCGACGCGCTGCTGGCCAGCTACCTGGCGCTGGAGCAGGCCTGCGCCCAGCTCCGCGCGCTCCACGACGAGCTCAACGCCGAGATCCGAGCCTTCACGGCCTCCTTCGTGCCCCGCTACATCACCTACCTCACCCGGCAGAGCGCCGCGCGCCGCCGCCGTCTTGCCCTCGGCTCGCGCGCCGCGAGGCGGCTGTGCGCCTATCTGCTCGACGAGGCCGACCGCACCGACTTCCTCCTGCCGCACGGCGGCGGCATCGAGATGGCCGTGCCACGCATCCCAAAGCAGTTCGTCGCCTTCCGCAAGATGAAGGCGTTCCGCGAGTACAAGAAGTCGCTTCAGCGGGCGGAGCTGTCGCAGGCACCCACCCTGGTGGCCGGCGACGGCCCGTGACCGCCCCCCCGCGCAGCGAGACGTGCTGCCCGTGCCCCCGTCGCCGGACCCGCGGCCGCCGATGACCGAACCGCCACCGAACCCCGGCCCGAGCCAGCCGCCGCGCGCCCGAGGCGCGCCCGGCCTGGGGGCCAAGCTCGTGCTGTGCGCCGTCGCCTGCCTGGTGGCCCTGGCGGTCGCCGAGGGCGCCCTGCACCTGCTCGGCATCGAGATCCGGGCCGATCGACTCGCGCGCGACCCCATGCTCGGATGGCGCAACCGGCCTGGATGGGTCGGCGCCGCCTTCCGGGTCAACTCCCGCGGCTTCCTCGGCCCCGAGTTCAGCCCCGCCAAGCCTGCGGGCGCGGTGCGGGTGTTCTGCCTCGGCGATTCCACCACGGCGGGCGACCTGCTCCCCTCCTACGACGACACCTACCCGCGACAGCTCGAGCGCCTGCTCCAGGCCCGCTGCCCCGACAGGCCCGTCGAGGTCGTCAACGCGGGGGTGGGCGGCTACAGCTCGTTCCAGGGGCGGCGGTGGCTGGAGACCGAGATTCTCGACTACGAGCCCGACGTGGTGGTGCTCTACTTCGGCTGGAACGACCACTGGCCGGCCCGCCTGGCCGGCGAGGACAAGGTGGCGTGCGGCTCCACCAGCGAGCGGCTGCGCGCCTGGCTCGCCTGGTCGAAGCTCCTCCAGCTCAGCATCCGGGCCTACCACACGGTGCGCGGCCGCGCCACCCTGCCGCGCGAGGCGGCGGGCGGCGGGGCCCCCGTGGCCAGCTCGAGCCGGCCCGCGCGGGTGTCGCTGGCCGACTACGAGGCGAACCTGCGGGCCATGGTGGCCGCCACCCGCCGCCGCGGCGGCGAGGCGGTGTTGGTGACGGCGCCCAACTACCTGGCGTGCGCGACGGTCGCCGACGCCGAGGCGCAGGCCCAGGCCGACGCGCAGGCCCAGGCCGAGGCGCTCGTGGCGCTCCACGAGCGCTACAACCACGTGGCGCGCCGTGTGGCGAACGACACGGGGGCCTGCCTGGTCGACGCGGCCAGCCAGCTCGAGGCGGCGGCCGACGCCAAGGCGCTGTTCTGGGACCCGCCCCGCGACTTCATCCACCTGAGCGCCCAGGGCTACGGGCGGCTCGCGCGCGCCGTGGCCGACTGCCCGGCACTGGCGCGGGCGCTGGAAGGGCGGTGAGGACGAATGAGCGCGTCGCGCGAACCGCGAGACCGGCCCCGCCTGTCGCGGCCCTTCCGCCACGCCCTGGCCTGCCTCTCCCTGGCCGCGCTCGCCGTCGGCACCTTCGCCCACGCGCTGCGAAGCGATTTCGTGGACTTCGACGACTACTACCTGGTGATGCACAACGCGCGCATCCGGTCCCTGAGCTGGGAACACGTGTCGAGCATCCTGGTCTACCGCAGCCCCGAGGGCGCGTGGCTGCCGGCGCGCGAGCTGAGCTACTCGCTCGACTACGCGGTGTGGGGACTCGACCCCTTCGGGTTCCACCTCACCAACCTCGCGCTCCACGGCGCCAACGCGCTGCTCGTCTACGCCCTCCTGTGCTGGCTGCTGCGCCGCCAGAGCCTGGCGTGGCTCGCCGCCGCGTGGTGGGTCGTGCACCCGGTGCAGGCGGCCTCGGTGGCCTGGGTGTCGGGCCGCCGCGACGTGCTCTACGGCTTCTTCTTCCTCCTCGCCTTCCTGTCCTTCGTCGGCTCGGAGCGGCGGTGGCGGCAGGGCCGTAGCTGGGCGTGGCTCTACGCGGCGTCGCTGGTGTGCCTGCTGCTGTCGCTGCTGTCGAAGGCGGCGGGGATGATGCTGTTCGCGCTCCTGGCGCTCGTGGTGGTGATGTTCGAGCAGGGGGAGGAGCCCCTGTGGCAGCGGCTGCTGGTGTGCTTGCCCCACGCGGTGATCACGGCGGGGGTGGTGGGCATCCACCTGTGGGTGGCGCGGCAGGCCAACGTGGTGAAAAGCGTGTTCCTCGGCGACCGTCTGCCCAGCGTGCCCTACGTGTTGGCGTCGTACTGGCGGCTGGCGCTCTTCCCCGTGCAGTTGTCCACGCCCTACGCGCGGACGCCGCTGGCGTGGCCGCGGGACCAGTGGCTGGTGCTGGGCACCACGGCGCTGCTGGCCGCGGTGGTGGCCGCGGTGGTCGCGGCCGTGTGGCGGCGGCGGGCGTCGCGGCAGGTGGTGTTCTGCGTGGCCTGGTGGTTCCTCATGCTCCTGCCGGTGTCGAATCTGGTGCCGCTGAGCAACCTGCTGGCCGACCGCTACCTCTACCTGCCGCTGGTGGCGTTGTGTGCGCTGGGTGCCGAGCTGGTGGGCAGGGTGTGGTCGCGGGGGCGGCGGGGGGTGGTGCTTGGGTGCGCGCTGGCCGTGGTGGCGGTGCTCGCGGCCGGGGCGAGCAGCCGCGCCCGGGTGTGGAGCGACAGCCTCACCTTCTGGCGCGACGGCGTGGCCAAGTGGCCCGGCGCGCCCGTGCCGCGCATCGGCATGGCCTCGGCCAGCCTCGACACCAACAGGCCGGAGGCCGCCTGGTGGCAGTACATGCACGTGGTGAGGCCCAGCGGCATGGCCTGGTCGCAGAACGAGGATCACCTCACGCTGGTGCGGGCAGGCGTGCTCCACTGCTACGACCGCGTGGCGCGACGCTGGGAGGCGGCCGGCCGCCACGACGAGGCGCTCGACGTGTATGAGACGGTGGTGCGCCTCATGCCCAACGAGGTGGGGCCGCGGGCCGAGCTCGTGCGTGCCTACGAGCGGCGGGGGCGGCTCGACAAGGCCCGCGAGCAGATCGAGGCCCTCCGCAAGCTCGACGAGCACTACGAGGGCCTCGACGACTGGCTCCGACGCCTCGAGGCCAAGAGGGGAGGTCCCACCCAGTAGGCCACCGCCCCCGCCAGCCCGTGGCCTGTAGGCGGGGCGTCCCCGCCCCGCGAAACCGGTTCCCTTCCTTCTCCCGATCTCCCGATCAGCCGCGAGCGGCGCCGCTCCTCAAGCCCCCCACAGCGGTACGGCACGCGGGCTCCGCCCGCCACATGTCTTCTCGCGGGATGGGGACATCCCGCCTACAGTGGGCGCGCCCGAGTCAACCCCCTCAGGTACCCCGGCCCTCTGCCTGTGGGAGACGGCGCCCGCCGAAGCACGAGCGAAGGCGGGCGGGTGAGGGAGAACAGGGACACGCAACCGCGCAACGGGAGGCCCGGCGCGCGCTCGTCCCGATGCTATTGCGTCGGGACGCAGATGGCCGACGCTCCAGCGTCGCGAGCCGCTTGGGGCCTTTCCTGCTGCCGCCCTCACCCCAGCCCTCTCCCATGGGGAGAGGGAGTCGGGCCGCCTGTTCCCTCTCCCTCTCAGGGAGAGGGTGCCCGCCGAAGCCTCGGGCGAAGGCGGGCGGGAGAGGGTATGGGTGTTCGAGGGTCCCCACCCTCCCCCAACCCCTCCCTGGAAGGGCTGACCCTTGCCCACAAGTCGAGGGGGCGGACGGGGTGCCCGCAGGATTGAGTACCCATGGCCCCCACGTTGAGGGCGATGGGATGGTGGTGGATGCGTTCGGGGCAG
>Ga0180432_10007627_pt1 | contig 13691 bp, 9 predicted proteins | sample SS_ome_10_FD_132414 | JGI IMG/M metagenome (GOLD analysis project Ga0180432, IMG submission 132414) | Hypersaline lake sediment archaeal communities from the Salton Sea, California, USA - SS_1_MS_2 metaG | ecosystem: Environmental > Aquatic > Non-marine Saline and Alkaline > Hypersaline >...
ATCGGCTTGCCCAACCCTTGATCGCGGGACACAATGGCGTCGATGAAGAACGACCATCGCGATTCCGGATCGGTGCGCCCGCGCGTGTGCGTCTCGACGCGGATCGCGGGTTGGGTGGCTGTGTGTTTGGCGGTCCTGCCGAGCGTCGGGTGCCGCGACCGCGGCGACGCTTCCGGCGATCGGGTGATCCTGAAGCTGAGCCACATCACCGCGCCGGGGTCGTCTTGGGATCGCGGGGCGGCCGAGTTCGCCGAGCTGCTCGATCAGGCCAGCGGCGGCCAGGTCACCGTCCGCGTGTTTCCCGGGGGTCGGCTGGCGCTGCGGAGCCAGGAGACCGAACTACAGATGCTCCGCAGCGGCGCGATCGACATGACGCTGCACTCGCCCATCATCCTGGCGTTGTTCCTGGACAAGCGGTTCGACGCGTTCAGCCTGCCGTGGCTGTTCCAGGACCACGCCCAGGCCCACGCGGTGTGCCAGGGCCCGTTCGGCGACGAGGCCCTGGGGTGGTTGGCCGAGAAGGGCGTCGTCGGGCTGGCGTGGGGCGTCAACGGGTTCCGGCAGTTGACGAACTCGCGACGCCCCGTGCGGACGCCGGCCGACCTGGCCGGGCTGAAGGTCCGCGTGGCCGGCAGCGACATCTTCCTCGAGACGTTCCGCCAGCTCGGCGCCCAGCCGCTGACGATGAACTTCGGCGAGGTGATCACGGCCCTGGAGCAGGGCGTGATCGACAGCCAGGAGAACCCGCTGAGCATCATCGAGTCGAGCCGGCTGTACGAATGCCAGAAATACGTGACGCTGTGGAACTACGCGTATGACCCGCTGATCCTGACGATGAACGCGAAGCGATGGCGGTCGTTCTCGGCCGAGCGGCAGGCGATGATCAAGCGGTGCGCCGATCAGGCGATGGGCTACCAGCGGGGATTGGTCATCGAGGACGACCGCACGATTCCCGACCGACTCGTCGGGCACGGCATGCAGGTAACGCGGTTGTCACCGTCGCAGCGGGCGGCGTTCGCGGCGGGGGCGCGGGCGATCCACGACAAATTCCGCCCGCGGATCGGGCCTGACGTGGTCGACCGCATCGTCGAGGCCGCCAGGTCAGCGGCTGCCGGGTCGACGGCCAGCACGTCACCCGGCACGACCACGCAATCATCGACGGCACCCGCCCAACCCTAGGACCGCTCGCCATGGCCGATCAGACAGACCAGCCCGGTTTGGTGGCCCGCCTCGTCGAGGTCGCGACCGCCGCGGCGTTGGTGCTGATGGTGCTGCTGATCTGCGGGCTGGTGGCGTTGCGCGAGGTCGGCGTGGAGCGGATCCTGCCAGGCGTGGCCGACGTGCAGACGCGAATCCTGGCGCGTTACACGTACGTTTCGCAATTGCTGCCGGTCATGTTGTGTTGGATGACGTTTCTCGGTGCGATGTTGGCCGATCGTCGCGGCGAGCACCTCGGCAACGATGTGTTGGTGGACCGGCTGCCGGATCATCATCGTCGCGCGGTGCGGTTGGCGGGTCGGTTCTGTTGGGTGGCGTTCTTCGCGGTCGTCGCGGTGTTGGGGTTGGGCCAGGTGGCCGAAGGTGAGCGGTTGGGCGAGCTTCGCAGCATCGGGCTGCCAGCTTGGGTGCTGCAGATCGGGCTGCCGCTGGGCGCGGGTCTGATCGCGGTTGCGGCGGCGCGGTCGCTGTTCGTCGACCTGCGGGGGCGCCCACGTCGATCGAACGAACCCGATCGTGGAGGGTCGGCGTGACGAACTGGCCGGTGGCGACGGTGCTGTTCGGTGCGTTTGGGCTGTTGCTGGCCCTGGGCGCGCCGATCGCGCTGGCGTTGGGCGTCTCGGCGCTGTTGGCCATCGTCTGTTTCGATCCGGGGCACCTCGAGGTCGTGCCGCAGACGCTGCTGGCGGCGACGCGGGTGTGGGACCTGCTGGCGATTCCGCTATTCGTGCTGGCCGGCCATATCATGGCCCGAAGCGCGATGGCCCGACGGCTGATCGACCTGGCCGAGTGCTTCACCGGACCCCTGCCCGGCGGGGTGGGCCAGGCGCTGATCGTGGCCAGCATCTTCCTGGCGGGCATCAGCGGTTCAGGGCCGGCCGACGTGGCGGTGCTGGGGACGCTGGCGGTTGGCCCGATGGTGATGCGGGGGTATCCGAAGGGGACGGCCGCTGCGCTGGCGGCCGTCTGCGGCGGGATCGGCATCATCGTCCCGCCGAGCATCGCGCTGATCATCTACGGTGTCGTCGCGGGCGCGTCGATCCCCAAGCTGTTTCTGGCCGGCGTGGTGCCCGGTTTCTTCCTGGGTGGCGTGCTGATGGTCACGTTGGCCGTCCGCGTGCGGGGCCGGATCGGTCGAACGTCGTTTCCGGGTTGGCGACAGGCCGGGCTCAGTTTCGTGCGAGCCCTGTGGGGGTTGCTGTTCCCCGTGATCATCCTGGGTGGCATCTACGGCAGCATCTTCACGCCGACCGAGTCAGCAGCGGTGGCGGCCGTCTACGCCGTCCTGGTCAGCCGGCTGGTTTACCGCGACCTCGACTGGCGGGGGTTGTACCGGTCGTTGGTCGATTCGGTGTCGGTGACGGCCGTGGTCATGCTCATCGTGGCCTGCGCCCGATTGTTCGCCCGCGTGCTCGACGATGCGTTCATCACCGACGATCTGGCCCGGCTGCTGACGAGCCTGACGACCGATCGATACCTGCTGCTGTTGCTGGTCAACGGCGGGCTGCTGGTGGCCGGTTGCTTCATGGACGCGATCAGCATCTTCTACATCTTCGTGCCCATCGTCGCGCCGGTGCTCCAGGCGGCCGGGGTCGACCTGGTGCATCTGGGCGTGGTCATGACGGTCAACCTGGCCATCGGTCAGGTCACCCCGCCGGTGGGCGTGAACCTGTACGTTTCTGCCGGCGTGACGGGGTGCGACCTCCATCAAATCAACCGCGAGGCCCTGCCGTTTGTGGCCGCAGGTGTGCTCGCCCTGATGGTCATCACGTACTGTCCCTGGCTGAGCCTGGCCTTGCCGCAACTGCTCAATTGATGCCGGGCTCGAGTGGCGCCGGTCCTGGCGCCCTCGTCTGGAAGCGAACGGTGGACGAGCGGTACGACCGACCCAGCGCGGTTCAATTCGGCCGATCGAGACGCGTCAGCCAACCCTCGTCCATCTCGACGTGCTTGATCCCGTACCGCCGGTAGGTGTAGGTGACGTGGATCTTGCCGTCCGACGTCTGGATCACACAGGGATAGGAGTATTCGCCCGGATTCGCCTCGAGCTTCAACGGGCGTTCCCACGTCTCGCCGCCGTCGGTCGAGCGGGCGATGCTCAGCGGCGTGCGGCGCGACTCGGAATCATTGAAGACCAGCACGGCGTGACCGTTGGCCAACCGCGTCATCGCGATGCCGGCGCCGGGGTTCTTCAGGTCGGACCGTTTCGGTCGTGACCACGTCCGGCCGCCGTCGCTTGACGTGCTCCGCAGGATCCGCGGCGCGTTCCGCATCAGCGCGAGCAATGATCCGTCGTCCCGCTCGATCATCGTCGGCTGAGAGCCGCCGCGAATGACGCCGGATCGCTTCCAGGTCTTGCCGTTGTCGGTCGTCGCCAGCGCGAACGATCCGTACCTGCCGTCGACCCGGCCGCTGAGCGGCAGCAGCAGCGTCCGGTTCTTCAGCGTGACGGGCGCGTTCCGGGGCAGCCAGCCGACCGTATCGACGAGCACGCGGTCGTCGCTCCAGGTCGCGCCGTGGTCGGTCGAGACGCGACGCATCAACCGGCACTCGCCCCAACCGGCTCCCCGCCGGATGGGTCGGCTGGCCTCCATTCGCCCCCAGACGATCCACACGCGTTTCAGCCCGTCGACGAAGACGACGGCGTTGCCGGGCGGCTGAATGGGATTCCGCACGACGACCTGTGGGCGGCTCCACACCCGCTTGCCCTTGGCGCGGCGCGACAGGAACAGGACCTGGTCGTCGGCCGATTCGTAGCTCCCGCCGTACCAGACGCAGAGCAGGTCGCCGTTGCCGGCCTCGGCGATCGTGGAACAGTGGTGGGCAGGGGCCCCCGGGATCTTCTCGAACACCAGTTCGGCGCTGAACGAAAACGACCCGTACGGGTCGGGGATCTCACGCTTCGGGCCGGGCTTGCCGATCGGCCTGCCCTTGGCCGGTACGCTTGCGGGCTCGATCTTCCGGGCCGACATCAGGCTCGCGATCGCCGAGGTCAGGCGCCCGGTCCCGCCGCGGTAGACGAGCCTGCCGGTCTTGTCGAGCAGGAACACCTCCGGCGTCACGTGGGCGCCGAATTGCCTGGCTGCCTGTCCGCCCACGTCGCGATACACGGGGAAGATCACGCCACGCCGTTGGCAGAACGTCCGTAGCTCGTCACCGGACTCCTGGGCGTTGCTGCACACGCCGACGAACAACACGTCCCGCAGGCGATACCTGCCGTGCAGGCGATTGATCGCCGGCATGGCCTTTTTCGTCTGCTCGCATCGTCCCGACAGGAACACGACGGCCGTGCCGCGACGTTCGGCGTAGTTCGACATGACCAGCGCGTCACCGTCCAACGTGGACAGCGTCACCGGTCCGACCGGTTGTCCGACGTCGATGCCGTTCACCGTCACCACAAATCCTCCTGCCAGGATTGCCGTCAGGGCCATGGTGTGCGTTTGGTTCATGCCAACCCCCTCGGAGGGTCATCTCGGCCGGCGCCGCCGATCCGAGCGCTTCTAGGACAGCCTCCCGCTCCGCGCGATGGCGATCAGTAGGCCCAGGCCCATCAGGAAGGCGACGAAGTACCCCATCAGCCCCAGGTACCTCAGGTTGAACCACCCCATGAGCGTGCTCTGTGGACCGGGCTCCATGGAGATCAACATCGAGCTGCCCAACACCAGCGCGGCGATGACGATGCTGAAGCTCAACCGGTTGCTGCTGCGATCCAGCTCGCGGGTGAGGTTCTCGATGTTTTCGTGGCGGATCTTGATCTCCAGCTGCCCGTGCGACACGCGCCGCATCACGTCCCGGACCTGGCGAGGAGCGTTCTTCATGATGTTGAGCGTGTGCCATAGCCCGATCCCCACCGTGCGGAACAGATGGGTCGGACCCAGCCGGTTCTTCGCCATCAGGAAGATCTTCGGCCGGATCACCTCCAGCAGGTTCAGGTCGGGGTCGAGCTGTAGCGAGACGCCGGCCGCGGTGACGATGCTCTTGCCGAGCAGGACGAAATCGCGGGGCAAGTGGACGTCGTGCCGGCGCATCAGGTCGGTCAGCTCGATGAAGATGGTTTGCAGGTCGAGCCGTTTGAGCGGCAGGCCGTAGTACTTCTCCAACAGTTCGCGCATGCCGCTGCGGAGCAACGTGCGATCGGTATCGGGCCCGATCGCGCCGACGTCGGCCATAACATCGATGACGAAGTCCACTTCGCGCCTAACGGCCGCCATCAGGGCGATGGCCAGGTGCCCGGCGAGCTCATCGTCCACCTGCCCGACCAGGCCGAAATCCAGCAGCCGCACCCGCGAGCCGTTGCCGATCAAGATGTTGCCCGGATGCGGATCGGCGTGGAACATGCCCAGCTCGAAGTACTGTTTGCAGAACGCGTCGGTCAAGTTCTTGGCGATCGCGGTCCGGTCGAATCGGCCGTCGCCGTCGGCCAGGACTTCCTCCAGCGTCGCGCCCTCCAGCCGCTTGACCGTCAGGACCCGCGACCCCGTCAGCGACCAGCGCACCCGCGGCGTCTGAACGTTGGGGTCGTCGCGGAACGCGTCGTAGAACCGGCTGGTGGCGGCCGCCTCGTTGATGAAGTCCATCTCGCGGTGGATCGACCGGTCGAACTCGTCGACGATCACGCCGAGTCGGTAGACGCTTAGCTCGGGCATGACGCGTTCGGCCAGCTCGGCCAGACGCCGCAGGATGTGCACGTCGAACTGGATGATCTGCTCGATGTCCGGGCGCTTGACTTTGACGACCACCTGGTCGCCGTCCTTCGTGACCGCGTTGTAGACCTGTCCGATGGACCCGCTGGCGAAGGGCTCGGGGTCGATGTGGGAGAACAGCTCGGCGGGCGGACGGCCCAGGTCGTCCTCGATCAGCCGCCTGGCCTCGCCGGAGTCGAACGGGGCCACCCGATCTTGAAGCTTGCGGAGCTCGTTGATGATCGGTGCGGGCAGGACGTCCGGACGCGTGCTGAGCATCTGGGCGAGCTTGACGAACGTCGGGCCCAGCTCTTGGCAGACCGACGCCATTCGTTGTCCGACCAGACTCAACGGCGCCTCGACCCCGACGGGCTCAGCCCCGCCGAAGCGCCCGACCAACGGCGCGAACCGCCGCAGGTTCAGACGGTCGACCAGGTAACCGAACCCGTGCCGGCTCAGCGCGCGGACGATCGCCCGAAGCCGGTTCATGCTGCGAACGGTTCGGGGCAGTGTCGACAGCGGCATGACGGTGGGTCCGTCGGGTCACATGATACGGTTCGGCGGGCCGAGCGCTTCGGCGTCGGTCCGCATCACCGACTATTGTACCCCCCGCTCCGACAGGTGCGAGCCCCGAGGTGACCTACTTGGCGGCGGACAGTTCGTACCAGATCGCTCGATCCGTAGGATCGAGCGCGACGCGCAGCGTGGGTCCTTCGCGGGCGGCGGTCGCCGTCTTGGCTCGAGCGCCGGCGGTGTTCAACGCGTAAGCCGTCGTGGCCGCGCACCGGATCGTTACCGTCGCCGGTTGGATCTCGACCAACGGCGGCGAGACGCCCCAGTGGTCCTCCACGCTGTTCCGCTGCTCGTTCCAGACCGTGGACGTATTCTCCGCGTGCGCGATCGTAGTGACGAGCAGGTGTTTCGACACGGCGATCGGCTGACCGTCCAGGCTGGTTACGACGATCGCGCCGAATCCCTTCGACGTCGGGCCGGTCTGGATCTTTACCTCGCCCAGCTCGATGGTGCTCGATGCGACGAAGCCGACGGCCATCTTGGTCCGCGGCGTGTCGAGCAGAAACCGCGCGGTGTCGGCGTTTCGGCGGTCCCACCTGAATTGGCCGGTATCGCTCGCGACGGGTTTGGGGGCGCTGGCGTGCGATCGCCTGGGCTCGTCGGGCACGGGTGCGTTCACATCGGTGCCGAGTCGATGGGCCCAAGCCTGCCAGGCGGGCACGGCGTCGCGCAGCCGTAGCTTGACCAGCTCGCGACACGCCGCGACGTCGGCGCGACGGTACATCATCGCCGCCGCCGGCAGCAGGCCCATGACCAGCGGGTTACCGTTCACGTCGAAGAAGCTTTGGATCTTCCGGGCCCGCCATTGCTGATCTCCGTGCTGGAACGAGTAGATGAAGATCGCGTCCCAGTCCTGCAGCGCGCCCAGGATCGCGAAACTGGGCATAAACTCGGCCTGATATTCGTTCGGGGCGGGTTGGTTGTACTCCGAGACGGTGTAGGGCATGCCGACCACGCGACTATGGGCCAGGTTCGGCAGCGACCCGCCGTTGCGGTCACGGACGGTGGGCGTGTTGCCGATCGTCCAGCCGGTGCGGGTCCACGACCGGCCGGCCCAACGCGGATGCTGCCAGTAGGCGTGGGCGTCGACGTAGTCGAGCACCGCCAGCGAGCGGAGGTCGACGTATCCGATCTGCGTGCCTGAGATGGGCGGCTGCGCCTTGAGCTGCTCCTTGAGGAACCGGCCGGTGTCTTGAAAGAACTCGGTCTCGACCGCGACCATGAAGTCCTTGACGTCGCGGCGGCAGGCTGACGAGGGCGCCGTGATGGGCAGGCTGATCGTGCCCTGCTCGAGTGACTCGCCGGCCGGCGTGGGCGACAGATCGCCGCCTCGCCGCAGGTGCATGTCGGCGAGCCAGACGTCGGCCTTGTGGTCGCCGATCTTGAAGATCCACCTGACTTTGCCCTTCAGCGTCTCGGTCGCGCGGAACGTGTGGCGATGATGCCGCCAGGTCCGATCGGTTTCGATCGTCTTGGCGAGCCCCACCGCGTCCCACGGCGGCCCGTGGCGCGACAGGTCGACCCAAACCGTGCGCGGCTCGGCCGCCTTGAGCCAGAACGACATCGTGTAGATCCGATCCTTCTCGACGGACAGGCCCGTCCGGACGAACTCCAGTTGCCACGTCTGGCCGGTGACCTTGTCGATTTCGATCTGGACGGCCGGCGCGTTCTTCGGGCCCGAGCTTCGCGTCTTGACCGTCGCCTTCGATACGCCGTGGTCCGTCAGCGCCCAAGGCTTGTGGCTCTGGGAGAAGTCACCGAAGCTTGCGATGTCGGTGCCCACCGGCTCGGACGTCTGGCCCCAGGCCTTGCGCAGCGCCTCGGTCGAGCCGTATCGCTTCTTCAGCCAGGCGTTCCAGCGTACATGCAGCGGCTTGTGATAGGGCTTCGGTATCGTGGCCAAGGGGCCGAGGCCGGATCTGCCGAAGTGGTTCTCGTTCGTGATCTCCAGCATGGCCACGCTTGGCTCGTCGACCAGCCGTCGGCCCGTGTGCGGGTTCTTGTAGGTCAACAGCCGGCGCGCGTAGTCCTTCCACAGCTCGCGCATCCGCGGCACGAAATAGAGCGTGTACTTGTTGTAGCGCCCGAGCCTGTTGGCTTGCGGGAATCCCTCCTTCTCCGTGAACGTCCGCGAGACGTGGATGTTGATGTCGCTGTAAATGCCGTGTTTGCCCAACTGCGTGATCAGATAGGCCAGCCGCTCCAGCTTGGCTTCGTCGAGATCGCGCGTCTTGTCCGGGTTGACCTTCCAGATGTCCCGCGCGTCCATGTGGTGATGGCGGACGACGTTGATGCCGAACTTGGCCAGATGCGCCGCCAGCGCGTCCGCATCGGCGTGGGTCGGAAAGTTCGCCCCGAACGACAGATTGACCCCGAGCATCCGGACCCGCCTGCCGCCGGTGTTGACGAAATGCCCGTCCTTGATGCGGATCCGGTCCTTCTCGCCCAACGGCCCGGCGTTGAGCGCGCTGACGTCCACGGCCGTCTTCGACGCATCGAGCCCGGGCATGGCGAAGGGGAACCGTGGCGTCTGGGCCGCTCTCGTGGGCGCGCCCGTCATTACCATCAGGGTGCCTGCAACAAGATACGTTGTATGCATGGTTAGCCTCCTCCGAAGGAGTGCGCATGATAACCTGTCTCGCCGCCGATTCGCCAGTCAGCCGGTGGTCTCGCGGGAATCACCGGTTGGACGTACAATCTCCCGTGATGCGGCTTATGTATACGTGGCTTTGTGATGGAGGCGCTCGGAATGACGCAGGCCACTAATTCGCTGCTGCTAGCGGCGGCCGTCGCCTTCGGCCTGGAAGGGATGGGCCCTGCGCATGCCGCCACGGCGGCCGCCGGCGACGGGCGGATTGGCGGGACGGTCACGCCGGCCGCCAAGGTCAAGTCGATCGTCGCCATTCCGCGGTGCCTTGACGTCAAGTGCGCTACGTGCAAGCGACGGTTCGCGGCGCGGGCCAACAGCCCCGGCAAGACCATCACGTGCAGGGCGTGCGGCAAGGCGTTTGAGGTGCCGACCTACAAGGCCAAGATCGACACCGATGGCGGGCTGTTCGAGATCACCGGCCTGCCGATCGGACAGCGCTATGACCTGATCGTCGAGACGACGGCCGGCCGGATCGAGGGCGTCGACCTATCACCGCTGGAGAGCGAGCTGGAGAAGCTCCGCCGCAAGCGGGTCCGCGCGAACCCGAGAGAGTTCAGCCAGGGCGACCGTGAGACCATCGTCGAGCTGATCACGAAGGTCAAACAATTCGAGAACGTCGTTCGGGCGATCTACGTCGTCGGACACGGCGACAAGGCCACGGCCTTGGTGGAGAAGGCGCGGATCCAGGACGACCAGACCGGCAAGTTCCACAGCGAGAAGGGCGACGAGGCGATCTGGCGGGTCGAGCTGTGGTATTTCCGCAGGTGGTTCGGCGGATGGGAGCGGGTCAGCAACGTCGAGGGCGTGCTATACCGCCAGCGGATACCGCGGAGCGACTACAACGCGATGAACTGGATCTTCAGCGACAAGCTCGGCGGCATCGAGGTCGATCAGGCCGGCAGCAGTCGCCCGGTGACGATCAGCATTCCTGCCAAGCTCGACCCCAAGCTCGGGCGGGTTGCCAAGCCGGGCGGGTAGGTATGGTCGATGAAGCGCATCATCGTCATCATGATCGCCGTGTGGCTGGTGGCCATCGGGCTGATGCTGTTCAGCCACCCGTTGCGGGCGAGGTACTGGGGCTGGCGGCTTGCGCGGGCCGAGACCGAGGTGCTGCGAGACTACTACGCATCCCGACTGGCCCAACGACCGCAGGCCGCACTCGGCGTTGCGCGGGGACTGCTGACCCACACCGATCCCGACGTTCGCCTGCTCGCGGTGCACGTGATCGATCGGGCCGACGGGGATCACGCCGAGACGTTCTTGCTGGCCGGACTGAAGGATCGTGAGGTTCGCGTCCGCGACGCCGCGGCGCTGGCGGTGGGCAGACGCCGAGGCGCCGACCTCGTCTCTCGACTGACCGAGCTGGCGACCGGCGATGATGACGCTGTGGCGGCCGCCGCCGTCTACGCGTTGCAGCGCGATGCGCGTCCCCTGGCCGTCGACGCCATGATCCGCGTGCTCGAGACCACCGAATCGCTCGCGGTTCGCGTTCAGGCCATCGAATCCTTGGGCCTGTTGGGCGTTCAGCGGGCCCGGCCGGCGTTGACCAACAGGCTGTCGGATCGTGGCAACGTCACCGTCATGCCCGCCAACGAGCGTGGGGTTTGGCGGGCATTGGCGGCCCAGCCCGATCGGCCGGAATTGCGGCGCCTGGCCGAGCCCAGCGGTCCGGGCGTGACCCGCAAGACGGTCGGCGACTACGCAGCCGAGGCCCTGCGACGCATCCGGCGTGAGTCGGCCCCGGCCTCGGGACCGGCCTTGCGGCCCGCCGTCACGCGGCCCGCAGTTTGAGGGGATTTCCCGGGGGCACCGATCGATTCGCCATGCGGGACTACGAGCGCTTGCGCCCTGCGCGTCGTGCGCGGGCGCGTTGCGCCTTCTTGCGTTTGGGGGCGGAGCGGGCTTTGGCGCGAGCGGCGTCGCCCGCCGGATCGGACGAATCGTCGAGCGAGATAATCGAGTCGACCCCCTCGGCCTGCGGCAGGTAGAACCGCACGGGCTGGACCGTCCCGTCCCGCCGGTCGACCCGCTCGATGCGCTTGCGGATCAGCACCGAGTGCAGGATGTTGACGTCGCGATCGATCGTGCAGCCGAAGATGTACGTCGTGCCCTTGATGACGACGTTGTTACCGATGACGACGGGCCATTCGTCGCTGCCGGTGACGATGACGTTCGACTCGATCCGCACGTTCTTGCCGACGGTCACGTTGCCCTTGACCATGTCGCCGTGCATGACCGCGCCGTTGTCGCCGATGGTGAGCGTCTGGTGGGGGTAACAGGTCAGCAGGGCGTTGTTGCCGATCTCGACGTTCCGGCCGAGCCTTACGTCGCCGTCGATGGTGGCGCCCCGCCCGATGACGACGCCGTAGTTGAGCTTGGCCCCCTTGTGGATCCGGGCGCCGACGTCCACGACGATGTCGAGCGGTTTGCCCTTGCGGTCCATGCGAACGAGGTCCTCGACGACCTCGTCGGCGATGAAGAAGTTGTCCTCGTCGCGGATCGTGATGATGTCGCGGAGCCGGTCGTAGACCCGTCGGCGCGCGATGTGTTCCATCTGCTTCAGCACGGACTTGTTGTTGAACCCGAGCGAGACGGTGTTGTCTTCCGCCACGTGCGCAACGACGTTGAGTCTATGCGCGACGAAGATCCTGATCAGGTCGGTCAGGTAGACCTCGCCCTGAACGTTGTCCGTATCGATGTCGTACAGGTACTTGCGGAGCGGCCCGGCGCGGTAGACGAAGACGCCCGCGTTGAACTCGGGTGTCTCGAGCAGCTCCCGGCGGCCGAAGGCGTATTCCCGATCCTTGTACCGCAACTTCCACCGGTAGCGCGGGCCCATCTTGAGGATGTCCTTGAACTCGACGATGCCGAGGATCTTACCGCGATCAGGAGAATCTTCGGGCGCGCGGACGACGCGTCCGAAGTGGTTCGTGTTCGGATCCCCTTCGTATCGTCCGGTCAGGACAGCCATGTCGGCGCCGTGGTGCTCGAACGTCCGGCGCAGCTTGCGAACGGTGCGGGCATCGAGCAGCCCGACGTCGCCTGGGCTGACCAGGATGCTGCCGTCGAAGCGCTTCTTCCCGAGGCATCCCATCGCGATCTGGACGGCGTGGCCCGTGCCCTTCTGTTCGGCCTGGTAGGCATAGATGGTGTGCGGTCGCGGACCGACGGCGGTGGCGACGTCGGCGGCCTTGACGCCCGTCACGATGATCAGGTTGTCCGTGCCCAGCCCGTCGCAGACCGCCTCGCTGACCCGCTGTACCGTCGGCACGCCCCAGATCTCGTGGAGCATCTTGGACGTCTCGCTCTTGATTCGTTTGCCGTGCCCGGCTGCCAGCACGATCCCGATGGCCGGGGCGCTTACATCCAACTTGCCGGACTGACCGGCCAGTATCTTGGGGATGTCCTTCGACGCGTTGTTCGCCATCCGGGGCAGTCTCCACAAGAAGGTGATCGCCGAGAATCGGCTTGCCGAATCCGGCGCCTCATACTTACCAGCGCGGCGGCTGGATGACAACGGAATTACCGACCGTTCCTCCGGCCTCCGGACAGCGGCATTGTCGGGCCCGCCGGACACGCGCATAATCGAGGCCGGCGACCGGTCGGCGCCGGGCCGATTGCGCTGCTGACAGGGCGGGCTGGGAGGACCTCACGATGCGTCACTGCGGTGGGTTGCTGTGCGGGATCGTCGGACTGCTGGTCGTCGGCGAGGCGAGTGCGGGCGACCTCTCCGTTTGGCGAGCCGAACGGATCGGCGCCCCGTCGGTGCGTCAGACAGACCCGGCCGACGGGCAGGCCGTTCGGTTGGGTGCGGTCAAGATCGACGGACGGTTCGACGACTGGCCCAATCAGGGCAGACCCGTCGTGTTGGACAAGCCCGAGCAGGTCGACGGCGACAGCGGCCGGTATCCCAAGACCTGGTCAGGGCCTCGCGACGTCAGTGCCACCGTCCGCTTCGGGTGGGACTCGCGATACCTGTACCTCGCTGCGGAGGTGGCGGACGACGTCGTCCGGCAGCGCGCGACGCTGCGCAAACTGTGGGATGGCGATTCGGTCGTCCTCGGCCTCGATCCCCTGGGCAACGCCTCGCCGACTAGGCCCAATACCGAGGACGACAAGGAAATCTACCTGGCGTTGCACGAGAAGCTGGGGCCGATCGCCGTGAACGACCGCACCCGCAAGGCGGTGCCCGGTGCGAAGGTGGCCGGGCAGAAACGTCCTGACGGATACGTCATCGAGGCGGTCTTGCCGCTGTCCGAGCTTGGCCTGGCAGCCGCAGACGGACTCGCCTGCGGGTTCGCCATCTTGATCAACGACGATGACGGCAACGGTCAGGAGGTCTGGATCCAGACCGCCAACGCACTCTACGCCGGCGGCACGGCCACCAACATGGGTCGTCTCCTGTTCGCGTCACGGGACAAGCCCGACACGCTCAATGCATGGTTCGGGCCGATGCCGACGAACATCGCCGGGCGCGATCGGCTGGCGGCCCGCTTGTTCGTCGAGTCGCCCCGCAAGGCCGTCGACGCGGACTACCGTATCGCCGTCGTCGACGGCGCCGGTCGAGA
>Ga0180432_10007628_pt1 | contig 13690 bp, 20 predicted proteins | sample SS_ome_10_FD_132414 | JGI IMG/M metagenome (GOLD analysis project Ga0180432, IMG submission 132414) | Hypersaline lake sediment archaeal communities from the Salton Sea, California, USA - SS_1_MS_2 metaG | ecosystem: Environmental > Aquatic > Non-marine Saline and Alkaline > Hypersaline >...
GAACGTAGCAAGTTTTACCGTCGCGCTACCGGCGGGATCATCAACCAGCGGAACCCTGTCCGCAAGGGCCGGGGTCGTCGTAGGGTATGTACTGAGTTTAGGCATCACTGCGTCTCCCGCTGCCGCAACAAGAACTCCCTGAGAAGCTGGTTCGTGCTGGTGATTTCACCGCCAAGCCGCTCAAGGTTCCGATTGGTATTGGCGACCGCTTCGGTCAGCACCGCGATCCGGCGGGACTGCTCGGCAAGAACACGGTCAGCGTCTTCGCTACGCTCGCCTTGCGCTTGCTGCCGCCGCTCGATCTGTTCCATGCGCTCGGTGATGTTCGCAGCCCACCACACGGCAGCAACAGATTGCATGAAGATCGCAAAGATCAGGGCAATCGGCACCCGCTTGTCGAGGTGCCAGTGCCGTTGTTCTTCAACTTCGGTCATGGTCGTCTCCTAGAAAACATTACCACCAAGCCACTCATGGCCCGGCACACCCCACTCGGACAGCTTGGCCTGAACATCGGAGGGCCGGAACACGCGAACGCCATCCATCTCAACGTAGGCAATCCCGCCGGTCTGGCCGATCTGCCCGTTATCCTTGATATACTTGACCACCTTCGACCGCGCCCACTGCTCGGCATCAGGCTCGGCTTCAATCCGGTCTTCGTTGAAGAACTCGCCCGACAGGCGCAGCAGCGCGACCATACCAGCCACGTATTGCGGCGGCGTCAGTTCGTTGCCTTCTTCGTCGTAGGTGCCGCGAGCGCGCATCATCCGGCCAGAGCCAGCCCACCAGCACCACTCGACGCCCCTGCGCACCTGCCACTCGGGCGGGTCTTGCGAGATCATCTCGCCGAAGGTGGGGCTTTCCGGGTCTGTGTCGCGAACCTTGACCTCCCGCATCAGGCCGTGCGTTTTGGCCCAAGTTGCGAGCGTGGCTTGGTCGGTTGTATGCAGCACGAGGTCGATCATTGGACAGGTTCCTCCGTCAGCGCCATAGGCGTCTCTTCGCCGTCCTTTACAAGCAGCGTATAACGCACCTTGCCTGCTTCCCACTCGACGGTAACGAAATCACCGTCTGCTTCCTGCGCCGTGGCAATCGCATCGCCCAGCGTGGCAGACGATCCGATCAGGACTTCGTCAATCCAGATGTCATAGGTCATGTGATATCAATGTCATCATCGACAGCTTGCTGCTGCCGAAGATGCTCCTTGTAGCGACGGAACACATCTTTCAGGGCGTTTTCGGAACGCTGCTTGAACTCCGCACGAAGTTCGGCCCCGGTCTTCGGCGTGGTCGTGCCGTCGCCGTTGTCGTTCTCACCCCACGCCCAATTCAGCGCGTCAACAAACTCGCTGATCTTGTCGTCAGGAACAGTCAGGGTGATAGAAAAGTCAGCCATCGTCGTTGTCCTCGTCAGAGAATAGGGTGTCGTCGGTTGGTGCCGCTGCCGCTTCCAGCTTTTCCAGAAGCTGTGCGGCGTCTTTCACAGCGCGAAGGCCAGTGGCCCGAACGCCCGCGTCCAGAAGGCCAGCAAGGGCCTCAAGTTCTTGGTCAGTGAGTGTAATGGTTTTCATGTCGGGTTATCCTGCGCTGATTTTCAGTGTGCCGCTGTCGTTCCAGAGTTGGCCTGCATTTACGGGGTCAGACGTGGGCAGGTTTGACATAATAATGGTGCCATCTAAATATGCGTTATTCCAAGGATTCGAAGACCTACCTAGCATAATCCCAGAAGCAGCTGGATAAAAGCCACCGCCAAAAAACCTTATTGTGGCGTTGCCTTGAATTAAATCGACTAAGGTTGATCCTGAGATAGACGGGTTCGCGCTCTTAATTTGAACATCCCGCGCCGTCCCAGTCCCAGCAGCCTCAGTCCCAATTTCCAGAACATTACTGTTCCACTTCATGAACCCACGTTCGTAGTTCGATGCGTCGGTGTAGGTGTTGTAGACGCGGAAGGTTTGGGCGCTGGTGCCGTTGCGCTGGGCTAGAATGCCAGCGCCTTCTACCGACAATGTAACGGGACCGCTAAGCGAAAAAACTCCGTTAGTTCCTGAGCGCGAAAAAGACGCCACAGTAACATTCGTTGCTGTAACAGATGGCTCATCTCCAACAATAAACCCAGACCAGTAAGTGGAATCATCTCCAACTTTAACAATTCTTGTTGTGTAGGCGTAGCCAGACTTATCAACATAAAATCTATCTGCCCCACCAACCTGCAACTCCAACAAACGGCTTGCAGCATCAGAAGCCGTGTCCGTCACGTCCATCTTGATTGCGGTGAACGCAGTGCCGGCATCATTCCATGTGTCGGCCATGTCGTAGATGTTTGCCATTTCTAGGCCCTCACTTCGATGTAGTTGCCGGAACGGTCAAGGATATAGCCCCCGCTCCTGTCTTGGATTGCCCCAGCGGGAACAGCGTAGGCGCTCAGTGCCCCGCCGCTCATAAGCTGACTCCAGATAGAGACGTGGACGCCGATCAGCATCAGTAGAGTGCCCGGATACCCGTTGCGGTTGTCCCGGTAGCGTAGACCCGGGTTACTTGGATAGGAAAGATGCCCACGGGCACAGCCGTGAACGTGATGTTGGTTCCATTCTCGGCCATATCGACCGTTACGTCCCCGGTAGCCCCGATGTACAGCGCCCGCGTAGGGTTAAGCGCGCCATCGTCTGCCGGAGTGACGGCCACGGCGCTATGCACCGGGGCCGTGGCGTCCGCCGTTTTGTAGTAAGGCATCAGTGCCTCCTATCAGACAACGCCGTAGAGCGTGATTTCAATCTTGCCAGCGTCGTAGGTACCCGCCGTAGCGGTGCCACACACGAGGTAGAGATACTCGTCGGCAGCGGGGAACGCGGTCAGGATATCGACACTGCCCAGCGTCAGGTCGCCCGAGTCAACCAGCTTCGTCTCGGTCAGCGCAGTGATGGCGGTGTCCTCGACACCGGTAGCTTCGACAGCCGAGTACAGGTCGATGTCCGGGTCACCGGTCGTAGGGGCTTCATGGCAGACCAGCGAACCAGCGATGATGGTGCCGTTGACCGCAGCCTTGATCTGACAGAGATACGCCGCGCCAGCACCGTCCGTCCCGATGATGTCGTTGGCACTACCGCCGCAGTTCAGGCCGGTAATGTCGATGATGATCTTCGTGGTGACGATGTTCCCGTTGCGGGTAACCGACGCGCCGTACACGGTGCCGGTACCACCGGAAATGCCAGCACCCGGCGTCATGTTCGCGGGATACGAACCAGTGCCGGTCTCGCTGACAACGGTGACCGCGCCAGTCGTTGCGTCCTTGGTGATGGTCTGGAAACCATTTTCGGACCGAAGCGGCCCAGAGTAAGTCGTCGTGCCCATGATTAAACTCCTGTCTTGGGCCAAGTCAGCGGACTATCCGCTGTCAGGGATACCGGGATAATAGCCCACCACAAAACAAAAAGGAAGGGGCAGCCTACGCGTAAGTGAACCTCCACCCCTTTAGCCGTCCCTTCGCTATAGGTGCGCCAGACTGCAGGGCACGATGCACTGTAGGGGGAGTAAGTTGAAGTGCGCTACGAAGTTCCGTGATAGTCGCATAGCGGGTCTCCTGTCCATCAGGGGTGATGGCTAACACCGCACGGCCCATCTTTGTCTTTGACTCAGGGGAATGTTTTTTACCCAACCAATTCTTGTTACCCTTGTTAGCCTCTGACAGTTTCCGGCGGTGCTCGTCCGACCGCACATGACCCTTGGCGTTCTGGTTACCCTTCAGTGCTGCTGACATCTTGGCGCGGGTCTCTTCAGACGGGATGAATTTACCCCCACGCCCCTCCGCTACGGCTTTCTGTACCTTGGCACTAATTTTGGCTCTCGTCTCATCGGAGTGGGGGACGCCGGTCCGGGGATGCACATACGTCTCGTCATGCATGTTGCAACAGAGGGGATGGGATAGGAGCGGTACAAGCATCCTACGCTCCACAGCGCGGAGGTCCGCCTGCGCCGGGCGTACCAATATCTCAAACCGAAACACGTCCTCCCCATGTTTATTCCAAGAAGCCTGTAGTCCAATATTCTTGTGCGCACCCTTACGCAGGTGCCTACGGTGCGCCTCAAACCTACGGTATACATCTTCACTGCTACCAACATAGAACCGCCCACTCACAACATTCCGAATACGGTAAATGCCGCATATGACCTCGGCCATGGAGTCCTCCTTTATAGCTACGATAACGATATAGCTGATATTAGGACTGTCCGCAAGAGGCAAAGAAAAACCCCCGCCGAAGCGGGGGTCTAACCGGGAAAACCCTTATTTTACAGGGCCTTACGCGCCGGGCGAACCGTAGATCGCCAGCGGGTCGCTTACGCCAAAGGAGTAACGTTCGCGCGCCTTGTAGCGAACGTTCCCTGTATCGAAGTCACCGTCCATTGAAGTAGCCATGGCGGTCCGCACGAAGTGCTTCATGCCATTCGGAACGTCGGTCATCAGGAACCAAGCGTCCGTATCGGTCAGGTAGTGGTTGACGCGATACCCTTCGGGGATGGAGCCGTTCGACCGCAGGGCGTTGATGTCGTTGTCGGAAGTACCGACCCGCATTTCCGTCTGCAGCAGACGGGTAGCGACGAACATCAGCGACGGCGGAACGATCAGCTTGCGAGGACGGGCAGCAATCAGCAGCCCACGCTCATCGACGTAGCCAGCGATGTCGATGACGGCTTGCTCAAGCGAAGTTTCGTTGAGGTCCGCATCGGTCGAAGGCTTGTTGGCGTTCGTGGTACCCGCAACAGTCGGGTGCGAAGCGCTGAAGAGGTAGACACCATCACCCGAGGTGAAGGTATCGAACCCGGTGTTCAGCAGCGACGCCGCCTTGACCTGCTTGGTATAGGCCATGGCGCGAGCCAGTGCCTTGGTGTACCGAGCCGAGAGCGAGTCGTACAGGTTATCTTCCATCGCCTCTTCGGTGATGGAGAAGCCCATGGCGACCGTCTCGTGGTTGTAGCGAGCCGTGAACGCTTCCTGCGCGTTGTCGTAGGAGATCGCCGAGCCTTCAGCTTTCACCGGTGCAGCACCGAAGCCGGACAGCTTGACTTCTTCTTCGAACGAACGCTCGGAGTTTTCGGTCTCGTAGATTTCCGCATGCTCGTTTTCGTACTTGCCGTACTCCATGCCGAACAGTGCGTTGAGACCGGGGAGAAGCTCTTTAAGAGCCTGTGCGCGAGAAATTGCCATCGTTCAGCCCTCCTTACAGGCCAACAGCGTTGGTCAGGCTGTGGTAGCCCGGGTTGAACTTGACCAGAACGTCAGGATAGGCGTCGCTGATCGGCGAGACCGCAGCCACGATACGGAACGCAGCAGTGGTCGTCACGGTGGTGGCATCCAGCGCAGAAGTCGAAACACCCGTGGTCGTCGAGCCAGTCGAAGTGGACTGAGCCGCAGCGAAGAAGGTGTTCGCGCCGATATCCGACTGGTCCGCAGCGCCGTCAAGCTGGGCTTGGAACAGCACGTTGGGGTCGTCCACGACATAGGCTTTGATCTGCGTCCCGGTCGGAGCAGCATAGCCGCTCGGGTAGTACTGGGAGTGGATCAGTTGGCCTTGGGCGTTGACATATTCGCAGCCCATGAACACACCGAGCGAGCCGGTGAGCGTCGTGCCAGCCGGGAGAGCGTTGGTCGTACCGTCCGCACCAGTCGCGGTGCTGAGAGCGATGTAACCATCCGCGCCGATATGAACGACTTGACCGGTGAAAATGTTGGTAGCTTCACCAGCCGGGTCGATCAGATACTGGGACGTTGCCCCAGCGTAGGGAAGCCCATCGGCCCGCTTCACGGGCTTAAGGCCGTAGGGAGAGGCAGTCGTAGCCATTTTTCAGACTCCAGCTAAGGGCGTCAGCCCTTACCAAAAGATGTCCGCGTAGACCGTTCCGGTTTCAGAACCGGCATGCGCGGGTCGGACTCGCGCAGGTAATTGTTATCGACGGCCTCAAGCTGGTTATGTGCAAGCTCAAGCTGACCCTCGACACGATCCTGCGCTACTTCAACGGGAATCTTGCAAAGAAGAAGCCCGCCGACCTCGATGTTGCCCTTGAAGCGGGAATCAACATCGGACATGACATGAAGCTCTGGAAAATCACTGGCCTTGACCGGCACATAGCCTTCACGGAACCGACTGGATACGTTGGGAGTGTCTGCGTTCCCAAGCGTTGCGGTGCGAATCCAACGGAATTTGTATCCGTCCTGCGGACTCGGAGTCGGTAGCGTGGAAGGACGACGCCAGCCTTTCTTGCGCCCCGTTGCTTCGCGGGTGGTGCTAGTGCGAGGGGTGCGATCAACCATTGTTCATTTCCTTCAGCTTCTGCGCCGCATAATCCTTAAGGGGAACTCCAAGGCGCTTGGCGAGTGCCACCTCGGAGGAAGAGAGAACGACTTTCGGCGCGGGCTTTCCACTACTGCGTGTAGCGGGGGCGACCACGTTGCCCGTCCTCCGACCCCGACCTCTCTCTTCACTGCCGGAATCTTCGAACTTGTTAGGAAACGCTTGCTTCATTGCAGCGTCAATTTTCTTATAGTATTCTTCGCTCTTCGGGTCAACACCCGAGAGAACCAAGTCTTCATGCACACCCATGGCAAAACCAGTCATGGCACGGTCTTGCATGAACCAAGGATTACGCTCGGCCCATTTCTGCGCACGCTCGTCAGGCTTGGGGATATTTGGCTGCTGCGGCTGCTGCGGCTGCATCTGCTGTGGCTGCTCGACATACCGCTTCTGCGGAGTGTAGCCTTCGATGCGAGCCGCTTCGATCTGGAGCTTGGCCAGCTTGTCCTGCGCTTCGATGAGCGCATCGGCGTCCCCGGCCTCGTAGGCGTTCTTGTAATCCAGTTTGGCCTGCGCAAGTTGCGCTGACACGCGCTCCTTGGCCTGCGTAACCAGCATGCCTTCGCCATCGTCCAGATTCTTCTTGAGGCGTTGGTTTTCCTCGTGAAGCTTTTGGGCGTACTTGATGGCTTCTTCCCGCAGCCGGGCGGCTTCTTCCTTCTGACGGCGTTCCTCGTGGAACTCGTAGCGGAGCTTGTTGATCCGCTTCTTTACCGACTCGGAATAGTCCTTGAGGTCCTCGTCATCCTCCGGGATGTCCGGTTCCTCGTCTTCCGCACGGCGCGGACGCCCGCGATCTTCCTCAGGAGTATCGTCTTCGACTTCGATTTCGAAATCTTCACCCTCAACGGAGATGTCGTCGTCCTTGAGGTCTTCGGTCTTGCCCTGTTCTTCGCTCATGCCCGGCTATACCCGCGAGGGTCCTCCACTACTGCTTCGACAGTGTCATCGTTGATGAGGCGGAACTCCTTGCCCATGACCTTGAACCGCGTACCGGAGTAGGCGCGGAAGATCACGAACTCGCCCGGTTTACACCAAGGGCCAGTCGGAAACTTCGTCTCATCTGCGTAGGCTTCAGGCCCAGCATCCAGCACGTAGCCGATGATGGACGCCGTGGACTCCATGCTTTTCAGTTCATCCGGCAGGTAGACCCCGCCTTCCGTTTTTTCACTGACTTCAGGGAGTGCGATAAGCAGGCGGTAGCCTGCGGGTTTGGGAAGCTTCGCCCGAACTTCGGGGTCAGCAATAGCGTCTGCTGAGTACATATCTACCTCATGCAGTGACTTGAGGGGTCACAGTTCCCTTGCGCGGACCACCCGCGAAACCAATCACTCTTCGATAAACCGTTTCTCAAGCTCCTTGAGTTCATCTTCGATGTAAACCAAGGCACGGAGCATGCCTGTCATATGTGTATACTCGTCATAGGACTTCGCGCCACCAGATGACAAGTGGTTAAGCACGTCTTCCTTGCGCTCGTTAATGGCGCGCGTCATTAGCGCGAATACAGTATCCTCCATCAGTCCTTGCCATCCTCACCGACGTTGTTGTCACGGTCGTTCTCGTCTTGGAGTTCCTCGCCGCGAAGATACAGGTCTTCCGCGATGCGAATCCCAAGCTCGGCACCCTTGATGCGTTCCTCGCGAGCACCCTTGTCCAGAGCTTCCGCGATGCGGGCACCGACCCGCGCACCTTCACGCTGGTTCTCGGAAGACAGGCGCTCCCGCTCAAGCTCGACCTTCGCGTCGTGCTTCAGCTTGTCAAGCTCCAGCTTCGCACGGTCCATCTGGATGGTGTGCTCGGTCTGCATCCGCTTGATTTCAAGCTCGGCCTTCTGAATCTGCGTAAGCGGGTCCTGTTCCTGCTGCTGCGCCTGCTGCTGGGCTGCCTCGGCTTGGTTCTGCTGAAGAAGTTTTCCTGCGGCCTGTGCCACGGCAGCGGAAAGCTGCACTTCCACGTCTTCCGGCAGCGGCTCGTCTTCCGGCGGCAGGGCAACCCCAAGCTGTTCCTCCATCTTCCGGCGGTAGGCCATGGCGACATGCTCAGTGACATGCGCCGCCATCGCGGACTGGATGGCCGCAGCGAAGGGCGACTGCCCGACGATCTGCTGAATCTTGGGGTCTTGTGCGGCTGCCATGTGGGCAGCGATGTGCGCCTCGTGATCCTGATACAGGAAGGCTTTCACCGGCTCCTGCTTCAGGATGGCCATGTTCTCGGCCACGGGGTCCTTGGGCTTCAGGTCTTCCGGCAGTTTGACGATGTCGTCAGCGTCTTGGATGCCTAGAACCTCCAGCATCTGACGATGTAGTTTACCCATATCATAAAGTTGCGGAGCCTGCTGCGAAAGCTGAAGCGCGGCCTGATACTGCATGATCCGCTGCGCCATTGTTGCAGCGTTAGGGTCAGACACAGGTATGACATCCACACGTCCATCGAAGTCCTCCTTGCGGTTGAAGTCCCCGTCAACCTCGTAGAGGTACGTCTCGTCCATGTACTCGTGGACGATGCGCGCGAGCAGCCGAAGCTCAAGTTTCAACGCCGCATGCAGGCGGGCCTGCACACCCGACATCACCTTCAGGGACCGCTCAAGCAGCGCCAGCGTCGTACCGACCGGCGCTTGGGGACTCACGTCTCCGATCTGGATGTCCGCGACGGAGCCGATGCGCCGCCCTTCTTCCACGAGATTCCCCAGAAGCTGGTACAGGACCCCGGACGGCTCCTTGTACGGGATGGGGAACAGCGCCTCGCGCAGGGTCCCCGAAGTCACGTCCGCGTCCCGCCACTCCCCCGGCATGATCGGCGTATTGTCACCTTTCACGCGTACGGAGCGGTCCTTGAGGCCCCCCGGCAGGTTAGACAGGGTGCCCGCGTCGATCAACTGGCGCAGGATGGAGGTCGCAGACCGGGCGATGCTGCCGATGAGATGCGTAAGGCCGGTGCCATAGAACCCCATACCCGGCAGGTAGGGGTAGTGCACGAAGTGCATCCGCTTCTTGTAGGTCTCGTCGTCCTCGTCCCAGTTGCGGCGGACGGCCAGCACGATGCGGGACGCCTTGTCCACGGTTACCACGTAAGGCCGCGCGATCCCGTCCGGGTCCCCGAACGGTTCCGGCAGGTCGAGGTCCACGTGCATCTCAAGGAGCATATGGCGGTCATCGTCCTCGTAGCCCGCCTCTACCCCGGACATTTCGATGTACTTCTCTTCGATGTCCGTAACTTCTTTCGTAGGTTCCGGCAGGTCAACGTCCCGGTAGAACCCCGAGACCTGCATCTTGCGCACCTCGTTGACGGTGCGGCGCATCACATGCGTGTAGCGCGGGCAGGTTCTGAGGTTGGACGCCCCGTAGGATACCACGAAGTCTTCCGCAGGGACGAACACCGAACACGGGACATTATTGATGGGGTCGAAATAGACCTTCTTGAAGGCCGACCCGGCGAGCGGCAGCTTGAACAGAAGCTGTTCCATTTCTTCCCGGTAGTCCGGCATCTCCTCGGTGATGAGGTAGTTCAGTTCCGTCTGGACGCGCTGCGACTGCTTCAGGATGTCCGGCGTCATTTTCCCGACGATCTTGGACCGCACCGGTCCGCTGGCGGGCATCAGTTCGCCCATGGCCTGCGCTTGGAACCGCACAACCGCCTCGGTCAGCATGGGGTGGAACACGCCTGATGCCCCGGCCCACGGCTCCTGCCGTTCCTCGATTTTCATCCCCAGCAGGTCCAGACCCTTGATATAGGTCTCGGCCCACTCCTTCCGCGAGTTCCTGTCCGACAGGAACTGTTCGACGAGTTCCGACCCCAGCTTTTCGAGGTCGTCATCCCGCATCAACTCCGCGAGGTTCTCGTCATGCCCGCCTACGTCCGTATCGGCGTAGTTTTCCCCGTAAGTAATGATGACGTTCCCCTCGTCATCCATCTCCATGGGTTCCTCGACATCGGGAAGGATGTCGATCTCCACGTCCATGGGTTCCCCTTCCGGGCCTACTTCCACGGGACTCTTGGTCAGCGGTTTGACGATTGCCATTGTCAGTCCTTTACCTAGTAGTACGCCGCCACCCGGCGTTCAGGTATATAGTCATCATAGTCGTCCGTAGGCAGGCGGATGAACCCACCGGCCCGAAATCTCATTAACGCCATAGTACATGAGTCCACAAGGTCGTCGTGAGAGGCAAACGGAAAGCCCGCAATCTCCTCCACCACGTCCTCTGCCCAACGCGTCTCGGGTACCCATACCATACCAGAAGCTATAATGTCAGCAACACTGTTAAGTCTTGCTATCTTGTCGCCCGTTCCACGGTGCGGTGTGTACTCGGTCACCGGCAGCCCCGACCGGCGCATCTCCTGATATATGGCCGTCCCGGCGGACTTCTTTTCCACGATGAACGCGTCTGGTTCCCAGTGCTCGTACTCTTCCAAGCACAGGGCCTTCAGTTCAGGGAACTCCAGACGCCGTTTTATGGAGTTCAGGAGGATCAGGTGCCGCTGGTTCTCTTCCTCGTTGAGGAAAACACCCCAAGTGGTAAGCGCCGTGTAGTCTGCACGGTTGTGCTTTTCCGCCGCAGCGTCCAGAGACATAATTACGTATTCCACGGGGGGTGGAGTGGCTTCAAGCCACTTCCGCCACCACTCCCGCTTGACGATAGCAGCCTCTTCAGCGGTCGGTTTCTGTTGATATTGCGCGTTCCACTGGAACACAGGCATGGACGCCTTGGTCCTATACAGCGCGGGAAGGTCAAAAAACTCCGGCCATAGCGGTTTTTCCGTGATTTTTGTCGTAGTTTCTCCGTTTTCGTTGGTTTCTTCGCTGGAAATCTCCAAAATCGCCGGAAATTCCACCACTTCATACTGGTCAGAATCGGCGTTTTGCACCATGTCGCGCACAACACGTCCAGTCAGGTCGTCCATGTGCCATCTTGTCTGTACAATTGCCACACGGCCCCCCGGCATCAGGCGGGTCCGGGCACCGAAGGTGAACCACTGGTAGGCTTTCTCAAAAACCTCGAAATTTCCGTTAATTACGTCCTGTTCTGAATGCGGATCGTCCACCAGAAGCAGGTCTGCACCGCGCCCGGCGATGGAGCTACCAATACCAGCCGCAAAATACTCCCCTCCATAGTTTGTATTCCAACGTCCAGCCGATTTACTGTCCGCTGCAAGGCTAACTCCGGGGAATATCTCCTTGTAAGCCTCAGTCGCGATGATATTCCGCACCTTTCTACCGAAATCTACAGCCAGATCGGTCGTATGCGACACCATCATGACCTTCTTGGAGGGGTTCCGCCCGATAAACCACGCCGGATAGAATATAGAAACAAGTTGCGACTTACCATGCCGAGGCGGGATGTTCACGCACACCCTATCCTTGACCCCAGCCTCGATGTCCATAAGCATTTTTGCCAGAATTTTATGGTGCCTACCGACCTTGTAATCGGGGTCCATGTGCTTACAGAACGCGATCAGGTCGTCATGAACAGCCTGCACCCGCTGGCGCTCGGCAAGCTCTTCCGCGATCCGCAGTGTCTCTTCAAGCTCTGCCTCGGTCAACTGATCGACATTCGCAAGGAGCGTGTCGATCTCCTCTTGGGTGAGGGTGAGCGTAGGAGCGGAGGCGGAGGCGGAGGTAGAGTTATCCATTTTCGAAGTAATCCACTACTTCGGTACCATCAGTCGGTGTAACATCTTTAAGTGCTTGGAGCTTCTGGCGGAGCTTTTCTCTAAGCTCGTCGTTAGACTGGTGCGTGACCGTGACCTCGCGCTTCTCCGTGAACAGCCCGACATCGGAAATCTTTCCCAGAAGTTCCAACGCGCGTATCCGCACGCGGGGGTCCGGGTTGTCCACCTCTTCGATCAGCTTGTTGGTCACCATGTTCCTGATCTGCACGCTGTCGCGCACGACTTGGTGACTGTATTCATCGAGAATCTTCTTGGTGATAAGAAGTGAAGCAGGTGTCAGGCTCGCCACCCTCGGTACGGTCACCGCCCGGTCAACCTGTTCGGCGTCGGCTGCGTAACTCCGCACCAACGCACCGGCCACCTCTACATCATCCTCGCCAAGGTCCAAGTCCAACCCATGGTCCACCAGCAGGCTCGCCGTGTTTGCACCTGCATCGACGGTTTCCTTGAAGTTCGCAGGCTTCGCACCGGGGGTCTCTGCACCGGGCGGATCGACAGCCAGATTTGCTGTCGGTTGCTCTTCGGTAGGCATTATTTCCTCCGTGTTGTCAGCCCCACTATAAATATACCCCCCTTTCCTAGCAAGAGGGGGTGGGGGTAAAGCCAGAACACCGCCGAAACCCCCGGGGGTGTGCATCAAACTTTTTCTTGCTGCACACAGCGCTCTCGCTCCGTCCCGGTCCCCGGGACGCGCCTCTCTCGCTCCGCTCGTCGCCCAGACACGCGACGCTTCGGAACGAAGTCGAGGACAAAATAGGAACATCGGGATACAAAACGACCTCAAGCCCGCCCCAAAGGAGCACAAAACGAGAACAAAACTGATTTGCTTGCGCGGAATAGTATTATAGAAGAAGCTCGCACGCCCGCGCGTCCAGCCCCCCTGCCCCCCGGTGGGGGCCACGATACGAGCGCCGTAGTTAGCCAATCGGCTAACGCGGCATGCGCTAATCACACAAGCCTAGCCAATCCTGCTATAACTAACACATCGGCAAGGCAATGGTGCTGCGCCGAAACAACGGAGAGACTGACATGACGAAGAACAACACCACCGCCCCCGCCCAAATCGACATCGCCGCCATCGTCGCCGCCGGGCGCGAGGAATTGAACCTGCGCGGCAAGCATGCCGACGCGGCGCAGAACCTTGTGGACACGCTGCGCGGGCAGGGCATCGACTATGACGCCACGTTCGCGCCGAAGGCCGGAACGAACGACACCCGCGTGTATGATGCGTTGATGTCGGCGGCGCTGCAGATCATCAGGATCGACGGGAAGTACCTGTCGGCCAAGGTCGTCAAGGCGTGCGAGGATGACAGCGTGGCGGGCAAGGCCCTGCTGATCGGCACCGATACCGAAACCGGGCGCACCAAGAAATATCTTCGGATGCAGGCCGGACGGTGGATCAGCCGCCACGTCCGCCCGATGCTCAAGCCGAAGGGCAAGACTGATCCGGCCAAGTCGACGTGGCAGGCGAAGATGCGCCGCGACATCGAAGCCGCCTACAAGCGGTTGGACTCGGACGACGTGCCGTCGACGGTCGAGATTGACGCGGCCAAGGCGGCGCTTCGCTCGGCGGCCACGGCCGTCGGCTTCACGATCCAAGTGATCGACAAGTGACTCTTAGGGCAGCCCTTCGGGGCTGCCCTTTTTTGTGCCCGCTCCCGCGCCGAGCGGGCTGATGCC
>Ga0180432_10007631_pt1 | contig 13689 bp, 7 predicted proteins | sample SS_ome_10_FD_132414 | JGI IMG/M metagenome (GOLD analysis project Ga0180432, IMG submission 132414) | Hypersaline lake sediment archaeal communities from the Salton Sea, California, USA - SS_1_MS_2 metaG | ecosystem: Environmental > Aquatic > Non-marine Saline and Alkaline > Hypersaline >...
ACGCAATCAGCGCGATCAGCGAGCGCAGCCCGCTGCACACGTCGCCGATGATGATCTTGTCCATCCCGGTGTCCAGCACCTTGTGCACCGCCTCCATCTCCTCCGCGCCGGCCCCCGCCGCCGCCATCTCGGCCGACAGCGCGCGCAGCTTCTCCAGCACCGGCGGGCTCGCCTCCCAGCGGATGTAGCTGCCGTCCTGCACCACCAGGTAGTTGTGCAGGCCCACCGCGCGCAGCAGGTCCATCGTCCACACCGAGAACATGGTCGCGAACATCTTCAGCTTGAACGTCAGCCGCTCCACCATGTGCATCGGCAGGGGGATCATGGTGACCGTGAACGCCAGGGGGAAGAGCAGCGCCTTGCTGACGGCCCTGCCGCACAGGAAGAACAGGGTGCCGCACAGCACCACCACGAAGCTCACGCCCTGCACCGAGTAGGTCCGCAGAAACGTGCCTCCCACCAGCATCGCCAGGCCGCCCAGGAGCACGGCGAGGCCGAGCACCCTCAGGTCGTCGCGCGCGCCGAGCTTCGCCAGGCGGCCTCGCTGCTGCCAGATCAGCCAGCCCACCACCACGGGGATGAGGTAGCCGTGGCTGTAGTAGGAGCTGCCCCTGCCCCACCGCCACTGCATCCAGGCGATGGCGGGCACGTACATCAGGGTGAACAGCGCCGCGATCACCCCTTCCACCGGGCGGCCGCGCAGCCGCCAGAAGAAGACGCCGAGCACCAGCGGGAGCAGGAAGTAGCGCGGGTCGTCGGCGGGGTTCTCGGGCGGCGGCCCGAACGTCGCCTGCCCCATCGCGGGGATGAGCACGAGCACGAAGGCCGCCAGCGGGATCGCCACGGGCCAAAAGCGCCTGGCCAGCGCCTGAGGGTCGAGCACCCCCACCGCCGCCCCGCCCGGCGTCGCCACCGCCATTTGCTGCTCCACCGGCGGCTCGGCCCCGCCCGCATCGGGGGCGCCGCCCCCCTCGGCCTGTCCCTCGGGCTGCTCCTCGGCCCCGCCGCCGCTGCCCTCGTCGCCGCCGCCCTCCTTGCCGCCGGAGGGCGGCCCGTCGCCCTCGCCTTCGCGCTTCTCGGGCGCGGGCAGGGGCGGTCTGAAGAAGGTCACCACCAGGCACACCACCAGCGAGCACAGGCCGCCGACGAGGAACCCCGACGGCTTCTGCCAGCTTTCCTTCACCGCCTCGCCCCACCCGTAGCTTTTCATCAGCGCGGGGAACACGGCCTCTTGCACGATGTAGCCTGGCACGAAGAAGGCGACGGCGGCCACGATGGCCCAGCCCACCTCGTCGCGGTTCTTCTTCCTCGCCACCAGGTAGGCCCAGGCTCCGAAGAACACGAGCAGCACCACGTCGAGCACCTTCGCGATTCCACTAGGCATCGGCCTCGCCTCCTGCGTCGGGGGGGGTGTCGGGGCCTGGCTGGTGCGCCTGCCACTGCTCGACGACGGCGCGCGCCGAGGTGAACGTGAGGCTGCGGAGCAGGTGGCGCAGCTTGCCGGCCGTGCGCCGCAGGTTCACGTAGTGGCGGAAGCGCTTGAGCCCGCGAACGGGGAACCGTGGCTGCTCGGGGTCGAGCTCCCACGGGTGGAAGTAGACGATGGCGGGGTGTCCCTGGCGGTTGACCCGTCGGAGCGCCCCGGCCACCAGCCGCACGGGCAGCAGCCGCAGGTAGCCGCCCCCGGCCACCGGCAGGTTGCAGCCGAGCACCCGCAGGGTGGTGGGGGGGAACTCCACGAGCCGCGTGCCGTCGGAGCCGGCCACGGCGTGGAGGAATCGGGGCGCCGTGGGGATGCCGTAGCGGTCGTGGCGGACGGGGAAGATGCTGGAGTCGTAGCGGTAGCCTTCGTCGGCCAGCACGTCGATGGCGAAGCGGGTGCGCTCGGTGATGGAGAAGGTGGGCGCGCGGTAGCCCCACACGCTCTGCCCGGCGAGATCCTCCAGCAGGCGCTTGGCGCGGCCCACGTCCTGGCGAAACTCCTGCGGGCTCTGCTCGCCGATCATCCTGTGCGCGTAGCCGTGCGAGGCGATCTCGTGGCCCGCCGCCGCCACCCGGCGCACCACCTCGGGCTCCCGCTTGGCGTTCCACCCCAGCACGAAGAAGGTGGCCTGCACGCCCGCCTCGGCGAACAGCTCGAGCGCCCGCTCGGTGCTGGCGCCCAGGCGCGAGGGCTGCGCGGCCCACTGGTCGCGGGGCACCACGCCCGCCAGGTTCTCCACCTGGTAGTAGTCCTCGAGGTCGCAGGTCATGGCGTTGCAGATGCTCATGGGGCTCTGGCTCACGGGGGTCGGGCGAAGGGGGCGGGACACGGGCCGCCCCCTGGAGTAGTCGCTCAGGGTGTCCTTTTGCTCCCGCCGGCCTTGTCGGCGGGCGGCTTGGGGGGCGCCTTGGCCTTCTTGGCGGCATCGACGAGTCGGCGCGCCAGGTGGATGGGGATGGCGTAGCTGATGCCGCTGGAGATGACTTTCTCCTTGGTGCGCCGGATGAAGGCGCTGTTGACCACGCCGAGCACCTTGCCGGTGCGGGGGTGGAACAGCGGGCCCCCGCTGTGGCCCGGGTAGGCGGTGGCGTCGAGTTGGAAGACGTCGAAGGGGTTGCGGAGCGCCTCGACGGTCGCGGGGTCGAGCAGGGCGGTGTTCACGGCGGGTATGGCGATGGGGCTCACGCTGCTGATGATACCCGCGCTGGTCGAGGGGTGCAAGCCGAGGAGGAAGCCGAAGGGGAAGCCGCACAGGGCGATGGTCTGCCCCTCGCGCACGCGGGAGGAGTCGCCGATCTCCAGTGCGTTGAAGATCGTGCCCTCGACCTTGAGCAGCACGAGGTCGTACTTGGGCTCCCTGGCCACGATGGTGGCGGCTCGGCCGCGGCGGTCGCTGTCGCCTGGGAGGAAGACCCGCAGGTCGGCGGCGCGGCGGCGCTTGGTGATTCCCTCGATCACGTGGTTCGCGGTGACCAGGTAGCCGTCGCTGTCGATGAAGAAGCCGGAGGCCGAGAATTCCATGGGCGGCTTGTTCGCGGGGTTGTAGGTGCCCACGGCCCCCACGGCCAGTCGCACGCGGTCGAGCACGTCGGGCAGCTTGCTGAGTCCGCGGGGCGGCTCGGCGGCCGCGGCGGCGCGGGCGAGCGCGCAGGCGGTCAGCAGGGTGGCGAGGATCCGGTGTCGGCGCGTGGCCATCGTGGCTCTCCTCAAAGGCTCGGCTACTCGGGCCGCGGCCGGGCGGCCGCGTCGATGAGCTCCTCTCGCTCCACCGCGGGGGAGACCACCCGGTTCCGGCGGTTCACGATCCGCACCTTGTAGCGCAGGCGCTTCGACGCGTTCCGACGCCAGTCGAGCGCCGGGATCGCGAAGGTCCACACCCCGTCGTCGCGGCGAGTCATCTCCTCGAAGCCGTCGTAGAAGCCGTCGGACAGGCAGTAGTCGATCTGCGGCCGCACCAGCGGCAGCGCCCCGCCCGTGCCCGGCCCCGTGAGCCGCAGGGCCACGCGGTAGGGGCCCTCGCTGGCGCGGGTGAGGTCGGCCATCGGCTCCCAGGCCACCTTCGGCGCCGGCCGCGGGGTCGCGTCGACCACCTTGCTGCGGGGTCCCTCCACGTCGCCCTCCAGGCACGACCGCACGAAGTAGTAGTGGGGCACGCCGTTGGCCACGGGGCTGTCGTCGTAGGTCAGGGCCGCCACGGGCCGCTGGGTGACGCGCGCGAACCCCACCTTCGGCTCGCGGCTGCGGTACACGTGGTAGGCGGCCACCCGCTCCTCGGGGCTCCGCGGCCACGACAGCGTCACCCGCCCGTCGCCTGCGGTGGCGGCCAGCCGCGGCGGCGGCGGGGGCAGGTCCTTCGAGCCGTCCACCTCGGCCCACCAGGCGGCCTCGAGCCGCTCCACGAGCCGGCCGAGACGCACCCGCAGGGCGGCCAGGCCGCCGGGGTCGCTCGGGGGGTATGCCATGGTCCCCAGCCCGCGGTCGAGCGCCGAGCGCGCCTGGGCCACCGCCGCCAGCAGCCCGAGGTGGCGCGCAGGGGCCCGGTCGCGAAGACGCCGCGCGCGGTCCCACAGCAGCCACAGGCATTCGTAGTCCTCCACGCCGTCGCGCAGCGCCACCAGCCGCATCGAGCCGTAGAGGTCGCCCGCCGGGCCGGGGTACACGAGCACGTCCCTCCCGCTGGCGCCCTCGCCCCAGCGGTTCACGCCGTCGAGGAACAGTGCCCGCACGCCGTGGCGCCAGGCCAGCCACGACAGGGCGCGCGACTCGACCAGGCGGTTGGCCAGGGTGAGATTGGCGTTGGGGTAGTCGGCGGCGGCGGCCCCCAGGTGCCACGCCTCGCGGCGCGTGCTGCGGGCGCGGCGGACCTCGAGCGCCTCCTCGCCAGGCCGACGCAGCTCCTCCAGGCCCAGCGGCCGCCGCCAGTAGTCCGCCGCCAGCCCCCCGGGCGGCTCCCCCTCGCCCCCGGCCACCAGCAGGAGGCCCGGGTGTCGCTTGTTCAGCAGCTTGAGCGAGCGGAGCCACTGCAGGAGCGGCGTGCCGCCCCGCGCGAGCGGCAGCACCACGGCCACGCGCGACCCGTGCCCCGCCTCGCGCAGCTTGCTGGCATAGCGTGCCGCGCGCGCGACCCCGGGGTCGGCGCCCGCCGTGGCCAGCGAGGGGGCCTGGTGCGCCACGGCCAGGCCGGCGCCCCGCTCGAGGCAGAAGGCCATGTCCGCGAGGTTCGCCTCCTCGCTCCTGCCCAGCACGGGCACGGGGCACACGCGGTGGCGCAGCAGCAGCTCGTAGAGCTGGCGGCGCCGCGCCGCGGCCGCCGCGCCCTCGTCGCCGTACTGGTCGCGGAGCGCACGCCCGTCGATGGCACCCACCACCGCGAAGTGGCCGCCCACGAGCGCGAAGTCCCAACGGTGCAGCCGCACGGCGAGCGTCACCGCCTCGTGGCCCATCGGCTGCACCCGCACCGTGCCCGAGTAGTCGCCTGGCGGCAGGTCGGGCGGCACGCGCACGGTGAGCACCACGGCCCGCAGCGCGCCGGGCTCGACGTCGAACGGCAGGAAGGGGATGAGCGGGTCGGGCATCCAGCCGGTGCGCGAGCGCGGCAGGTCGGCACGCGGGTAGACCCACCGCTCGCCGGCCACGGCGGCGGAGAGGGCCGAGCTCGGCAGGCCAGGCCCCCTGCCGTGGTCGGGGCGGAGGTCGCTCCACGTCACGTCCACGGCCCGCAGCGGCTGCCAGAGGGCCTGGACGAGGATCTGGAAGCTCTCGGCCTCTCCCGCCGCGGCCCACAGCTCGTGGGCCTTGGCCACCTCGGGGGCGCCCCCGAGCGCGGGGTTGCGGGCCGACACCCGCTGGGTGGCGCTCGCCAGGCCCACGACGAACGGCGGGTCGCCGACGGCGAAGGCACGCGCCATGGTGGCCTGGAGCCGCAGCCGCCCGATCTCCGCCGCCAGCTCGTCGAGCTCGTGCTCGAGCGCCCCGAGCTCGCGGAACACGGCCAGCTTGCCCGCGCGGTGGAGCCGCTCCTGGCACGCGGCGAGGCGCCGGGCCACGGCGTCGGCCCGCTGCTGCCACGCGCGCGACGGCGCGCCCAGCGACGAGGCCACCACCAGCGACCGCTCCAGCTCCCCCGCCCGACGGCCCTTGCCCCTGCCCCGCGGCTCGCCCGCCCGCCGCCGCGCGAACGCCACCCGAGCCGTCCGCGTCCGCTCGTAGACCACGAAGTCGGTCACGAAGAAGCCGGCTCGCGCCCCGCGCCCCTCCGCGCGCCACTCGATCGCCTCCACCACGTCGCCCTCACGGCCCGCCGTCCCGTCCCCAGGCCCCAGTCGCCCCGGCGCGCCCAGCGGCGGGTGGAAGTCCTCGCGAAGCGACACGTCGAGCTCCCTCCACTTGTCCTCGGGCAGCTCGAAGACCCGCTGGTACGGCTTCCTGCTCCGCGAGGTCCGCAGCAGCACCGTGAGCTGGCCACACTCGGTGCCGCGGCAGCGGAAGAACAGCCTGGTCGCCTCGCCCAGCGCGATCTCCCGCACGTAGCTCATCTGGAGCCTGTCGTCGCCGAGCGCCGGCCCGCGGTCGGCCACGTTGCTCGTCCAGGTGCCCCGCCACTGCCTGCCGGGCCGCCTGGCGAAGGTCTCCATCTGCACCACGTGCACGCCGCGAGGCAGGCCGATCGCGTCGAGGGGATCCACCCGCTCGGCCACGGGCGTGGTGGCCGGCCCCTGGGCGGTGGTCGGGGGAATGGGCTCGGGCTTGGGCTTCGGCTTCGGCGGCGGCCCTTCCCCGGGCCTCGGCCTTGCGACCACCCTGGTGGGCGGAGGCTTCTCGACGGCCCACGGCGGCTTCGTGCCGGCGCGCACCAGCACGCGGATCGGGTTGGTGTAGAAGAACCGCTCGGAGCCGTCGCGCAGCCGCCGACGGCCTCGCGCCCGCACGTAGAAGCCCACCCCGCCGTTGTGGTCCGCCGCCGGCGGCAGCACGAGCCGAAGCGAGCGCAGCGACCGCACCTGGCGGAACCGCTCGACCACCCGCGGCGAGCCATCGACGTTCGAGATCACCTCCACCTCGTCCACCCGGCCCTCGCGCCCGGCGAGATCGCGTTCGGGGATGTCCAGCCTCAGCTCCACGCTCAGCTCCGCGCCCGGCGCCACGCGCACCACGTCGCCCATCCCCGCAGGGCGCTTCAGCAGCGGCGCCACCAGCTCGAGCTCCACCGACCGCACCATCCCGTCCTCGTCCGCCCACGAGCGACCCGCTCGCAGCCCCTCGAGCACGTGCGTGGCCCGACGCCCCCGGCACCACACGTGGGTGCGCACCCGCTCCCCAGGCCAGTAGTGCCGCGCCGGGTCGCGCAGGCCCGAGGCCGCCACCGCCGCCCGCACCCGGAACCCCCGGTCGAGCAGCTGGTCCCACGTGCCGCCCACCTCGGCCACCCGCGGGTCCCACCGCCCGCGCGTCGAGCCCCGCTCGCCGCCGCGGAGGCCCACGATGCCGAGAAACACCTCGTTGGCGTGCAGCCACGAGCACAGCTCCTGCCACGACAGCCCCTCCTCGCCCGTGGCGCTGGCCAACACGGCCGGCGCGGCGGCCAGCGAGCGGCTGTGGGCCTTCAGCCACCGCAGCGCGGCGCAGCCCAGCTCGGCAGGGTCCACCACCCGCGGCTCCGCCGCGCCCCGCGGCCCGCCTCGGTCGAACCGACGGGCGAACGCGCCCAGCAGCTCGCCCTCGCGCGCCTGCGGCGGCACCAGCACCGAAGCCTGGGGCTCGCCCCCGCCCCCAGGCCGCCGCGCGACGGTCCACGCCAGGCCCGCGAGCACGGTGGTGTCGCGGAACCTCTCCCGCGCCGCGTCCAGCGCCCGCGCGTAGGCCGCCACTCGCTGCGGCGTGCCCAGCCCAGCCCCGTCGGCCAGCACCACGAAGTCGCACCGATTCGCCTGCGCACGCTCCACCACCGCCGCAAGCTCGGCCGCGCCGCCGCCGAAGGTGGAGCACGCGCCCACGTCGCCCACCAGCCACTCGCCCTTCTGCCACCTCGGCCCGCTCACCAGGCCAAGGTGCTGCCCAGGCTCCAGCCGCAGGCGCCGCTGCACCAGGCCGCTCCAGCGCCGCTCCTCGCGCTCCGCCACCCCCTGCGCCGAAGGCCCCGGCGGCCCCGCCGCTCGGGTCGCCCAGCCCACCGCGCCGCCCAGCATCAGCAGCGGCACGATCCCCGCGAGCACCCCGGCAGGCCCGTAGAGCCGCGCCTTCGCGCCCATCCGAGCCAGCGCCTCGCCCGACTCCTTCATCCGAGGCACACCCCAGCGGATGAACGCCACGTAGCCGCACATCGACACCAGGTAGCCAAGCGCCACCAGGTGGAACGCCCGCGCCGTCACCTCCCGAGTCTCGAGCCGCGCCATGCCGTCGAGCCACGGATGCAGGAAGAAGAGGTTCATCGCCCGACCGTGGGAGTAGGCCCGCTCGCCAAGCTGCTCGATGCCGCCCACGTGGGTCGCGTCGCCGGCCAGCATGTCGGGCACCAGCGCCAGCCCCCCACACACGCTCATCACCAGCGGCACGTAGATCAGCCACCGACGGCGCACCGCGCCCACCACGGCACCCAGCACCGCCGAGATGCCCATCCCCACCGCGAAATGTACCGGCGGCATCGGCATCGCGCCGCTCACTCCTTGCTGCGGTGCTTCTCGCTCCGACGCCGCTTCGTGCGGTGTCGGCTCTTCCGCCAGCCACCGTGCTCCCAACGCACCGTGTCGACCGTCCAGAAGTACCACGTGAGGAACACCACGTAGCCCACCAGCAACACGTTCGCCACCACCAGGAAGAGGAAGAAGCCCAGGAACCCCCCGCCCCCCACCGACGGGTGGAGCCAGGCGTAGCCGAAGAACACGTTGGCCGCCCAGTGTCGCGCGCCCTCGGCGCCCAGCAGCCAGGGCATCTCGCCCCAGAAGCCGCAGGCCAGGATGAACGGCGGGGCGTAGAGCGCCCAGCGGCGACGGAACAGCAGCGCCACGCAGGCCACCACCGCGCCGCACAGCGCCCCGAACAGGAAATGGCTCACAGGCCCCATCAGCCCGCCTCCGCGTGTGGCCCGCCGCCACGCAGGTCGCGCGCCACCTCGGTGAGCGTGCGGCTCGCCCACCCGCGCTCCTGCGCGTGGGCGAACACCTGCTCCAGCCGCCCGAAGTACGCCGCGCTCTCGCCCTCCGTGCGCACCGGCCTGCTCGTGCCCGCCGACAGCTCGTTCGAGTGGATCGACATCACCGCAGGCACCCCCAGCCGCTCGGTCCGCTCGCACACCGCCACCAGCTCCGCGCCCGACGCCATCGCAGGGCGGAACCGCAGCAGCTCCGCCCCACCCACCCGCCGCAGCGCGCCGCGAACCACGCCAGGCACCGCAAAATAGGCCCCGAAGAACACCCGCGGGAAGGGCCGGCGGAAGGCGCTGGTGACCGGCACCTCCACCACCCCGCTCGCCCCGGGCCGACACACGTCGGCGCCGTCGAGCGGGTACGGGGCCATGGGCGCCGACACGTAGGGATAGCCCTCGCGGGTCTTCTCGAGCGGGCCCAGGCTCGAGTCGGCCTCAATGCCCAGCTCGGCCAGCGCGCTCACCTGCGCCGCCGTCAGGTCGAGGAACCCCGCGCGATACGACGTGGGCCGCCGCCCCACCGCCTCGGCCACCCGGTCCACCAGGTGGCCGAGCTTGGCCCTCAGCCGCTCGGGCTCCACGTCGCGGGGCCGCAGGGTGTGCTGCCCGCGCTCGCTCTCGGCCACCGGCGGCACCTCCTCCGGGTGCAGGTGGGCGCCAAACTCCGCCTCGCCCGCCGCCGAGCGGGCGAACTCCACGCAGCCGCCCTCGCTCGCCGCCGACCAGGTGAGCAGGTACGTAGGCCGCACGCCGCTGCGGCGACACAGCTCGTGGAAGCGCGCCAGGCCCGCCAGCGAGCGATACGAGCCCGTGCGGCCCACCACGGCCGGGTCGTCGGCCTCCACGGCCACCGTCACCACGAGCTGCCTGGCCCAGCGACCTGCCATCTCACTCGTCTCCTGCCGCCGCGCCCGCGCGGCCCCGGAGCATCCGCCCCACGCTGGCCACCACCCGGCGGCCCAGCCGCAGCGCGTCGCCAGGCGAGCGCACCCGGCGCAACTGGCGGACGAACACCCGCCACCGGCTGTCGCGGCCGTAGGCAAACTCCCTCGACAGCTCGGCGAAGCGCGCTTCCACCTCCGCCTCCGTCATGTCGGCCAGCGGGAAGGATGCCTTGTTGGTGCGGATCGCGTCGAAGTCCAGGGGCACCCCCTTCGCCTTCAACTCATTATAGATCTCGCAGCCGGGGAGTGGGGCGAAAATCTTCCAGATCGTGCGCTCGGCGCCCAGCTCCCGCGCGAGCTGGTAGCTCGCCTCGATGTCGGCACGCGTCTCGATCGGCGCGCCGAGCATGAAGTACGCGATCGCGCGGATCCCCGCCGCCTTCGTCGCCGCCACCGCGCGCCGCGTGTCGGCCACGCTGTGGTCCTTGCCATAGTAGTCGAGCACGTGGTCGCGGCCCGACTCCGCGCCGTAGCACAGCGCGAAGCAGCCGGCACGCTTCATCTCGCCCAGAAGCTCGGGATCCACGCGGTCGGGACGCGCATTCGCGATCCACGGGAACCGCAGCCCCCGCTCCCTCACCTGCCGGCAGAACTCCAGCACCCACTCGCGCCGGATGGTGAACGTGCTGTCGCGGAAGAAGATGCCGTCGGCACCCCGCCGCAGCAGCCCCGCCACCTCGTCCGCCAGCCGCGGGGCCGATTGCACCACGTACTTGCCCGGGATCGAGCAGAAGCGGCAGCGGAAGGGACAGCCGCGCGACGAGATGACCGACGCGCAGCGGTAGCCGTACTGGTGGGTGAAGCTGCCCGCCTCGAGGTAGTGGTCGATGTCGTAGAAGCCGTGGGGCTGGGGCAGCGCGTCGAGATCGACGATGCGCTCCCTCGGCGGGCCGAAGGCCACGCCGCGGCCGTCGCGCCAGGCGAGGCCGGCGATGCCCTCGGGCGAGTCGCCCTCGGCCAGCCGCGCCACCAGCTCGGCCAGGGTGCCCTCCCCCTCGCCCAGGCACAGGGTGTCGATGGCCGGGTAGTCGCCGAGGGTTTGCTCCGGCTCCATGGTGGCGTGGAACCCGCCGATGATGATGTGGGCGTCGGGCACGAGCTCTCGCGCGCGCGTGGCCAGGCGGCCCGCCTGGTTGATGCTCGGGGTGAGGGCCGTGAGGCCCACGACGTCGGGGGCCGAGTCGACCAGCAGCTCCTCCCATCGCCCGCGCTGCGCGGCCACCTGGAGGTCCAGAATCCGGGCCTCGTGGCCCCCGGCGGCCACGGTGGCGGCCAGGTAGCCGAGGCTCAGCGGCGGATAGGCCCCGCCGGTCTCGGGCTGTATCAGCGTCAGGCGCATGGCGTGTTTCGTGCCCTTACTCCTGTTCGTGCGGCCCTGTGTGCCGTCGCCGGCCCATCGCCGGGCGCGTCGGCGGCGGAGGCGCTCCTGGATGCCCCGCTTGAGGCGGAGCAGCGACCGCGGCGTGAGGGCCCGGCCACAGGCTCGCGCCCGCTCGGCGGCCCGCGGCAGCCACAGGCTCCAGCGGGCGCGCAGGGTGGGCCGCGCGAGGGTGAGGTGGGCGCACCACTTCGGCGTCGCGCCCCACTTCTCCTTGTGCGGCGCGATGCCGCCCAGGAAGTCGTACTCCCGCGCGCCGCCCGCGATGCTCTCGCGGATCGCGTGTGCCTTCACCGCGATGCCTACACTTAGTTTACCACACGTCGCGTCGAACCCCTGCTGGAGGTAGTACACCCGGCCCAGATGCTCGAAGCTGTACTCGTGCGCCACCCACCGCTCCCCCAGCCGCAGCGACCACAGCCGCAGCCACCCCCGCCGCAGGAAGCCCTCGGCCATCTCGCCGTAGAACCGACGGCGCGCCGGCTCAGCGAAGCTCCCAGTCTTCCCCTCCGCACGCCACCGCCGCTGGTGCAGCTCGAACAGCGATTCCAGCCGCTCCCCAAGCTCCTCGCTGCGGGCGCACGGCACGAACTCGCCGCCGTGCTCGGCAGGCAGCCGACGCAGCAGCGAGCGCACCTTGCCGCGGAACCGCGACTGGAGGCCCTTGAGGTAGCTTTCCCAGTCGCCGGGCAGTGCCACCGACGAGCAAGGCACGTCGTCGGCCGCCACCAGGCAGCCGCGGTCGGCGGCGAGCCGACGCAGGAGCGCGAAATTGGGCGAGCTCTTGGGCATCCGCCGCAGCTCCGCCAGGTCCCAGCCCGCGGCGTCGCGGTCGATGTGGTCGAGGAACGCTCCGAGCACCTCGGCCTCGCGGCCCGGCTCGACGACGAAGTCGAGATACTCCGAGTCGCCCGACGAGTCGCCGACGAAGCCCAGCCGCCGCAGCGAGCCCAGCCCGCGCGCCGACACGCGGCTGCGGTAGAGCGGCGCCAGGCCCACCAGCCGCTCGCCCTCGCGCGCGGCCAGCACCCACAGCGTGTCGCCCGCGCGACGCAGGTGGCGCCACCACGGCCGCAGCCACTCCCACGTGAGGAACACCGTGGCGCTGGCCGAGCGCTCGACGAGCGGGTTCCACGCCGGCTCGAGCGCCGCCCAGGCGTCCTCCGTGGTGATCGCCTCGACGTCCATCAACACGTTCCCTCTATCGCTTCGCCAGGCCAAGCCTGGGGGCGAGTCGCTCCCAGATGTAGCCTGGCGCCGAACTGAGGAATGGGGCAAAGTCGTCCCAGGCGAAGACGGCCCACATCTTCTCGCCCACGAGCGAGCGGAGCCAAGCCAGCGTGCTCAGCCCCCGCTGGCGGCGGTAGAGCTTGAAGGCCGACAGGTCGCGCTGGAACGACACCCACTTGACGCCGACGCGGTGGCGGAGCTGCGGCTCCACCGGCAGGCCGAGCGCGTCGCGGTAGGCCATCCAGGCCAGGTTCACGCCGCAGCGGGCGCCGAGCGCGTCCCACAGGCCGAAGCGGACGTTGAACTCGATGAGCTTGTACTGGTTGTCGCGGGGGTCGAGCTTGAACTCGACGCCGCCCAGCCCCCTGTAGCCGACGGCCCGCAGCAGCGTGAGCACGCGCTCGGTGAGCGCGGGGTCGGTCATGGCCTCCACGTAGCTCGCCGAGCCGAAGCCCGGCGGCAGCACGCGGCACTTGCGGCCTGTGAACATCCCGCGCGGCTCGCCGTCGCGGCCGACGTAGAAGCAGCAGTAGACGAGGCGCTCGTCGTCGCCGGGGATGATCTCCTGCACGATCATCGCCGGGTTGTGCGCCGCGATGCGGTCGTAGGCGGCGAGCAGCTCCTCGGGCCCCTCGCAGGGCACCACCTTGGTGCCGACGCCGATGAGCGCCACGATGGCCGGGGCCTTCCAGTCGTGGCTCTCGGCGGGCTTGAGGATCACGGGGTAGGCCAGCTCGCCGGCGACGGCCTCGACGGCCGCGCGGTCCGCGGGGATCACCGTGCGGGGGGCGGGGATGCCGTGCTCGCGGGCCGCGCGGTCGAGCCCGTCCTTGGTGAGCAGGTCGAGCACGGTGGCGTGGTCGGGCATCACGAAGTGGTAGTAGCGCGACAGCTCGTCGCGGGCGCGCGAGAAGAGCACCACGGTAGGATCGCCCGTGGGGTAGAGCACGCCCTTGGTGGGCAGCGAGCGGCCGAAGTCGAGCAGGAAGTCGAGGTAGCGCGCCTCGTCGGCCTTGAGGTCGGGGGTCACCACGGGCGTGCAGTAGCGGGAATTCATGCCCAGGGCGTCGGGGCGCGGGTCGAGCGCGTAGACGGGCACCCCCTCGCGGCCGAGGGCGCGGACGAGCCCCAGGCCAAGGTAGGTCATGTAGGTCACGATGGCAGGTGCGTCGGGCATGGCTCTCACTCGCCTGGGCAGATCTTGCAGATCGGCATCTTGTCGCGACGCGTCGCCATCTGGCGGCGGAAGGCCCGGTAGCGCTTGCCGTTCCACACCGCCAGCACGCCATCGGCCACGTTGCCCATGGTGTAGTGGCCGCGGGGGTCGCGGCAGCAGGGCACGATGGAGCCGTCGGCCAGCACGGTGATGGAGCGCCAGGCGGCGGTGCAGAAGGCCAGCTCGTCCTTCTTCCAGTGCCACTGGTCGCCCTCGTGGCGGTAGACGCGGAACCGCTCGTTCTCCGGGAAGAAGCGCTCGAAGGTGCTGCGGGTCGCCTCGTCGTCCCAGTCGGCC
>Ga0180432_10007632_pt1 | contig 13688 bp, 25 predicted proteins | sample SS_ome_10_FD_132414 | JGI IMG/M metagenome (GOLD analysis project Ga0180432, IMG submission 132414) | Hypersaline lake sediment archaeal communities from the Salton Sea, California, USA - SS_1_MS_2 metaG | ecosystem: Environmental > Aquatic > Non-marine Saline and Alkaline > Hypersaline >...
TAATTGATAATTTGGAGGAGTCGCAATCTGATTAAATTACGTATGGTATATTGTAATCACTGTAAAGAAAAGGGAATCAAGATTAAATTAAATTATAATCCGGAGGATAAGTTTCATCCATTCCATTGTTCTAGGTGTGGAAATGAAGATTGGTATATTGATGAAATAACTGGAACAATAAAAGAAAGATGAATAATGAAATAACCACAGAAGACATCAAGATGGCTTATGGCATCCTTAATGAGAAAGAGCATATAATCTTTGATGATGACTTTCAAACTATATGGTCTAAGAATGGGCTGCACCCAACTAGATTCAAACTAAAAAAGCCAGGACTTTATATGATTGATAAATTTATAGGTCTCGGTGCAAAACTTGAGAATAAAGAGATAACAGAAGTTTTTGGGATAAAGGTTTGTTTATCCGACGAAGTAAAAGAAGACAAAGATTCGCCCAAGAACTAGAAGGTGACAAAATGAACAAAAAACAAGTAATAAATAAAATAGGGAAAGAAAACTGGAAAGACTTTTTAATATTCATGAGAGGTCAGACAATTGGTTTTGATAAAGGAATAGCCGATTATTATGATTGTGATGTAGATTGTTTTATTAGCAAATTAAATTCCGAAAACAAAAATTAAACGAAGGTGAGGATAAATGAATAAACAAGAAATTCAGAAAGAAATAGATAACGCTGTAAGAATTTTTAGAGAAACATTGGAAAAGTCATATTTAGATACAGGAAAACCATTTTATGGGATTGGTGTTCATGGAAGTATAGAAGCGGCTTTGTGTGGAAAGATAAGTGTACAAAGATTAAACAATAAGAATTTAAAAATATCTGGAGAACTTAAAAGAGATTGTTTTAATGAAAAATGCACCGGAATGCCAATGAAGTGGGATGACTGGGATATAAGACCAGTTGTAATAACATTATTTAATAAAAAGTTCGACAACCAGGAGAACTGCGAATAATGGTAGACAAGTTTAAATCGGATGGGATACAGTGTTTGGGCAAAGGTCTTACGGATCGAATGCATGCAGTAATTGCCTGTGAGAAACCCCGTTCGACTTGTCGTTTCCTATACTGCACCAAAGACGTAGGAGGAAAAGATGGAAATTAAAACAGAAAGAAAGCGACCAAAAGCAGAAAAGCACACATTTGAAGAAGATTTGATTAAGTTATTAGTTAAACATAAATTAGTTCATAAAAAAGCGTTAATCCAATCAGTAAAAATAAACGCGAGAGCTGATAGGCAACCTTTTATTGAGGTAGTTCAACTTCCACTATGGGTTAATTGTGCTCCAAAATTTAAATCTAGACCAGGAAGTATTACATGAGAGCTAAAAGAGTTTTGATTACAGCAGAATTGTTCCTAGAATTTTTGAAACCATATTTAGACGAATATATATCACACAAATTAAAAGAATAGGATAAACAAAAGTGGAAACAAAACGAAATATGTTGAAAATGGATAAAGAAATACGCAAACTTAAGAATGAATTATACGAAAAACAACAAGAAATTTTAGAAGAGAAAATAAAACTTATTGAATTAAAAAAAAAGGAGATTGATGCTATGCCTCGCGGCATATAAAACAGTCACAAACAATGAAATGCTGGATATGTAAACAAGAAATAACAGGAAAGTATAAGCAAGGAATAATCTCAAACACATACGTTTGTAATGAATGTTGTATAGAAAAGCCAAAAACAATAGAAAAATATATAAACAAGCAGTAATTATATTTTTTAATGGAAGTGATTAAAGAGTTAAAACTTAATTCTCAAAACCAATATTTAATAACGTTAACCAAAAAAGAAGTAGTAAAACTTAAATCTAAAGAAGGTGAATATCTTAAGATCACTAAACCGGAGATTAATTAAATTATAGGAGACAAACATGAGAAAACCAAAAATTGAATTACAAAAAAGTAAGTTTATAGATGAAGATTATTATTATCTTGTTATTAAAGCGGGTAATGGTAGAATAATGCATATATCAGATAGTTATAATTCAAAACAAGCTGCACAAAAAGGAATAAACGTGATAAAAAGAATAGTAAAAACTGCCGTAACCGAAGATTGTTAACTAACCTAACCATAGTGCACAATATACTATTTTGCACGAACGCCAAATATAAAAAATGAAAGCAAATTCAAGAAAACTAACAGTAGAACAAGTAATAAAAGCTATAGATGGATCTCAAGGAATCCTATACAAAATAGCGCAAAGATGTAGAGTGGTAAGACACACATTGTACGATTTTATTAAAGAAAACCCACAACTTAACAAATATATTGAAGCAGAGCGTGAAAGAGTAATAGACCTGGCAGAACAAACGATATACGATCTAGCCAAAGATACTAACCCAAGAAACGTTGTAACAAGATTAAAAGCTGCAGAAAAAATTGTTAGCACTAAAGGAAAAGACCGTGGTTGGGTAGAAAAAACCATAACAGAGACAACCGACAATACAGAATCTAATGTAAAAGAGAGATTACAACGTTACGAAAAACTATCAAAAGAAGAAAAGGAGGCCGTAAAAGAGGTGTTATGGGGAAAAACTGGCTAAAGTACAAGAAATTGTTGTGCCCGAAATGTCCTCCAAGGCGGCAAGGTTCACCACGCGATGGACGATACAAAATATATATTACATCAAACCAATTAATCTTAACGTGCGATAATTGTGAGCACAAGATTAACCTGGAATTAGATAATCAACAGAAGGTTCATTTGGACAATTTACACTTATTATAAATCTCTACAAGAAACGTAGTGGTTAATCAGAAAAAAAATCATGAGTATAGACCCTCTACTCAAAAAAACCTCGGGGTTCCACAGGAAATGGAAGAAAAACAAGAAAACAAAATATTGTATCAAGGCCAAGAGTTCATTGGAACATTTTTAGAAACGCCATCAGATGAGACAGAAGTTGTATTATTTAAGCTAAGAAGTGGTTATAATAAACTATGAAATTAAAAAAAATAAAAGAATTGGTCAAAAAAGAAATACATAATTCAAAAACAGAAGGGTTTTTGTGCGTAGAGTTATCCAAAATAGGATTTAGTCATGAAGATGGAGACAAATTTGCATACTGTAGAACAAAAGGTGAGAGAGCAATAAATGATATATCAGAACTTATTTACTATAATGACAAAATTATACCCAACACAGATAAGACAGATAAAGCAAAAAAATGTGACAATTGTTTACAATGGCTAAAACATTGTAACGCTGAATGTTGTAAAATTATATACCTAACAGACGTAATGAAAAATTTGCAAGTTGTAGGAGATTCTGTAGTATTGCATTTAAAAGAAGAACTGTCTCCATCTGACCAGTTATATTACGCATTACGAGACGTTGAATATTCAAGAAAACGGTTAAAATTTAAAAAAGACAAGCTTCGACCATTAAAAGATGGACTAATTTATTATAATCCATGCTCAAAATTGGTAAACAATAAATGTTCAATACACGACACAAAACCAGAAATATGCCGAAGCTTGACACTAGAAAGTGTTAATGATCCAAAAATAAAGTTCAAGGTCACCGACAATTGTTTATTTAAATTCAAAAAGTCCGAAAAGGGTTTATGCACACTAAGATGACAAAAGATTATTTATGCAGATGGCGTGGTTGTAATCAATTAGCAGAATACGAATCTAGTCTTAATAATAGTAAAACTTGCCCAAAACACATGAAAATGATGAGTTTAAAGTTCCCAAAAGCAAAGTTTGTTAAAATAAAGCTTGATCCAATGTTAAAAAAGTTAATAAATAATTATAAATACAACAAATTTGTAGACGTAGCTATTAAGAACAACAAGTTTTTATTAAGCGAAAAGGAGGTATTACAATGAAGATAGAAATTCAAGGAGATAGAGTCTTAACAGAACGGACATTCGAAAATCCAGTAAAAGACGGCGAAACAGAAGTCGGAACACAAAAACAAGTAGTAACCCAAGATTTGAGTCTTGATGGTGTTAAAAAGATTAAACAAGCATTATTAGACGAAAAGGATAAAATCGAAGCAAACATATCCGATTCTGAAGAACGTATCAAAAAATTGCCAAGATTTAGTGATAGAGAGTTAGCGAACCTTAAAAAATTCAAAGAAAACTTTGAAAAAGTGCAACAATTACAACAAAAAGAGCAACTTGAACAAGTAATAAGCTCTAACAAGGAAGGTTTGTCTAAACTAAACAAAGATCTGGAGGAACTTAATGCAATCGAGTTATAATTATAATGACGTATTGTTTGAGTTCGGAATCTATGGCCAAGAACTTACTTTTAATTCTTTTATTAATTTTGTTAAAAGAGAGATAGCTCCGTACATGGAAATGGAGTTAATAGTTGAAGACTATTTGTCTGAACTATTCGAAGAGTTTACATCTTATCAATATACAGCCGAACAAATTCATAGAGGAGCCGGAAAAACCGAGATCGGTATTTGGTTAACAATATTTTATGCAGCGTGTCAACCACTTAACCCATTTAGCGGTAAACCAATAAGACAACAGTTGATTATTACTAACAGTTCTGAAACATCCCAGGCGTTAAACAGTCGTATTAAACATTACTTCTACGAAAATCCAAAATTAAGCTTGTTAGTCCCAGACGGCGCAAAAAAGGAAAGAAAGTCTAACGATTATTGGTCAAACAGCGAAATGTATACAAAAAACGGTTCAATTTTATTCTTTCGAACAATAAACGCCCCAAAGTCTATAAGAGGTAACCACGTTGACAGAATGTGGGGAGACGATTTAGTGGGAGAAAATAGTGTACTGGTTGATTCTTCTTTAGAAAAGAATTGGTTCGCTGCAGCTCACGGAACAACCACCGCTAAGAACGCCTTAATAGACGTCACCGGAACACCTCAAAGATATACAGACCTTATGTACAAAATGCGCGAAAGCGAAGGTTACATGTTTAAAGCAAGACCAATAATTAACAAGGATGGTTCAATATTATCAAACAAACGATGGGACAAGAAGAAAATTGACGCAGTAAAGTCTACGATAGGTTCAACAATATTTCAGTGCGAGTATATGCTGGATCCGTTGGATGATAAGACATCTTTAATCAAAGCTTGCTGGGTTAAACAATGTTTCACCAAAACCCTGAAAATGTTCAATACAATGCAAATGTTGCGCGATTATGATAACGGTTTAATAATGGACGAAGACATGGCGATGCGCCCAAGTTGGGCATCAAGAATGTTTCTTGGCGTAGACTTCGCGTTTAGTGATAGAGTAACCGCCGACAAATCAAGTTTTGCCATTATTGCTGAATACAAAAAAGAAGAAAAAACATACTACGTTTTGTATGATTTAATAGAAATGAAAGGAAAATCTGCTCTTGAACAGTTATCATTTATCCAACGATTACACAAATATTACGGCTTTGATTTGATAGGACTAGAAGAAAACAGTATTAAAGCCGTGTCTCAGCACATCAAGGATTACGATATGCCGATAAAGCGTTTTTGGACTGGTAATAATGACGAAAAAGAACAATACGATCAACAATGGAAAGAATATAAAACCGTTGGTAAGCGTAATTTGATCACAAGATTGGGCGTAACGTTAGAAAATAAGAACATTTTGATCCCTTACGGTGACGAGTATAGTAAAAACAAAGGTAACGATTTCCTTAACGAGTGTGTATCTTTCGCTCAAGAAGAAGGTAAATTGGTAGAAATTGGTGTACATCCTGATCATCCTATAGCTGTAGGTTACGCATTAGAAGTCTGCAAACAGTTCGGCGAAGATTTCCTTTTAATATAACCATTTAAATGTTCTAGATCTCTTTTATTGACATAACATCATATTCATGAAATCACCGCATAAACTTTTTGCGAATTGTCCATGGGAAAATGGCACCGAAATTAGCCTTAAGTCTACCGTAGGTAATTATAGTTTTGACGATAAAAAAGATTCTAATCCTGTCCAAGTTCAAGCAGACGAAGGTGATATTATCCCAGATTATATTAACAACGATTCTGGTGATATAATGAAAGCCTATATTCCATGGTTTTTGTATAAACCTCCGTTTGGTTATCCAAGAACAGTTAATCAGTTACAATTACGACAATTTGCTTCAAATCCTTACATTTTTAGTGTAATAAAAACAATTCAAGACATTGTTGCAATAGCCGAATGGGACATCGTTGTTAAAGAACAATATATAAAAGAAGGCGAAGAGGTTGACGAAGAAGCAAGATCTGGTATTAAACACTTTTTTGATCATCCTAACGGTAATCCGTTCGAAACGTTCGGAACTTTGAGAAGATCATGGATAAAAGACTTGTGCGAGATTGGCACGTTTATTGGTGTTAAGGTTTTCGACGTTGAAGGAAACTTTAAACAAGTATTATCCCGTGACGCCGGAACATTCTTATTAAATACTGACATTTATGGTACAATCCAGGATAGGGCAGACTTTATTGTAAAACCTGAACAAGACTTTATCACGACTGGTCTAGAGTCTAGTTATAATAATGTTAACGAGCCGAGCAAATTGCAACAACTTAACGATAAGGTTAGAGAAGATACTAAAGGAAGTTCTTACCATTACATGTATTCAGAACAAGCTGCATACTTTCAGTACGGTTGGACAGCCGGCGCACGACCTGTGCCTTTCGGTAAAAGAGAAATAATTTGGGGACAAATGAACCAACGTTCTAATAACATTTACGCCCAAAGTCCTATCGAGGTACTATGGAACACTATTTTGACACTAGTTTATGGTGGAGAATACAACTTGGACTTCTATTTGAACAACAATTTGCCTAACGGTATTTTGACAATGAAAGGTGTCGGTCCAGACAAAGCTAAAGCATTAAGATCACAATTGTCTAACCAAATCATGGAACTTGACGAGTATAGTAACGTTAAGAAAAAACACTTCAAGGTTCCAATCACTGGAACACCTTTAGAGTTTACCCAAATGCAGATGACGTCTAAAGACATGGAAGTAATCGCACAACAAGACTGGTTTAGCAGAATATTGTGGATGTGTTTCGGTGTTAACGCTAACGAATTGGGTTTTATTAAAGACGTTAACAGATCCAACGGCGAGACCCAGGAACGTGCAATTATTAGAAAAGTTGTAAAACCTTATCTACAAAACATGGCTGACGCTATTAACGGCCAAATAATGCCAGAGTTCGGTCATCCAGAGTTCGAATTTGTTTTCACTGATTACGACATTGATGACGAAATAAAGAAACGAACACTTCAAGAGCAAGAAATCCGTATGGGCGTTAAAACTTCCGAAATGGTAGCAGAAGAGCTGCAAATAGACATGGACAAACTTAAACAGTCATTAGAAGAAGAACGTGCCAACGATCCTGAATACAACGATCCAACAGAAGACGACGTAGCCAATGGAATGCAGGAAGAAATGAAAGACGAGAAAGATCCAGAAAAGGCTAAAGCTAAAGCAATCATTAACTTAAAATCTGATCCTTTTTATTATCAAAAAAAAAACTTAAATTGAAGACTATCCCTTCTTCGGTTATTAACAATTCTGAGTTAGAGGACCAAATTTTGGCAGAAATCGACAAATTGGAAAAAAAAATTGTTAAAGCTTCTTCCCAAGAGATCTCTGAAAGAAAACTGATACAATTTAAAGGCTATGTTGATGTTAAGGGTTTGTTATCCGGAACATTGAAAAAGCTTGGAAATTTGTTCGTTAGAGTGTTTTCTGGCAAGAAAGTTAACAAGTTTGCTGACAAGTTTTTGCTTCGCGGTGTTGACGATTTCGAAAAAGAAACAGGTATAGACGTTTTGGGTGACAAATTTTCTAAAGAAGACATAATTAGTTCTGAACAAGCAAAAACAATGAAAAAAGATTTAATACAGTACATTCAAGATCTTAATACTAGAATCGTAACAAACTCTAGTAAAGCAATATCTCAAGGAATTCTTAACGGGGAAAGTTTGTCACAAATAGTTACCCGTGTGCGTAAAGTTATAAAGAAAGAAAAAAATCATGCAAAAACAATGGTACGTACAGAAGCTGCAAACCTGGTAAACAAGGGTGAATTCTTGGCAGCAAAGAAGTCCGGGTTACGTTTAAGAAAATACGTTGACGTTACTTTGGACAATAGAACCTCAAAAATCTGTGAACGAATGCACACGAAATACGGTTCGCCAGAAAAGTCTATTCCAATAGACAAAATGTTCCGTACACAAGACGGCGCTTGGATGACTCCACCTTTTCATCCCAACTGTCGAACAAACTTGATCTATATCACTCAAGAAGAATATAAACGATCAAAAAAATCTTAAAACCATTTAAATGTATTAATTTCTTTTGTTAGTCATGGAAGCAACCACTGTGAACGGTTTTGTGTGCAGAAGCGATGAAAATTTAGCATTTTCTGAGGTAGTTGTAAAAGGAGAAAAACAGTATTACGTTGAAGGTTACGTTTCTACTTACGATGTTGATGTGCAGAACGAACAGGTCACAAAATCTTGCATGAAAGATATGAACCAACAAATGATGGAACGTTCAATAAAGTTTGACGAAGATCATGAAACAATCTTGGAAGAAAACTTGGACAAAAATCCTGTAGCGCGTGTTATTGAACACCGTGTTGATAATAAAGGATTATGGGTAAAAGCTTTGTTAAACAGTGCTCATTCAAAGTTCAAAGAGCTGTGGGGTAGTATTAAGTCTGGAATGATTGACGCTTTCAGTATAGCGTTTTTACCGGTAGACATGGCGAAAAAGTACGTAAAAGGTAAAGCTGTAAGATTATTAGAAAAGGTTAAACTAATTAATATCGCTTTAACTGGTAATCCAGTAAACCCTGAAGCAAAAATGACTAACATTGTTGGAAAATCTTTAGATTATTTAGAAAAAAAGGGTTGCGCTGAAGACCCTGACTGCGACCGTGAAGGAATCAAGTCAAAGATTGATTCAGCTATAAAATTCTTAAAAAGTGAAGGATACGATGTAAAGAAATGTGTTAGCAAAAAAGCATTAAGCGCTACCAGTTTCCCTGTGCGTCAAGGAGATTACACGCCGGGTCAAGAATCAGAATCATCAGATAAATCTGAGGATAACAAAAATATGGCAGAAGAAGAAACATCTCCTGTTGAGACTCCAGAGGTTTCCGAACCTACTGAAGAAGTTAAAGAAACTCAAGCTCCGGAGGAAACTCCAGAGGAAAAGGAAGAGGAGAAAAACGAAACTCCTGAGGAAGAGAAATCTGAACCAGAAGTTGAATCTCCGGCAGAACCTTCCCCATTAGAAGTTGAGGTCAAGTCGCTTGCGGCCGAGATCAAGTCTTTAACCGAAAAAGTCTCTTCATTAGAGAAAGAAAACAGCGACTTGAAAGAAAGATTAGCCAAACCGGTTATGAAATCTTCCCAAGAAGCACAGCCAGAAACAACTAAATTAAACACAACACCTTTCGAGGGAGCATTGTCTCTAATTGGATAAAAATATGGTAAACGCAGACGGATTGTATATGCAATCATTTGGTTTTATGGATAATAAAACCGTTTACTCAAGTGTTGACGTAAAGAGTCTTGCTTTGGGTGGAGAGAAAGCTATTAACGATCTTAGACCGAACATGTTTGGTCAAGGAAACGTTGGACTAAAAGCTCTTAACACACAAACAGGTGGCGCTGGAACAGCAGGTTATGCTTTAATCCCTGTATATGTTGACGATAAGATTATCGACCAGTCAAGGAAATCTACTCCATTGACTGAGATTATTCCTAGAGTTACTAACAGAGGAATGACAGCTGATTACAACGTAATCACTGACAAAGGCGACGCATTTACTTACGCAGAGGGTTCAGCATTAGCTACTGTAGACGACACATACGATAGAGGTTCCGTAGGAATCAAATCTATTGGTGTAGTTGGTGAAGTAACAGGTCAAGCTCAAGCAGCTATTCCTGGTTACGTTCTGTCACAGTTCGCTCCTGGATCTACTAACGAGGTTCAGCCATCAGTTTCCCAAGCAGCCCCAAACGGAATGCAGTTAGAAGTTTTGGTCAAAGCTAGATCTCTGAAAGAAAAAGAAGAAGACTTAATCGTTAACGGTGACGCTTCTACAACTTCTACAGAATTTAGCGGTTTTATCAAGTTAATTGGTACAACCAACAAAGTTGACAAAAATACTACACCATTAGATTTGGAAGACATTAACACAGCAATTCAATATGCAATCGATGACGGTGGACGTCCAAACTTTGCGGTATGTTCAACATCTGTTTATACAGACTTGTTAAACTTGCTACAGCAAAGAATTGGTTACATGACTGCTCAAAAGACAGTATTCTGGGGATTCCAGAGCATTGTTCTATACACAGCAGCCGGTGAAGTTCCAGTTATCTTTAGTAGATTCATGAGTAACACTTCTGGTAGTAAGGCTATTTATTTCTTAGACCTAAGCGTCATTGAAATGAGAGTACTACAAGATATGACTTACGAACGATTAGCTAAGGATAGAGATTCCGAACGATTCTTATTGAAGATGTATGAGTGTATGATCATTAGAGCTCCTGCTTTTAACTCTTGGATTGGTGAGATAGCTTAAATATGGCAGCAGCAAATGTGAACGCATCCTCTACTAGGACAAGTCCTATTGGCGGAGCAGGATTGGACGGCCTTAGAACTGTTTACATAACAGGCGCTAAAGCGGCTCAAAACGACACAATCACTGTAACCGGTGTAAACGAAGTTGTTGTTGCTCAAGGTTGGGTAAGTGACGGAACCGACAAATCAGTCGAAACCATTACATCCACCGTGGCAGCCCCTACAGTTTTAACTTTGGCGGGCGCAACAACTGGAACTGTTCATATTTTAGCACTCGTAAGATAAGATGGCAGCAGCAGAATTGACTGAAACACTTGTGGCAACACTTGGTACAGAAATTAAGACTACTGGTACTCCAATGAAGTGTGGTGTTTATAGTGCAACTAAGGCAACTCAGAACGACTGGGTTATCTTGGGAGACTTTGATACAGTAGTGGAATGTGTTTGTTACACAGTTTCAAGCGGTGCAAGAACCGCTGAAGGTTTTACAATCGATTCTACTACAACAAACAAAGTGACTCTTACAAGTGCTAATACTGGTACTGTGAGCATCGTCGCTTTTGGGTATTAGATATTTAGTTTGAACCTGTGCATGGTCTAACGACCGAGTAAGCTCGACAGAGACTTATTCCCCAACATAATTAAAAGGAGAACAAAACAAATGGTAATGAAAAGAATGCTTGACGAGAAAGGAGTTTACATGTGGAAAGACGTTGGCGAGATGGAAGTAAAACAAGAAGTTCCTAAAGAAACTCCAGAACCTAAAGAATTGGAAGTAGAGACAGTTAAGACTCCCAAAAAGGTTCGTAAAAAGAAGTCAAAAATCGAAGACGCAATTTCAGAAATAGAAAACTAAAATGGCACTAGCTGATAATTATACAGACGAAGACTCAATCTTAGACATAGTTGGGATAACTGTCGACAAATTGCCTGACGGTTATATGGATAGAGTTCTTCCAAAGATTGACGCTCAAGTTGACAGATACATTAGGTCTACTTGTAAGCCGACTTTAAAGTTAGAACAATTTACTGGAGAATCTTTGGACGTTACTATTAGACCATTTGTTCCTATAATGAACATCCAAAAGCTTGAAATTAACGATACAGATATTACTATTGACTCTTTATCTTACAAAAAGTCTGGCGAAGTTCAGTTAACGCAAAATTCTGAAGTACGATATTATAATTCTAGTTCAAATTCTCAGTATCCCGACAACGTTGTCATAAAATACCAATACGCTTGGTTAGAAAATACTATAATAACTGATAGTAACCTTAAAGACGAATCTTCCGGAAGTTCTGTCGAAATAGAAATTTTGGACGCTTCCCAGTTTGAAGATAACGATTATATAATGATTGAAGGTTTTGATAAAAACTGGGAAATTACTAAAATAATTTCTCGTAACGAGACAACTAATACTATAACATGTAACTTGAACGTTAGCCATGAAGCTGGCAGTATTATATCCAGGGTCGACTATCCTGACGAAGTAAAAACATTAGCAACATGGATTGGCGCAATCTTCGTGTCTGAGTACATGATAGGTAACACTTACACTTTCGCAACATCTGTTACCCAGGCAGAATATAGTACAACGTTTGGTGTACCTTATACACACTTTCGAGACGTTCTAAAAAACGCTCAACAAGAACGAGATAAATTATTAGACAATATTGGTCAATGGGCAGTATTTTCATAACTAAATTAAGGAGACAAAAATGACAGCAACAATAACAATGAAGGTTTGCACTGGCTCTAACGCTGGTACAGAAACTACTGGAACTAACTGGAACTTGATGAGTACTGACGCTTACGACGCTACAGGAACATCGTACCAAACGAACAACATCCAAATTCCGGCAGCAGGAACGAACTATTCATACGAAAGAGTACTTCGATGGGAGTTTACTAGCACTTTCACAGAAATTACTAATGTTAAGGTTTGGGCTAGCACTTTAAGTTTGCCAACCAATTGTTCAATGTTCGGCGGAGAAACTGACACAGGCGCAACGCCTACAGACTCAGACTCAAGTATCGCTACTACTAGTATGCCAACATCTGTTGGATCAGCTTTCGACATTACACCGTCCGGCGGTATAACAAGCTCTGGTGATAAGACTGACTACTTGTATGTTCAGTTGGACGTTCCGTCAACAGTGACAACTACTGGTGATAGTTCAACGCAAACATTGACAGTTCAGTACGACGAAAGTTAAGTCTCCATTATTCAATACAATGAATGAAATACGTTACAGAGACGGAGCCATAGAGCTTACTGAAAGAAGTTTAGATTTTTTTATTTTTAATTCCAAAATTAAACAGCGCGATATTTCTTATTTTAAGGTCAAATCTAAAGGCCAAATAGTCGAAGTAGATGTCGATAACGCCACGATTAAAGTTAACGGCAAAGTTATCATTAATGATTCAAAATTAAATTTGTTAAACCTTCGATGGATAAACTTTCGTAGAAATTTTGTTCATTACGTTATGGGATCTGGCGACGAACCGTTAAAAGAGCACATTTACGGTATAGGTTTCCAGGGCAAACTTGGTGAAAAAAACTATAAACGAATAGTTCTGGTCAGCAGGTCTGGTTATAGTTTAGAATGAAGCAAAGAATTTATGGCGGTATAGATTATTCCGCCGACAGAACAGACGTTGATTATTGCCCAATAAACGGTAGAGATTGGTCACCTACCGCAAATGTTGCGTACCAAAAAATAACAACATCTGGAACGATAAGAAACCTTTACATTGAACGTATAACGGCTCCAGGTTCTGGTAATACTAATCAGTACACATTATACAAAAACGGCGCAGCCACTTCATTGACAGTAACTCTTTCTAATAGCGAACTAACAGCTTCCGATACATCTACAGAAGTCACTGTATCAGCCGGCGATGACGTTTGTTTAAGAAGCACTCCCACAAGCTATCCAGCATCATCTCCAGTTTATTGGAATATCGAGTTTGAGGGCGATACTGCCAACGAAAGTTTAATATTAGGAAATTCCTCTGGCATAGATTTTAGTTCAAGTTCTGAACAATACGTTGGCATAGCAAACTCTACTGACCAAGAGTCTAATGAAAACGATATATTTCAAGTAATTCCTACTTCAGGA
>Ga0180432_10007633_pt1 | contig 13687 bp, 6 predicted proteins | sample SS_ome_10_FD_132414 | JGI IMG/M metagenome (GOLD analysis project Ga0180432, IMG submission 132414) | Hypersaline lake sediment archaeal communities from the Salton Sea, California, USA - SS_1_MS_2 metaG | ecosystem: Environmental > Aquatic > Non-marine Saline and Alkaline > Hypersaline >...
CAAACAGAGCGATCAACGTTCTGGACATGGATGTGTCCTCCTCTGGTTCGGTTCCCACTGTCCATGAGGTCACACCCATTCCTATACCGGCCCGCGAAATTACACAATCTTTGGTACTCCACCCCGTCACGCCGACGTGTTGACAGGCGGGACGCCGTGGGGCATTATAGGGGCGAAAGGGGGACGCCGTGTTCCCGCGTAAGCTGCATCGCATGAAGACCCCACAGCGGATGGCCCCCGGCCTGCCCGTGGCCCTGGCAGTGCCGGCGTTCCTGCTCACGTTCGTGGCGCCCGCGCTCTACGCCTGTTCCATTCCCGTGTTCCGTTACGCGCTCGAGCGGTGGGAGCTCGATGCGTACGTGGTGGAGCTCGCGCATCACGGGGAGCTCAGCGGGGACGCGAAAGCGGCGGCCGATCTGCTCGACGGCTATGCCCACGGCGAGGGGACGCCTGTGAACCTCGCGGTCCGTCACGTGGATGCACGGGACGGGGCGCCGGCGCAGATGGCCGTGTACTTCCCGGCGGGCTTTCGGGACCGCCGGCCGGTCTGGAGCGCGCCCCTGACGAGGGAGTCGGTGAAGACGCTCGTGGATTCTCCCGTTCGCAAGGATATCGTACGCCGCCTGCTCGACGGCGATTCCGCGGTCTGGGTCCTCGTCGAAAGCGGTGACGCCGAGAAGGACGACGCGGCGGCCGCGGTGCTGGAGAAGGAGCTCAAGGCGCTCGCCGCGACGCTCGAGCTGCCCGAGGACCTCTTGGTGGAGGAGACGGACGGCGTTCTCGACGAGGACGCGCCGGCGCTCCGTGTCGCGTTCTCCGTGGTGCGGCTCAAGCGGGACGATCCCGCGGAGGCCTTCCTCGGGGCGGCGCTTCTGCGGACCGAGCCTGACCTGTTGGAGTTCGATGAGCCGATGGCCTTCCCGGTGTTCGGCCGGGGGCGTGTCCTGTACGCGCTGGTGGGGCGCGGCATTCACAAGGACAACATTGCGGAAGCCTGCCGGTTCGTATGCGGGCCGTGCGCGTGCGAAACCAAGATCGGCAATCCGGGCGTGGACCTGTTGGTGGCCGCCGACTGGGATGAGGCCGTTGAGCGGTTGCTGGCAATCGAAGAACCGCTGCCGCCGTTGACCGGTGTGTTTCCGGCCTCCGTCTCGGCGGACGCGGCTGAGTCCCCGTCGGGCGGACCGGGCCAGGTCCAAGCGGCCTCAAGTCACGCGGCCGGTGCGACCGGGCTTGTGCGGACCGTTCTGCTGGTGCTTGCAGGACTCATCGTGGTCGTGATTGCGGCGAGCGTCGTGGTCTCCGTACGGGGCGGGGCCGGGGCTCGAATGAAACTCAGGAGGCGTGAGCAATGATGATGCGCTACAGCGAGATGCGCCGCGTTCTGATAACGCCGGTGATCGTTGCCTGCTTTGCGATGGGCGTGCCGGGCGTTTTGGCCGCCGATTGGCCCGTCTACCGTGGCGACGGCTGTCGCAGCGGCTACGCGTCCGAGACGCTGCCGGCGGACCTCTCGCTGCGCTGGAAGTACACAGCGCGCCATGCTCCGCGTCCCGCCTGGTCGGGACGTGACACGCGCATGCCGTTCGACCGCGCGTTCCACACCGTGATCGCCGGCGGGACACTCTTTTTCGGAAGCTCGGCGGACTGCAAGGTCTACGCTCTCGACGCTGCCACGGGTGCGGAGCGCTGGACGTTTTTCACCGGCGGCCCTGTCCGCTTCGCGCCGGCGGTCTGGGAGGACCGTGTCTTTGTGGTGAGCGACGACGGGTTTCTCTATTGCCTCGCAGCCAAAGACGGCGCCGTGTTGTGGAAGCGCCGGGGCGGCCCGGCCGACAGCATGCTGCTGGGCAACGGGCGCATGGTCTCGCGCTGGCCGGCGCGCGGCGGGCCGGTGGTCGCCGACGGCGTCGTTTACTTTGCCGCCGGCATCTGGCCGTCCGAGGGCATCTTCCTGTACGCGCTCGACGCGAAGACGGGGGAGGTGGTCTGGCTCAACGATGCCTCGGGCGGCATCACGATGCCGCAGCCGCACGGCGGGGCGGTCGCCGAGAGCGGCGTTTCAGCGGAGGGCTACCTCGTCGTCAGCGGCGACCGGCTGCTGGTGCCGACGGGCCGCGCGGTGCCCGCCGTCTTTGATCGCTCGAACGGCAAGTTGCTGTTTTTCCACCTGCAGGCCCATGGGCGAGACGGCGGGTCGGCCATTGTCGCGGCCGGCAAGTATTACTTCCACAGCGGCTGCATCTACGACACCGCCGGCGGCCACTTCACGCACAGAGGAGTCGTTACCTCTGCGGTAGCCGCGGGCCCTGAGCACATTGTCTACGCCGTCGGTGACGAAATCCTTGCCATAGATCGCACAAAGATCTGGACGCAGCAGGAGACGGTCGACCGCAAGGGCCAGAAGACCACCAAGAGGGTCCTGAGCAGCCCGGTCTGGCGGATGAAAGCCCCGCACCGCGCAGACACGCTGATCGCCGCCGGCGCGACGGTCGTTGTCGGCACCGCCGGGCGCGTGAGCGTGCTGGATCCGGCGTCGCAGAAGACGGTGCTGACGGCCGAAGTTGACGGCGTGCCCTACGGCCTTGCCGCGGCGGGCGGGCGGCTCTACGTCAGCACCGACACGGGGACAATCTACTGCTTCGATAAGGGCGCAGCGGAGGCGCCATCTCTCATTGAGCCGGCGGCCGCCGCTTCTCCCTATGCCGATGCGGCGTCGGCGGCTGCGGCCGCAACTGCGGCTGAGGAGATCGTTCGCCGGACCGGTGTCACCGAAGGCTACTGCCTTGATCTGGCCTGCGGCGACGGGGCGTTGGCCTGCGCCCTGGCCGAGCGGACAAAGCTCCAGATCTATGCCGTGGATCCCGACCCTGAAAAGGTCGCGCGTGCACGAGCGGGTCTCGACCGCGCGGGCCTGTACGGCGTGCGAGTGACCGTGCACCAGGGCGATCCGGCGGCCACGTCGTATCCGAATTACTTTGCCGATCTGGTCGTCTCGGGCCGCTCGCTGGCGGGGGGTCCCGGCGGCGTGCCTCCGGGCGAGATGGCCCGGTTGTTGCGGCCGTACGGCGGCGCGGCCTGCATCGGCAAGCCCGACGCGATGAAGGTGACGGTCCGGGGCGAGCTCCACGGTGCGGGCACGTGGACGCACCAGTACTGCGACGCCGCCAATACGACCTGCTCGACCGACACGCTCGCGAAAGGGCCGCTGTGCATGCTGTGGTTTACGGACTTCGGCTTTCAGATGCCCTGCCGGCACGGCCGCGGTCCTGCGCCGCTGTGCCTGGAGGGCCGGCTGTTTGTCGAGGGCGTGGACGCGCTCCGCTGCGTGAATGCCTACAACGGCCGGACGCTGTGGGTGTACCCGCTGCCCGGCATTCTGAAGGCCTACAACCAGGAGCACCTGATGGGGACGTCCGGCACGGGCAGCAACTTCTGTGTCTCGCGCGACGGCGTGTATGTCCGCGTGGGCGCGAAGTGCCTACGGATCGAGCCCGCCACCGGCAAGCTCCTGGCCGAGCTCGAGGCCCCGGACGCGCCCGGCGGCGGCGAGGGCGTCTGGGGCTATATCGCGTGCGTGGACGGCACGCTCTTCGGCACGCTCTCCAACACCGAGCATGTGGTCAGATGGCGCTGGGTCGGGAGCGACATGCGAACGCAGTTCACCGAGTCAACGCTGCTGTTCGCGCTCGACGCGAAGACGGGCGCGCTGAAGTGGCGCTACACGCCCGAACATTCGATCCGGAACAATGCGATCGCGATCGGCGGCGGGCGCGTCTATCTGATTGACCACCCGATGGCGCTGGGCGACCGGCTCGACCAGGAGGCGGCCAAACGCCGGGGTGAGGACACTCCGGAGCCGCCCACCGGTACGTTGGTGGCGCTCAACGCCGCCGACGGTACGCCCGCCTGGAAGTGCTCAGAAGACATCTACGGCACGCTGCTCGCCCTGAGCCAGGAACACAACGTGCTGCTCATGACCTATCAGGATACCCGGTTCAAGCTCCCTTCGGAACGCGGCGGCCGGATGGCGGCGTTTCGCGCGTCCGATGGCGAGCGGCTCTGGGACGTGGAGGCTAAGTACGGCTCCCGGCCGATCGTGAACGGCGGCACCATCTACGCCCAACCCAGCGCGTGGGACCTGTTGAGCGGCCGGCAAAAGGAGTTCCAGTTCAGCCGTTCTTACGGCTGCGGCATCCTGGCCGGCTCGAGGAACCTCATGGTGTTCCGCTCGGCCACGCTCGGCTATGCCGACCTGTTGGACTACCAGGGCACCGAGAACTACGGCGGCATCCGGCCCGGGTGCTGGATCAACTCGATCCCTGCGGGCGGCCTGGTGTTGATGCCTGACGCGACGGACCGCTGCACGTGCAGCTATCTCATAAAAGCCTCGATCGCTCTGCAGCCGTGCAGCGACCGGGAGCTCAAATAAGAAGACGGGACCGAAGAGGTCACGTGCCGTGAGGACCGGCAGGCTGGTCATAAAGGAGATTTCTTACCGCAAGGTGGGTTTCGTCCTCGGGCTTGTCTCGATTGCGGTGGCGGCGGGCTGCCTCGTCGGGGCGCTCGCGCTGCTCAAGGCCCACGATCTGCGCACGCAGGCGATTGTCGAGCGTAAGGAGGCCGAGACAAAGGTGATCATGGCCACGCTCGAGGACGACATGCGGAAGGCGATGCTGAAGCTGGGGTTCAACATCGTGATCCTCCCCAAGGAGCAGAGCCTCGGCGACTGGCATGCCGACGATTACGGGTCCAAGTACATGCCCGAGGAGTACGTGGACACGCTCGCTCAGTCCGACATCGTCACCGTGCGCCATCTGCTGCCGAGCCTGCAACAGAAGGTCAAGTGGCCCGAACGCAAGCGGACGATCATCCTCGTCGGCACGCGGGGCGAGGTGCCGGAGCTGCATCGGGCGCCGAAGAAGCCGCTCGTCGAGCCCGTGCCCGCCGGCACGATGGTCGTGGGTTACGAGCTCCACCAGAGTCTCGGGCTGAAGGCGGGCGACCAGGTCGAGCTCCTGGGCCGAACGTTTACCGTTCACAAGTGCCACGAGGAACGCGGCAGCAAGGACGACATCACGGTCTGGATTCCCCTCGACGAGGCCCAGGATCTTCTTGGCAAGAAGGGGCTCATCAATGCGATCCTTGCGCTCGAGTGTATGTGCGCCTGGGCCGACGTGGGCCAGGTCCGCGAGGACATCGTGCGTGTTCTGCCGGAGACGCAGGTGATCGAGCTCGGCAGCCGGGCGCTGGCGCGCGCCGAGGCGCGCACGCGGGTCGGCGAGGAAGCGGCGGCATCGCTGCGGCGCGAGAAGGCGCTGCGCGCGCATTTGCGGGGCGAGCGGGAGCGTTCCGCCTCGGTCCTCGTTGCCGTCGTGGTGGTGGCGTGCGGCGTCTGGATCGCGTTCCTCGCCCTCGCCAACGTGCGCGAGCGCCGGCCCGAGATCGGCGTGTTGAGGGCGCTCGGGTTTCGCTCGGGACAGATTCTCTTTCTGTTTCTGTCGAAGGCGGTTCTCATGGGGCTCGTCGGCGGGGCGCTCGGGTTTCTCCTGGGCCTTTTTGCCGGCGGGCGTCTGGCCGTTGGGTTGGAGGGCGCCGAGCCGGATGCGGTGACGGCCCGGGCGCTTTTCGATCCGGCGCACATCGTCCTCGCGCTGGCTCTGGCGTCGTGCCTGAGCGCCGTGGCAAGTTGGGTCCCCGCGATGATGGCCGCGCGGCAGGAGCCGGCCGAGGTCCTGAGGCAGGAGTAGCCGCCGTGCTCGAGCTCAAGGAAGTAAGCAAGTCGTTCCGGGGGCCCGAGGGAGAGGTCCGGGCGCTTGAAGCGATCTCGCTGGCTGTGGAGGCCGGCGAACTTGTCGTTGTGCACGGCCCGAGCGGCTCCGGCAAGACCACGCTGCTGTTGGTCGCCGGCGGGCTGCTCAGGCCGAGCGGGGGGGAGGTCCTCGTCGAGGGCTGCGACCCTTACCGGCTGGGGCCGAATCAGCGCAGCGCGCTGCGTGCCGAAAGCGTCGGCTTCGTGTTCCAGCAGTTCCACCTCATCCCGTACCTCGACGTGCTGGACAACGTGCGTGCGCCGTCGGTGGCGAGGCCGCAACCGGGCGCGGTGGACCGGGCGCGGGAGCTCGTCCGCCGCTTCAGCCTGGAGCACCGTTTCCATCACGTGCCGGCGCAGCTCAGCACGGGCGAGCGCCAGCGGACGGCCCTGGCCCGCGCCGTTCTGAACCGCCCGAAACTCATCCTCGCCGACGAGCCGACGGGGAATCTTGACGAGGAGAACGCGGCAATGGTGTTGGACTACCTGGCCGAGTTTGCCGACCAGGGCAGCGCGGTCTTGCTTGTCACCCACGACGCGGGCGCGGCCGGTCGAGCGCATCGGACGTTCCGCCTCGACGAGGGGAAGCTGGCCCCCACGTCGCCGGTCCCGGGCGGGGCCGCCGTCCACGCCGGCATGAACCATCCGAGTCCGAGGAAGGCGAGAGATCAATGAAGAGACAGCGAAACGGCACCCCGCAGCGCGGCTTTGCGCGAAGCGGCTTGACACTAAGCGGCTTCACGCTGATAGAGCTCCTGGTGGTCATTGCCATCATCGCCGTGCTGGTGGCCATCCTGCTGCCGGCGCTGCGCAGGGCGAAGCTACTGGCCGCCGAACGCAGTTGCACCAGCAATCTTCGGCAGATGCACATCACGCTGACGATCTACGCCGACGCCCACGACGGTCTCTATCCCCTGGAGCCGACCGAGCACAATCCTCATCCGGATCTGCTCGAAAAGCTCAAGGTGCACGAGGAGGGGAGCATCGGGGCGTTCTACTGTCCGCAGGGGACGTACATGGAGCAATTCGCGAACAGCCCGGATTACCCGCCCACCGGGGCGACCGATTCGGTGATCAACACGCGCGAGAACCGCGAAGCCGGCAACATCGGCTACGTGTACTGGAGCTTCCGGGAGAACAAGGCGTTCGGCTCGAACACGTGGCGCAATCCGGCGTACTTTATCCCGCGCCACCTCACGGTCAACGGCGTCGTTGATCTGTATCCGGACCGGCCGTCCCCGGACGCGCAGCCGGACGAGCGTTGGGTGGCGACCGATTTCTTCCGTCGCGGCGCCCCGTTCCCGCATATCCGGTCCCACGCGGGCGGTCTCAATGTGGTGTATCTGGACGGTCACGTCGGCCTGTTTTTCGGCAAGCCCAAGTTCAACTACCGGTGACGGCGGGCCCGTTGGAGCTGAACTTCACGCCTTCGTCGAAGAAGGAGGAAACGATGCTTTTTGGGAGATGGTTGTTGGCCGTTTCGCTCATGACGCTCGCGCTCGGTTTGCCCCGGGCCGGGGTCGGGGCCGACTGGCCCATGTGGCGTTACGACGCGGGCCGCACCGCGGCGACGCCCGAGGGGCTGCCGTCCGAACTGCGCCTGCAGTGGGTGCGCGAGCTGCCGGCGCCGCGACCGGCCTGGCCCAAGAGCCAGTACAAGCTGCAGTTTGACGCGTCCTACGAGCCGGTCGTCATGGGCGACACCATCTTCGTTCCGTCCATGGTCTCGGACACCGTGACGGCGTACGACACGGAGACGGGTGCGGAAAGGTGGCGCTTCTACGCCGACGGCCCGGTGCGTTTCGCGCCCGTGGCCACCAAGGGCAAGGTGTATGTCGTCTCGGACGACGGCCACCTGTATTGCCTGGACGCCGCGAGCGGCGGACTCGTGTGGAAGTTCCGCGGCGGCCCGGATGGGCGCACGCTGATCGGCAACGACCGGCTGGTCAACATGTGGCCGGCGCGCGGGGGTCCGGTGCTGTATGAGGGGACGCTCTATTTCGCCGCCGGCATCTGGCCCTTCATGGGCACCTTCATCTATGCGCTCGATCCGGAGACCGGGGCCCCCGTCTGGGCCAACAGCGGCAGCGGCTCCATCTACATGAACCAGCAACACTATAGCCCCGCCTTCGCCGGCGTGGCGCCGCAGGGCTATTTCGCGGCCACCGACGACCGGCTGATGGTCTCCGGCGGCCGGAGCGTGCCCGCCGGCTACGACCGCAAGACCGGCGACTTCCTCTACTACCACCTCTCGAGCCGCCAGTTCGGCAAGAACGCCGGCGGCTACGAGGTGACCGCGGCGGGCCGGTGGTTCTTCAACGGCGGCGCCGTCTACAGCCTCGACGACGGCGCCGGCATCCTTCGCGTGCATCCGGGGGTTTACACGTCCGATGTCGTGTATTTCAGCCGCCCCGGCGACCGGAGGCTCATCGCCCAGGCGCTGCCGCCCGTCGAGGTCGAGGAGACCGACGCGAGCGGCAAGGCGCGCAAGCGCATCGTGCTGAAGCAGCTCTGGGAGGCGGCGGTCAACCCCGCGCCGGAGCGGTACTTCATCAAGGCCGGCAATCGGCTCTACGGCGCCTCCGGCGACGGCACCGTCGTCGCCGTGGATGTGGGAGAAGCAGGCACGGCTTCCGTTTCGTGGCACGCCGAGGTCGAGGGCGCGCCGTGGGGCATGCTGGCCGGCGACGGCAAGCTCTTCGTGGTGACTGCGGGCGGGCGGCTGTACTGCTTCGGCGCTCGTGCCGTCGAGCCGAAGACGTACGCGCTTGAGAAAGCCGAGCTTCCCGCCGTTTCCGACGCCTGGACGGGCACGGCAAAGGGGGTCCTTGAGGGGTGCAGCACGTCCGAGGGCTACTGCGTCGCGCTCGGCCTCGGCAGCGGCCGGCTCGTCGAGGAACTGGTGCGGCAGTCCGGGTTCCACATCATCGTGGTGGAGCCGGACGCGCGTGCGGTGGACGCGTTCAGGCGGCGCATGGACGCGTCCGGCCTGTACGGCACGCGCGTCGTGGCGCACGTGGGCGATCCCTTCAGCTTCCCGTTCCCGCCGTATCTGGCGAGCTTGATCGTCTCGGAGGACCTCACCGCCGCCGGCTTCGACGCGAAGAAGGTCGAGGCCGCCCGCGTGTTCGAGCCGCTGCGTCCGTACGGCGGCGTTGCGTATCTTCGCGTCGGGCGGCGCGGGGGTAACGCTTTGACGACGTGGGCCAAGGACGCGGCATTGGAGAACGCTCAGGTCGCCCAGGCCGGGGAGTTCGTTGTGCTCAGACGTCCCGGACCGCTGTCGGGTTCCGCGACCTGGACGCACCAGTACGCCGATCCCGCCAACACCGCGACATCAAAGGACACGCTGGTCAAGGCGCCGCTCGGGCTGCTCTGGTTCGGCGGGCCGCCGAACGACCCGATGCTGCCGGTGCACGGCTATGGGCCTTCGCCGCAGGTCGTTGGCGGACGCCTGTTCATCGAGGGCGCTAACATCCTGCGCGCCGTGGACGTGTACACCGGGCGCCTGCTGTGGGAGCACGAGCTGCCCGGCATCGGCAAGTATTACGACAAAGTCGGAGGCTCTCCGGGTATTCATCGAACGGGCGGCAACTGCGTGTCGCTCGAGGACGGCGTGTACATCAAGTCGCTCCGCGCCTGTCAGCGGCTCGACCCGGCCACCGGCGAGACGATGAAGGAGTTCACATTGCCGGCCCGGGACGGCGAGGAGCCCCCGCGGTGGGGCTTCATCACCGTGTCGGACGACTTGCTCGTCGCCACCGCCTCGCCGGTCACGTTCACGCTGTCCAACGCGAACGCCCCCGCGGGGGCCACCGAGAAGATGGAGCCTTTGGTCAAGAAGAACGCCGAATGGCACTACCTTGCCGGGGCGCATCCTCCGGCCGAGTGGGTGCAGCCGGACTTCAAAGCGGAGGGATGGAAGACCGGCACGGCGGGGTTCGGCTACGGCGACAACGACGATAAGACTGTCCTCAAGGACATGCCCGGCAAGTACACCGCGGTGTACGTGCGCACGGTGTTCGAGGTCGCCGACGTGGGTGACATCCGCAAGCTCGCGCTCATGATCAGCTACGACGACGCCTTTATCGCGTATCTCAACGGCACGGAGGTGGTCCGCGCCGGAGTCGGCAAGGGCCGCGGCGCGGACGCCTCGGGCATCGCCGGCCACGAGGCGCAGGGCTACCAGTACTTCGAGATCAAGGGCCCCGGCCGCCTGCTGCGCAAGGGCGCCAACGTGCTCGCCATCGAGGGCCATAACGTCGGGCTCCGCAGCAGCGACCTCACTCTCGATCCCTACTTGGCCGCTCTGCGGGCAAGCGCCGCGGACGAGGCGGAAGAGCCGCCCGCGCCGGCCGCGCTCAAGGACATCCAGGGCGCGACGAGGGAGGCCGACTACGCGCCGGAGAGCGAAGCGCTGGTCGTCATGGACAGGCATACGGGCGATATCCTCTGGACGCGCGAGGCCGTGTATTCCTTCCGCCACAACGCCATCGCGCTCGGCGGCGGCAAGCTTTTCTGCATAGACGGTCTGCCCACGGCGCGGCTCGAGGTGCTCCGCCGCCGGGGGCTCATGCCGAAGACGACGCCGATGCTGTACGCGCTGAACGCCCGCACGGGCGAGGTGGTCTGGGAGACCGACGAGAACGTCTTCGGCACGTGGCTCGCGTATTCCGAGGAGCACGACCTTTTGCTGCAGGCCGACCGGGACAGAGTCGGCTCATGCATGATCACGTACCGGGGCAAGGACGGAACGGTCGTGTGGGCCGACCCGGCGATCACCTACAATGGCCCCTGCATGCTTCGTCACGACATGATCCTGACGCAAGGGTTCCGTCATGGCTTGCCCACCAAGGACGCATACGCCGTTAACCTTCTGACCGGCAAGCGCCCGATGCGCGACCATCCGCTGACGGGCCGCGAGATTCCCGTGGGCTTTTCCCGCCAGTACGGCTGCAACGTGGCCATCGCCGGCGAGCACCTCGTCCTGTTCCGCTCGGCGGCTGCGGGCTATTTCGACCTCGCGCGCGGTGGCACGGGCAATTTCGGCGGCTTCAGATCCGGCTGCAGCGCCAACTTGATCGCCGCCGACGGCGTGCTGAGCGCTCCCGATTACACCCGGGGCTGCACGTGCAGCTACCAGAACCAGTGCTCGGTCGCCCTGGTCCACATGCCGGACGTCGAGATGTGGACGTTCAACGAGCTCGCGCCGCCACGCGACATGAGCCTGGCACGGATCACGCGGGTGGGCATCAACCTTGGCGCGCCCGGCGACCGCGTGGCCGAGGACGGGACCCTGTGGCTCGACTCCCCGAGCGTGGGCGGGCCGTCGCCCGACGTGCCCGTGACGGTCGGCACTCCCGATCCACGGTACTTCCGGCGGCACGCGTCCGTCATGAGGGGGCCGGCGCCGACATGGGTCGGCGCCTCGGGCGCTGAGGGTCTGACGTCCGTGACGGTCGGGCTTTACCACCAGCCACCGGCCGGGCCGATCGGCGACGCGTTCAGCATCCGCTGGACCGGCTCGGTGCAGGCCGAGCACACGGAGACCTACACCTTCCTGCCGCGCACCGACGACGGCGTACGGCTCTGGGTGGACGGCAAGCTCATCGTGGACGGCTGGCGCGACCACCCGCCGACGGAGGTGCCGGGAACCATTGACCTCAAGGCGGGTGTCAAGGTCCCTATCAAGATGGAGTACTATGATGGCGGCTACAGCGCGCTTGCCGAGCTCCGGTGGAGCAGCCCCTCGACGCCCAGGGCGCTCATTCCGAAGACGTGCCTCTTTGCCGACGACGGCAGCCTGGGCGGCCTGACCGGCACCTACTACGACAATGTCGACTTCACCGGCCCCTCGATGAAGCAGGTTGACCCGGTGATCTCCTTCGACTGGGGGATGGACGCGCCAAAACCGATCCTGAAGCTCTACATGCCGAAGACGCCTGAAGAGGACGCTGCCGCGCGTCCGTACACCGTGCGCCTGTGCTTCGCGGAGCCGGACGACGTGCAGCCCGGCGAGCGCGTCTTTGATGTGGCGATCCAGGGTACGATGGTCCTGAAGGGCTTCGACATCGCCAGGGAAGCCGGCGGGCCCAGGCGCACGGTCGTCAAGGAGTTCAAGGGGATCGCGCTCGAGCAGACGCTGCAGGTCACGCTCACTCCCGGCCCCGGCAAGGAACTGGGTCCCGTTCTCTGCGGCATCGAGATCGTGGCCGAAGGCCGGTAAGCGGCTGGCCCCGTCCGGGGTCGATTCCTGTAACCCGCTCGCTCACGGCGAGATGGCGTGACCAGCGCTTATCGCCTTGTTCTCTCCAACGGCCGAAAGCGGCTGGAAATAGCGCGGACGCCGCAAAACCCACTTGACATATGACTCCTATTGTGGTATTAGGTAGAACCACTAGGGTATGGGAGGGGTTTTTTCCTGGTTTTCCCGCGCCCAGGGTGTTTGCACTCAAGCTGTAAGGTGTTCTGTCTAAACACATTCACACTGCGCCCAGCGAATGGGAGGGCCGTCGAGTCGTTGTCTTCATCAGTACCGCGGCAGGCACAAGGCCTGTTTTTCTACCAGGGTCCACTCGGCGACTTCTGGGACGAGGGCTCCGGCACGGCCTCCTTCATCGGGTGCGGCAAAAGGAGGAGGTAAGAAACATGAAGCAACTGATCATCATGGCTGTGCTGGTGCTGTTTTCGGTACCGGCGGTCGCCCAGTGGGTCGCTGAAGGCCAGGATCCGCAGTTGTGGCCGTACGGCGACACGGATACCCCGCCTGGAGACCAGAATGCGACGCTGGCCGGCTCGCAGTGGAACGTGAGTGGCTCCTATGTGGCGGCTGCGGGCGGCAAGGTCTGGTCCTGGGGCGGCTGGGGGACGACCTACGTTCAGCCCGAGGGCGGCGGCACATACCACGATAACCGCCAGAGCAAGGTGTCGTACTTCACCCCCGGCGCTGGTTGGGTTGGAGCGTATGGTGGTACGCTCAGCGGCGGCGGCGCCACGGGCCCGGTCGGTTTCAACAACGGGAGTGGCTCGGCACTCCCCATCGTCGGGCAGGGGACCTCGGCGAGCTACTCACCCACGAGCGTTGCGAGCTACGTGGTGTGCGACGCGGCGGCGACCTCGGATCCGAGCGATGCGAACGGCGACATCAAGATCGCCTCGTTCGGCGGCTACCCGCGCTGGGGCGCCCCGGCCGACATCTACAACGTCACCCAGGACTACTGGTACGCGGCCGGCGTCAACCCGAACAACGATGTCTACGCGAAGGGCGTCCAGATCGGCAGCAAGTACTACCACCTGAACGGCGATGGTGCGGTGTACGACTACACCGTGTTTGACCTGACGACCGAGACGTGGAGCGAGGGCAATCTGAACGCGGGTCTTATCAAGAGCCACAGTTGGGGCTATGGCGCGAGCGTGGCCGTCACCAACTCCGGCGGCATCTACTACTGGCAGGACTTCAGCACGGATACGACCACGGCGTTCACGAACAACCCGACCACGTCGGACGCCGGGGCCGAAGGAGTCGTCTGGCGCAACTACTTCATCCAGATCACCGATGAGGGCAACGTCGAGTATTACGACCTGACACAGGGCCCGACCGGCGTCTGGGTGGACAGCGGTGTGCCGGCTCCCGGCCCGCACGAGAACGGCAACGGCGCGTGCGTCATCGGCACCACCATCTACTGGTCGCTGCACGGGACTCTGGGCGATGATACCCAGAAGGGCATGCTCTACAGCCTGGATATCTCGCTGTTGGGTGTTTCCATGCCCACGCCCGGCGACGTGGACGGCAACGGGGTGGTCGACGGGCTGGACCTGACGGCGGTCATCACCGCTTGGGAGACCGGTCCGGGCTGTGCGCTCTGGAATCCGCTG
>Ga0180432_10007635_pt1 | contig 13686 bp, 13 predicted proteins | sample SS_ome_10_FD_132414 | JGI IMG/M metagenome (GOLD analysis project Ga0180432, IMG submission 132414) | Hypersaline lake sediment archaeal communities from the Salton Sea, California, USA - SS_1_MS_2 metaG | ecosystem: Environmental > Aquatic > Non-marine Saline and Alkaline > Hypersaline >...
CAGGTCCTCGCCGTCCAGATCGCTGACCTCGGCGCGGAGTGCGGGTTGTTGATCGGCCGTGAAGACATTGCCCTCCTGGCCCGTAGCCAGGGATGCGCGGGGGAGCCTGACCACCTGGACGTCGTCGAACCACGCGCCGGAACGGATGTCCTGGCGATAGATCGCGTGCTCGTCGAGGCCCGACCCGGACGGGACCGGCGGTTGGGTCACCCACAGACCCACGCCGATCTGCCGCGCCTTGGCGTAGCCGCCCGGCAGCTCGATGGTCAATTGCCGCCAATCTTGTGAGCCGTCCGCGCCGCCCACGCGCCGGCTGAACCGCTCCGTCCCGGGCACCTTCCGCCCGTTGCGATCACAGTAGTAGGCGCTGGCGTAGGCGCGGGCGTGTTTGAGCTTGTTCGGCCGGACCCAGACCGACACGAGGTAGTCGCTGTGCATGTGAATCGGCACGTCTTGGCCTTGGTAGACGTAACCGAGACTCCCCCCTCTCAGTTCCAAGTAGAAAGACGGCGGGGCGTCGTGGCCAACCTTCTGATCGAAGCGACCGGCCAGGTAATGGGGGAACCCCTCGCCCAAGTGACGCTGCCAATACATGGGCACGGACTCGACGTTGCCCCGCTTGCGCTCGTCGAAATCGAAGGACTTGACGACGCGGCGCCGCATGACCCCACGGACGTCGCGGACCACAACGACCCCCTCCGGGCCCGGGGTGAGCCGGGCCGGTTCAGCCGACGGGGCCGACGTCGCCGCTTCGTGGGTCGCCCCTCCCGGGGGGGTCCGCAGCGACAACATCGGCTGGGATTCGCCAACGCCGCCCACCGCGACCACGAGGACCGCCATCGTAACGGACCATGGCCCGGGCAGACCGCCCCCGTCGCGGGTGTGACCGACCTGTGCGCAGGGTCTTCCCGTCATCCTTGTCGTTATCGGCAGGCCGCCGCGGTCAATCCATCTCCCTCCACGCACCCGGGCCTGGATTGCCAGAAAAAACGACTTTAAGAACACGAGAGGTGTTAATTTGCGCGTCTCAAAATGGCGAAACTTGTTGCTTGCGTTGAGCTTAGCTTCTCATATACTCCACCTGGCTTACAGGCAGGGCACGAGTGGGGTCTGATGTCTGTGCCCGTTCTACCCAGCAGGCGGGATGCAGCTCATGCAGCCGGCTCTTGAACTGATACAACTGGCCCAACTGATCCGCACCACCGCCGGTGCGGTCGAATCGACTCTGGACAAGCGCGTCGAGGCGGGGTCTGACCAGGGGCTGGGTCCGAAAGCGGTCCAGCGTGGGAAGGTGGAGCTCGGCGTCGCGTATCAGTCGTTGGTTCGGGCGGCCCAGGCCCTCGACGTGGTCCGGGCCTCTTGAGACAAGGCGTTGCCCGAACGCGTCTTCCCGGGCCGACCGTGGCGGCTCGCCCGTTCCCGACACACCTAGTGCTGCGTTACCCGTCATCTGATGGGTGGGTGGCCCATGGCTTTAGCCGTGGGGGACGCGAATCGGCAAGGAATTCGTGTCCCCCACCTCTGAAGAGGTGGGCCACCCACTCCGAGCAAGTTCATCAAATCACGTGTCGCGAAGCACTAGGTCCCCAAGTGTTCCCAACGGCCGCGGGCCTCTCCCAGCTGCTCGATCGTGCCGATGTCGAACCAGATGTCCTCCTTGCCGCCGTAGGCGTAGCCGAACACGGGCGTCTGGGCGTGCAACCATTCGACGAACTCCCCGGTCTTGTCGGGCGAGTGGCCCTGGGCCAGATAGTCGGCCAGCAGCGTGTGGACCTCGGCGCGGTAGGCGTAGATACCGATCGACGCGAGCGTCGAGCTGGGGGTCTTCGGCTTCTCGACGAAGCCGACGACGCGTCCATCGTCGGTCAGCGTCGGGATGCCGTACAGACTGGCCACCTCAGGCGTCCCGACGTCGTATAGGGCCAGCATGTTGCCCCGCTGGCGGAACGATGTCAGCAGCGGCACCAGCGGGAACGTGAACAGGTTATCGCCGTTGATGATGACAAAATCGTCGTCGAGCGACGCCTGCTCGGCCGCAAAACGCACGTCGCCAACCGAGCCCAGCCGATCCTCGTTACTGGTCGTGCCGTCGTTGACGACGTGTAACGCCAGGCCCGGATACGACACCTGGCCGACCCACGCGGCGAAATGGTCAGCGAAACGCGCGTTGGACACGATAAACGCGCGCGCCACCTCGGTCTGGGCCACCCGGTCCAGGATATGCCCCAGGATCGGCTTGCCCGCCACCTCCAGCAGCGGCTTGGGCGTGTTCTCGGTCAGCGGTCGAAGACGCGTGGCATAGCCGGCGCACAGAATGATGCAGTCCACGGTTCACCTGTTGCACAACTGGACGAGGTCCTCGGTCTCCCGGCGGTCGGGTGCGATCTCGCGATGGCCGGCCCGGCGCATCGGTGTCGATCTTGGGACAGGCTACCCCACCAGACCCGTCTGTGCCACCCGGCGGGCACGCATCCGGCGACCCCGAGCCTATACCTCCGCCCGCATCATCGCGAACCTCGTTTCGGCGAAGTGCACTGGCGACTCGTGGCCCGTGAAGTCGAACACCTCCATCTGTTTGTCCGCCTCGATGTGGTTGTACGCGGCGAACACGCTCGACGGGGGGCAGATGTCGTCCCACAGCCCGACGGTCACCACGGTCCGGCAGCGGATGCGACCGGCCAGGTTCATGCAGTCGACGTACTCGAGGGTCCGCCACGACAGCTCGGCCGTTTCGGGTCGAAAGCGCATCCAGTCGGCGACCTCACGATACGGCCCGGCCGCGGCGATGTCGACCGACCGCCGGAAATGACACAGGAACGGCACCTCCGAGATGGCCAGTTTGGGTCGATCGCTCAGCCCGGCGACGGCCAAGGTCAGCCCGCCGCCCTGGCTGATGCCCGTGATGCCCATTCGGGTCGGATCGACGTCGTCCTGCTCGGCCAGCCAGTCGAGCGCCCGCACGCAATCCACGTAGGTGTAGCGGTAGTAGTACTGGTTGGGATGCTCGATGCCCTGCGTCATGAACCCCGGCCGGTGCCCCCCCGGATAGGCCGCACCGTCCGTGCTCCGCCCGCCCTGGCCTCGACAGTCCACCCCCATGGCCGCGAATCCCTGACACGCCCACGGCAGCAGCGCGAACGGCGTGGGCCCGGCACCACTGTATCCGTGATAGAACACGACGGTCGGCAGCCGCGTCTTGCCGGCGGGTTTCATCAACTGACAGGAGATCGTCCCGCCTCCGAAGGCCGCCAACGCCACGTCGAACAGCTCGACGCCGTCAGCCGGATACGAACGCGGCGACACCCGCGCGTCAAACGGCTGACCGCGGCCGGCGGACAGCGCTTCGGACCAGTAGTCATCGAAATCGTCCGGCCGCGTCAGCGCCGGACGGTAGTCCCACAACTCACTCAACGGCATGTCGATCGATGGCAAGGCGTTCTCTCCTTCCTCAACGACGCCGCGTCCAGGGCGGGCTATTGTAGCGAGTCACATGGTGATTCGCGCGGTCCAGCTCGGCGGGCTGCCACTGGCTGGATCGGAGCGCCAGATCATTGTCGTCTGCGAACCGCCCGGCGATCCGGCGGGCCAGCTCGTCCGCATCGACTCGGCACGCGTCGCCGACGGCGGCCGACGGCTGCTGATCGTGCAAGGCCTCGAGGATGATCGAGCCGTGTTGCAGCACCCCGCCGGAGGTTCGTCGCTGGGCGCTGCCCGCCAGCTTCGACCCACCGACCACGATGTCCAACGCGTGGGCCCTTGCGAAACAGAAGAACGGCTCGGCCTCGTCTGCGGACCGGTTGTGGGTCGTGTCCCGATCGCGCCCGTGATGCTCGACCTTAGATTCGCAACGTCGGCGTCGTGCGGCGACGCCCAGGTCCTGAAGAACACCGACGATCGCGTCATGCATCAGACAGTACACGTTCGTCGGGCCATGATCGAGCAACGGATGGGCTTGCGGCACGACCAGCGCGTACGTCAGCTCGCGATCGTGCAGGATCGCCCCGCCCCCTGTGGTCCGCCGGACGACGTCGAATCGTCCCTGTCCGCGGACGGACTCGAGGTCCGCGTACGGTTGGAAGTACCCCAGCGAGATCGTCGGTTCGGACCAACGGTAGAACCGCAGCGTGGCTGGGCATCGCGGCGCACCGACCGCATCGAGCAGGGCCTCGTCGCGGGCCATGTTCGCGGGCCCGTCCAGCGGCGGGTCGATCAGCAGACGCAGGGGAACCGTCATGACGCCTCGGTAGACTCGTCTGGTTGCGCTTGCCATCGCAGGTCGGGCCGACGGGCCGCGGTGACCTCGTCCAGGCGGCTGACGGGCATCGTGAACGGCGCGTGGTGCAGGCGTTCCGGCCGGTCGCGGGCCTCGCGGGCGATGGTCAACATCGCCTCGGCGAACGCGTCGAGCGTCGACAGCGACTCGGACTCCGTTGGCTCGATCATCAGGCAATGCGGGACGGGCCAGCTCATCGTCGGCGGGTGGACGCCGTAGTCGATCAGTCGCTTGGCCACGTCCAGCTCGGTCACGCCGTAGTCGCGGAACCGTGGCACGACGATGAACTCGTGGGCGTAGGGCCCGTCGAACGGCAGGGGATAGGCCTCGCCGAGACGGGCGGCCAGGTAATTGGCCGACAGCACCGCCTTTTCGCTTACGTCGCGGAGTCCGTCCGGGCCCAATGCATGGATGTACGCCCACGCCCGGATCAGCACGCCGACCTGCCCGTAGAAGCCGCGGACCTTGCCGATGCTTTTCGGCCGGTCGTGATCCCACGCGTACGTGCGGTCGTCTCGGCGGACGACCTGTGGGACGGGCAGGTAGTCGCGGAGATGCTCGGCCACCGCGATCGGCCCGGCCCCGGGCCCGCCGCAGCCGTGCGGCGTGCTGAACGTCTTATGCAGGTTGTAGTGCATCACGTCCACGCCCACGTCGCCGGGCCGGACGATGCCCAGGATCGCGTTCATGTTCGCGCCGTCCAGGTACAACATCGCGCCGTGGTCGTGCAGGATCCGCGCGATCTCGCCGATCTGCCCGTCCCAGATGCCCACCGTGCTCGGGTTGGTGATCATCATGGCCGAGGTCTGATCGTCCACCTTTTTCTTCAGATCGTCCAGGTCGACGCGGCCGTCCGGCAGTGATTCGACGATGGCGGCGTGCCGACCGCACATGGCGCAGCTCGCCGGGTTCGTGCCGTGTGAGGTGTCGGGCGTCAGCACCTTCGGCCGGACACCGCCGTGGGCGCGATGGTAGGCGGTGATGACCATTAACCCGGTCATCTCGCCGTGCGCCCCGGCCGCCGGCTGTAGCGAGACCTCCGCCAGCCCGGCGATTTCGGCCAAGGCCATCCGAAGCTCATACAGCATCTGCAAAGCGCCCTGGACGTCCTCGTCGGCCTGGTACGGGTGCAGATTGGCGAAGCCCGGCATCGCGCTGGCCCGCTCGTTGATCTTCGGGTTGTACTTCATCGTGCACGACCCGAGCGGGTAAAAATTGCCGTCCACGCTGAACAGCCGGTGGGCCAATCGCGTGTAGTGACGAACCACGTCGCACTCACCGACCTCGGGCAACGGCGGCGGTCCCTCCGCCAGCAGCTCGCGCGGGATCACCGAGGCGGCTTCGGCCGCGGGCACGTCCTGCGGCGGCAGGGAAACCCCACACGTCCCGGGCGAGCCCATCTCGAAGATGAGCGGCTCGGGCGGGACCAGCCCGGCCCCCCGCAATTCAGACGGCTCGACGGTGCTCACGCAGCGGCCTCCCCGAGCGCGGCGACGAGCGCGTCGATCTCGACGCGCGTCCGCTTCTCCGTTACTGCCACCAAGAAGCAATCCGCCATATCGTCAAACCATCGTCCCAGCGCCGGACCCGCCGAGACGCCGCGCCGACGACACGTCGCCAGGACCTTGTCTACGTCCTTGTTCGTTCGCACCGCGAATTCCTTGAAAAACGGCGCATCGGGAAACGCCAGCTCGAACCCAGCCAACGTCGTGATCCGCTCGGCGGCGTAGTGGGCCTTGTCGAGGCACCGCTTGGCGATCCGCACGATGCCCTGCTGGCCGACGACCGACAGGTAGATCGCCGCCCGCAGCGCCAACAGGCCTTGGTTGGTACACACGTTGCTGGTCGCGCGTTCCCGGCGGATGTGCTGCTCCCGCGTCTGGAGCGTCAGGCAGTACGCCCGTCGGCCGGCCTGGTCCTGCGTGACCCCGACCAGACGACCGGGGATCTTCCTCAAGTATTCCTGACGGCATGCCAGCAGGCCCAGGTAGGGACCGCCCAGCGACAACGGGATGCCCAACGGCTGGCCCTCGCCCACGACTATGTCTGCGCCCAGCAGCCCTGGCGGTTTGAGCAACCCACAGGCGATCGGATCGACCATCACGATCGCCAGCGCGCCGGCGTCCCGGGCGGCCGATGTCGACAGGTCGATCCGCTCGACGCATCCGAAGACGTTCGGCGTCTGAACCAGTACGGCCGCGGTCTGGTCGTTGAGCTCCGCACGCAGCGTGGCCAGATCGATCTGCCCTTCGCGGGCGGGGATCGGCACCAGTTCGATCGGCAGTTCGCGGGTGTAGGTCTCGAGCACGACGCGGCAGTCGGGCTGGATCGTGTCGGCCACCAGGACGCGTCGTCGGCCCGTGATCGACCGGGCCATCAGGACCGCCTCGGCCGTCGCCGACGCCAGTTCGTAGAGCGACGCGTTCGACACGTCCATGCCCGTCAACTGGCAGATCAGCGTCTGGAACTCGTAGAACGCCTGCAGCGCCCCCTGGGAGGCCTCGGCCTGGTACGGCGTGTAGGCCGTCACGAACTCGCCCTGACTGGCCAGGTGGTCCACGACCGTCGGGATGAAGTGGTCATACGCCCCCCCGCCGAGGAAACAGACCCGCTCGTCGCAGGACCGGTTCCGCCCGGCCAGCCGATCCAGTTCGGTCAGCAGCTCCAGCTCCGACAGGGCCGGCGGCAGGTCCAGCGGCCGCGACAGCCGGTGCGCCGGCGCGATCGGCGCAAACAGCGCGTCGATCGAGTCGGCCCCGATCGTCTCGAGCATCGCCGCCACGTCGTTGTCGGTCAGTTGGGTGAATCGCATCGCTGAGGCGTCCGAACTTGGCGTGGACGGTTGGTCGGACGGGTCGGCGCGGTGTTGCCTGGCCGGATCTAGCCGCCCGCCGTCATCTGGTCGTAGTCGGCCGCGGACATCAGCGCGTCGAGCGGGTCGAGGCGGTCGGTCCGCACCCGGATCATCCATCCTTCGTCGAACGGACTGTCGTTGACCAGCCCCGGTTCGTCGGCCAGCCGTTCGTTGACCTCGGTCACCTCGCCGTCGACGGCGCAGTTCAGCTCGCTGGTGGCCTTGACCGACTCGATCTCGCCGAACACACCCCCCGCTGCCACCCGCGTGCCCACAGCAGGCAGGTCGACGAACGTCACGTCCGTCAGCTCGTCCGCCGCGAACCGGGTGATGCCGATCGTCACGATGTCACCGTCCGCCAGGAACCACTCATGCGTCTCGGCGTATTTCCGATCGCTCGGTGAGGCCACTGCCGTTGTCTCCTTCGCTCGGGAATAGCCAACCCCGCGGGCCGTCCAACGACCACGAGCGTAGAAACGGCCGCACCCGCTGTCAAGAAACCCGCGACGACCGCCAGCGTACCGGTGGAACAGGCCAACCCCCACGGAAGAAACGCGGCCGAAGCGCCATCCAAATGAATACGAGTGTGCCGCGCCGTTGGCAGGGCCGTCCGGGGCGTCCGCGTCGATCGCTCGGGTACGCTGGTGAGGCGCCGCCATTGTCGCGGCGCCTGGATGTGGCTACAATGCTGACTTGAACCCAAGTCCGAGGAGATCGAGCTATGGCAGACAGCACAACCCCGACCGTTAAGGAACGCGTATCCGGGGTGATTGAGGAGATCCGGCCCGTGCTTCAGCGCGACGGGGGGGATATCGAGTTGGTTGACGTGGACCCTGACGGTGTGGTTAGCGTTCGCCTCCAGGGCGCCTGTGCCGGATGCCCGTCCGCGCAGATGACGCTCTCGATGCTCGTTGAGCGCAAGCTCAAGGCCGAGGTGCCTGAGGTCAGCGGGCTCAAGCCCGTCGAGTAGACAAGCGACGGCCCGCCGGACGCGACCGTCTGTTCCGGGCCGTCCAACCCGCCGCGGAAAGAGGCTCCGTCGCAGCCCTGCGGGCGGGCATTCAGGGGTTGATTATGGCCGTTGCGCAGATCCACTACTTCGACACGCCGGGCGCCCACAACACCGACGCCGTGCTCGGCGTCGTGAACGACCGGCTCAAGAAGGGCGATATTCGCCAGGTCGTCGTCGCCACCTCGACGGGCGCGACCGCCCTTCGGGCCGCCGAGCTCATCGACGTGCCCGACGTCCGGATCTTCGGCGTGCATTTTCAGTCGAGCCAGTGGGGCAAGTACGCCAAGCCCAACGAGGCGCGCCTCAAGCGGGCGAGCGAGCTTGGCGTGACCTTCGTTCCCGATTCACCGCCGGTGACGTTTTTCCGCGAAATCGAGGGTGAGTCGGCCGATACGCTCCGCAAGTTCGGCCAGGGGGTCAAGGTCGCCACCGAGGTCGTCCTGATGGCCACGCAGACCGGCATGATCCAGCCCGGCGACGTCGTGATCGGCATGGGCGGCACGGGCAAGGGCACCGACGCCGCCATCGTCTGTGCCGCCACCACGCCCGACGACGTCGGCAAGTTGTTCATCCGCGAGATCCTCGCCAAGCCCATCGGATAGCGTTTCCCGACGGCGGATCCCCAACCGCCCCGTGACGGTCGCGCGCCGCTTGACACGTCGGTCGAATCGAACACACTGACCTCTCGTCGAGCAACCACCATGCGGGAGGACCGATCATGTCCCCGGATCGACTGACGCAGATGCGCGACGAGCTTGAGAAGGTCTCGCGGGTCCTGGCCGACACGCCCGCCATCGACAAGGACAAACAGGTGCCGCTCGCCGAGTACCGGCGCCGTCAACGTGCCGTCAACGACGCCCTGGCCGAGCGAGGATTCCGCGCGGGCTTCGTCTTTAGCGACGAGCACTACAACGGCGACGTGCCCTACCTGGGCGGCAACACGAACATCGGCATCGAGCAGGTGGCCGGCGTGATCGGGCCGAGCGGCTTCCACGTCGTGGCCGGACTCGAGGGCGGCTACATCGCCGATCAGCTCGCCCCCCGCGCCGGCGCGACCGTCCACAAAGTCGAGCTGCTGCAACTGGCCGACGAGAAGTACCCCATCGAGGCCGAACGGCTCGAAGACGTCATCGAGGCCGCCGCCGCCGGCAAGGTCGACCGCATCGCCCTGCTCACGCCCCGACAGGTCATCCCCGACGGCGTGGTGGCGTACCTCGAGGACCTGTTCGGCCCCGACAACGTCGTCGACGTGCAGGAGGTCTACTACCGCATCAAGTACCTCAAGTCGGACATCGAGATGGCGCTGATCCGCGACGCGAACGTGGTGGCCGACGCAATGGTCCGCGCAATGTTGGCCGTGCTCAGGCCCGGGTTGCTAGAGACGCAGGTCGCCGGGTGGGCCTACCTGGTCGCCAAGGAGCTCGGCAGCGAGGAGATGGGCTGGGACGTCATGGTCGGCGCGAACGTCGCCAACCGCACGCTGATCGGCAAGGCCCTCAACCGTCCGATCAACGAGGGGGACTATGTCCACCTGGGTGTCGCCCCGAAGCGCGACGGGTTGAACAGTTGCCTGCGACGCAGCGTCATCGCCGTCGACGCGCCCGAGAAGGTCACCGACGACCAGCGCTACTGGTCGGGCCTCGTCGAGGAGGCCTACCAGGTCGGTTACGACGCCTACGTCGACGTCGCCGCCAACAACAAGCCCGCGTACTTGCAGGAGAAGGCCCTGGTCGATTTCTTCGCCTCGCGGAGTGACCAGGTCGCCAAGCGGATCGGCCGGCCGATCGACCTGGCGGCCCAGAAGCCCTACACCGGCACGCACAACGCCGGCTACACCGAATGCCAGGAGTTTTTCGGCGCGATCACGCTCGACAGCGCCGAGCCGCTGGGCGAGCAGATCGTCACCATGCTCGACGTCGCGTTGCGAGGCGTCGGCAGCCGCTGGGACGACGTGGTCATCCCCGGCTTCGACTTTTGGGTCGTGGAGAACACGCTAGGCAAGTTCGGCCCCAACGTCGAATGCTTCAACAAGGTCCCCATCAACGTCCAATCCCTGGTGGGCAGCGGAGGGATATGATCGGGTCGACCGTCCTTGCCGATCGGGCCCGGTATCGAGAGGAAGCGATCGTCCAGGGAGAGGGGTAGGGTGGTCTTGCCCCCTGGTGTGCCCGGTTGGTCAGCGGTCGAGGACCTCTGGGTTGACGGGTGTGTGTGGGCGCTGGCCTTGTAGGACGGCCAGCAGGTTGCTGGCGGCCAGCTCGGACATCTTGGCGCGGGTGGCGGCGCTGGCCGAGCCAATGTGCGGCAGGCAGACAACGTTGTCCAACTCGATCAAGCCGGGCGCGATCTCGGGCTCGTTCTCGAACACGTCCAGCCCGGCCCCGGCGATCGTCCCGCTCCGCAGGGCCTCGACCAGGGCCGGCTCGTCGATCACCGGGCCGCGGGCCGTGTTGATCAGGTGCGCCGTGGACTTCATCCGCTCGAGCTCAGCCCGGCCGATCAGGTGATGCGTCCGGTCGGTCAGCGGCACGTGGATGCTGACGAAGTCGCTCTCGCGGAGCAGCTCGTCCAGCTCAACGCGCCGGGCACCCATCGCGTCGAGGTCGGGGTTGGCGTCGGCGACGACGTCGTAGTAGAGCACCTTCATGTCAAAGCCGACCGATCGGCGGGCGACGGCCTTGCCGATCCGACCGGCGCCGATGATGCCCAGCATCGCGCCGTGGACGTCCAGGCCGTGAAACTGCATCGGCCCCCATCCGTCCCATTGACCGGTGCGAAGGAACCGGTCCGACTCGACGATCCGGCGTGCGCTGGCCATGATGAGCGCCCAGGCCAGATCCGCTGTCGTCTCGGTGAGCACGTCGGGCGTGTTGGTGATGACGATGCCGCGGCGCGTGGCGGCGGCCAGGTCGACGTTGTTGAACCCGACGGCGTAGTTGGCGAAGACCTTGCACTGCGGCCCGGCGGCGTCGAAGGCCTCGTCGTCCAGCCGGTTAGACAGTTCGGTCAGCACGCCGTCGCGACCGGCGATCATCTCGAGGAACTCCGACCGGGTCAGCGACCGGACGTGCGGGCTGACGTCGACGCGGCTGCAATGGGCCCGCAGCAAGTCGATGCCGCTTTGGGGGATCTGGCGGGTCACGGCGACGTTGGCGTCCATGGCGACCTCCGTGAATGGGGCGCGATGCCCCCGAGCTCACGTCGCAACGGTCCGCGGCCGAGGGCAGCGGGACCGGCGGATAGATTAGCCGAATGACGGCGTTGGGCAAGCCCATCGCGTGTGGGGCGGTATCGCGCTGTTTTTCGAGACGTGTTCCCGCCCAGGGATTTCGGGGTGTTCGGTGACCCGCCCAAGCGGCGTCGAGCCTGGTCGGCCACCGGGCCGGCTGCTCTGGAGCGTCAAGACGCTGTTGACAAGGGCCCGGGGTGTTCGATAAGCTTAAGTTCTGGACCTACAGCAGTATGCGGCGGCCCCGGGTGCGAGTCCCCGGGGTGGCGGCGACCGCTCACGTTTCTCGCCGGGAGACGACTACGATGCGATGCGCCAAGTGGACGTGCTTTGGGGTTGCTCTTGGCATCCTGGTGACGTCGGGTCCGCGTGCGGTTGGGGCGACGGCCCAAAGCGCCCCAGCGGCGACCCAGCCCGCGGATCCACCCGGGACGGGGGCCCGGTACGTGGGCGAGGTGACGGGCAACAACGTCTACGTCCGGAGCAAGCCGGACCAGAACTGGTACCCCACCACCAAGCTCAAGAAGGGCGACCGCGTTGAGGTCTACGACGAGCAGTTCGGGTGGCTCAAGATCCGCCCGCCGCGAGGCAGCTTCTGCTACGTCGACAAGAGCTTCGTCATCCGCGATCGGGGCGACAAGGGCGTGGTCAAGGGCGACAACGTCTACGTCCGCGCCGGCAGCGAGCTGCCCGAGCACGCCCGCAACCGGACCTGCGTCGCGACGAGCCTGAGCAAGGGCGCCGAGATCAAGATCATCTCGGAGCACCCGGACGGGTACTACCGGATCGTCCCGCCGAAGGGCGCGTTTTATTGGATCAGCCGGCAGTTTGTCCGACGGGTGGGGGGCCCAGGCACGCCGATCGGGGAGCGGGCGGGGCGACCGCCGACCGAGGATGCGACGACGTTGGCCGAAGGGGCCGAGAAGAAGGCCGAGCCCGCGGAGGAGTCGCCAGGCATCAGAACCGCAGGGCTCGGGGCGGCACCGGCCGCCAGCCAGCCGGCCAAGCCGCCTAAGCTGCTCCACGTCTGGCAGAAGAAGTGTGACCTGGTCGACGCCGAGCTCAAGGCCGCCCTGCGCCAAAAGCCGCCGCCCGAGGACCAGCTCCGCACGCTCCGAAAACGCTTCGTCCCGATCGCTGAACAGAATCAGGAAGACGTACCGAGGGCGTACGCGAAGATCCGCATCAAGCAGATTGACGTCTTGCTGGAGCGGGCCGTCTTCCGCGCCCGCATCAACCGGATCACCGCGAAGCTACCCAGGGCCGAACCCAAGGTCGCCGCGACCAGGGCGGCCCTACCGGTCCGGCCCGACTACGAGGGCAAGCTGGTACGGAGCTTCGCCTTCGAGGGGCGCTATCGAATCGTCGACCGGGACGACGGCAAGACGCTCGTGTACCTGGAGTTCCCCCCGGAGTGCGGGATCGATCCCGCCCCGTTGGTAGGTCGATACGTCAAGGTGCGCGCCAAGGCGAAGCGCTACGACCGGGACGCCCGTCGGAACATCGTGGTGCCGGCGGAGGTCGTGGCGGCCGATGCGGCGTTGGGCGCCCCAAGCACGAAGCCCGTGGGTCCACCGGCGCCGGCGGCATCGGCCAACGAGCCGGTCACCGTTGATGCCCCTGAATGAGCGAGGGAGTCGGTCAATGATCCGCCTGTGCCAGAACGCAAGACGCTGGTGCCTTATCGGGCTGATGATCTTCCCGTTGCTGGGCCAGACACAAGGCTGTCTGGGGATGTCGAGGAGCGACGTGGCGGCGGCCGCGGCCGGCGTCGTCTCCGCCGCGACCAACTCCCTTATCAGCGACGCCGTCAATCGACTGCTCGACGTACCGGTCTCGTCATTTAGCCGATTCTTGTGACCGACGGCGGACGTGTTCCCGGTCGAAGAGGGTAAGGCCTCCGACCGCGCGCCATTCCCGTGTGTACAACCGCATAGGACAGGTCGAGGCATCCAGACCTGCCGTCAATGCTGACGTTCGACCGTGCCGACCCTTCCACGCGTACAAGAATGATCTGACCGCGCCATACAATGCGCTTCGTCACGTCTGCGGTGAAGCGTTGAACTGCAATGCCAACTCATCGTACATCTACACCGAGCTGCCGGTTGCGGGTGGGTCGTCCGAATCCTTGCGTCCGACGATGGCGATGCCGAACCGGTCGGCCAGGGCGAGCGTCTCGTCGCGTTTGACGATCAGGGTGCGTTCGGCCTCGACGACGAGGCAGCTCCCACCGGCGGCGTGGAGGCCCTTGACGGTCTCCGGGCCGATCGTGGGCACGTCGAAGCGCATGTCCTGATCGGGCTTGGCCACCTTGACGA
>Ga0180432_10007638_pt1 | contig 13684 bp, 28 predicted proteins | sample SS_ome_10_FD_132414 | JGI IMG/M metagenome (GOLD analysis project Ga0180432, IMG submission 132414) | Hypersaline lake sediment archaeal communities from the Salton Sea, California, USA - SS_1_MS_2 metaG | ecosystem: Environmental > Aquatic > Non-marine Saline and Alkaline > Hypersaline >...
CCCCATATACAACAGTTCCATCTGTAAACATTACTTTACCAAGGTTTTGTTGTTTTGGACGTATGCCTGTCCAATAACAATATAATTCCTTTGGGTCTTCGTCAGGGTTATCTTCAATAACATTCTCTTTAACCTTATGTTCAACATTTTCTCTTTTTGCTCTTATCAAAATATCCATATTACCTTCTCCCTAACGCTTCCAATATATCTTTTTGATTTTGGTTTTGTCTATCAATAGTGAATTTTGTAATATCAACTATTTCTTGTCTACCTTTACCGCCTTCTGATGTTACATATTCTGTATAATTAGCTATGAAGTCTTTTAAAAACGTAACATCCCATATTTGTGCTATTGTATCCAATACAGCTATATTAACAATTAGTTGGCTTCTAAGTCTTGTTTTTCGTCTACTCCATTTATTATTAAGTAATATGTCTACTACTTTTGATAAATCACTTGCATTGTCATTTAAGTTTTTAGTAGTTGCTTTTATATCGTCATCTATAGAGCTCAAGCAAACCACATCCCTATATTAATAACACCAATAACAGTAGTAGCTAACAATAATAATATTATTAACAGGTTTGGTAAATCTACATGATTCTTAGTAAATTGGTCGGCTAGATTACGATTAAGTAACATATCTATTAATTTACTGTCAAACTTTAAACCTTTTATTTTGTCTACCCATAATGATTTTTTCTCACCAGTGTCTTTGTTGACATAACTCCTTAATTCTTGTTCTCGTTCTATATAGCCATGATGTATAGGTGTGCTTATACCTTCTAAAAATATAGAAAATCGTAATGTCTTTTTAACATATGTTCCTTCGTTTCTGGGGAAATATGTATTATCGTCTATACTAAATCTTTCTTCTTTATCGTTTATCCACTTCCAAACAGAACCTTTACCTTCTTTTAAGATAAGACAAAGAATTTTGTTTTGTTTGTTTTTAATATCGGCTTCATTATTTTTCTTGCGTATTTTTACCATATTGCATATAACTCCTTTAATTATTGTAGTTATTCTTTAGGTGTTTGCATAAAAGTCCACATGCTAAAGAATATACTAAATGCTGAAAATAATATAAATAAAACACCTATCCACCAAGTAATGTAAAATGTTTCTGCATTAATATAATAAATACCTGTTGGTAATGATATAACAGATACGAGTATTAGAAGTAAACCGCAAATTATTGGCTTTTTGTCATTAAAATATAAGGCACATATAAAGAATACAAGTGTTATTATTAATCCTAGTATACCGTCATCTATGTTTAAATCTACAGTAAAATTACCACTTGTTATAGAAGTTGTTACATTTGTAGTTTCGTTTTCTTCTGGTTCTTCTGGCACATCACCAGCTAAAGTAGTAAAATCATATGTAAAACTATGATTACAAAATGTGTCATCTAGATATACACGCCAAAAGTAATGTGTGTTATTTGTATCAGCATCTGTAAAATTCCATGATACAACCGTATTATTTGCAACACTACTATTTGTTTGTTTGTTTATCCATGACCCACTTTCGTTTGTAGCAAAAGTTATATTTATTGTATGGTTTACTTCATAGTCAATAGCTGTTATACTACAAATTGGGAATCTACCAATATCTATGCTGTTATTTGTTGGATATTCATTTTGCGCAAAACTGCAATTATTTTCCCAATGTGATACTGGTTCTTCATATCCTGATATTTCATCACCCATTATAATAAATGGTGTATCTGTTGTTACATTGATTAGCGAGTTATGTTCTGTTACATGATATGCATTAGTTAAACCTTCCTCTAATACTCTAAATTCATCTATTTTTCCATCCCATCCGTCAGCACCCCCAGCATCGGCACAAATATAATTATTTGTATCACTTTCTGATACTTGCGCACCTAAACCTGAATCATAACCTGTAATTAATCCATCCCAAAAACAAGAACTATAATCACTAGCTACAAAATCAAATGATAAAACAAATTTTGTATTATTCGGGTTAGTAGCTGGGTAATGATAAGCCCAACCATTAGAATCCTTATAACCTATTGTGATAGTTCCATCACCATTATTATAATAACAATTTATTCTAGTTGTATCATAGAAATAAAATAGTTTTCTTATTGCACCAAAAGTTGAATCATATCCTACCATAGTTAAAGACATATCACTAAATGTATTTGAATGACCAAAACTATCTGTAGGTGTAAAATCGCATTGATAACCCCAGCCGTTTGTTGTGTCTTCTGTTTGTGCTGGTGTTCCAGCATCTTGCCAGTCATTACCATTAACAGTAGAATCTATCATATCATCAAGTCCGTCCATTTTCATGTGATAAACTCCATAATATCTAGTATGCCAAACACCTGTAGGGTTTTCATTACTACCAGTTGTTGAATTGCCAAAATACATATTGAAATGAGTATCAGAACCACTATTTATAGATGTAATGTTAACCCATATAAAAGCAGTAACTATACCACCGCCTACATTATACCATTCTATTTCGTAATTAAATTCAGTTGTGTTTGTGTCATCCACAAATATAATATCATCTAAATCTGTTTGAACTTTATCATATATTAATGTAGATTGATTAAAATATACCAATACTGGAAAATCTGTCATTGTATCTATTACTTGGTCGCTATCTACCCATAAATCTAAACGATAGGAATAATTAGAATCAAACCATGCAAATTCGTTATAGGTTTTACCTGATATAATAGGCTGAAAATCAATACTAAAACTTTTGTTTGAAGCTTTAACATTCATTTCATAATTAATTACGTAATAGTCTTTATTCGAAGCTATTATATCACCATTATATGTAGGTTGCCTATCTACAAAGTTATTATCCATATTTTCTACATTATAACCTAATGACGATTTACTTAAAGTAGGATGATTATCCTTGTTTATAATAAATGGCATATTGAAATGACATAAACCTTCTTTTCTATAAATAGGCATACCACTTGAATTAAAACCGTATAATTCATATATTGACGGGTCATCTACTAATATTAATGAACCGTCATCACTTTCTGATAATGGACTTGCATTAATATTAATATTGATTAATGATATAGTTATTAGTTGTATTATTATGCATAAGATTAATATTTTATTTTTCATATTTTTAACTCCTTATGTTAATGGTAATGCTTTTACTATCTCATAAATAAATGTATACATTATATAAATCATTAATATAGCACTTATTGTAACAGCTAACATTAGTGGCAACCATGCATAAAAGGGTAAGCCTAAATTAGACAAAGCTAAAAAACCTATTATTGTAGCTAAAAAGTCTATTATATCAAAACCACTACTTATGGCATCTATTCCTTTTACGTTATCAACGTCATTTGTATCTGACTTTTTAACCTCTTGTGCCATATTTTCAGCTTTAACAGAATTTGGTTCGTCACCTGACATAAATAAACCTTGTGCCAAATAAATAGAGAATATAAATAAAAATAAAATTATTAATGCTTTAATTCTCCATTTGCCTTCTGTAACACCCATTTACATCAATCTCCATTATTCGTTTTTGTAAGATAAGTTATAACAATTATTATGATGCCAATAGCTATTAAAAAGAACGGTAGCCACGAAGGAAACAAACCCAATACAACACTTATTGCAATCCCTAAGCCACCACTAAAAGCAAATACTACAGGGTGTATATTTTGTTTCATTTTTAAACCTACTGCTACCATAAATGGTGCAAGTAAACAAAATAATGTTATTATCATTCCAACTATAGAACCTAAAGGCTGTTCTAATGTTGGTAGTATTCCATCGTCTTCTAATAGTATCTCTTCTCCTGTTGCGGTAAAATTAGTTTTATCTAGAACAATAGTTCCGTTAGGGGTTAATAAAACAAGTTCTACAACATAGTTACCAGCTTCAAATACCTCTAAGTCATATTCACCAGAATTAACACTCGATACATCTTTTATTAATTCATCATTAACTCTAATCCAAACATTTGATGATAGACTATGTTTATACGTTACTTTGTTTATTCTTATTACATCCCATAAGAAAAAGTCTTCATATTCAACATAAATATAATTTCTTAAATCTGTAAAAGATTGCCTATGTGTGCATTTATCAACAACATTATATATTCCATTGCTATAAACAACTAGAAAATAATTAATATCACCTTGATAAACTTCTCCATTTACCATGTATGGCGTTATTAATCTAGAACTATTTTCATTATTACTTACGTTAAAAATCCAGCTTCCCATTGCAACGTTATCGTATCTACTCCTATATACACTACCTGTTTTTCCATCACCATGACTAAATCCATAATGTATATAGTAATCACCCGTTGATGGATTTGGTTTAGAATAGATATAAAAATTATTAAAATCGGGGTCATCTGTTATATTTATTGTAACTGATACGATATGTTGACTATTTCTTATTACTTTTAAATCATAATCACCAGTTTCTGTAAACACTAATTTAACTTCCATAGGATTAAGGAAAAATATACTACTTTCGATATAATCAGATGTTACATCGATATCATTTTTATATATTTTAAAATAATTATTGTATGCAAAAGTTGATACAAGAACTTTAACATTTACAGGTTCATATGTATAAAAATTACTTCCATCTGTTATTATAACATCTGGATAATCTGAAACAATATCTACAAATGTTGAGTTATCAAGATACATACAATGTTTTATCTTTTTACCAACTGTTTGTATATTATTACCTGATAATAATCCATCGCCATAAGAATTAGTTGTATCATGTATATTAAAAAAAGCTTGGTCACCACAACCATCTCTATCCCCAAATCTTACCTGACCCCATCTATCACCGCATCTTACTTCAAATAATGCCATTTCATTATCTAAACATAATGGTTCATCAAAAACCCATCTTACTATTGATTGACCGCTTTCCGCATCGTCTATAACATAATCAGAATTACCGTAATATTTTGTTTCTACTGCATTAGTATATACATCTACTATAGATGATACATATAATTGATACATATGGGCTGTTTGTATTTGTCTAGACGGGTCTTCTGAAATATATAAATCAAATGCTTTAAGGCATCCATCGAATTTAATTCCATTAGTAAACTCTATATACCTAGCATTATGAGTATATAAATCTTGTTTATAATCGCCTGTCATCCCTATACAGGTTTTTTCCCATATTGATGAAATACCTTCGCCTTCTCCTACCCCCGTTTCTTCATCTAACCAAAATTGATAGACTAAATCAAAACTGGTAGTCGTTACACCATCATATTCGCTATTATAATATGTTAAATCAGATGAATATTTATATTCTTCATCGTTATCATTATCTACATCATCTTGAAATTCTAATATATATAATTCTGGTTCATTTTCTGTATATGATGCAAATACAAATTCAAAATAAGGCATACTCGTAAAATCTACATCATTATCTTTCCATAAATATACATATCTTTCATCTGTTGTTATTAATTGGTCATAGCTATCCAATCCTATACCGTTAACTCTTAAATATACATCATCTAATAAATCAACTTCTGAATCTAAACCTAAACCAATTGCAACTCTGTTTAAATTACCGTAAATACTTTGGTCACATCTTGTTTCAACAACTAAATAGTCATCTGTTCCCATACTAATATGCTGTTCTGCAAATCCGTCTATACCAACATCACCATATGATATTTTATCTATATCCCATTCATCACCAACATCGCCAAAATTACATCTTATTTCGTTTAATGCTATCCAACATGAAGCAGATGCAACATCTGTTGAATAGAAATAAATTTTCTTAAGATAACCGCCCCAATCACATGTATAATTTGCATCACAATATATAGCTTCTGCATTGCTTTTCATTATAAGACGAGAAGAACCATTTTCTGTATTAAAACTATAATTTAATTTTAAATATTGAGAACCCATAGGGTCGCTTAATGTCTTTATTGATACACCGTTACCATCCCATAATTGCCAATAATCTGGTGAATTATCTAATGTCATTTTAAATTTAGCCAAATAGCCATCTGATATATTGCTACTAGAATATATATACATATATAGTTCTTGACCATTACCGCCAGTTTTCCACATACCAAAATTAATTTCTATTTCATCGGTATCTATTGATAAATTTGCCCAACCTCTACATATACTTTTATCTGTTACATATCTATCATTTGCTATATTTGTTTCCATATCATCGGATGCAAAAGTAATCCACCCAGTTCCGCCATGATAATATGTAAAATTACGTTGACTATTAGCAACATCTGTAAAATCACAATATAATGTATTATCTTCTGATTGATAACCACCAGCTATTACAATATCTATCAATGAAAAATAACCTAATAAGTTAATACACATCAGCATCATAATAAAAAAATAGGGAATTAAACCCTTTTTAGTTTTAATTTTTTCACCTTCCTTTTAATTTATTTTCCTTTAAAACCTAGATATATTAAGCCGATACCTAAACCGACTAATCCAAATGAAAAACCGTATAATACTAAGTCTAGTAAACTTCCTAAACCAGCTATACCAGTTACATTTGTATTTTCTGACCATACGCCTGTTGCATTTTGTGTATGTTTAGCATTATAGGTAAAACTTGCTACAACAGGTAACATAACAAGACCAATGACTATTGAAATTGCACCCATTATAATTTTATTTCCGTCAAATTGACTTACCATTTTTAAAAATCACCTCAATAAATATGGGGGATAAACCCCCTAATTTTTATTCTAGTTTTCAATTAACTGATTTATTTATTCTTAAAACCTAGATATATTAAACCAATACCTAGACCAACCAGCCCAAATGTGAATCCATAGACAATTAAGTCTATAACATTTGTTAAACCACTAACAGCCGATACATTCGTATCATTTTTAGCGGTATTTGTAAAACTTGCCATTAAAGGAAGTAATACAAGACCAATTATAATTGAGATTGCACCCATTATAATTTTAGTTCCGTCAAACGCCATATTTGGATATTCACCTCTTATTAGATATGAATTTATATATATATAAAGGTTTCTATTAGTGTATATTAACAGATATACGTTTAAGTATGAAATAGTATATATGTTAGTGTATATTTTTGTATACGGTTACATTTATAAATCCGTATTCCATTACATTATTATTGGATTGAAATGGGAATTAAATTAAATGATAAAAATATAAACAATTTTATAAAAGAGAATGCAAAAGATGTTATTAACGTTTTAGATAATAATAATAAAGCTATAAAAGTATATAAATATAAAAGAGAATATAAAACAATAAATGGTGAAATAAAAGAATATACTCAAAAAGTGAAAGTGCCTATTGCCCCAATAACAAATGATAATATAATAACAGTGAATCACGACAAGGACGCGCAAGAATTAATATATTATGCTAAAGACAGGTTAAAATCTGTTGATAAATATATTTCATTATTAACTGACATAGAACAAACGGTTAAAAAGATATTACAATATAGAGGTTATAACAAAAAAAATTATAACAATAGATTATATAGATTAGAGCATGCTGATGAAATAACAGCAAAAGATAAAAAATTATTAAAACGAGCTATGTCGGTACAAAAAAATATTGCGGGTAAACTAGCAAATGAATTAGATTTAATACTAGAGTTATATGAAATAGTCGAAGAGGAACGAAACAAAAAAGAAGCTGAAATAAAAAAAATATATGGAAGTGTCTAATTTGGTTAGACAGGGTGATTATGTAGAAAAATTAGCAAATGCTATAGAAAATAAATTAAACATGTCATCAGAAGAAATACAAAAATTAAGTAATAGTGAATTTAGAGATTTATTAAGACATGGCTTTTTTTCTGCAAAACCTTATTCGGATAGACAAACAGAACCAACACGTAAACAGCTTAATGTTTTGAACTTACATTATAATAGACAACAAAAAGGGTCTTTTTATGATAGAACACCAAGTAAACCGGGTAATCAATTTTTTAATTTAAACAAACAATTTACATATAAAAATCACAAACAAAATAAAACTGTAGTTCCTAAACAAATAAGAATAAATAAAGCAGGTAGGTATATTGATGCAAAAACAGGCAGATTCGTCAAAAAAAATAAATAGAACTGATAAATCATATTGCGTAAGTTCTATTACTAATGACGATAACCATATACTAATATGGGATTTTGATGCAATAGAAGAACATTTTGTCTTACGTTCTTTATCGCAAATTCAAAACTTTCATGAATTAGGTGACATTTATTTATTAAAGAGTAGACATGGATATAATGCATTTTGTTTAGATAAATTATTTTTAAATGAAGCATATAATATATTATTTTATACACGATGGAATGATTTTAATCACGTAAGAATTGGTTATAAATCAGAAAGCTGGTGTCTAAGGATGAATAAAGATAAGGAAATAATTAAAAGACTTATACCAACAGAGAACTATTTAGAACGCAATCAATCTAACGCACATTACTTATTCTTTAAAAAGTTTTTTAATTATGATGATTTGATGATTACCTATCCCGATAACTTTAATAATTGTGATATACAATTAGAAAGTTATAAACAAGCTGTGATATGAATGAAGCACATCTGTAAATATTGTAAGAAAGAATTTAAAGGCGGTACAGACAGACTTTTTTGTAGTTGTAAATGTAGCAATCGGTATTATAGAAAACAACATGCCCGTAAACAAATAAATGCTGTTGCATAACATTTGCAACTTTCTTTCTTACAAACGAGGTTAATATGGCAATAATACAATGTGTAATAACAGAATGTATATATAATAATAATAAAATATGCAGTAGAGATACAATTAATATTGGTTTTATACCATATGAAGGTATAGAATGTTATAGTTTAAAATTTAATATTAAAGAAATAGAAGCCAATGAATTAAATGATGCAAAACAAGATGAATTTAGCCATCAATTAAAATATAGGTAAACATGTTATCCCAAAAACAAAAAAGAGAAATGGCAAATAAAAAATATAATAGACCCTTTTCTCAAGAAGTAATAGATAAGATTCATGAAAATTATTATAAAAGGAGAAAGTAAAAAATGAATGAATACGAAGAATATGTTATAAAATGCTGGAAAGAATCAGAAGCAATAGGAACTAAAATAGGAGTAACAGATAATTATGTCATAGCAAAGATATTTATTAAAATATGTCAACCTAAATACTTCTATGACAAAAATAAAAAGGAGAAATAATAAAATGAGTAAACAACTAGAATTAGATGACGTGTTAACCGTCAAAACACCAATAACAATTGAAGCTGGTAAACATTCGGGAACTATAACAAATATGATAAGAAGACCCCCAAGCGATAATAACCTATATGATTATCTAGATTTTACAGTTAAAATGCTAGATATTGATGACGAACCAGAGCTTAAAGTTGGTTTTCCAACTAATTTAAGTGAGTTATCAAAACTTGGTAGATTCCTTAAGAAGTCAGGTTTTGACTTTAACGAAGGTGACGAAATAAAACTATCAGATATCAAAGAAGCTATTGTTGATAAGAAAATAACATTTCTTACAAACAATGAGAAATCAGATGCTGGAGAATTTGCAAGGGTGCTTAGAGATACAATAGAATTTGATTAGGTAGGTTTTCCTACTTAATCATTTACTATGAAACATACAAAAGAAGTCTTTATAAGAATAGTATCTTTAGATGAAGTAAAAGACGAAGAAATATATAAATGTCTACATAAGAATATAGATAATAGCTATATTGAAATACACAAAGTAGATAAAATAACTTATAAAGATATAAAAAACTAGGATAACTCCCCATTTCCAGAAGGTGTAATATATGGAAATAAAAATAATAAAATCAATTGTAGAATATAACGGTAAGTTATATGAAATGAAGCCAGTAAATAACAACACAACAATAACACAAGAAATAGAAAAAGAAATACAACCTAAAAGAACATACAAAAAAAGAAGAAAAAGCTATAAACAAGGTGTAATAGCTTATATTAAACAATATCATAGACATTTAACCAGAGATGAATTAGAAACTGTAAGAAATTGTTTAATAAACAATAAAGATATATCTAAGAAAAAGATAAAAGAAATAACTGGATTAAAAGAAGCACAAACATTATCTGCATTAAGATATATGAAAGATAGACAGTTAGTAACTACTTTAATGTTAGATGACCACACAAAGGTATATAGATATAAATATACAAAGAATAAATAATATTTCTTTATTATGGATAGATAGGGTTTTCTTCTCATGGATTCTCTTAAAAACATCTCCTAACCAAGTTTTTACCTATCCCATTAAAATAAAGGAGTAGATAAAGATGAATAATGACGATGAAAAAATATATAAAATAGATATTATAAAAACATTAACACATGCTACAATATTTGCTATGGTTTGGACTACTGGTATTTATTTTTTCAGTGTTGGTTTTAATCATGTTATGTTATTAAATAATGAAACAAATAAATTATAATAGAGGTAAAACTATGAAAATAAAAATAATAAATTACCCGGAAAATTATAAAGATTTATTATACCTAGCAGGTCGTAATTGTTATGGCCTTGAGGAAATAAAAGAAAAGACAACAAAAAGAAGTATTGATAAATTTATTTATAAGCTTATAAATAATAAACATGAAAGTGTTTTGGAACATTGTAATATATCAATATATATTAAAGATGTTTCAAGAAGTTTATTAGCCCAATTAACAAGACATAGACTATGTGCATATTCTGTAAAATCGCAACATTTTGTAAAACATAATAATTTTAAATATAAGCAATTAGAAACAAAAATATTACATGGCCACTATAATAAATTAATGGCAAATATAAATAATTTTTATGATTTATTATTAAAACTTGATGTCCCTCATTATATCGCACGTGAAGTATTACCAAATTCTTGTTTAACAAATATATTTATAACAACAAATGTGAGGCAATATAGGCACATAATAAAGACAAGAATAACATTTGAAAATACACCAGAAATACAAAAATTGGCACATATTTTATTGCGTGAATTATATATGGTTATGCCAGAGTTATTTTTTGATTTAGTTGATAAATATGAAGATGATAGACCGGATTTGATAGCATGACCGACCAAGATAAATTAAAATTATTATTTGATAAACAAATAATATTACAAGAAAAAATTGGATTTAATCCTATTATATATAAGCAAGAATATATAAATCTAATGGCAATGGGTATAATAACCGAAACATGTGAAGCATTAGAACAAACTAAATGGAAGCCATGGAAGACATCAGCGCAAATAAATAAAAAAGAATTACAAAATGAAATTATAGATATATGGCACTTTTTAATAAACCTTACGTTAGCGAGTGGATTAAATCCTGAAACATTATTTAATAAATTTATGGATAAACATAAAATAAATATTAAGAGGCAAGAAAATGGATATTAATAAAAAGCATTTAGAAGATTATAATAAAATAATTGATATGGCAAAAAAGTTAAAACAAAAAAAAATGATAGACTATAATTCAAATAAAATAAATAGATTTGAGTATGCTCTACATAACAAACAAACATTTTTAGACGAAATATATAAAAAAATATTAAGATTAATTAATCTAATTGACAATAATATAAAGCCAAACAACGAATCTATAAATGATACATTAATAGATATAATAAATTATAGCGCTGATTTTTATTCATATTTAGAATACAATAGGAGAAATAAATATAAATGAAACAAGGTAATGCCCAACACCCTAAGCCCATACATAAATTGGTATGGGTAACTCTTTTTGGAAAAAGGTGTCAAGTATTAGAGGTAATTAATAATGACAATAAACATAAGTAAGAAAGGTATTTTATACTTTATTAGCGGTGTTGCTTTTCTTCTTATTTCCTTTTATAATACAATTTATAATGTAAAACCAGAATCATGTATTAGTCAAACAATGACAATATTAGATGTGTTGTTACCATTGTTAGGTATAATTGGCTGTATATTAATTATATTAACAATATTTGAGATAGACGAAAAAGCATAATGACATTTTAACACGACAGGTTTATATAGTAGTTAGAACATATATAATAATTGTGATTGAAATGATAAGAAATAAAGAAAATGGAAATTTCTTAACAAAAGCTGAAGTTGTAGAAATGTTTAGAGTATTAAGTTCTGATTCAGATAATAGTTGTAGCATTTCAATACTAGAAACAAAGAATTATTGGTATTATCAAATTAAAATAGAAAACGGTTGTAGCATTACAGGTAGAATGTTGAGTAGATTAGCAAAATTAAATATATTGGATAGTATACTAATTTCATCGCTAAAAAGAGGTAGTGTGATTGTGGATTTTTAGAGGTTGATTAAATGAAGTGCAAAAACTGTAAAGGAACTAAATTTGTTAGGATAAATAATAAGCTACTAAAATGTGAAAAATGTGGTCAATGTGGCACACCAGAACAGTTTTTCGATATACATCAAAAATGGACTAAGAAAGATGATGAAAATTTTATAAAAAGACTTACAGAAAAATAATATGGTATGAATACCTTTAACTTTTAACAATATTACAATATGACATTTTAACACGATAGGTTTATATAGTAGTTAGAATATATATAATAATTGTGATTGAAATGAGTAACGAAATAAAATATATAAAACCCAAATACGCTAAAAACTCCAATACTGAATTAGAATTAAATATAATACAACAATTTAATGATATAAAGTATATGTTTAGAAAAGAAATAGATACATCAATATTAACTAGACAACAATTAGAAGACTTACACGAATTAATGACTTCATTATATTTTTTAGTATTTGATTGTTGTAATCTAAGAGGTGATTAATTAATGATAAACATATCTAAACAATCAGAAAAATACAAAAACCTAACAAAAGTAGAAAAAGAAGAACTAATCGAACAGTTAACGGTTGAAATGGATAAACTACTACTTAGAACTATTGAGAAAGCAATACTAATAGAAATATTAAAAGGTGAGTAAATGAGCAGAGAAATATTAGAAGTCACAAAAGACGGTGAAACAGTATATTGCATATATTGTAATACACAAGGATACTTAATTACTATAAAACTATTCGAAGACGAAGAAACAGCCGAAAAGTTCCTTAGATTATGGCATAAAGACCCATCGATAGACCAAAAAATACCACATGGAATAATAACAAGCGATGACATATTAGACTATCTTATGGATTATGTCTATGAAATGTAAGGAAACATTTAAATAGTATATAATGTATATAAAATAATAGGAGAAATGAAAAATATGAACATAAAAAATATAATAAAAAATGAGGCAATTGACATCCCAAAAACAACTAGAACATCAAAAAAATTAGAAATACCAAAAGATTTTGTTGATGGGATAAAAAACGAATTAAAAACAAGACCAAAAGGCGTTGCAATACCTGGTAGTATATTAAAAGAATTATTCGGTTGGAAATTAAAGCCAAAAACAACAAAAGCAACATACCTAGCAACAAAATTAAATGAACAATATCCATTAGACAATGATAAAGTATGGAAAGTATCTAGTCACAATAATAACGAATACTACTCATTTCAATACAAAAAAAGGGAGTAAGAGGGTAACTTCC
>Ga0180432_10007639_pt1 | contig 13684 bp, 14 predicted proteins | sample SS_ome_10_FD_132414 | JGI IMG/M metagenome (GOLD analysis project Ga0180432, IMG submission 132414) | Hypersaline lake sediment archaeal communities from the Salton Sea, California, USA - SS_1_MS_2 metaG | ecosystem: Environmental > Aquatic > Non-marine Saline and Alkaline > Hypersaline >...
GAATTTCTTGTTTTCGTACTTTAAATCGCCGCTCCATGACTTTTCCTTTCCATTGGGACCATTCCCATGGAAAGATAGTCGTAATAAAAGCTTATAAAACTTTAATGAAAATGGACAGTACAACTAGTCACCTGAGCTTTAAATCGGCTAAGGGGACCGGTTACATCTGGTCCACATTGGCATTGTTTAGATTTTAACCCATAGGGATCCACATAACTAACAGGATTTGATATACAATACTGATACAAATTCATCCCATCCAAATACTGGTCTTCGGGCATTACGAGTTGTTTTTGAGCCAACCATCTGCCAGTTTGTAATTGGCTTTGAGCATCATGAACACTGATAACGGCAGTTTGAACTCGACTCTTAAGACTTGCATATCTCTGTTGAGCAGCAACTTGCGGATGAATATTAGGCCTGCCAACCGAATTCATCTGAGCTATTGCATAATCCATATTGGGATTGCTGCCAATATTTCCCAAACCAGCCATAGGATTGGGGGCAACAGGTCTGGGATCGCTAACCTGCGGTCCATTAGTGCCAACCCATTGCGGGCCGTGACTGGTATGTACTATCCTTGGGCCTCTGCCTAACGGGTCCTGCTGGTGGAAACGGCCCGTTACGGGGTCATAACCTGCAGAAGCAATATTAACAAAAGCCAAAACGCTTATTGACAGGACAAGTTTTTTCAGAAAATTCATCGTTTTCCCCTTTCTAAAAATCCATTTTTTCTGTCTTTATTTTCAACGTTAATATAATGGCTCAATTACCGATAGTAAAGCTTTAGGGTATCTCTAAAAATTAACGAAGTTCAGTGCAATTCGTTGCACATTTGGTATATTCAGCTCATTGACAATTAAATTATGGTTTTTCATATCATTGGCAAAGGATTGAACATGATGCAGACAGGACTTTTCGATTGGCAAAAACGTTTTGAGCAACTCGAACAAGGCGGTGACCCGCTTGTTAAACTCAACAAAATAGTCGATTGGCAACAATTTCGCGGTTCCCTTGAAACTATTCGGGACAAACAACGAAAGTCCAATGCCGGAAGAAAGCCTTTTGATATAATTGCTATGTTCAAAATAATGGTATTGCAATCGCTTTATAACCTTTCTGATGATCAGATTGAATTTCAAGTCAGAGACCGTCTGAGCTTTATGCGGTTTCTGGAATTCTCTGTCAGCGATATTGTTCCTGATGCTAAAACCATCTGGCTGTTTAGAGAGCAGCTTATCGAAGCCGGCCTTGCCGAAAAGCTTTTCAAACAGTTCGATAAATTTCTCAGCGAAAGCGGCTTTTCCGCTAAAAAGGGCCAGATTGTTGATGCAAGCATAGTAGCCGCACCCAAACAGCGTAACAGCAGAGAAGAAAACAAAGCCATCAAGGACGACAATATCCCTGCGAACTGGAGCAGTAATAAAAAACGCCAGAAAGATACAGATGCTCGCTGGGTAAAGAAGAACGGCGAAAATCAGTTCGGTTATAAAAACCATATTGATATAGATGTCGAGCATAAGCTTATTAGAAACTATGAGGTCACGCCCGCCTCTGTTCACGACAGCAATGTTTTTACGCAGCTTCTTGACGAAAATAACAGCAGCTGCGATGTGTGGGCAGATTCTGCTTATGGCTCTTTTGAAAAACGACAAGCTCTTTACGAACAGGGTTTTCGCGGCCATATCCAGCGAAAAGGATGTCGCTATAAGAAATTGACTCAGCGTCAGATTCAGGGCAACTATAATCGAGCAAAGATTCGCAGCCGGGTTGAACATATATTTGGAGTTCAAGCGATGCGGGCTGGTAATCTGCTGATACGAACAATTGGTTTGGTGCGAGCCAAAGCGAAAAATAGGTTTGCGAAATCTTGCGTATAATATAGACAGATATTGCCTGCTGGCAGAGACTTGACTGCCAAAGGTACAGCGGTGGAACTGAAAAAGCAGATACTGCCCCTTGGTGGCATTGACTAATGTGGCCGCAATGATGGAAATAACCGTAATTTTGTGATATTGGTTTCAAATTTTTACTCAAAAACTGTTAATTGAAAATCCTCGCCTCTAAAACGCAATTTTTAGAGGTGCCCTTTATTAAAACAATTTTTACATAATTTTTCACTTCTTCTGCTGCCCCGGCATGGCCGGCATTGGTAAAGGCTCGCCATATATTCAAAAAAATAGTACGCAGAGCGAAGAAATGCTACCAAATCAATCCGGTAATGTCAATAAACAAAGTGAGAACTGGCTTTTTAGTTGCGATTCTTCGGCTTCGCCTCAGAATGACCCCGCACCAAATTACGGCTTATGCCTATTTGGTACGGGGCAAGCAGTTTTTTAATAGATTCCTCGGCTGCGCTGCGCTTTGCTCGGAATGACCTTACACCAAATTACAGCAGTAGCCTAATTGGTGCAGGGCAGGCAAACATCTTTAAAAAACAAACAAAATCGTTGATTTGTGAGTATATAATTAGTATAATTCTATATTTTACATCACTGTAAGGGTTTAAGAAAAGGATATACCGTGAAAGTTGACCTGAGGCAAACAGAAGAAATAATCGAGAGATTCCGCGATAAAAAAGGTGCACTGATACCGTTACTGCAGGCCATTGAGGCCTCCTACGGATATGTACCGAAAGAATCGATAGGGCTGGTGTCCAAAGAACTGTCCATTTTTCCGGTGGAGATATACGGCATACTGACGTTTTATACCCAGTTCCACATCACTCCACCGGGCAGACATACAATCAGGGTCTGCCAGGGCACGGCCTGCCATGTGATGGGTGGAAAAGACCTCCTCGATTATCTTTCGGACAAATTAGAAATAAAGGAAGGCGAGACTACAAAAGACGGTACGTTCTGCCTTGAAAGAGTGGCCTGTCTGGGATGCTGCGGTATGGCTCCGGTGGTTGCGATAGACGCCGACTTTCACGGGAAAGTTAAAATCGAACAACTCAATGAGCTGCTGACTAAATACGAATCAGATAAGGAAGAATAGATGGAAATCCAAATTCTTATTTGTATGGGCACAAGCGGGTTATCGGCCGGCGCTGAAGAGGTGGCAAAACTCTTCAGAGAAGAGCTGAAACGCCATAACCTGAGCGATAAATGTGAAATCGTAAAGACCGGCGACAGGGGACTCTTCAGAGACGTGCTGGTGGATATTATAACGGGGGAACTCGGCAGAATTACATACGAATATGTCAAGCCGGAAAACGTTGCAGAAATAGTGGAAAAACATTTAGTAAAAGGTGAGCCGGTCGAAAAACTGCAGGCGGGCGAAGATTATGAGCAGTTTTTCGCGGGACAGACAAGAATAGTTCTTGAAAACTGCGGCGAGATTGACCCTGAGGACATCGAAGATTACATAGCACACGGCGGATATGCGGCACTAAAGCAGGCATTGGAGATGCCTCCGGAGAAAGTGGTGGAGGAGGTCAAAAGTTCAGGATTAAGGGGCAGAGGGGGAGGAGGCTTTCCAACAGGGAGAAAATGGGAATTCTGCAGGGGCGCAAAAGGTGATAAGAAATATATAGTGTGTAATGCGGACGAAGGGGACCCGGGCGCGTTTATGGACCGCAGTGTACTGGAAGGCGACCCGAACGCCGTCATTGAAGGTATGATTATAGCCGGCTACGCCACCGGCGGCAGTGAAGGATATATCTACTGCCGGGCCGAATATCCTCTGGCGATAAAAAGACTGAGGATATCAATTTCGCAGGCTAGAGAAAAAGGATTCCTGGGTGAGAAAGTGCTCGGCAGTGACTTTTCGTTCGACATCAGTATCAAGGAGGGGGCGGGGGCGTTTGTCTGCGGAGAAGAGACGGCGCTTATCGCATCAATTGAAGGGCGCAGAGGCGGGCCAGTAACTCGCCCGCCATTTCCTGCGGTCGAAGGATTGTGGGGCAAACCGACTCTGATAAACAACGTTGAAACATTTGCCAATATAAGACATATCATCATCAAAGGGGCGAAATGGTACAGCAGTAAAGGGACGGAAGGCAACAGCGGAACAAAAGTCTTTGCATTAGCTGGGAAAGTTAAAAATACCGGCCTGGTAGAAGTGCCGATGGGAAGCACAATACGCGAGCTGATATTCGGGCCTGGCGGTGGAATGGTAAAAAAACGAATCGGTTTCAAAGGCGTACAAATAGGCGGGCCTTCCGGCGGGTGTCTGCCTGAGAGTCTGCTGGATACACCTATCGACTACGAATCCATTACGAAAACAGGGGCAATAATGGGCTCAGGGGGTATGGTCGTAATGGATGAACGAACGTGTATGGTCGATATTGCAAAATTCTTTATCAACTTTACGGTGGCCGAATCCTGCGGCAAATGTGTGCCCTGCAGAATAGGATTAAAGCGAATGCTGGAAGTTTTGGAAGAAATCACCGCAGGCAAAGGCGAAGAAAAACATATCAGTTTTCTGAAGGAAATGGGTACCACAATAAAGGAGACGGCACTTTGCGGCCTTGGCAATACGGCCCCAAATCCGGTACTGACAACTCTCAAGTATTTTCCGGATGAATATCGGGAACATATAAAAGATAAGAACTGCTCGTCCCATGTATGTACGGCACTTCTGGAGTTCGAGGTCGATGAAGACAAATGCACCAAATGCGGACAATGCTTTAAGGCCTGTCCGGTCGGGGCCGTCGAGTGGAAGAAAAAAGAATATGCGAAAATCAATAAAGATAAGTGCATAAGATGCAAATCCTGTATTAACGCATGTGATTTTATGGCGATAAAATGATTAAGATAAATATTGACGGCAAAGAAATAGAAACACAAGCGGGCAAAAGCGTTCTTGAGGCGGCGCTCGAGGCGGGAATTTATGTTCCGAACTTATGTTATCATCCGGACCTTAATCCGACAGGCAGCTGTCGCTTGTGCATCGTTAAAATCGACGGTATGAGAGGACTGCCGACGGCCTGTACGACCAAAGTACAGGAAGGAATGGTTGTCCACACCGATACCGAGAGACTCAGGGAACTCAGAAAAGACCTCGTCTGGCTGCTTTTAAGTCAATATCCGGGCGAGCCGGAAGAGACGTCCCAACTGAAAAAAGTCGTCGAGTGGATAGGTGTAAAAGATGCACTTCCGGGATACGTTGCCGAGCTGGAGGCGCTTCCTGTAAATGCGGATGAGCCGCTGTTTATCAGAGACCCCAATAAATGTATCCTGTGCGGACGATGTGTTGAGATCTGTCAGCAGATAAGAGGGGTCGGGGCAATCGGTTTTCTCAATCGCGGTATCGACAGCACGGTCGGTACCGGCGGGGACTCGTCCCTGATGGAGGCCGATTGTGCGTTCTGCGGGGCGTGTGTGGAGGTCTGCCCCACAGGGGCGTTGATTGACAAGGAAGAATACGAAGAAGCGGAACGAGAAAAAGTACTGCTGCCTTGTAAAAACGCCTGTCCTGCGGGAGTGGATATTCCACGATATGTACGGCTGATTTCAGAGGGCAGATTCCAGGACGCCTTAGAGGTTATAAGACAAACCGCTCCTCTGCCGAACATATTAGGCTGTGTATGCGACCATCCCTGTGAAAAAGCGTGTAGAAGAATCGACCTTAGCGGCGCTATATGCATAAGGGCGTTAAAAAGATTTGCGGCAGAAAAGGACACGGGCCGATGGAAAGAAAAAGTCAAAGTTGCGCCGGCCACAGGCAAGAAGGTGGCGATTGTAGGCTCCGGGCCTGCAGGGCTGACTGCGGCGTGGTTTCTGCGGAGACTGGGACATTCGGTAACCATTTTTGAGGCCCTGGCAGATACAGGCGGAATGATGAGGGTGGGAATTCCGCGATACAGGCTGCCGGCTGATGTTCTGGATAAGGAAATTAAAGACATAGAAGCAATTGGTGTAAAGATAAAAACCAACACAAAAATAGAATCACTCGATAAACTGTTCGATGACGGCTTCGACGCAGTCTTTCTGGCTATGGGAGCGCCGAAAGGAATTAAGCTCGGAATGCCGGGAGAAGACGATGAGCGGGTACTGGATGGAATATATCTGCTAAGGTCCATACATTTCGGGAACATAAAAGAACTCAAGGGCAAGATAGCTGTTGTCGGGGGCGGCAATGTAGCTATAGATGTGGCGAGAAGCTCATTAAGATTAGGTGCGGACAAAGTTACTATTCTCTATCGGCGAACAGAAAAAGAGATGCCCGCAGCAGAAGAAGAAGTAAAAGATGCGCTGGAAGAGGGTGTGGAGATTAACTTCCTTGTGGCACCAACAAAAGCATCGGCGAAAGACGACAAATTAGAGGTCGAGTGTATCCGAATGGAACTGGGTGAGCCGGACGCCAGCGGCAGGAGACGGCCTGTGCCGATTGAAGGCAGTGAATTTACGACTGAAGTGGACAGATTAATAGCGGCTATAGGCCAACAAACATCGGTACCGGCGGGATTCGGAATAGAAGTAGATAAACGGGGACGTATTGTTACAGAGGAGCGGACTCTTATCTGTTCAAAAAAGGGTGTGTTCGCAGGCGGAGACGTGTCAAGCGGCCCGGCTTCAGTAATTAAAGCAATTAACAGCGCCAGAGGAGCTGCGACGGCTATAGATAAATACCTAGGAGGAGCAGGACAAATCGACCAGATATTTGTTGCGGATGAAGAAGTAAATCCTCTGCTGGGGCGCAGAGAAGGATTCGCCTATAAAGAAAGGGCTGAAATGCCGCTGCTCAATGCAGATAAAAGGGTTCGTGATTTTTCTGAGGTGGAACAGGGGTTTGATGAAAAAACGGCGATAGAAGAGGCTAAGCGTTGTTTAAGATGTCAATTGCGACTGAAAATATCCAAAGCACCGCTGCCGCCGAAAAAGACGTGATAAATCAAACTAAAGCTTTACGGATTTTGCTACCGATGAGCGTTGGCCAGGGAATATTGAGAAGGTTAATTTGGTAAATATTTTGGCTGCTATACATTTTTTTAGCGTGCAACACCTTTTATTAAAAGCAGTTACAAAAACTAAGTAAAAATACTTAAAAAAAATTCAAAAAAAGTGTTGACGAACAAGAATTGTTTCTATATAGTATTATACAGAGGACCTTAAAAAAGCATTTAACAGGGCTGGGTATTTTCTCCTCTCCCTCCGCTGCCTGGCCCTGTTTTTATTTTAAGGGCATATAAATAACAACGCTGTGCAGATTTTTGAGCACTTCCTACAGGCAGAAAAACAAGCAAGGCCGTACTCAGGCACAGATAAAAACTTAGCTGATTGAGTAACCGGTTGGACAGAAAGCAGTTGCAGGGAAGGAGGGAAGCGGGAAAAATTTTTTAAAATTTGTTGACAAATAGGAGTTGTTCCTATATAGTTATTGTTATGATAGTAATGAAAAAACGGGCAGGCCACAGACGGGCGATAACCGCAAAATCAAGTTCTATGTTTTCATTCTGTTTACAAACAAGAAGAATACAGGTTGTGCATCCTAATCATCAAAATAAAAATAAAATGAGGAATGACCTGCCTGTTTTTGTTTGAATAAAAGCCGGGATGTCGAGGGAAAAGTCAGATACGACCGGCTTTGTTTCCGATAATGGGGCAGCCCGGAGGAGGGTGGCTCCATTATTTTTATGCGCACAAACAAGATTTATCAGTCGCCGTACTTGACTGGTTTTGGAAATTGCGGAGGTACAAAATGCAACAAAATACAAAAAACAGCTTTAATTTTCTACACAATCGTCAGATAAACAGATATAATCCACACAACTTTAATAAGAATGGCTGTCGAAGAACTAATATCAGCTTTAATGAGGAGACGGCGGTGCTTCTGATGAAGCAATTTCGAGGAAATAAAGCAGGGCCGCAAGAGCGATAATCAATGTCAAAGCGCAACGAACGCAACGAGTTGAAAGTCAGGATGGAGGCTTTTAAGGCAAAGTGTCGGGCTGCAGGGCTGAGAGTAACACCCCAACGAATGGCGGTCTATGAAGTGCTGATTAAAAGCAATGAGCATCCATCGGCGGAGATGGTTTTTCAAAAGGTGAAAAGGGCGCTGCCCAATGTATCTCTGGATACGGTGAACAGGACACTGCTGACATTGTATGAGATAGGTGCGGCGTTTGCCGTTGAGGGTTCGGGCGATGCGAAACGGTTCGATGGGAAGCTGAAAAGTCATCAGCATTTTAAGTGTATAAAATGCAAAAGAATTATTGATTTTCATCATAAGCCGTTCGACAATATAGCCGTTCCGAAAAGTATCAGCAGGAGATTTACGGTGTTGAGAAAGACCGTGTATTTGGAAGGCGTCTGCGATTTATGCAGAAAGAGGGGCAGATAAAAAAGACTTTTGATTAAGGGGACAAAAATGGAACTGAAAGGCACACAAACGGAAAAGAATTTATTGGCGGCGTTTGCAGGTGAGTCACAGGCGAGAAATCGCTATACGTATTTTGCCAGCCAGGCAAGAAAAGAAGGGTATATGCAGATTTCAGCTATCTTTGAGGAGACCGCCAACCAGGAAAAAGAGCACGCTAAACGTGAGTTCAAATTTCTCCGGGGCGGCGAGGTCGAAATCACAGCCACCTTTCCGGCAGGGGTCATCGGCAGCACACTTGAGAATTTAAAGGCGGCAGCGGCAGGCGAACACTACGAAACCACAGAGATGTATCCGAACTTTGCTCAGGTTGCGGACAAAGAAGGCTTTGCTGAAATAGCGGAGGTCTTCAGGAATATAGCTGTTGCCGAGAAACGTCACGAAGAAAGATATGTTGCACTGGCGAAAAATATAACCGAGGGGGCTGTCTTCAAGCGCGAAAAACCGGTAAGATGGGTGTGTAGAAACTGCGGCTATGTTTATGCGGGCAGCGAGGCCCCCGATGAGTGCCCGGCCTGTGCGCACCCGCAAAGCTATTATGAACTGGAAGCGGTCAACTACTAATAAGTCGGTCTTTTATTGCCGATTGACACCACGGTTGGTTGTTGCTATTGTGCTATAGGTACGGCTTTCAAAAAAATAAAAAGGGGTGGAAAAATGAGACAGATAAAACCGAATGTTTATTCTGTGGGCACGATTGACTGGGACAGAAGACTGTTTGACGAATTAATCCCTCTGCCCGACGGGACAAGTTATAATGCTTACCTGATAAAGGGCGGTGAAAAGACGGCGCTGCTCGATACCGTTGACCCCACCCAAACAATGCTTCTTATAGACAATATAATCAAGATTGGGGTCGATAAAATTGACTATGTCGTCGCCCACCATGCTGAGCAGGACCATTCCGGCAGCATAGCCGATATTCTAGCACTCTACCCGCAGGCAAAGGTGGTAACAAATCCGAAGTGTAAGGGGATGCTGATAGATTTACTGCATATTGAGGAGGAGAAATTTATCACAGTCGAAGACGGCGAAACGCTTTCTCTGGGCGATAAAACCCTCCGGTTCGTTTATATTCCGTGGGTGCACTGGCCGGAAACATTGGGGACGTATCTGCAGGAAGATAAAATATTTTTCCCGTGCGATTTCTTTGGCTCACACCTTGCAACGAGCAGCCTGTTCGTTGACGACGAACCAACGGTCTATGAAGCAGCAAAGCGTTACTATGCAGAGATAATGATGCCTTTCCGGACGGCAATCGGTAAAAATCTGGAAAAGATAAAAGCTCTCGATATAGATATGATTGCCCCGAGCCACGGCCCGGTCTATAACAGGCCTGAATTCATTATTAACGCTTATAAAGAATGGGTAAGCAACAATGTTAAAAACGAAGTGGTGCTTGCTTTTATCTCGATGCACGAGAGCACAAAAAAAATGGTGGAATATTTTGTAAATGCTTTGATTGAAAGAGGCATTACGGTGAAGCAGTTCAACCTTGCAGCAGTCGATATCGGCAAATTAGCGATAGCTCTGGTCGATGCGGCAACGATTGTATTAGGCAGCCCAACGGTTCTGACAGGGGCACACCCACAGGTTGCATACGCTGCGATTTTGGCAGACGCTCTTCGGCCAAAAACAAAATTTGCTTCAATTATCGGCTCATACGGCTGGGGCGGTAAAATGATTGAACAAATTACAGGGCTGATTTCAAACCTTAAAGTCGAACTTCTTGAGCCGGTTATGGTAAAGGGCTGTCCGAAAAATGATGACTTTGCCGCTCTGGAAAGACTGGCTGATGAAATCTTAGCCAAACATAAAGAGCCTGGGATAGAAGGCTGAAATTATAAATTTTGAAAGGACTGATTATGACTGCAAAACTTCAAGTTTACAAGTGTATGGTTTGTGGTAATATTGTTGAGGTGGTTCACAGCGGCGCAGGTGAATTGGTCTGCTGTGGTAAGCCGATGGAAAATCTGGCGGAAAAAACCGCTGATGAGGGTAAAGAAAAACACGTTCCTGTGATTGAAAAAGTCAACGGCGGCATCAAAGTAAAGGTCGGCGACGTTCCCCATCCTATGGAGGAAAAACATTACATTGAATGGATTGAAATCCTCGCCGACGGCAAAGCATACCGACAATTTCTTGAGCCTGGCGATGCGCCTGAGGCCAATTTTAATGTGGATGTAAACAAAGTGACCGCTCGAGAGTACTGCAACATTCACGGATTGTGGAAAGGAGAATGATAATGGGTATCAGTTTCAGCGCGGATGAAATTTTTGAGATGGCAGAGGAAATCGAACGAAACGGTACCGGGTTTTACCGTCAAGCGGCCAAGAACACTTCTGATAAAGAAATAAAACAAATGCTGCTTGAACTGGCTGATATGGAAGATGAGCACCTGACGACTTTTCAGCAAATGAGGAGCAAATTCAGCGAAGAGGGAGGTGGCGAAGCGGCTCTTGACCTCGATAATCAAGCCGTTCTTTATCTGCATACAATGGCTGATGCCCGGGGCAGCGAAGGCAAAAAAAGCCCGATGGAAAAGCTGACCGGCAACGAGAGCATAAAAGAAATTCTTGATGCAGCTATAAATGCGGAAAAAGACTCAGTTGTTTTTTACTATGGGTTAAAGGAGCTGGTTCCATCGAAGCCCGGCAGAGACCAGGTCAGGGCGATTATCCTTGAGGAACTCAGCCACATTACCACTCTGCTGCAAAAGCTAAAGGCACTGAATTAGCACATCAAAACGAAACGCGGTCGGACGCCAAAGCGGTCAGGAGATACGGAAATGCTGGATTTAGATTCGTTGTTTAATCTAAGTTACGGGATGTGTATAGTAGCTTCGAAGAAAGACGGCAGTATCAACGGCTGCATCGTCAATACGGTATTTCAACTAACACCCAAGCCGCCCATAGTAGCGGTTAGCGTTAATCGACAGAATTTAACGCACGAGTACATTTCCAAGAGCGGGTTTTTTGCCGTATCAATTCTCGCTGAAAGCGCGCCTTTGGATTTTATAGGCAGGTTTGGTTTCAGGAGCGGCAGAGATATAGATAAATTTGAGCAGGTGAACTATAAAACAGGCCGCAGTGGAGCGCCTATTGTTCTGGATAATACGGTGGGTTTTATTGAAGCTGAAGTCCTCTCCACCATTGATGTCGAAACACATACGCTTTTTATCGGGAAAATTACGGCCTGCAAGACCATCGACGCAGGCAAAATACCAATGACATACGCTTATTATCGTGATGTTAAGCATGGCCGAACTCCAAAAACGGCTGCGACATACCATGAAACAAAGACCAAAACAACAACAAAAGGAACTGTAAGTATGAAGAAATACAAATGTCTTGTATGTGGTTATATCTATGACCCGGCTGCCGGTGACCCGGACAACGGTGTTGAAGCCGGCACTGCTTTTGCGGATTTGCCGGATGACTGGGTGTGTCCTGAGTGTGGGGCAGGCAAAGATGAATTTGAGGTGGTAGAGGATTAATCGGGGCATTGTTTTTTACCATCCGCCCGGGCCGAGCAGGTCGCTGACCGGCTGGTTCCAGAAATTTTTGTCTCTGAAATACTGCTTAAGCATCATTGCCGCAATGACACCGTCGCCAACGGCGGTTGCCAGTTGCATAGCAGAGGCGATTCTGCAGTCGCCGGCGGCGAACACGCCCGGAACACTCGTGCGAAGATAGGCACAATCGCATTTTATGAATCCGTTATCAGTGAGTTCGACAAAACCCTTCAGAAAGCCGGTGTTGGGGACCATTCCAATAAAAACAAAAACGCCGTCACAGCTATAGTCTTCTTCCTGCTGGTTTTTTACGTTTCTTAGCCGGACAGAGAGGACTTTGTCCGTGCCGTTTATGGCGACCGGAACAGTATCGTATTTTATGTTTAGATGTGAATCTTTTTGGCCGGTCTTTTTCTGAAGCTCTTCAGCGAGCACTTTGGTTGCTCTAAATTCGTCCCTTCGGTGAATAATAGTAACCTCTTCGGCGAATTTAGTCAGGTGCAAAGTTTCTTCGATTGCGGTGTTGCCGCCGCCGACGGCAACGACCTTTTTGCCTTTGAAAAAGGGTGCATCACAGGTTCCGCAATAGCTTACGCCTGCACCGGCGAGTTCTTTTTCGCCTGGGATGCCGAGTTTTCGATAATCACTGCCGACCGCCAGGATGAGCACTCTTGCGAGGAATTTTTCTTCATCGCAGGTAACTTCGAGAAGGCCGTTTTCGAGCCTCTTTAGGCCGGTAACTTCTTTTAAAGTTTTTATTTGGGCGCCGAAGTTTTCAGCCTGCTTTTGCATAACCTGAATCAGTCCCGGGCCGTCGATGCGTTCAAGGCCGGGATAGTTTTCAATTCTATCGGTATTATTGATTTGTCCGCCGGGGAGGAATTTTTCAAGTACTAAGGTTTTCAGCCGGTCGCGAGCGGAATAAAGAGCGGCTGCAAGGCCGGCCGGGCCTGCACCTACTATAATGCAATCGTAATTCTCAGGCATAATAAAGGCCTTCTGTAAAAGTCTTAATCCGTAATCATCTGCAAAAAATATGTTTTGTATAAATATCCATTTTAATGAGATAACATAATCGGCCCAGGGCGGCAAGTTAATTTAGCAAGGTTTTAAGATATTACTCTGCAATCTCTCAGATATCAATATCCTCTGGGCAAGGCGGACTATTCGCTGAGCTTGACAGCGGTGCCATAAGCTAAAAGTTCAGCGGCACTGCCCACAACAGACGTAGTCATATAGCGAACATTGATTATCGCATCTGCGCCCATCCGGGCCGCCTGCGCTATCATTCTGTTAGTAGCTGCCGTGCGAGCCCTTCCCATCATTTCCGTATATTCCGTCAATTCGCCGCCGAGGATTAACCTTATTATTGCCGAGAGGTCTTTGCCGAGCCATATAGCAAATACCGTATGGCCCTGGACGAGGCCGAGAATTTCACGTGTTTGGCGGGCGGGCACTTCTGTGGAATTCAACAGCAAAACTCCTGCTTCAGACTCGCCTTGCAGCGGCGCCTCTGCTGACGTCTTGAATTTCCTTTGTTCGAGAGCCACTGTCGCCAGCACCACAAGGATACCGCCGAGAAGGGCGAAGACCGCAATCCGCAGCCACCAGGGGATGACCGGGTCATCGGCAACGAGCACGTGCCAGGGTATGCCGGCAAAAATGGTAACAAACAACCCCGCCACAAACGCTAACGAACCAATTTGTCTAACTATTTTCATATCTTTCTCCTATGTTAAAAGTCTACTCCAATTTTAATTATTTTTTACGCAACTGTTTGTTAATACAAAGTTTGGGAAATCTTCAAATACCCAGTCGTTCTTCAACGTCTGATATATGATTCCCAAA
>Ga0180432_10007640_pt1 | contig 13683 bp, 8 predicted proteins | sample SS_ome_10_FD_132414 | JGI IMG/M metagenome (GOLD analysis project Ga0180432, IMG submission 132414) | Hypersaline lake sediment archaeal communities from the Salton Sea, California, USA - SS_1_MS_2 metaG | ecosystem: Environmental > Aquatic > Non-marine Saline and Alkaline > Hypersaline >...
GCGACGCCGGGAAGAACACCGCCGCAAGCAGCAAGAACGCCGCCGCCAGGAAGAGGAACGCAAGCGCAAGGAAGCGGCGGAGAAGGCGAAGAAGTAACGGCGCTACTCCGGTCGTTTATCCACGGCCCAGCCTTTCGTTTTTTGCCAGCCGTAATACGGAAGATAATCCCACGGCGCGTCCAACCCCAAGGCACGTGGGTCGCCGGTCTTTGCCGTGTAATTGTGAAGGCGATCGGCCAGTTTGCGTCTGGCGTCGGCGTAATCCGACTCGGCGGCGATGTTCTTAATCTGGTCGGGATCGGTGCGCATGTCGTACAACTCCTCGGCCGGACGCACGGCGAAGGACAACTGGTGCAACTGGCGAAAACCGGGCTCGGCGCCCTTCTCCATCATCAGCGTCTTGGTCGGCGAGGAGTCGACTTCGCCGAAGGGGATCGCTCGGGCGCAGTTGTTCGGGTCGGGATCGCCCGAGGGCCAACGGGTCGGCTCGTAGTTGCGAATGTAGAGAAAGTCGCGGGTGCGAATGGCTCGGCAGGGATAGCCCTTGCCGCCCTTGCGACAACCGTCGTGGCGCTCCATGGCTGTATAGGCGGCGTCGCGGTCGGCCGGTTTCTCTTCGGTGAAAATGTCCATCAGGCTCCGCCCGGTCATCTGCCGCGGCGGTTTCAGTCCGGCCGCTTCGAGAAACGTGGGCGAGAGGTCGCTCAGGTGAACGAAGCTGTCGTACTTTCGCCCCGGCGAAACGATCTTGGCCGGCCAGCGGATGGCCAGCGGCATGCGGGTACCGAAATCGTACAGCGTGGCCTTCGCCCGTGGGAAGGGCATACCGTTGTCACTGGTGACCACGACCAGCGTGTTGTCCAACTCCCCGGCTTCTTCCAAAACGTCCAAGGCACTGCCGACCAGACGGTCGAAACGCTGGACCTCGAAGTAGTAATCGAGAATATCGCGACGCACGATCGGATCGTCCGGCAAGTGGGCGGGCACGACAACCTTGGCCGGATCCATGCCCGACTCGATGCCGGAATCCCGCTTGTAACCGCGATGGGCATCGAAGCTACCCAGCCAGAAACAGAACGGCTTGCCCTTGGGCTTCTGGCGGTGGAACTCGGCGAAGCTCTTGAAGTGCGTACCCGCCGGGTTGAGCTTGGTTTGGCTGTTATGGACCCAGCCGGTGGGCGTCTTGAACTTGCCGGGCGACCATGCCTTCTGGTACGAGCCGACTGCGTACCCGGCTTTTTCCATCAGGCCGACGTAGGTGGGAAACTTATCCGGCAGGCGGCTATGGATGTTGGCCGCGTCCTCCAGCCGCCAGATGTGCTGTCCGGTGAGGATGGAGCTGCGCGAAGGACCGCAACTCGGCGCGTCGCAAAAGGCGTGCGTGAAGAGGATGCCCTCTTCGGCCACACGGTCGAAGGCCGGCGTTTTGACAACCGGATCGCCCATCGCCGAGGTGTGCAGCCAAGACTGGTCGTCGGAGATGCAGAAGAGGATGTTCGGACGAGGTGCGGCCGCCATTGACTCCGCCGACGGGGCAATGCACAAGGCAAAGAAGGACACGGCGACGACGAGAAGCCGCCCGGCGATGGATTGTCGATGAATGTGCATGTCTTGGACCGTTATCTATTGACTTTCGCGCAAAATGGTAAAACTATGTCGGCGTTCCATATGGTTCCGGCTCATCCGCTTTGGCCTTTTCCAAACATGCCCACGCTTTTCGCGGGACATGGCACCCGGTGTTGTCCGCGGTACACGGCCTCCCCGGAATTTCCTTAGCGCCAGCGCAAGCCATTTCCAACCAGCCGATTCTTGTGCTCACTTCGTCCTCGATTCCAGCGAGCCTTCGTCCTCGTCGACGCCGAGGACTATTCGCTGGAGTTCCGGCACGTGCTTTTCGTACACTCCGCGCGGAGTGGTTCGGTGCTTCTTGCAGAGTGATGCGGCGGCGCCGGTCGCTACGCCCATGTGGCCGGTGATGCCCATGCACTTGATGCCCATCAGGGCAACGTGTGTCGCGCTGACGTCGCGGCCGGCCATCAGCAGGTTGTCCACGTTCCTGGAATACAGGCAGCGGTACGGGATTTGTGTTCCGCGGTTGCCCGCCTCGGCGACGGCCTTCTGCAATTCCGGCGAGAGTGGCCGGGATTTCGGCTTGGGTACTTTGATCGGTTTCCGACCCTCGGTCTCCCATTTCGGCCGCTTGTCGGCGCCCCTGTGCTTACTGATCGAGTCGCCGATATTGCGGAAATCGTGCTCCGGATGCGTGTAGTGCAGGCAATAGAAGTAGGTGCCGCTTCCGATGGCATCGTGGAACTGGCGGCCGCGGTCGTTTTGGGTGAGAAGATAATCGCCCAACAGCCGACGTGACTCGCCGCGTGCCAAGATGTAGCCGACATACTCGAACTCCAGATTGGCGCCCGTCGCGGGATCCTTTTTCTTAACCGTTGCCATGGTGCCGAATATGGCCCGGAGCAAGTGGTCGCGGGTCCACTCCGCTTCCGCCAGCGTGTCTTTTCCCTGCCCGGCCTCCCAGAAATGGTCGGGCTTGTTGGAAAGGTCGTCCCAATCCCGCGACACGGCCGTTGCCCACGGCACATCCGGAAAAGTTACGGCTTTCTCGCGCCTGCGCACCTTGAAGGTTATGGTGTTGCCATGGGTCCGCTTATCGGGCTCATTCGGTGCCAGATGCTCTCCGAACTCCTTGTATCCCTCTCGCCCCACCCGATAGTCGGCGCCGGCCCAGAACCCGACCCAGCCGTCGCCGGTGCAGTCGATAAACACGGGCGCGAGGAAACGCCGCTCTTCGTTGGTGCGGATGTTTCGTGCCTTGACCGCGACGATGCGTTTTCCGTCCATTTCCACGCCGAACGCCCGCCATCCCAAGTACAGCGACAGGTTCGGCTCATCCGCCAACGGATTCATCTTCTTTCCAGGCAGAGGCCGATTGACGCCGCGGGGAATGATGCCGCATTGCGAAATGACTTCCTTGACGATCGGGTGCTTCACGCTGTAGGGGTGGATGCTGCATTCGGAACTGGCATTGCCGCCGAGAACCGGCCGGTCGTGCACCAATGCCACTTCCAAACCCCGGCGACTGGCGGTCAGCGCGGCGGAACAACCGGCTACTCCTCCACCCACCACGACCAAGTCGAATTCTCCGGCATCGGCGGGCTGTTGCGGGAGCCCCAGCAGTTCGCGTCGCCACGCCTGCATTTGCTTGCCCGGCTTCTCGGGCCGCTTTTCCCTCGCATCCTTCGTGAAGAAGATCGCGTCGCAACGGCCGTTGAATCCGGTCAGGTCTTCGAGTTCGATCGTCGCCGCGCCTTTGGGGATCGCCACGGTGCCGCATTTCTCCCAACTCCAGTCCCTGCCGTTGGCCCCAGCCTCGACCGGCAAGGGCTTACCGTTGATCAGTACGCGGAATCGGCCGGGATGGTGTGAAGGGACCCAATCCTTGGCTCGGACCCAAACGTGGTACTGGCCTCCTTCGGTGAACGTGTGTTGCGTTCGGGCGTTCTCCACGGGTCTTCCCAAGCCATGCGCCATCAGATACGAGGATCCCATAATGTCCATGAACTGCTGATCGAGCACCCAGCCTCCGTGCTGTTGGAAACCCTCGGCCTCGACGATAACATCGGCGGAAGACAAAGGAGCCCAGAGCGTGAGAGCCGAAAAGAGAATGATGACGCGGAAGACTTGAGATTGCGTTAACATCGCGGTGCTCCCTTCTTGTACAACGTTCGGCATCACCGGGCGGCGTCCGGCGAGCGTTGATGTCGGGGCACGTCGGGTGGTCGCTCCAGTGCATTCCGTAGTCAGTTCCTGCTTCCCAAATATACAATGGGTGCCATGTCTCACGCTTGCGTGGGCATGCGAAGCGGTTTTCGCCTTGCTTCAGGCATGCCCACGCAAGCGTGAGACATGGCACCCGAGTATTTCCAACAGGAACTCGTTATGATCATCACTTTTCAGCAGGCACATCCCGCGCTTGGGCGAACCGCCCGAGAGCGCGGAAGACGGCTCGAAAGCGATCTCACTCGCCGGTACACTGTGCCTGGGCCACGTTAATCATCGCCAGCATGTTTTCAAGCGGCACGTCGCCTTCGACGTCGTGGGCCGGGGCGAAGATGTATCCGCCTTCGCGGCCAAGTTCCAGCAACCGCCGCGATTCGTTCTCCACGTCCTCAACCGTGCCGTGCGGCAGAGTTCGCTGCGTGGACAACCCGCCGTGGAAAGCCAGCCGACCGCGATACTCGGGCAACAGCGACTTAACGTCCATGACTTCCGGCTGGAAGGGATTGAAGCAGTTCAGGCCGGCGTCTACCAGATCGTCGAACAATTCGTCCACGTCGCCGCAAGAGTGGATCATTACGAACTTGCCGGCGTCGCGCACCGTGGAGTACATCCGCTTGAGCTGCGGCAAGATGAACTCTCGCCACGTTCGCGGGCCCATCTGCAAACCGTGCTGCTGTCCCCAGTCGTCGCCGAAGTAGACGGCATCGATGTCGTACTTCATGGCCTCGGTGGCCTGGGAGATGTTGTAATCGGCGATTGCTCCGAACAATTCGTGAACGAAATTGCCGTTGTCGTAGAAGTCCATCATCAGGTTTTCCATGCCGCGCAGCGTCCACGCCCGTTCGTATAGCGAAAAGCCGATCTGGAAAACGCGGAACCGATTCGGGAACCGTTCCAGCTTGCCGGGTATGTCCTCGAAGAAACGCTGGTCGAGCGGGTCGGGGAACGTATAACCTTCTAGGGTCGGCTCGGCCAGCACGAACCCCTCGACATTGCCGATGTCCTTGTCGATGCTGCGGTCCCAGGTTACGCCGAACACATCTCGCAGCCGGTCGTTGCCCAGGTCCTCGAAGAATCCGATGTCGGAGCCCAGTTTGACCAGATGGTTTTGCAGAGGCACTTCCAGGTCGTCGCACTGGTAATGGGCGAGCAGTTTATCGCGTGCTTCCTTGGTGAAGCCCATGGACCAGGGCACGTACGGGGGTTTCTTGCCTTCGAGGACAAGTCGGACTACTTCTCGCTTGGTCATGCTCGCTCGTGCCTTGTGAAAACGCCGAAAATAGGTTGTTGGTTTAAGAGTTTCATTGTCCCATTTCGGTAGCGTTGCGTCTAGTCGGGGCCAGAAGGCCAGTTGCAAGGGCATCACAACCTATTTGTACAAAAGCACTTGCAAGATGTTGCTCGAAAACGGTCCGTATTCGTCGTTTCACACCATCCCGACGCGCAAGCGAGGTGTGCGAGGATGGCACAAAAACACCGCTTTTCGCCATGGGCAACCTCGCGCCTCGCTTGCGCTTCGGGTTGGTATGAATAAGTCGAGCGAGGCAGGGCCGGAAGACGAGTTCCCGATTTTTATCAAAAAAGTGCTTGACACGCGGCGGCTGTTTGGTAGACTAAACGGCGCCCTGCGGAGGGTCCTATTACAACAACCCGACCACGAACTAGAGGCAGCACGTCGCGACCGCTTCGGCGGCATCAAGGGTAGGCCGAAATGGCTGATTCTTGCGGCGATGCTCGCGCGGTTCGTAGTCGGGTTGTTCTTTTCTTGAGCGCAAGAGAATCGCTTGAAAGGAGGGGGAAGTATGAGACATCGAGAACACCGGACAGTGAACATGAGGGGGGTAGCCGGATGTTTGGGAGGCTGTGTGGTCGCAGCCATCCTCTTCGCCGTTTCCCCCGCCCAAGCCACCTTCCTAAACACGGAAATCGTCGACAACGTGGGAAACGTGGGCTTCTGCTCCCTGGCCTTGGACTCCGCCGGGTTGCCGCACGTCGCCTACTACCACGAGGGCGTCGGTTTGAAGTATGCCGTGCATGACGGTTTGGCGTGGTCCATTCAGTCGATCGAGACCGACAACTCGGGAACCCACGTCTCGCTGGCCGTGGATGCCGCTGGGAATCCGCATATCAGCTACGTTGACTCCGGGGGCCAATACCACTTGAGATATGCTCATCATAACGGCTCGTCATGGATCAAGCAGACCGTCGATACGGGCAACTATACGGGGCGCTACAACGGCATCGCGGTGGATTCCACGGGACAGCCGCACATCAGCTATTACGATACCTATAACGCCGACCTGAAATACGCCTACCACAACGGTACGTCTTGGGTCAAGGAAACAGTCGGTGGCGCCGATAACGGTGTTGGTACTTCCATTGCCCTGGACAGTTCAGACACTCCGCACATCAGTTATGCCGGTGACTACCAGTTGAAATATGCAACCCACGATGGAGCGTCCTGGTCCACGACGGTCGCTAACACTGGATATGCGAAGGTCAACACATCCATCGCACTGGACTCGTCCGACAATCCCCGCATCAGTTGGGCCGATTTCGGCGGCCAGGCCGTGCTGAAATACTCCGCCTACAATGGTGCTTCCTGGTCCACTCAAACGGTTGACGGCACTGGTGGCGTAGGATACGAAAGTTCCATCGCGCTGGACGGATCGGACAATCCGCATGTCAGCTACCTCGACTACAGTATTAGCACCAGCAAGCGACTGAAATACGCCACCCACGACGGTTCGGCTTGGTCGAAGGAAACGGTCAACGACGACCCCACGTCTGGCGAAACCTCCATCGCGCTTGACGGAGCGGGACTGCCGCATATTGTCTATCATCACAATCTCGGCTATACGGGAAGCGAAGTCAAATACACCAACGCCGTACCGGAGCCGACATCCATCGTGCTGCTGCTGATCGGCGCCATGGCATTACTCTGCCGTCGCCGGGCAATGCGATAAGCGCGAGCCGATTCCAAAAGGATCTAACAACCGAACTCAGAGGCGGCCCCGATTGTCGGCGCATTCGGGGTCCGTCCTTTGTTCATCTTCGACAAGCCGCTTGCTTGCGCGAAAACGGCAACTTTCTTCCACTAATCGGTTTCTGTTTTCCAAGAGGCAATGGGTCTGATGCTCAATCGGTGAGGCAATGGGTCTGATGCTCAATCGGTTTGAGAACCGGCCCGATCCGTTCGTAGTCCCGCCTTCAGGCGGAATGGAGCTGAGTAGAGACGACTTCCTACCGGGCAAAGACGGCACAAGCCGCCTAGACGCTGGGCTACGAACGGGGTGCATGCCCACGAGATCGCGAGAAATGGCACCTGCTTACCAATTAGTCAACAGAAATTAATTGCACAGGGCGCTCCGAACACCCCATGCTCCGCGGAAAAAGGGGACAGGCACCGAGTCGCCAACGTTTCCGGCGGGTTATGTATTTCCCGGGGACTCGGAGCCAGTCCCCTTTTTCCGCTCCTCTTCCGCCTTTCTTGCATGTTACAAACCCGTTACAGCGGGCGGAGATTACGCTGCTAGAATGGGGAGGGTTGAGTCGGGCGGCGCGGTTGCCGGCCGAAAATGAGTTTCACATCCCCCGTTGATTGAAGGAGTTCCCGTCATGAACAGTCGCATTTCCTATCTCTGTCCCATGCTGCTGATGGCGGCAATTGCCGTCTATTCCGCGGCACAACCCGCGAGACTTGCCGCCGAGGATTCAACTCGCCCGGCGGTCGAGGAGAAAAATCCGCATCTTTGGCAGCCCAAGACTCGTTCGGTTGCCGTGTTTAAGAACGGTCTGGGGTTCTTCATGCGGGAGGGCTCGGTCGAACTTCGCGACGGCTGGTGCAACGCCAAGCACATTCCCCCGGCCGCGTTCGGCACACTGGCCATCTACGCCCACGACGAGAAGGAGACGGTCGACATCGTCGGTTCCGGCCCCGGTGAAATCATCGAGTTCGACGATCGCGACGCGTCCAGCGACGCCAAGGCCAAACGAGCGAGGCTGGAGTCGAGCGTCAACCTCAAGGTGCAGTTGACCTACAAGTACAAGGGCCAAGACCGCGTGGCGGCCGGGAAACTGGTCTCCGTTGGCCCCCAGTTCGCCGTACTCGACAGCGGCAGCAACAGTTTCGCCGTGCCGGTCGACGGCGTGACCAAGATGCAAGTCCTCGAACTGCCGCTTAGGATTCACGTCGATCGCGACACGGCCGAAGCATCGGAGAGCAAGACCACCAAGCTGGGCATGGCCTACCTGCGAAAGGGGATCACCTGGATACCCGAGTATACGCTAAAGGTCATCGACGAAGACACGGCCGAACTGACGCTCCGCGGAACGCTGGTCAACGAGGCCGAGGACCTGATCCACACCGACGTGCATCTGGTCGTGGGCGTGCCGCATTTCGTGCATACCCAGTACATGGCGCCGGTGGCCATCGGTCAGGTAATCCGCACCATCGGCTCGGCCGTTGCTCCCCGGGCAGCAATGACCCAGTTGACCAATAACGCGGCCATATTCAGCAACAGCAACGGCAGCGTGGGCGCGCAGCCGGACGTGATTAGCCAGCCGGTAAACCCGGCCGGTGGAAACTTAAGCAGCGCCATGGGCAACCTTCCCCAAATGGCCAACGCCTCGGCGACCGACTATACGGTCTACACCAAGAAGGATCTCACCGTGCGACGCGGCGAGAAGGCAATCATCACGCTGTTCACGAAGAAGATCAAGTACTCGCACATCTACCGCTGGACGCTGCCGGGCAAGATGAAGCACTTGCTCGTGTTGCACAACTCGACCGACACCGCCTGGACGACCGGCCCCTGCCTGGCCTTGAGCGAGGAGCGACCGCTGAGCGAAGATCTGCTGAATTACACGCCCAAGGGAAGCAACTGCGAGTTCCCCGTCACGGCCGCCATCAACATCGGCCACGTCAAGTCGGAACGGGAGACCGACCGGAAACTCAAGGCCCATTCGCCCACGCACAACGTGTACCTCGATCTGGTCACGTTGGAAGGTACTCTGAAGCTGCGGAATTACGAGCAGCGGGCCGTCGAGATCATCGTGACCAACCCGGTGCCCGGCAAGCCGATCGAAGCGGGCGATGAAGGACAAATCTCGGCCGATTCGACCAAGCTGGAACTACTTAAACGAGCCGGCACGATCCGTTGGACCGTGAAGCTTGAGCCCGGCGAGGTGAAGACGCTGACGTATAGCTATGAAAGATATGTTAAGTCGCATTAGGCGTGCTTGGATAAGCAACGTCACCGGGTGCCATGTCCACGCTTGCGTGGGCATGCCGTCCGGAGGACATACTAACCCGAAGCGCAAGCGAGGAGAGCGGCGTCAGCACATCGGCACGTCTGGAGATTGTCGGCGGTTTTCCTCCTCGCTTGCGCTTCGGGTTAGTGTTGAATTATCCGTCCATCCGAGGGATTACCGCTAGACAAACGCCCGCGATTACCGAAGAATGGAAGTAACGTCACGAAGGCGGAGAAACTATAGATGTCGCGACAGCAGATACTGACCGTTGAGGACGACCCGGCCATTCGCCGCGGCATTGTCGACGCCCTGCGTTTTGCCGGTTACGAGGTTCTCGAAGCGGCCGACGGAACCGCCGGCATGGACATGGCCCTTGCGCGCCAATACGATCTGCTGCTGCTGGACTTGGTGTTGCCTGGCCCCGACGGGTTCGAGATACTTGAAGAAGTACGGCGCCGGCGGCCCACATTGCCGGTTATCGTGCTCACCTCGCGCGGCGAGGAGGGCGACCGGGTTCGGGGGCTAAAGGGCGGAGCCGACGACTACGTGGTCAAGCCGTTCAACGTCAAGGAACTGCTGGCACGAGTGGAAGCAGTGTTGCGTCGTTCGCCACAGCGACCCAGCGACGTGTCGCAGTTGGACATCCCCGGCGGGCGGATTGATCTGGCCCGACGCGAGGTCAGCTTCGAAAACGGCGGTCGAGAAGAACTGTCCGAGCGTGAGGTCGAGTTGGTGCGATACTTGGCCGTCAACCGCGGCCGAGCCATCAGCCGCGATGAGCTTTTGCAGAACGTATGGCGGATCAGCCCGCAAGGAGTCAACACGAGAACCATCGACATGCACGTAGCCCGGCTTCGAGAGAAACTTGGAGAAGCCCCCGACCGGCCGGCTTTGATTCTCACGGTTCGCGGCAAGGGGTATATGTTGGCCGGGGAGTAGTGCATGTTCCAGGGCACTTGTAGTGTGAAAGCTGTAGCAAAGGAGTCGTGTTTGTCGCGACCGGGTGGCCCAGATGTTTTTCCGGAGTTAATTGTCCATTTGATCACGCGTCTTCGGAAAAACGTCTGGGTGCCGAAGGCACAAGAGGTTCTCGAACAACACTGGACCTCTTGCGGCTGCGCCGCACCGACGATTTTGCGAACAAGGCTTCCGGAGTAGTGTGGCTGACTCCGCAAAAATCATCGGTACCACCCGAATACCCGTAGTCATTGTTTAATCCCATGAAACGACCTTGGCACATTTGGATCGGATTCGCCGTCTGCGTGGCGGTATTGCTGACGGCCTTGGGCTGGATCAGTTCAGAGGCGGTGCGCCTTGACGATGCGCGGATGGCGGCGGCCAGGGACGCGGCCTTGGAAGAAAACGTGCGGCTCTCGCTGTGGCGGATGGATTCGTACCTCGCGCCGCTGGTTGCCGGCGAAAGCACGCGACCGTACTTCGTTTACGACGCCTTCATGCCGGTCGATCGCGCGTACGCGCGAATGTTCAACCCGAAGATGGGTAGCGAGACGCTTATCCCCTCGCCGTTGCTCGCCGGCGGATCGGCCGACGTGCTGCTCTATTTCCAGTACGACCCCGACGGTCGCATTACCTCTCCGCAGGTCCCCACGCGAGAAAACCGGGCATTGGCTCACTCGACTGGCGTCAGTTCGGAGGCCATCGAATTGGCGGAAAAGCGTTTGCAACAGTTCTATATTCTCGCCAACGACGGTTACATTGTTGGTTACAAGTCCCGCCGAAATCCTCTGACGTCCATGCTACCTAAGCCGCCCAGCGAGCCGGTTCAAGTCGTACTGGCTCCGGTGGTACAGACTCCAACGCAGCAATACGCCAATACTCAGCGGCGCAACGACAGACAACAGAAGCTTGGCCAGGGAGCGGTCGAGTTTGATGAACGCAATAGGGCCTTCAATCAGCTCGCCAACAACAGTATAGGCAATTTCCAGCTCAACAACGGCGACTGGAACGGCATGCCGCTACCGGCGACCGACGTAACCGGTACGCTAATGACGCCGCTCTGGATCGACGATCAACTTGTCCTGGCCCGACGTGTGTTGGTGCGAGGACAGGAGTACGTGCAAGGCTGTCTGTTGAACTGGCCGGAGCTGGAAACCACGCTTCTGAAATCGATCGACGATCTTTTGCCGAATGCTCGGCTGGAGCCGGCCAAAGGAAACTCGCAAGCCGACCACTCCCGTCGTTTGGCCGCACTTCCGGCAAAGCTCGTACCCGGGAAGCTACCGGCAGTCACCACGACGGGTATGTCGCCAATTCGCTTCTCGCTGGTGGTCGCATGGACGTGTGTACTGCTGGCCGCCGCCGTGGTGGCCGTGTTGCTCAGCGGAGTGGTGCGGCTTAGCGAACGTCGCGCGTCGTTCGTTACGGCCGTTACCCACGAGCTGAGGACGCCGCTTACTACGTTTCAAATGTATACCGAGATGCTTGCCGAGGGCATGGTTTCCGACGAAGACCAGCGACAGGGATACATCAACACCTTGCGACTGGAAGCCGCCAGACTGACCCACATGGTCGAAAACGTGTTGTCCTACGCTAGATTGGAGCGGGGACGAAGCGACGGCCGCATGGAAACTGTCCCGTTGGGCGACCTGGTTCAAAGAATCGAAACGCGGCTCAACGATCGGGCGACCGCGGCCGGGATGAAACTTGTCGTTGAAGAAGACGGCCAAGCCGACGGTGTAACAGTGCGAACCAACGTCTCGGCCGCCGAGCAGGTGCTTTTCAACCTAGTCGACAATGCCTGCAAATACGCGGCCACGGCCGACGACAAGCGTATCCACCTGTCGGCCCGGTCCGAGAACGGCACCGCACAACTGATCGTTCGCGACCACGGTCCCGGCATTTCGACCGCGGAATCCAAGCGTCTCTTCCAAGCCTTCTCGAAGTCGGCCCACGACGCGGCCCACACGGCCCCCGGCGTGGGTCTTGGTTTGGCACTGAGCCGCCGCCTATCCCGCGACATGGGCGGCGATCTTGAACTGGAACAAAACGGCGATACAGGCGCGGCATTCGTCTTCACGCTGGCCAAGGAAGCGTAGACTTTGCTTCATAAGTCGGTGGGGTGGCTGGGGAAAAGCACAGCGGTGCCCCGGAATTGCACGAACTGGGGCTTCGCTGTGCTTTTCCCCAGCCACCCAACTGTCCCCCTACTTACCAAGCTCATCCGCCAGCGAGTCGGCCTTGTAGACCTTTCGCAGTGCTTCGACGATTACCCGGGAGTCGACCGAGGTGGCGCGGCCTTCTTCGTCGGTGTAGACGTAATTCCATATCAGCGACTGGAGATTGCCGTCGAAGATAATGCCCACCTGTTCGCCTTTGCGATTGACCACCGGGCTGCCAGAGTTTCCGCCAATTATGTCGATCGAGGACACGAAATTCATCGGCGTATCGAGATTCAATCGCTGCTTCGCGTCGATCCAACTTTGTGGTAGCTGAAAAGGCGGTTTGTTGTCGTGTTCGGCGGCATGCTGGAACAGGCCGGCGATTGTCGTCCAGGCGGGAATCTCGCGGCCCTGTTCGGTGTAACCCTCGACCAGACCAAACGCCAGGCGAAGCGTGAAGGTGGCGTCGGGATAGGCGTCGGTGCCCAACAGAGCGAAACGCGCGTCGGCGATCTTGGCGTATGCTTGGCGTTGCGGCTCCTCGACCGCTTCCTCGTGTATCTTGCGAACCCTCAGAGCCGATTCGTTGACGCGCCGGGCAAGTTGAATCATGCTGTCCTTGGAAGCTTCAATTGCCTCGAGGCCACCTTCGGCGAGTTTCTTTCGTTCGGAGACGTTGCCCAGTTTGGTGCCTTGCACCAGCCATGCTGCCCGCTCGGTGGGCGACTTGCCGGCCAGCACTCGGCGAACCATTTTGCTGTCGGCGCCGGCCACTTCGGCGTACATGCCCAGCGAATCGGCCAGCTTGACCGTTTCCAGGTCGTTGTAGATCGGTGCTTTGGAAAACAGCCGATGGCGGAGCGAATCGAGGTTCGAGTCGCGATATTCCCGCAGCCGCTCGGCGTTCGGCTTGGCGGTCTCCTCGGCCATTCTCAACAGCACCCTGGCGATGCGGAACAACCGGCTGTCGAAGGCCGTGCCCCGTTCCAACATGCTGTACTCGTCGTGAATCCTGGCGGAGACCTTCAGCGACGCGGCTACCTGGTCCCAGGCGTCGGCGGCGGAAGCCAGTTTCGGATCGTCAGTCACGGCCTTTCGCAACCGCTGCTCTTCGGCCCTTTTGCGACCGATGGCGGCTGGGTCTTGCAAACCGGCCAGTCTTCCCCGCAGGGCCTTGCGACCGTTCTGGATGCCGAACAAGTAGTCCTTCGCGCGGCGAGCGTTCTCCGGGCTTCGTTCGCTGAACGTGCTCAACAGCACCTCGCGGCGGTATATCATTTGCAGCCGACGCGGCAAGGCAATATCGCGGGCGTACTTCAACTGGGCAACCGTGTCCATGCGGTCGGTGTGGCCGGGATTTCCCGAGACGAAAACGAGTTCTCCCTTCTCGACGCCCGTGTGCGACCAGCGAAGGAAGTCCTTGATCTTGGCCGGCTTGCCGTCTTCATAAACGCGAAAGAAGGCGATGTCCAAATCGTAACGGGGATACTCGAAATTGTCGACGTCGCCGCCGAAA
>Ga0180432_10007641_pt1 | contig 13683 bp, 9 predicted proteins | sample SS_ome_10_FD_132414 | JGI IMG/M metagenome (GOLD analysis project Ga0180432, IMG submission 132414) | Hypersaline lake sediment archaeal communities from the Salton Sea, California, USA - SS_1_MS_2 metaG | ecosystem: Environmental > Aquatic > Non-marine Saline and Alkaline > Hypersaline >...
AGAATAACCTGATAAAATACCCCCATACTGGAGACGAAATGCGCTACACGCGGACTCTCATACCCACAACTCGTGAAGCTCCAAAAGACGCTGCCATCGACAGTCACATCCTGATGCTCCGGGCGGGTCTCGTCAGGAAATTGTCGAGCGGCATATACGGACTTTTTCCTCTTGGCCTCAGGTGCGTACGAAAAGTTGAGGCCATTATTCGAGAGGAAATGAATCGTATTGGAGGGAACGAATTCCTCCTGCCGGTTCTCATACCCGGGGATATATGGAAGAAAAGCGGCCGCTGGTATTCAATGGGCTCAGAGCTCTTTCGCCTGAAGGACAGGGGTGAACAGGACTTCGTGCTTGCACCTACGCATGAGGAGGCTTTCACCGTAATAATCAGGGAGAATCTGAAATCGTACCGGGACCTCCCCGTGACAGTCTACCATATAGGACCGAAATTCAGGGATGAGATAAGACCCCGTTTCGGAGTCATGCGTGGAAAGACCTTTATCATGAAGGACGCGTATTCCTTCCACAGGGCGGACCGGCCCGATTCGCTCGATAAAACCTATACCGATATGTCGAACGCCTATCGCGCGATATTCTCCAGGTGCGGACTGGAGACCATTCCGGTCGCGGCCGATTCAGGCTCCATGGGAGGTTCGCAGTCCGAGGAGTTCATGGTCCCGGCCGAGGTCGGCGAAGAACAGATAGTGCGATGTACGGGGTGCGGATACGTCGCCAATCGCGAGAAGGCTTCCTGCATGCTCGAGAAGCGCTCCGATAAAAGCAGCGGAGCCCTTGATACGGTCAGTACTCCGGATGTTAAAACAATAGACGGATTGGCTGGTTTCCTCAAGAAAGATCCCGACTGTTTCATCAAAACCATGCTGTTCACCGCTGGGGAGACGGAGCAGGACGGCGGCGATTCGGAAGGCGGCACGGAAGAGGCTGAAAGGAATAAATACGTAATGGCACTCATAAGGGGAGACCTGGATGTCAATGAGACGAAGCTGAAAGGGTATCTGGGCGTTTCGGAGCTCAAAAAGGCGGACATCGAAGAGACCTGGAATGATCTCGGCATTCCCCTCGGCTTCGCCGGACCGGTGGGAGTGGAGGGTATCAGGGTAATCGCGGACAACAGTGTTAAAAACATGAAGGGAAGTGTAACGGGCGCGAACAGGAAGGATTTTCACCATGTCAATGTTGATGCCGGGCGGGATTTTACTGTTTCGGAATACACGGACCTTCGGCTCGCCGGAGAGGGGGACCCGTGTCCGAAATGCGGGCATCAACTCGAGATGTTCAGGGGAATAGAGCTCGGGCATATATTCAAGCTCGGTGATAAATACTCGCGGTCCTTCGACATTAATTATGTCGATGAAGACGGCTCGTCCAGGCGGCCGATCATGGGCTGCTATGGAATCGGGGTCGAACGAACGGTAGCGGCCGTAATCGAGCAGAATCACGATGAAAACGGCATCGTATGGCCGCTCTCCGTAGCCCCCTATCAGGTATATATTCTTCCCATCAAGTATGAGGGGAAGATGAAGGAAATATCCGACAGCCTGTGCGCGAAACTGGAGGACACGGGCCTGGAAGTACTGCTCGACGACCGGGACCTGCGTCCCGGAGTGAAGTTCAAGGATGCCGACCTCGTGGGTATTCCCTACAGGATAAACGTGGGAGACAGGGGTCTGCAGAAGGGAATGGTGGAGCTGGTTTACAGGAAGTCCGGAAAAAAAGAAGAGATAAAGGTTGAAGATATCGCCGGCGAGCTTGCCGGACGCATTGCAGCAGAGATGGAAAAATTTAACCTCCTCGGGGGAAAACCGGTATGAGTAAAATAGCGGTTGTACTGGGAAGCAGCTCGGACAGGGATGTATTCGAATCCATAGCTTTGATCCTCGATCATTTCGGGGTCTCCTATGAGAAACGGATACTGTCGGCACACAGGGCCCCGGACCTCCTGCGTGATTACGTGCATGACGCCGGGGAACGTGGGGTGAAGGTGTTTATCGGAGTGGCCGGAATGGCGGCCGCGCTTCCCGGCGCGATAGCATCCCATACCACAAAGCCGGTGATCGGAGTGCCCGCAGGCACGAAATCCACCCTGGGAGGACTTGACGCACTCTTCTCCATTGTTCAGATGCCGCCCGGTATACCCGTTGCCGCCGTATCCGTGAACGGGGGTAAAAACGCGGCACTGCTCGCACTGGAAATTCTTGGGCTGTCCGATAAATCCCTCGAGGAACGGATGGACGATTACAGGAAGAGCCAGGTGGAGAAGGTTGTGGAAGGGGACAGGGCATTCCGGGAAGAATAAAAGACTCCACATATGAGGAAATGTCCGTCAATACGGATAAAACAATGCAAAGGGGAGCTTCTGATGGAGAAGGACATATTTCTGAATATCAGCCCGCTCGACGGACGGTACTACAGGTCGAACGCCGAACTTATCGATTTGCTCTCCGCGTACCTCTCGGAAAGATCGGTCATACGGTACGAGGCCGCGGTTGAGGCCGCTCTTATTACGGTCATGGAGCGGTACGGCATGGTCGCGAAAGGCTCGGGCCGGCAGATGGCCGAGGCATGCAAATCGATCACACCTGAGGAGGTTTATGCTGAAGAGGAAAAAACAAGGCACAACATCAGGGCCCTCGTCAATGTTCTTCAGCGGTATGTCGACGGGGAAATCGCTCCCTTCATACATCTTACCGCCACTTCGGAGGATATTACGGGAACGGCTTTCTCCCTCAGGGTGCGGGACTGTTTTTTCAAGGTGATCATACCGAAGTGCGTGGAGCTCATGGACATACTCGTTCAGAAGGCGCGTGATGAAGCGGAGACCGTTCAGATCGGAAGGACGCATGGGCAGCATGCCGTGCCGGTAACCGTCGGCTACCTCTTTGCGGGATACGCCGACCGGTTCGGCGGAAGGGTACTGAAAATCGCTGATGCGGTGAGTAACCTCAGGGGGAAGCTCAGCGGAGCCGTAGGCGCATACAACGCGCAATCCCTCGTATTCGAGGACCCGAGGAAGTTCGAGGAGGACGTGCTTTCGGAGCTCGGCCTCAGTCCGGGGAATTTCTCTTCACAGATAATCGAGCCGGAGTATATACTCGATCTCGTTCACGGAGTCATATCGGGCTTCGGTATCCTTGCACAGATCGGCGACGACCTTCGCCATCTTCAGAGAACCGAGATAGGCGAGCTGGGGGAACGTTTCGAGAAGGGGCAGGTCGGGTCATCTACCATGCCGCACAAGAGAAATCCCTGGAACTTCGAGCACGTCAAGTCGATGTGGAAAGAGTTCGTACCGCGAATCATAACACGGTATTTTGACCAGATTTCCGAGCATCAGCGCGATTTAACCAATTCGGCATCGGCACGTTTTATCGGAGAAATATTCACCGGTTTTACGCTCGCGGTCGACAGGCTCTTGAAACAGCTGAAAAAACTCGTCATTGACCATGACAACTTGAAGAGAAACCTCGAGCTGACCGGAGGCATGTTCCTGGCTGAGCCCCTCTACATACTGCTCGCTGCAAAGGGAAGGGAAGACGCGCATGAAGCGGTGAAGCGTGCGACATTGCGGGCGCAGAAAGAGGGAAAATCGATCTTCGACGTTATAGGGGAAGACACGGATTTAAAGTCGATGAAAGACATAGAACAGTGGCAGAAACTCTCCCGTGATCCGCAGAGCTATACGGGCAGGGCCGAAGAGCGGGCTCTCGCGTTATCTTCCCTGTGGGAAGCGAACTGCATGGAATTGAAGAAGAGTTGCGCCGGTTACAGGAGTGTCATGGATGGAAAATGAAACGGATTTTAACGACAGCCCCAAAGAGTGTTGCGGAATTATCGGGGTCGCGTCCGGGGACAGGGAATACAACGCGAGCGCTCTCATATACCGCGGACTCTACGCTCTCCAGCACAGGGGGCAGGAGAGCGCGGGCATCGCGGCATACCGGGACGATATCGTCAATATCAAGCGCGGAAACGGACTTCTGACGAATGTATTCAACCGGTCTGATTTCGATAACCTCAACGGAAGTATAGGTATCGGACATGTACGGTACTCAACCACGGGCTCCGGTTACTTTCAGAACGTACAGCCCATAATCGCCCGTTACTGGGGCGGTATGATGGCTATTTCACACAACGGGAATATCGTCAATTCGAAGGAGCTCAGGAACGAGCTCATTGAAGACGGGGCCGTTATTCGTTCGAGCTCGGATACGGAACTCATCATGCACCTTGTCGCCAGAAGGCGCGAGCGTGACATAGTAGAGGCCGTTTTAGGGGCTTTGAAGGAACTGCGCGGGGCTTATTCGATCGTCATGATAGCGGACGGACGTCTCATTGCAATCAGGGATCCTTATGGTTTCAGGCCCCTCTGCCTCGGAATGATTTACGACGGTTACGTGGCGGCGTCCGAGACGACCGCGCTCGATACCATGAACGCCAGGTTTATCAGGGACGTGCGTCCCGGTGAGATCGTCATCACGGACGGAAAAAAAGTGGATTCGATCATATACAAGGAGCATGAGCGAAACGCGCTCTGCGTATTCGAGTATATTTACTTCGCGCGTGCGGATTCGGTTATCGACGGCATCGGCGTTTATGAGGTCAGAAAGAAGATGGGCAGGGAGCTCGCACGGCTCTGCAGAATTGAGGCGGATATCGTCATACCGGTTCCCGATTCGGGAGTCACGACCGCAATAGGATTCGCGCGTGAAGCCGGGATACCCTACGAAATCGGTCTCTTCAAGAATTCCTATGTGGGAAGGACCTTTATCGATCCCGGATTGACGGAGCGTGGGGACAAGGTTACCATCAAGCTCAATCCCATCGAAAGCACGCTCAGGGGAAAAAAAGTAGCCGTGGTCGACGACTCGATTGTTCGCGGCACCACGAGCAAGAGGATAATACGGATGATCCGAAACGCGGGCGCCGCCGAGGTCCATCTTTATATCAGCTCGCCGCCGATCACCCATCCCTGTTTCTTCGGAATAGATACCTCGGAGAAGAAGACGCTCATTGCGTCCACGAACAACGTCGAAAAAATCAGGGATTTTCTCGAGGTGGACAGCCTCACCTATATAACGCTCGAAGGTCTTTCAAAGGCGGTCGGCAAGCCCCTTGACAGTCTCTGCTACGCGTGTTTCAACGGTGATTACCCCATACCCATCGCCGAGGACGACGGAGAGGGGAAGATGCTGCTAGAGGATTTCAGGGTTAACGAGATGTAGGGGGAGATATGGGACTGACGTACAGGAAGTCCGGAGTCGACATTGACAAGGGCGACCGTTTTGTAGACGTGGTCAGGAGCAAGCTCGGAGCCGAAGAAAAAACGAACATCGGGCTCTTCGGCGGGCTCTATGACCTTGCCTCCCTCGAAATGGAGGAACCCGTTCTCGTGGCGAGCACGGACGGAGTGGGCACGAAGCTCATGCTTGCCCGCAGGGCGGGTAAATACAATACAATCGGCATAGACCTCGTGGCCATGTGCGTCAATGATATTGTCGTTATCGGAGCGAAACCGCTCTTTTTTCTCGACTACATGGCCACGAGCGATCTCCGGATCGATTCCGCTTCGGCCGTGATCGACGGCATCCTGGCAGGCTGCAGGGAGGCCGGGTGTGCGCTGATCGGGGGAGAAACCGCGGAAATGCCGGGGATGTATAAAAAGGGGGAGTACGAGCTAGCGGGTTTCGCGGTCGGTGCCGTGGAAAAGGGCCGGGTCTTGGACGGTACGGGAGTCGCGAAAGGCGACGTGCTCATGGGGCTCGGGTCGAGCGGCATACATTCGAACGGATTGAGCCTCGCGCGCAGGGCGGTGGAGCAGGGAGAAGCCGATTATGATAGACAGTATCCGGAGCTTGGCAGGACACTGCTGGAAGAGCTCCTGGAGCCGACGAAGATATACGTAAACACCGCACTCCACGTGCTCGACAGCGTGGATGTGAAAGCCATCGCGCACATAACGGGGGGAGGCATGGAGGCAAACATCACCCGTGTTCTCGGAAAGGTGCTGCGGCCCCGGATTCACTGGGACAAAATCGCCGTTCCTCCGGTTTTCGATATAATACGTGACGCGGGCGGGATCGGCATAAAAGAGATGCGGAGGACCTTTAACATGGGAATCGGCCTCGTTTTCGTGGTACGGGAGAAAGACGCGGTTTCCCTGGAGCGTGCGATTGAGGAAACGGGAGATAAAGCTTTGATGATCGGGATAGTGGAAGCAGGAGATTGACGGGATGCAGAAAAAGAAAATAGCCGTATTCATATCCGGGCGGGGATCCAATTTCATGGCCATACAGGAACGGATAGAACGCGGAGACGTAAACGGGGGAATCGTCGCGGTCATTTCAGATAATCCGACAGCAGCCGGTCTCGGGTACGCGCGTGAAAAGTCGATGGAAACGGCCGTGTTCGAGAGGAGAAGGGGACAACCACGCGATGCATATTTTCAGTCCATAATGGGCTATCTCGAACCGCTGTGCATAGATCTCATCGTACTCGCGGGTTTCATGAAGGTGCTGAGCGCCAATATAATACGCCGCTATGAAAACAGGATTATAAACATACACCCGGCACTCCTCCCGTCCTTTCCCGGGGTCGACGCGCAGAAACAGGCGCTGGATTACGGCGTAAAACACACCGGATGCACCGTACACTTCGTGGACGAGGGTGTCGATACGGGACCCATCATTTTCCAGGAAACCGTTCCCGTGCTTGATTCCGACAGCGTGGAGGACCTCGCATCCCGCATCCTCAGTAAGGAACACGTGCTTTTCCCGGAAGCGGTCAGGTGCTTCTGCGGTGATTTGCTCCAAATCGACGGAAGGAAGGTCCGCGCCCCGGAACCGTATGAAACCCGTTAAGGCGCGTTAAACGCGTATAAGGCGTTTAAATAATCAAACATGTAAAAGGGAGGGTGAAAATGGAAAATATTCCCGCTTATCGTGAAATATCGATAGGAAGCGCGAACCTCATTCGCAGGGGTAAAGTCCGGGACATGTTCGATCTCGGCGATAAGATACTCATGGCCGCGTCCGACCGCATATCGGCGTTTGACGTGGTGCTTCCAAACGCAATTCCCAGCAAGGGCAGGGTCTTGAACTCCCTGTCCGCGTACTGGTTCGGAAAAACGGAAAAGGTCATCGAGAACCATCTCATCACGGACGATGTCGACGAATATCCCCTTCAGCTCACTGAAGAAGAGAAAGAGATGCTCAGCGGGAGGAGCATGCTCGTAAAAAAGGGGGAGATGATCGAGGTGGAGTGCGTTGTCAGGGGATACATAGACGGTTCCGGATGGAGAAGCTACGAGCAGTCCGGGAACCTCTTCGATATTCCCCTGCCGGAAGGATTGAAACAGGGGGCCCGGCTGCCGGAGCCCCTCTTTACCCCTACGACAAAGGCCCAGTCGGGCCACGACGAGTATATCAGCTTTCAGGAGGTCCGGGACCTGATCGGTACCGAGCTCGCGAATCTGCTCAAATCGAAATCAATCGAGCTGTACGAATACGCGTTCGGGGAGGTGCATGAAAAGGGACTTATACTGGCGGATACGAAGTTCGAGTTCACCATGATAGACGGGAAGGTGGTTCTTGCGGACGAGATATTCACACCCGATTCCTCGCGATACTGGGACAGGGAAACCTATAAACCGGGAGGTCCCCAGCCCAGTTTCGACAAGCAGTACATAAGGGACTGGCTCGACCTGCAGGATTGGGACAAGACACCGCCCGCTCCCGTATTGCCCGACGACGTGGTTCAAAAGTCGGTGGAAAAGTACGTGGAGGTGTACAGGCGCGTTACAGGGAGGGATATCGCATGAAGGCGCTCGTCATAGGCTCGGGCGGTCGTGAACACGCAATCGTACATACCCTTGCGCGGGACACCTCGCTCGAGCTCTTCTGGACTCCCGGAAACGGGGGAAGCGAGGGGCTTGCCGCAGACCCCGGTATAAAAGCGGATGATTACGCCGGGCTTGCTGACTTCGCGCACCGTGAAAAGATCGACCTCACCGTGGTGGGACCCGAGCTTCCGCTCGTAAACGGTATTGTCGATCTTTTCAGGGAGAGGGACCTGAGGATATTCGGGCCGTCCGCGGGAGGCGCGCGCATAGAGGGGAGCAAGTCATACGCGAAGAAACTTATGAATTCCATGGCCATACCTACGGCCAGAAGTGCCGAGTTTACCGATGAGAAAGAGGCGCTCGAACATATCGCTTCGCTTGGGGCCCCCATTGTCGTGAAGGCGGACGGGCTGGCCGCGGGCAAGGGAGTCGTGGTCGCGCGGACGGTGGAGGAGGCGCGCGAAGCCGTCGGAGCGATGCTTTCCGGGACGTTCGGGGAAAGCGGGTCCCGCGTGGTTATCGAGGAGTTTCTGGAGGGCGAAGAGGCGACCGTGCTCGCCCTGTGCGACGGGAAACGGGTCCTTCCCCTCATATCTTCACAGGACCACAAGCCCGTATTCGACGGAGACCTTGGACCCAATACAGGCGGCATGGGCGCGATAGCCCCGGCCCCGGTGGCGGAAACGCCGGTCATGGGAAGGGTGATCGATACCGTGCTCATGCCCCTTGTCGAGGGGCTTCGGAACGAGGGTATCGACTACCGGGGCGTTATTTACGCGGGACTCATGATAAAGGAAGGAATGCCTTCGGTCGTGGAGTTCAACTGCAGGTTCGGAGATCCGGAGGCGGAGGCGGTGTTCCCGCTGCTCGACTCGAGCATCTTCGACGCGCTTTACGCGGCTTCCGAGGGAGACCTGGAGGGAATCACCCTGAGCTGGAGGAGCGGGTTTGCCTGCGACGTGGTGCTCGCATCGGGCGGTTATCCGGGCCGGTATGAAAAGCACAAAATCATATCGGGAATAGACAAGCTCCGGGAAAGGGAAGATGTCCTCGTCTTCCACGCCGGAACCATGAGGGACGGCGGATCATTGGTTACGAACGGCGGAAGGGTGCTCAATGTCGTGGGATTGGGAAATACGCTGAAGGCGGCGGTGGACAGGGCGTACGGCGGCGCGGAAGAGATCGGATTCGACGGCATGCACTTTCGAAGGGATATCGGATTCAGGGGCCTTCGTCGCTGCGGTTCAGCACCTCCTGAACGCGGGAAACCAGCATCCGCGCCGTAAAGGGTTTCGATATGAAATCGGTTCCCTCATCTAGTATTCCGTGATGATCGATCACTTCGTCCGTGTATCCCGACATGTAGAGCACTTTCATGTCCGGGTACTGTTGATTTATCCTGGTGTATAAATCCTTACCGTTCATCTCCGGCATGACCACGTCCGTGAGCAGAAGATCGACCGGGCCGTGGTGTCTTTCCAGCTCATCAAGGGCCTTTACTCCGTTTTCGGCCGAAATGACCGTATAGCCCTTTCTCAAAAGAATGCTGGATGCAAGTTTTCTTACCTGGTCGTTGTCCTCGACGAGCAGGACGGTTTCGGATCCGCCGGGGCCTTCACTCTGTTTTCCACGCGATTCTTTTTTCACGGACGTCTCTTCGAGCAGGGGGAGGTAAACGGTGAAAACCGTGCCCCTGTCCCGTTCGCTTTGTATCCGGATGGAGCCTCCGTGCTGTTTTACGATGCCGTACACCGTGGAGAGACCAAGACCCGTACCGTACTCTCCCTTGGTTGAGTAAAAAGGCTCGAAAAGGTGCTCGATCGTTTCGTCGTCCATGCCGCACCCGTTGTCGGCCACCTGGAGCACCCCATATTTTGCGGATTTCATTCCAATAACAGAGGCGTTCTCGCCGTCCAGGTCCACGACCGCAGTGGAAACGGTAAGCAAGCCCCCTCCCGGCATCGCGTCCGCCGCGTTGACCGCGAAGTTCATGATGACCTGATCGATCTGGCCCGTATCCGCCATGACGGGCACAGCCTCGGACCAAAGATCGGTCCGGATTCCAATATCCTCACGGATGGTCCTTATGAGCAGCTTTTCAAAGTCGGTCACTATCTCATTCAAATCCGCAGGCTCGTACCGCATGGTCTGTCTGCGGCTGAAGGTGAGCAGCTGATTCACCAGCATCTTCGCGCGCTTGCCCGCGTTGACTATCTGTTCGACCGGTTCACGTTGCACGTCGTCGGTGTCCAGGGCGTCCAGAAGCATCTCTCCATATCCTAGAACGGGCACGAGCAGATTGTTCATGTCATGCGCCACGCCGCCCGCGAGCCTTCCTATCGATTCCATTTTCTGTACCTGCGAGAGCTGGGACTGCAGTCTCTCCCGCTCTTCCTCCGCATACCTGCGTTCCGAGATATCACGGAAGATGCTGAACGTTTCCACGAGCCGGTTTCCCTCGAACCGAGGCACCGTTGTCACGATCAACTGCCGTTTCGTGGAGTCGGGACGGCTGATCGTCAGCTCGTAAGTCCCCGGGATTCCCTCCCTGCGTTTTGCGGTCTGCCTGCGCACGAACGCGGCGCCGTCTTCGTCGAGAAAATCCTCCAGGTTCCTTCCGATGAGGCTCCCGGGTTCGACACCGAATATTTCGTGGGCCGCTGGATTGGCGAAGAGGAAATGCTCCTTCCCGTCGACGACACAGATGCCCTCTCCCAGGTTTTCAACCAGGTTTCTGTACCGCTCCTCGCTCTCGCGGAGCGCGGTTAGCATCTCGTTGTGCTTAATTTCCATATTTTTCTTTTTTATGGAATTTTGAACGGCCGGGCCCAGCCTTTTAATGTGTTCCTTTATCACGTAATCGTCGGCTCCCGCCTTCATGCACTCGACCGCGGTGTCCTCGTTCATCGAGCCTGTCAGTATTATGAAAGGCATAAACGGCCGTTTTTCCCGCACAATACGCAGAGCGGAGAGTCCGTCGAATGCGGGCATCTTGAAATCCGAAATGATCACCTCCGGCCTGAAGGTTTCGAGCGAACGAAGGAGCTCTTCTTCAGTTTCCAGCACTTTGAAGACCGCGTTTTGCAGTACCTTTTTCACTTCCCTCTTGGCGAGCTCCGCGTCCGAGGACAAATCCTCTATGAGCAGGACCCTGCATCCGTTTTTCATAAATACCTCGTCGAACGGGCTTGTTTATTTCGGTTTCTCGTTTATTGCCAGCCAGTATATACCCAGTTGACTTACAGTTGACATGAAATGTTCGAAGTCAACAGGCTTGACCACGTAGCTGTTGGCCCCCAGATCGTAAGCCGCGGAAATATCCGGGTCCTCCCTCGAGGACGTTATGATAATAACGGGTATCTTTCTGGTGCTCGCGTCTGATTTGATGCGTTTCAGTACTTCAAGTCCGCTTACCTTGGGAAGCTTCAGATCCAGAAGTATTAACTCGGGCGGTTTGCAGCCTTGTCTCTCATCGTATTTTCCACTGCAAAAAAGATAATCCAGGGCCTGTTCCCCGTCTTCGACCATGATCAGGTTGTTTGCCAGATTGTTTTTTTTCAGGGAGCGGATCATGAGCTCGGCATCGTCGGGGTTGTCCTCCACGATCAGTATTTCGTAGCTTTGTTTCGCCATGTTTCCTCCCGCAAAGATATTATCCACATAGTAACCGAAAACCCGGTAAAATATAAGTATTTTCAGAGGGGCTTCTTCGGCAGGGAAAAGGAGAATGCCGCACCACCGTCCACCTCGCCCTCGGCCTCGACCTTTCCATCATGTCGGTGAACAATTCGCTGTACGAGGGCCAGGCCCACTCCCGTGCCCTCGAACTCCTTCTCGCTGTGCAGCCTCTGGAAAATACCGAAAAGTTTGTCCCTGTATTTCATATTGAATCCGGCGCCGTTGTCCTGTACGCGGTACAAAAGGAAACCGTCCTTTTCACGCGCCGTAACACCGATAACGGGCCGTTCCCGTCCCGAAGAGAATTTTACTGCATTGGAGATGAGGTTGGTCCAGACCTGGCGCATCATGGTCGTATCGCCCGCCGCAGGAGGTATGTCGCCCACGGTAAAATCGATTTTCCTGCGCTCCTCCGGGCTCGTAATTTCATGATAAACGGCAACGGCCATGTCCTTCATGTCGATCCTGGTTGCCTTCATATCCGTTCTTCCCATCCGGGAGAATGCCAGGAGGTCGTCGATGAGGCGGCCCATTTTCTGCGTGTTGCGTCTGATCACCGAACCCAGCCGTTTCCCCTCCTCGTCCAGCGCGGACGCGTACTCCTCCAGTAAAATCTCAGAAAAACCGTCAATGGCCCTGAGCGGAGCGCGCAGGTCGTGGGAGACCGAGTAGGCGAACGATTCCAGCTCGCGGTTTACCGCCTTAAGCTCGGCGGTACGCTCCTCGACCATGTTCTCCAGCTGCTCCTGATAGGTGTGAAGCGCATTCTCCGCTTCCTTTCGCTGAATGATGTCATGCAGGATGGCGTTGATTCCGGTAGGACGATTCCGGTCGTCCGTGAGGAGGCTCAATGTCATCTCCACGGGGATGCGGCGGCCGTCCGCAGTCACCCGTTCGGTCTCGAAACCCTGGACCGTGCCTGACGAAACCACCTTCTTTATCAGGGATGCCTGCTCGTCGCGCAGGTCCTCGGGGCACAGGCGAGATACCGATGAACCAACGGCCTCCTCAGCGGAAAGACCGAAGAGGCGCTCGGCGCCGAGATTGAAGAGCGTGATTGTGCCCTCCAGGTCAGCGGCTACGACAGCGTCGCTCGTGGAGGAAAGGACGTAGGCGTACTTTTTTTCCATGGTTTCGAGCCGTTTCTCGGATTCCGCGGACCAGAGCGCGAACCCGATGTCTCCGGCGACTTCGGTTAAGAGCCCGTGTTCATCCTCGTCATTCGCATACCTGCGTGGTGTTGAAACGGTGAGCCAGCCGAATATGTTTCCGGAGTGCTCGATGCGTACGGTAAGCCCCGCCCTGTCCTCGTAATTACCTGAAAGCGGGCACCCCGTGCATTCCGAAGCGGGATCGTGCAGCACGATGACTCCCCCCGTTTTCATGGCTCGAACGGCGCATGCCGGCAGTTTTCCCTCACGCAGACTATCGGCCATGGATTCGAATTCGCAGCCGAATCCCGCGTGAAAAACGGGCTCGACCGGCCGGCCGTCGCGTACGAGCGCGATCCATGCGTTGTGGAAACCGCGTGTTTCGATCAGGAGCCTGCAGGTGCTGTTCAACAGCGCAGTTTTCTCCTTCGTGTGCGTAATGATCTGATTTATATTTCGAACGGAGGAAAGAAGACGGTTGATGTGGTCCAGACGCTCACCCATGAGGGCTCGGTAGCGGGCGATACGGGCGATGATGATTCCGAAAGCGGTGAAGCTTGCGAGTATGAGAAGCCGTATATACATCTCGTGCGGAGGCACATTTCGGATGAGCAGGTCGAGAAAACCGCCCCTGAAAAAGATGAAATAATCGATCAGCGCATCGATGAACCAGATGAGCACGCCGACCAGTACGGCGATTCCGCATATCACCGCGGTGTCACGCTGGGACAATCGGCGTTCCAGGCCGAAAAAGCGGCGGACCGGTCCCAGGTTGAGCAACAGATAGCAGACCAGGAGCAGGAGATAGCCGGTCAGGGTGTGTTTTAGAGCGACCGTGTGCATCCATGAGAGCTGTACCTCGTTCCATACAATGGCCGGATTCCAGGGAGGAGGATTGTAGGAGACGAGCCTTCGAAAAAGGGTGTAGAATCCGATCTCGACGGCCGCGCGGAACGGGATCTCCACGAAGAAGGATGACTGGTACCAGGGATG
>Ga0180432_10007644_pt1 | contig 13676 bp, 9 predicted proteins | sample SS_ome_10_FD_132414 | JGI IMG/M metagenome (GOLD analysis project Ga0180432, IMG submission 132414) | Hypersaline lake sediment archaeal communities from the Salton Sea, California, USA - SS_1_MS_2 metaG | ecosystem: Environmental > Aquatic > Non-marine Saline and Alkaline > Hypersaline >...
ATATTTCTACCCATACGACCGAATTCACCAAAAGGCGCTTGTTCAAGAAGTTTTTCGGTATACATTTTTATAGCTGTAGCATCTAAAGATTTAAGGAATTTTTGTTCCGCTGGCAATCTAGCTTCAGGACGATATTCTTCATAAGAAGCAGCTTGAGCCTCCGGCGGTCCTAAAGTAGAAATAGTTGCAACTCCAGCAGGAAGTCTTACTTTTTCTCTTCTTCTCACCATTTGTGGGGTCACTTCTTGACCAGCTTTATATAATTCATCAACCTCCTGTAAATAATCCCTCAAATTCATATTTATATCTTGTATTCTTTTCTTCTGTTCCTCTGGCCCTACACCTCTAGCCCCACCTCTAATATATTGAGATGGTTTTCCTTCACGTGATATTTTCCACAGAGGAGAAGTTTGAAACATTGTTGTTAATGTGCTCTCATAATGCTTACCACGTTTCACTCTACCGGGTTCTATTACAGGTAATAATTGTTCAACTGATCTAAGAGCTTGTTCATATCCTCTAATAGCGCTGTCCCAATTTGGTGCAGATGCTAACTGCTGCAGTGGTTTTAAACCTTCCTCTGTACCTTTAATAACTTTTCTATAGATGTCATAAACATTTTCAAATTTTATAGTCTCCATAGATTTAATTACATCATATGCAGAAATACCAAAATCTTCCATATACTTCATAAATTCAACTACATCTTGTTGGGTTTTCTTGAAATTTTCCACAGCTTCATTTGTTTTTTTCTCAAATTCAGCTATTGTGCCTACACCAGCACGTTGCCTCTTAGCCCCAACCATGGTAGCAGCTTCTTTATATTGTTCTAAAATAAACTCATCTTGTCCAGATGCAGACATTTTTGTAAATAAATCTTGTGCTAACTTTTTAGCCTCTTTTAAACGTCCTGTTTTCTCTGGTCTAAAACCTATATTTTCTATTAACCTAGCAACTTCATAATCACCTTTTTCCTCGAATATACGTCTTTCAGCCATTATATCATATAACTGTTCAAAACCAGTTTTATACGTAGCAAATCTAGGGGCAGCACGTTCACTTCCATGTTTAGTTCTGAAAATAGCTCCGCCCATAGTAGATATCTCAGCTGCCGGTAATGCTACTTGTCTTGTAAGTTTTCTTTCTAAAATACCACTTTCAACTTTAGTTTTAGCATAAGTTTTTTCAAAAACAGATTTTAATTCATCTGCCAATCTATTATTTATAGCTTCTGCTAGTTCTGAACTTACTTCTTCCCCTGCAGCAAATTTTGGCGCGGATTTAATTTCACTTAATATACCAACAACAGCATCACTCAGGACCTCTCTGAGATCGTCTATATCTCCTACGGTGCTCTTTTTTAACCATTCGCCAACTTTTCTAGCTCTTTCAAGTGGTAATGGGGTAGCTGCTGTAAGTCTTGTTATTTGTTTTTCTCTATATTTTTCTAATATTTCTGCTGGCGGAGTATCTGCTTTTACTGTGTCACCTAAATCATCCATCATATTTCTAATATTAGCTATACCTAAACGCCACTGATTACCTACTTTCTTAAATTCTTTATCTATGATAGCCCAACGATTACCGCCTTCCTCAAAACCTTTCTCCAAACCTCCTATAATGTCTTTTTGTAATTGATCTAAAGATTTTGATAAATCAGTTATCACTTCTTCTGCTTCTTTACGTACACCTATACCATAACTAGGTCGTTTAGTTTTACTTAATTTATATTCAATACCAGGTAATATAGTTTCATCTGCAAATTTCTGTGGTTGAGTAGTTAAAAATTTAGCTTTCTTTTCTTGCAATAATCCAGCTTCTTTAGTCCTAAAATCTATATCACCAAATATTTTCTTACCTTTTGCATAAGCTTTTTTTACTTCATCGATTTCTTTAGTAATTTCTTTAGTCTTTTTTGCTACCTCTTTTGTTTCTTTACTAATTGCTTTAGCTTCTTTTACAGTTTTGTCTGTCTCTTTATAAAATTCTTCTAATCCTTCACCAGCTGATTTCAACACTTTATAAGCTCTTTCTGAGACTTTATTTAAATCTTTAGCATATTTAACCTCACCAGCCTCTTCAAGAACATTTGTATAATCTGATATACCTTTAAGTAATTTGGCAAAATCTCTATGGATTTCTTCTGAAGGAATCGTACTAGAAATACGAGCTATATCTTCAATAGCTTTTGGAAAATTACTCTTTAATATAGAAGACCTTATATTTTCCATCATCACTTTCATACCACGTGACATAACATCATCTTCTGGAAACATGGTTTCAAACTCTTTTGACATTTTCTTAGCTATCATACCAAGAGAAATTTTGATTTCAGCATTTTTTTCCTTTAATACTTTGCCTAAATTTTTGGCCTCTATAGCTACGCCTTCTGAAGCAGATGTGAGTTCTTCATAAGCTGCTGTCCATTTTTTAACAGTAGCAGGATCAATATTAGCCATCTTCATATTATCATTAAATGTTATAACAGTTTCTTTTAATTCTTTCAACTCTTTATTAACATTTGATGGCATTTCTGCTATTTGCACAGCTTTAACTGTCTTGTGCATAGCTGTTTGGACATCACCACTTTTTAAAGCTTCTCTAGCTTGAAGAACATTCTTTTTTATTGGTGTTTCTCTTGAAAAAAATGATGAAGAAGCTCGTTCTATAGCTTTAAAAGTTTTTTCAAAAGTTTTTTGAACCTTATCCATTTCTCTTTCAAAATTTTTAGATACCTCCCCTTCACCAAACATATCTTTCATACTTTTCTTGCCATAAGCTACAAGATCATCTATCTCTTTTTTGGCTTTGGTAGTATCTACTTCAACAGCTATCTTTTCTAAGGTCCCAACTATTCTTTTAGCTTGTTTGAAAACACCTTTTTCTTCAGGAGCTACACCTGCAACAGGTGCTCTTCTGGTTAAATGTGTAGTTAAAAGGTTTATTAATTTCTTAAACTCTGGGGCAGGTAGATCCCCTTTTTTACTCATATTAACTATTTCTTTGCGAAGATCTTCAACTTTTCCAGCAACTTCTTTCATGCTGGTTGTAGTCTTTTCAAATTGTTTCCAAGCTTTTCCTAAATCACTTTCTCTAAAAGCTCGGGACTTTTCTAATGTATTACCTATAGCTTGAGCTGTTAATTGAGCAAAAACCTTAGGATCATCTTTTGCACGTTGTTTGACACCGGAAACTTGTTGCACTACAGCTTTTTTAACATCACCAAAAGCATTGGTAAGACCTTTTACTTCTTCAGGAAGTTTCTTGATAACTTCAGCAGCTTTACCAGTAGAATCTTTTACATCCTTCATTCCTTTATTTACTTTAGCTAAACTTTCAACAAGTTTTCCTACTTCAGTTAAATCTATTCCGCCCCCGCTCTTTCTTAAATTAGCTATAATTTTTACTAAATTACCTATCTCTGATGTAGTGTTTTTAAGAGTGTTGGCTATTTTATTAAGCTCTCTAATTTCAGCGCCAGATTTAGCTTCTATTATTCTTTTTAAACCACTACTTATTCCACGCTCTAAATTTTTGAATTCTTTAGGATCTACTTGTATACCTCTTTTGGATAATGCAGCCACCATTTGGCCTACAAGTGCCTGTGATTGCTTATCCATACCTTTAAATAAAGTATTTAATGTTTTATTGATGTCAGGAGTTGCACCACCAGGTTGTTTAGCACCAGCATATATTTTAGAAACTCTTTTATTTAACTGTTTAGCAGTTTCATTGGCAAAATCTGATGCCATACCACGTAAATCTGTGTCTTTTATAGTTTTAGGCTGCTTAGATGCAGTTGCTAACTCTCTTATTAATTTTTCAAAAAGGGGTTTTAATTCTTTAGCTGTTTCTGATTTCTGTGCACGTACAAGTGCCTCGATAGCTTTTAAAAGCCTATCCATACTTGCAGTATTAGGTGGTTTTCTAGCACCCCCACCAGCAGCACCGCCAGTAGTTGCACCAGAAATATTGATGTCATAAGTTTTATCAGCCAAGAAGCGCACCTCCGTCAAACATAATCATGGATCTTTTACTATCGCTACCTAATTCTATCTCCTACTCCCAGCCCTTTTCTTAATCATCGCCTTATCTTTAATTCTTTGTGCTTCTCTTGGTTTGTCATATTTTATATCTTCATATAATTCATTAGATTGTGTAACGATTACTTCCTCTTTATCAAATGCAGATAGTTTCCCCTGAGTTCTTCTTTTACTGCGCCTTGCCGCATCCTCTTTATTCCTTTCATCATAATAACTTTGCATATAAGAATCCAAAGCTTCATCATCTTCTATGACTAAATCAGAGGGTCTATCTTCGGGAAGCATTTCGTAAATGCTCTGATAGTAATTTGACCAATAAACCAAGTTTAACATATCATTTGTATATTCAGACGTCGGTACTCCAAAAAGAGCTTCCGACGTTTTTAAACTTGTTACATATCTTATCCGCCATAAATTACTTCTAGCTATATATCTAACAATTCTAGTATCTATACCTCTATTAAATTTTAAAAATTCTAAGAAAATATTATCTTTAAAAAATAGATTAGTTTCTTTTAACAAATCATTATATGTTGGCCACAGTAAATCACCTGTATCAGCATCGTATGCACTTGCCCAACATAAATATAACAATTTACTTTCATCTGCTTTAGCCTCGGCAGACATAGACATTTTAGAACTTTTCTTGAAACTAATCTCGTTTATTTCATCTTTAATCTTTTTTATAATACCTTTTAATCTATCTTGTTTGGCCTTAACAACAGTTGTTTTGGCCAAGAGTAATTCTTGCGCTTCTAATTGCGCTTTTAACTTTTCAATTTTTTCTTCATCTTCCTCGGTGAAAATATTTCTTCTCTTCATTAATTTTTCCAATTTTTCAGAAGATAATATTCCATCCGACAAAGCTTTATTATACATTTTATCGAAAAGTAAATTGGCTCTAAGCATAATAGCATTGTTAGGTGATCTAAATTCAACACAAATATCCATAGAGCCATTATTTATATAAACTAATCCGACGCCTGTAAATATTCTAGACAAATATTTCTCTAAGTCTTCGTGAGTAATATCCATAACTCACCTTACTCATCTTTAGGCTTCTTTTTAGTAGTTCTTTTTTTAGTTGTTTTAGGTTTTGTTTTCTTTTTAGGTTTTTCTTCTTTTTTCTTTTCTTCTTCTTCCTTTTCCAACTGTTCAATAGTTTTCAAAGCTTCCTCAGCCTGTTTTAAAATATCAGACTCTATTTCTCTCATAGCCTGGGCTTCTGGAGTTTGTTCAAGAAAATCAGAATCTAATCCCTGTAAGAATAACATAACCTCAAACCTAGCTCTAACAGCTAATGCTTGGCTTTGTTCTGTAAGATATTCATCGTAAGAATTCCAAACCCTTTTACCATCTTCAGTTTCTATCATACAAGCAGTTAAATATTCCAACCTAACATCATCAGAAATTTGTTCAGAAGTGTTATTCATTGGGCCGGCTTGTCTTTGATTCCACTGAAACAGTTCTTCTCTAGCTGCGGCTACTTCAATAGCTAGCTCCCTTTTTTCTTCCATGCTTTTAGCATTTTCAAGAGCTAAAGTTTTCTTTGTTAATTCTTCTGATAATTCTGCAGACCTTTGCTCAAATTCTGGACCTATAATACCTCTACGCCTTAATAAATCCAACATTTCAGCGGCAGTTGTTATACCTTCCATTAAACATCTGGTAAACATTTTACTATATTCCCAATCCGCTCCTCTTATATCATCAGACGTTGGGGCCGCTATATAATAACTTGTAATTCCATCCGGTCCTAAAAAACTACGTCTCTCATCAACCTTTTTCTTTTCTGCCATTTTCTTACCTCCTCCGTTACCTTTGCTTTTATTTTTGTTTTACTTCAATTATGTCCTCAGCAGTCGCCTTGTATTCCACATCATAATGTTCAAGTTTTTTCCTAAGGTTCCGTATACAATTATTTCCTACCCTAAGAATTTTTGATCTTAAAACTTTATATGTATCTGCAGTAGGGCATGCTACCTGTGCATAATCAAGGGCCGCTTCAAATAACTTAGTTACTTCATCATTTATCAATCTATTTAATTTATCCCTACTTTTATCATCTGCCATATCCTATACTCCTCCCATAAAAAATTTATAAATGGGCGGCATTATGGTACCGCCCATTTATCCGTATATCATTAGCCATTTCTTCTAATTTTGAAATCACCAGTAATGTTTGCAATAGAAACATCACCTTTAACAACAAACAAGTCATTTGTGGATCTAAAACCAAATGTCTGTGTCATATTAGCACCCATGTCTAATGTAGCTCCTTCATCAGTAATCTTTAAATGTTCCACGACAATAGTTTTAAGCGCGTACTCTCTTACACCAGCAGAAGCATATGTGGCTTCTACACCATCAACCCAATAACTTTGTCCAACAAGTGGTGAACCAGTATAAACTAATCTATTATCAGCTGTTCCACCAGCTTCCTCATCAGTTTGAGCGAACACTTTCACAACCAGTTTAAGATCTTCAGATTTCATAAGATCTGTAAGGTCAATATCATCCAATGTATCAGCATCAAACTCAGTAAGTTTATCAGCAAACTTAGACCAGTTCTCAAGGTCCCCAGCAGTACTGTCAACTGTTACTGTAATAGGAATAGGTAAAGTTAGTGGACGGTCATAAGGAGCAAGATGTCCCAATTCACTTAAAGCTTCACGTGTTAAGTCTGCTGTAATAGTACAACCAGTTAATCTCCAAGCAACGTCATACGCACCATCAGTAGGAGAAACAATATAAACTTCTACTTGACCCTGTCTCAAAGCACCGATCATATCAGGCCTATCAACATCGTCTAACGCTGTGAAATAAGTGCTGGTTGCAGCACTTCCATAACCATCAGCAGCATACAACATCTGTAGTCTATCAGTAGCAACAGGTATATAATTTCCTGTTGTTGGGAAATGCACTCTAGTTATTCCAGTACCTAACAATTCATACCAATATGTAGCTGTATCAGCACTTGACGTAGCTATTTCAACGTTCATAACTTCGCCGGCATCTGTATCATACCACGTTACAGCTGGAGCACCACCTTCTGTTTTTCTTAAGAAACCAGAAGCTCCACCATCAGATAGAGCTGTTACAGTAGTACCTGAAGCTAAAGTAAGATCTACATAACCATTGGAAATATCTGCGCCATCTAAAGTGTATGCATCCCAGTTTACAAATCTACCATCATTCAGTAACCACATTTTATTATCAGTTTCCGCCCCATAATTTTCAGTAGCATTAGCACCAGTGGTATAACCGAATTCTAAACTGTTGATGAATACTTCGTCCAAGAATAATGTTTGGTCAATATTCTCAGCCAATGTGCCAAGAGAACATTCGTCCTGGACAGGTGCCCAAATACTAACACCAGGTAAATTACCGCACACAATAGCAAAGTCAGCTAAAGCAACACCGTGAAGGAAAGTACTTGTTTCTACAAGATCAGTACCACTAACAACAACCAGGTTCGCATTAGAATCTGAAGCTGTTTCTGTCATACCCTTCTTGGCAGGAGCTAACTGGGCTAAAGTAGCCAGTGTACGCAAGTCACCAAAGTCATTAGTATTTAGTGTTACCGCCACGGCAGGAACGTCATCCACAACATCGATGATGTCTAAATGACCAAGCTCGAAGATGTCTTCAGACGTAAATGTTGTAGTGCTTCCAAGTGACTGTACTCTGTAAAGCACTTCACCATTGCACCATACAGACTGACTTGCATAAATTATTCTATTTCTTGCCATAATTTTTTAATCCTCCCATTATCCGTTTTAATAAAAAATTTATCAGGTCGGTAAATTTTAAATCGTCCTTGTTGCTACCATCAAACTGAGGCAGGTCTGACGCAGCAAACCTTCACCTTTTTCAAAAATTTATAATCTCTATTATTACAGAGGTTAGTTAAATATATGTATAATATACCAAATCAAAACTTATTTTTGACCTATATGCATTAAGGTCGCTTAATAACACTTCATCTTGACTTCTTGTCATAATTAATGGTAAATTAATATGTCTTGAAGTCACATTTTCAAATTGTACAATCCCACCAATAGTAGCATTAATATTAGTACCTAAATAATCTAACGTACTGTTATCAAACAACGTGGTTAGTTTATTCATATTACTCTTTCTTCCATACCATGTACCATCATATTCTAACATTGTTCCATTTGGAAAATCATAAAGTGGTGCACATTTTAAATACAACCCATCATATATTGTATCAACAACATCATTTCGTTCTGCTGGATCTGATGCAAATATATGAATATCTACTTTCCTCACAACACGTCTTCCTGGTCCTAATTGGTATCCTGTTTTATCTGTACCCATTAAATCTATAACCACAACCGGCGGATCGGCTGCTGAAATAGCCGCCCATTCATCAACTAAACTTATATAATACCAATAATAATCGATATATGCAGGACTAACTGTCCCAGAAGTAACGACTCTTCCATCTATATAATCTATTAAATATTCATTTTCATTTATAACATTTAAATTTGAATCATAGACTTTAATTCTATTAGATTGTTCCTTAATTCCACTTGCCACAGGATAAGATGTTAATTGATTACCATTAGCATCTACATTACAAATTGTAGTAGTTCCTGAACAAGTATCTATATACACCCAACCCCTCCCGCGCTCAGTGGGAGATGGAGCCATAGCTGTTAAAGCTTCATAAACATAAACATTATCTTCATCACACGAAGCTTCTTCTAATAACTGAAGAGGTACCATTTCATCTTTCTCTATAAAATCCTGTAAAACCACATGTTTTAAATAATAATATAAAGATGTATCCTCTTTCCTAATATTCTTCATTTCATAAGTCATATTTACATACCTCTTTTAGCCTTTTTCACGGCATTATCAACAGCTTCATCCATCCATCTATCCATATTACCCTTTACAAATTGATCCGCTGCATCTAGTAAAGGTATTGGGGGCGTGTTGGAAAATGGATATCTAACCAAATAATTATTTCTGCCAAAAACTCTTTTTTCAGCTGCTCTAACCACATTATTATATCGCATTAAATAAATTAATTCTTTTTTTGGAACACTTGTGTCTAAAGGTTCCCTGGATATTATCCTTTTACCAAACATTGCTTCATAATCTTCAGCATTTACCTCAACATATATACCTGCCGTTCCTTCTAAAATCTGTTCTATAACATGCATAACATTTCCGCTAAAATCAAAAGTCTCCATATCTGGTAATTTAAACCCTACTTTATCCCCTTTATCATTTATATACTCAAAATCCCATAATCTTTTTTCAAACTCATCTCTGTATTTAGGATCTTGCGGGTTAGTTTTACTTTTCCTGTCTGTCACAACCAACATAACATCATAAGTCTCCATTAAAATTCTTATCACTTCTTCCTTAACTTCAGATAGTTTCGAAAGTATTTCGTTTTTTACACCGCTTTTAACTTTGTTTACTGCTTTTTTCATTTTACGTATAATCCTTAATAATTTCTCCACTATCAACCTTGGGTTTATCTGTAGTAAATGCTATTATTATCAGAACAGCTTGTACACCCAAGCCTCTTAATATCGGAGGTCTTGAAATCTTACAATTTATACCATCTACCACTATATAATCAGCATTCTTAAATGTATCATAATATTTAGGATCTGTTTTTAATTGTACAATAGTTGAACCTTCAGTTCCGGCCGGCGTATAGACCATTTCATTAGCAGCACCCCTCGCAGATGGGTCCCAAGTAACCAAACAGTCAGCCCAAGTTCTTCTCTTAACCTCAAGATATCCTTTACCATTACATATAGGACATCTTCCATATTTAAACCATTTATATCTGATGTTTGTAGGAGGTCTCGTTATACAATCAGCATTTGTATCAGGATTAGCTGCAGCATAAACAGCTTGTTTATCTATAGCTTCCTGTAATGTCCATTTACATTTACCAGTAGATCGATTTGTTAATTTATCATAATAACAATTAGGACACTCAAGTTTCTTAGATTGTTTATAAATTAAAACTTTTCTACTGAGACCTTTAATAACATCTCTAATGGCTTTTCGATGTTTATGTTTAGTTTTTGGGCTGATTCTGTTTCTCATTTAATTAGAGACTCCTATTTAGTCTATTAACACACCTTCTATCCCAGTTAAAGTTAATGTCTGCACCACTTCATCTAATCTATCCTTTAAAGCTTTTAACAACTGTCTTCTATTATCAAGGCCGGGGGATGGATCATAAAGCGTTCCCTCATCCCTAATAACCGCTCCATCCTCTCCAGTATCCTCCCAAAATTCTGAATATAATAATTCATAAGCTGTCTTCAACATGTATGCTTCCGGAGTAGCGGTATCCGTTGTCAGCGGGGGTGGGGGTGGACAATTATCATAAGCATACATAATTTCTCTATCACTGTGTCTAAATGTGTAATACCACAAATCAACTCCATACTCCGTGCATCCTGACCAGGTTGTAATAGATATATCAGCATTTTGAAACCTTAAAAATTTATAACCATTTACAGAAGGATCAGTTGCATCATTATACTGTATACCTCCCATATTTACACTTGCCGGCCATCCTTTTTCATCCATTTCATATGTTCTATTATCAGGATGAATAGATGAAGCAGCTTCTTCGCCATATTCTCTTCTTAAACCAACAGGATCACCTATTAATAATCTTATTCTATCTATAACAAGCTGATCTGCAGTGCCAAATTCTATTTCTCTTCGGAAAAGCGGATTATAATAAATATCATGAGGTTCACCTAAAATAGGATCTGCCCAACCACTAACACTGCCTGTATCATCATCATAATACCTAGATATATACCAATCATTTGCATCTCCATCTGGATCAGTAAAATAATATTGTGTATATGGAGACACTAATTCAACATCTGAAACATTATTACGACTACTTATTACATCAGTACCACTTATAGTCGTGTATCCTTCTGTAAAATCCACCGGGGCTGATGGTATACCTGTACCAGTATATCTCCTTATTTCTATCCTGTCATAAATTTGCATCACTGCTGATAAATCAGCAACTGTAAATGTGATGTTCAACATATTATTCCTCCAAATATTTACATTTATATCCTTTGTGTTGAGGTCTTAATCCTCTTGCACACATAGACATAACTGTAAATTGTAAATTATTATTTTCACAAAAATATTTCAACCCTTTTATTTTAAATTCTCGACCTAAAGGATCTGTTATAATAAATTCTTTAGATGCTGGATTTTCAGGACCCACAACACCATATCTGTTGTGTCTTTTACCTGAAACTGCTTTTGACATTTTCTTTATAGATTCTTTAGTATGATTTCTACCTAACATAGGGTGTTTCCAACCACTTTTATATAAAGCCTTCTTTAAATCAGATTGTTTTTTACAAAATGCTTTGTTAAATTTATGACCATAATTACCTTCACCACCATAAGTAAGGTTGTAACCATCTTCTACACTATTATATTGTTTAATATAATGAAATTCCATTTCATTCATCTCTTCTTTTGATTCACAATATTCTATAATTTTCCATTCAAAATTCTCACGACCATACTTATGTAAAGCATTATGAAAATAAGATTTTTTTGCACAAAAATGCTGGCTAATTCTATGTTTTAAATTAGAAACTGTTTGTCCTATATAAATTTTTCCATTGACTTTATTTGTTACTTTATATATAATCATTTATAAATTCCTCGGTAATGGATAAGTGTTTATTACCCGCGCACTTGGCACTACATCCACATTTGCCCTCATGGTTGGTTTAATTTCTTTTCCAGTTCTATCTAATTTACCCCACTCGGTTCCATACATACTTGGTTCACAGACAGCCACAGATATAATAGTTCCCATACTAACATGTATATCATCGAGCCATATATCAATATTCCCAGTTGGTACAAATCTTAATTCATTTATAATATTAGAACTTATGCCGAAATCACTTAATGGTATATAAACTTTTCTCCACACTTCGTGATTATCATAAAGATTGATATAATTACTTAAATAAAGGCTGTGCCAATCTCCGCCGGCTTCATATAATGAAACCTGAATATTTTTATTAGACTGTATATCCCTTATATTAATCCAAAAAATCAACATATCATAATCACTAACATCTAAATTTGATGAAGCTGTAAAATATGTTATATCACTTTTCGTCATTCCAGTCATATCCAAACCATTAGTACCAGCATGCTTAGACGCTGTTGTTTCCGTGCCATAACCAGAATGTGTCCAATCTCCTCCTGTATCTAATATACCAGTTCCGTTCCAAATAATATCAACTGCACCGCTAATAGTAGCTGGACAAACTTCTGTGATGAATATAGTTTCATCATCACTTAATGTTCCGCCACCGTAAACATACCCTGTTGCTTTATACCACCCTGTGCTTGTAAAACAAACTTTTTTATCATTTTGTTCAATTCCAGTTGGCGTTGTCCAAATTTCTGTCCAAGGCCCTGTTTCACTCGTACCTGATGCTATCGTCCAACTATAACCACTTACAGTTCCATCGTTTGAAGTTCCTACAACATTCAAATTATAATAACAATCCTCTGGTGTAATAGTTACGTAAGGCAAAAATGGAACTCCAGCTGATTCACATGTTTCTTGTGTGGTAAAACCATCACTCCACTGTGCACATAATTCCACTTGACAATCAGTAGATGTTGGAACAACTTCTAACTCATAGCTATAAGGTTTATCCGAATAAACCGTCGGAACTCCACCATCCGTAAATGTCCATGTATATTCTTTACAATCTGGCAATCCTAATCCTACCCTATCGGTATTAATAGAAGTATTAGTAAACTTTATACCGCTACCAACTGGAGCAGGAAATGGATCTTGTGAAAAAGAAACCGTTGGTCCTGTAAATAATCCTTGTGTAAAAGTGTCATTACAATCTGTTGTCTGGTCATCAAAACCATCATTCCAATGTAATATAATTTCTACTAAATGACTACCAGAATTAGTAAATGCGCCTCCGGAAGCTGATGTCCCACACCAAGATGTACCTAACCCCTCGGTATGATAAATATTATCACCACTTGCACCGCTTGTTGTGGTTGTTGTAGCACCATCGTTTATTATCCATTCTATATAATCTATTGTGCTATCAGTATCAGTTCCTGTATATTTAAAATATATAACATCATTAGGATCTGGATCTGATGGATACATTGTTATACCACAACCTGGTGGATGCCAATAAATTTGTATCTGCTCAGTTCCAGTTGCTGTCAATCCACATTCATCCTCAACCACCAATTCAACATCATATATCCCAGGACTTGACCATTGATGGCTTCCATCATAATCTTGAATTCCTGTAGTTGTAGTGCTGTCGTCCCAATCATAAACACTATTATTAATTCTATTCACATAATTAATTGTTTGACTATATCTTGAATACCAATGATACATTGTAGTTCCAGACCAACTCCATGAATGTATGTCTTCACTTGTATTATTAGCACCATAAGATGTATTTACATAATGAGTCCCACCTACAGTTGGAAATGTCCAATGTAAATCTGGTGCTATGTTTTTCTTTACTTGTGTTGGATTTGTATATGTTGATGAACCATCCAACGTTA
>Ga0180432_10007645_pt1 | contig 13676 bp, 13 predicted proteins | sample SS_ome_10_FD_132414 | JGI IMG/M metagenome (GOLD analysis project Ga0180432, IMG submission 132414) | Hypersaline lake sediment archaeal communities from the Salton Sea, California, USA - SS_1_MS_2 metaG | ecosystem: Environmental > Aquatic > Non-marine Saline and Alkaline > Hypersaline >...
CCTTTTGCTCTGTAGTCGCGTCTTGCGACTTCATTGGGGTGTACCTCCTTTACTGTTTTTGTTGTTTCTACAGAAAGGGTACATCCCAAATTCATTTTCAGCAATTTATAGTACATGACCACAACAGCATGGGCGTTAGAGGGCTTCATAGAAGCAAATAGTCGCGATAATACCAGCCCGAGCACGCCTGTTGATTTTGAATTGAAGATCGGGCCTCGTAAGCACCGGTTAAGCCAAAGCTCATAGCCTGAAATGAGGTCGCGTTCACTATAACCAATTGCTTTTAGAGTCAACTGTGGCCAACCGGATAAATCATGATTGCATGCTATGTTTCGGCACCTACGACCGCAGTCACATTATGCTAGGAAAAGGCATTTGGAAACAGGAGACCATCTCCTGCACACTAAACTCCAGAGTATTCGCAGTTCATTAATCCTCTCGTATTATGCTGGCTGGATTCCCGCAACCTGCCTACTTCGCTGTTCCCTTCTTATTCTCGATCTGACCTTACCAATCAGAATCTTCAGACCTGGAGAAGCAAAGGTAAATGCATAAACAATGAAAGGAATTGGGTCATCCCCTGCGAAGTCAGCATACACTTTCTTACCTCTTAGAGACCTAATCCACTCACCGAATGACAGCTCGCCTCTTCTTGCCTTTGCGAGGCATGTCATGATATCTACACACACGTAGAGCCACTTGATACTTTCGGTTTTTGATACTACCTTTTTTACATCTTCTCCAATAGCATCCATATATGCCATATATATTGTGTCCACGCCGAGCCTACTACCCAGAACGACCTCTATTGATGTTCGAGCATTCATCTCAATTATCTTAAACTTACCATCCCTTTGATCCCTTTTTAATTCTATTTCAGAAATCCCATGGTACCCAATGCTCTGAATAAGCCCTACGCCCAACTCAACGATCTCCGGCTCGAATACACTCTCGACAAGAGAAGAAACGCCAAAATCCAGTGGGTAACCCCTGATCTTCCGATAAGCAAAAACGCCAACAGGTTCGGAGGCAGAATTCGAATAGCTGCAAAGTGCGTATAGGTCCCTATCACTCCCGGGAATTACCTCCTGGATAACTACTTCATAGCCAGCGGATGTGGCCTTATCATATGCCTCAACCAGTTCGTCGGGAGTATTTGCTTCAAAAAGCTTTACATGGAACTGCCTGCTGAATTTCGTATGCGCTATTGGCTTGACAATTTGAGGATAAGTAATCTCATGACTTATTCTTTCTACATCTGAAATGCCATCTGGAAAATACGTCTTCGGATGGGAAAAGCCCAATACCTCAAGCTTTTTATAGAATTCCCTCTTGTTTACCACCTCTTCCATAATTTCGAACTTCGACATCGGAAATTCATAGTATCTGCTCAACTCATCTCTATGCCTCGTAACAGCCAATACATCTTCATCACCACACGGAATTATGACCCCCTTGTCATTCATCTGTTCCCCAAGCCTCGACATGAAATCTATATACTCCGCCTCACTCTCCTCGGGGTCCGGGCAAACAACCCCTTTACAGTACCTCGAAAAGAAAGATGCCATCCTGGCCTTCGGGCTTACTGCGATAACAGGAACGCCATGCCTTCCCAAATTCCTTATTGCCCCTAAATCAGCCCCAATGGCGACTGCTATGGGCATATGTGCTTTCTCGATATATTTCCTTACTTGACGCATTTCACACATAACCTGTGCCCGAACAGGCTTATTTTATCCACATTCGGTACAATTTCCTTTTCAACGAATCTCGACCACCTCTCCTGTATGAACCACGGATCGAATACTTTCCACCGCCCCATGAGTAGATACCTGTAACCAGAGAAAAGGCTAAAATTAAATCCGCGGTATGATTCCACCTTGAAGCCAGCACGTTTCGTTTCCTTAATGAACCAAAACGGCGAAACATACTTTGGAGCCCTGGTACGAGATCGGGCCAATAGTGATACCACAATAATCGATGGTGCAAGTCTGTTGAGGCAGTCAGTAACTAGCACTCCCCCGGGCTTTAAGACTCTATTGAACTCCCTCAGCAATCTTACTACCTCACATTTTGATCCTAGATACCAGACTACTCCGCTACAGATAACACGATCGAAGGTTTCATCCCTGTACGGCAAATTCGCCACACTTCCTTGAAAAAAGGAGGCCTTTGATTTCAACTCTCCTCTACCGGATGCTCTCCGCAATATATTCTCCGAGAAGTCCAGACCCATGTAACTAATATTCAATTCCGGGTACAGTCTCAATGCATGTGTCAATATCTCGCCGGTTCCACATCCAGCGTCAAGAACAGAACCGGAAAACCCTTCAAAGCAGAACCTTGCCAAATCATCCTCAAACTCATTTAAAAGACCCCTCACAAACGGTGGCGTATCCTCATGGAAGCTCCTCGCAATCCTCAGAAGATCATCTGAGGATACAGCTTCTCTATCCCAGACTTCCTTCATTCTTAATTCGTGAGTACGCACCGCCTGCACCGCTTTTGCCAAATCCTGCTCTCTCCTTATCCCGCTACTTTCTCATCTCTATTGATGCTGGTTTCTCACGTTCCACATGAGCAACAGGCTGGTGCCAGGGTAAAATACAAACTTATTACTACCCTTTGATCGTCCGATTCACAGCCCGTATTGCGCATCAGGAGTCCAGCCGCCTGTTTATTATCACTATACCTAATATGCCTATTTAGAATAAGACGAGTTGCTTTTACCTTCTAACCGACTTACAGCAGCCATCAAATCGGGGTATAGACCCGAGAAGCGACATTTGAATCCATCATAGCTCTGACCTGATGAAACCCGGGGCAGCCTGAAAGGGTCCTTTAATCGCCCGCCAAGCAGTTCGGGTATGGCGGTAACTGCGGCGACGAAAGCGTTTTGCTTTACAATCTCAACGACATCATTATTAAAGTCATCGGCTAAGCCATTGGGATAAGCGAATATAGTACAGGGTTGTTCCAACCTCTGCTCAATCTCATCTTTTGATCGGGTGATTTCACCTCTTGCCACTTCCAGAGGCACACGGCTCAGAATCGGGTGGGTCACCGTATGCGCTCCAAAAGAGATGCCATTCCGCTTCATTTGCATGATTTCATCCCAGGACAGCATCAGCTTTCCCCCCAAATCATCGGGTGGCGCGATATCCAACACATCGAGAAGTGTTTCCACTAAACAATCGGCCTCTTCTGGGTGATATTTTATGAACAGGTCAATTCTTCTCATAGCCGATGCTTTTCCGGCAGATGTGCGTAAGTCGAAACGCCCCAGGACGTTCATCTCAAATCTCTCCATGACGGTGTTCCAAACGGCAAAACGTGCTATCAAAGACGGAAATATTGCACCATTTCCAATATACCCGGTAGTCAGGAATATCGTTGCCGGCACGCCATATTCCAATAAAATCGGATAGGCAAATTCGAAGTTGTCCTTGAAGCCATCATCAAATGTGATGCAGACCGTCCCCGGCGGTATAGATTTTCCTTCGTATATTCGCTGAACTAACCAGTCTAATGGCACTACATGCCCCACCCTGCAAATATAAGAAATTTCCTTCTCAAAGTCCTCCGGGGTAACCGCCTCCGTGAACCAGGGAAACAATCCGGGACTAACTCGATGAAACACTATAATCGCCGATTGTGTGCCTGCTAACGCCCTCCTCACCGAGGCATAGCAATCCAATAATCCAAAGGTACTTGATATACACTCACCCATCTTTATTAAATCGGGCGTCACCACTTCATTCCCTCGAACGATTTTCGGAACGTTCGTTGTGCAGACCGGTCACGTACATTACTTCTCCCGTAGACCATCGAACTTGTTTCAACACGTTAATCACCGAGAATCAACTATACTGTCAGGCATGAATTATCCTTTTGCAGAAGAGATTCACCGCATGCCCATCCAGACACAGGTTCATTAGCTCATCAGCATTGCCGATCTTCGAATAATATTTATCCCTTGAATAGTCGCTCATAGCTAAGATTGAAAAATGATAGTCTTCCAGGAGTATACGAGCGAATTCCCGTGGTGAGTTACCGCTTCTACTGATTGCTTGCGGATAGAATTCAATAAACAGCTTTAAATTACTATTCTCCCTGATAATTTCCTCCATTCCCTGAAGTGCAGCTGCTTCCGCTCCCTCTACGTCCATCTTGATAACATCAATGTGAAGACCCTTGTCCTTAAAAAACTCGTCCAGGGTTACCGATTCAATTTCAATGAATTCCTTCCTGCCTTCAGGCTGGTATATCGTATGCCCTCCCGTATCAGTCCTATCTAGAAAGAACCTGACTGTGCCATTCGTATTGGATACGGCTTTCTGTACAGGGATGATGTTGTTATATCCATTTACCTCAATGTTCTTGAGCAACAAGCTGTAGTTTGTAGGCTCAGGCTCAAAGGCATAAATTTTCCCTCTTACTCCCATATGCCTTGCCGCGAGAAGGGTAAAGTATCCAATATTAGCCCCGAGGTCCACAAAAATATCTGCTTCCTCGACTGCCTCCTTGAACAACGGCGTCATCAGTCGCTCCCATTCCCGCTGCATGATATAAGCCTGAAATGTCTTCTGATAGGATTTGGGTAATCCGACCGGGCTCATACACATCTTACTGCCTTGTATTTCTATAATAGGGCTCTTGCTGCCCCACAGATGCCAGAATATCGATGTAGATACCGCGTTAACCCCTGGAATTTTTCCCACGCCTGTTCCACAGAGCTGCCTGTATGCTTTGCCGAAAGCCGAAATAGATACTGATCCTGATTGTGCTGTCATCAAACCACCCCGTATATATTTCTCATTATGCCCCTACTGACACGTCAGGCTTAAGGAAATAGAAACGTATATGATCAACATCAATTAACTCCACGTTTATGTTTCTTTCGTTTAAAAAATCATCAACCGCTTCTTTACAACCGGTTAGAGCCCCGTAATCATCGATAATGACATATCCCCCCGGGACCACGTTATCATACAGATTTTCCAGGCAACACTTCGTTGACTCATACCAATCACCATCCAGCCTCAATAGCGCCACCGCTCCCATTCGATCCTTGTACTCCGGCAGCGTATCCTGAAACCAGCCTTTTACCAGTGACACATTATTCCTATCCAATCTCAGCTTCGAAAACAACAACCAATCGACTTCTTCATACATGCCCCGGCAGGAACCTTGAACTAACCCGCAATTCTTCGGATCCTTTCCCGTAGGTTGCGGTAACCCTTCAAATGAATCAAACAGCCAGCTTTTTCTACCACCTTTGTTTGCAGCAGCGACCATAGCCATAAGAGCCGAACAACCACCTCTGGCGACTCCACACTCAACAAAACAGCCCTCAATACTATTATTCTCAATCCGAACACATAGATCATAAGTGTTCAGCAGTCCTCTCCGGCCGACCAGCGAATATGAGTTTATCAAGTGTATCGACTTTATCTTCCTTATACTTGCAGAGTCCCCTCTCAATACAGAAAAGACATACCAAAACCAGTAATATGTCTCCTCAAAAAGCTTGGTCCCCAGATAGTAGCCGCGCTCGGCTGCATCATGAATAAATGTGAAACCCCAATCCGGGAGTGTCGCTTTCATCATGGATTGCGCCCTGGGTAAAATCACCGCATAACTCCTTTAATGGCATACAACATTCCGGTAAGCCAGGTGACTGTTTCTTACCCGCTTAAAAATCCCATATCCTCTTCAGGTAAATTAACATTCAATACGGATGCATTCTGTTCAACTTGCGCAACGTTTTTCACGCCAGAGATCGCAGATATAACACAAGGATTCTCCAATACCCATCGAAGCGCTACCTGTGCAGGTGTCATGTTAAGTTTTCTGGCAACAACCTTGACCTTCTCTACAATTTCCAGATTTATAGCCAGCCTTCCGCTTCCGAAGTACTCGTCAATATCCCTGCTTCTGTGATCATCCGCTTCAAATTTCGTTTTCTCATCATAATTACCTGCCAATAGTCCTCTCGCTATGGGACTATACGCCAACACCGAGATTCCGTACTCTCTGCAAAATGGCAGTATATCTCGTTCTACTTTTCTATCTACTAAGCTATACGGAATCTGAATACTCTCGATTTCGCCATATTGCAGCGATTCCCGCAGCAGACCCAGAGAAAAATTGCAGCAGCCGATACAGCGAATCTTGCCTGCTTTCTTAAGCTTTTCCATTGCACGAAACGTATTTTCAAGCGAGGTATTATGATCCGGCCAGTGTATTTGATAAAGGTCAATATAATCCGTCCTCAACCGTCTCAAGCTCGATTCAATCTCTCTTTCTATGTTCGCAGGGGAACTATCCGTATATTTCTCAAAGGTCTCGCCCTTCTTCCAGCCCAGCCCTACCTTTGTCGCGATAACAACGTCCTTTCTTCTGGCACCCAGGGCCTTACCCAGCACCTCCTCAGAGTGCCCCAGGCCATAAATAGGGGCAGTATCAAAGAGGGTTATTCCCCCATCTATAGCTCTGTAAATCGCCTTGACCATTTCCTCTTCCGATACCTTTCCCCACGCATGGCCACCTAATTGCCAGCAGCCAAAACCAATATTTGAGAGCTTTATACCCAGGGACTGTAAACCCCTATATGTCATCATTTCATTCAACTCTATTTAACCGTGATTTTTCCGCTATGTATAACTCGCGTTTCCCGTTTGCGACTCAAGCTTTTTTCTCTAACCAGCGAACGCACCGTATCCACAATGTCCTCCACTGATAAAGAACAGGCCTTCTGCAGATATGCCTGGCTGCCTACTTCGGAGCAAAACCTATCAGCTATCCCAATTCGTTTAAAAAGAGCATCTGAACCAGCATGCTCAGCAAGAACCTCGCTGACTGCGCTCCCCAATCCACCAATTATGGTATGCTCCTCAATAGTAATGACTACACCAGTCTCCCGAGCCGCTGCTACTACAGAGTCAACATCCAGCGGCTTTAGAGTGTGCATGCTGAGTACACGGCACTGGATATCCCACAGGCTCAACTGCTCGGCCGCCTTAACAGCATTCCAGAGTATCCCTCCGGTCGCCACTAGAGTCACGTCACTCCCATCCCTTACCATAATTGCCCTGCCGATACGGAAATCAGGAGTTGTTTGATATACCGTAGGGTCCCCCGTTTTAGCCAAACGCAGGTAACATGGTCCAAGCCATTTACTGATTGAACGTGTTGCTAACGCTGACTCCACAGGATCTCCCGGGGCGATCACTGTCATATTAGGCAGTATTCGCAGGATACCCATGTCCTCAGTAACATGATGTGTCACGCCCAGCGCTCCGTACGAGAGTCCGCCTCCCGAAGCCACAATTTTAACTCCGGCATTGTGGTAGCAAACGTCGTTACGTATCTGTTCTATACAGCGGAGTGTCGGGAAATTCGCCAGAGAATAAACGAAGACAACCCTATCGCACAATGCCAGTCCCATAGCGATGCCGATCATGTTCTGTTCAGCTATACCAACATTAACAAAGCGATCGGGGAACTCCCGAGCAAAAGGTTCAACCAGAGAATAACCAACATCGCCGACCAGTAAATGTATACGCTTATCATCTTTCGCTGCTTCTATCAAGCCCCGAATAAATGCCGCCCTCATTCAGATACCCCCAGTTCTCTCAATGCCAAACGCAATTGTTCATCATCAGGGTATCGATAATGCCAGGCAAGCTGGTTTTCCATGAAGCTCACCCCTTTACCTTTAACCGTATGAGCCACAACAAAGCTTGGTCTCCCCTGCTTAAACGGAATACTCTGCAATATGCGTCTGATCTGACTCAAATCATGTCCGTCTATCTCCTTAACTTCCCACCCAAAGGCCTTCCATTTATCCGCTAACGGATCCAAATCGAGGACTGCTTTTGTAGCGCCGAAACTCTGAATCTTGTTGTAATCCACAATAGCGACCAGGTTGTCCAGGTGATGATGGGGAGCAAACAACGCCGCTTCCCAGGTCGAGCCCTCATCACACTCGCCATCACTCAGCAGGACAAACACACGATAGTTTCGATTGTCCCGCCTGCCCCCCAGAGCCATCCCGCACCCGATGGAAAGCCCGTGACCGAGGGAACCCGCAGATACCTCCACACCAGGTATTCCATAAGTGATATGTCCTCCCAGGTGTGAGCCATCCTGATAAAAAGTATCCAGCCACTCTAAAGGGAAAAAACCGCGTTCAGCCAGGGCGGCATAGACCACAGCAACGGCGTGGCCTTTACTAAGAATGAAACGGTCGCGGTCAAGCATGTCAGGTTGTGACGGGTCTATTTGCAGGATATTGCCATACAGCACCGCCAGCAAGTCAGCAGCTGAGAGGCAACCGCCTATATGAGAGCTTCCGGCACGGTGGACCATCCTCAATGCATGAGCCCTGAGCGATGTGGCCAGAGCCTTATAATCTCTCTCTATAATGTCACTCAAGCTTGATCCTCTCCTCCATACCATAGTCCTTGTACCACTCAACGAATCTCTCTAAGCCCTCATCCAGGCTGACAACGGGAGTCCATCCCAGAATATCTTTAGCTCTCGTTGCGTCAGCGATAAGCCTTTCCACCTCACCGACCCGCGGCTCCGTATGAGTGACTTTCACTGTTCCCTTTTTACCGAAGAATTCGATGAGCTTACTGGCCAGTTCGAGGACAGATACCTCATTACCGCTACCAAAATTGATCGGCTCTCCAATTGGCTCTTTATGATTCAGCACCAGATCATAGGCTTTCACCGCATCCTCTATATAAGTGTAATCTCTAGTCTGATTGCCGCCTCCATATACAATCGGGTTGATATTATTCAGTATCCTTCGACTGAATATAGATATCACCCCTCCGTATCCGATATCCCTCTGCCTGGGCCCATAAATGTTAAACAGCCTCAATATGGAGATGTTCATTCCATACGTACGGACATAGGCATAGCACATTCTATCGGCCGCAATCTTGCTAGCCCCGTAAGGATGAGGAGCATTCAATGGATGCTCCTCATCTATGGGGACACGCAGAGCTGACCCATACACCTCACTCGTTGAAGCGTGAATTACTTTCTTCGCGTTGTACAACCGGGCTACTTCCAATACATTTTGAGTCCCCATCACAATCACTTCATAGGTGTATTTAGGCTCGATATAGGACCTGTCAACATGCACCTGAGCTGCCAGATGAAATACTACGTCAACATCCCTCATTATTTTTTCAAGTAAATCGAAATCTCTGATATCGCCCTTTATTAGCTTGAAATTATGATAATTCAACAGGTGCTTTATGTTCATTAGATTCCCGCTGGCAAAATTATCCAGGCAAACCACAGAGTATCCCTCTCTGGTATACTTTTCACATAAATGGCTTCCGATAAAACCGGCGCCACCGGTTATCAGTATCTTCATTCGTCATAACCTATAGTTTGAGTCAGTTCATTAGGTATGATTGACGCAAGTGTAGTAGAGATTTTCATAGTCCTCGATTCCCTTTTCCAGCGATAGGTTCGCCATGATATATTTCTTTGCCTTCTCGACATTGATTGCAGCTTCATCTCGATTACCGAGAATGTACTGCATCATATCTTTTAGCTCATCCCTGTTTCCATACTCCACCTGATAGCCTGCGCCCATCTGGCTTGCTATTACAGCGGCCCCGGTATCCTTCGTTATAACAAACGGTGTGCCGCACAACGTCGCCTCAATACAGGGCTTGGGAAGCCCCTGCTCATATACAGACGGCAATACTAGCATCGAAGCATCCTGCAGCGCAGCTAACTTCTCCTCACCATCCAGATAACCGGTGAAAATAACTTTATCCGATAGATTCAGTTCGCCAATCATCTTCTGTAAATTAGCTCTATATCCATCATCTGCTCCAACAATCGTCAGCACAACGGCATCTCTCTGTCTAGTCAACTCACGAAATGAAGAGAGCAAGAAATCTATCCCCTTTACCCCGGCTATTCTTCCCATGAACATGATCACGCTCTTATCCCCGACGTTATACCTTTCCTTGAAGCACTGAGCCGGCGGTAGGGATCCGAAGTCCTCAACCGGAAAGTTAGGGTAGAGAATAGCAATCCTATCCTGACTTATTCCGGCATCCACATATTCACGAGTCCCTTGTTCAGTTTCAGCAATAACCTTTGTTGCGTCTTTCAATATCCAACGCCCAAAACACATATCTACTATATGCCTGAACATTCCATATGAATTCCTGGCCGTCGCACCATGAGCATCCACTATGTAAGGGATACCGTATTTACGAGCATAATGGCGTAATACCAGGTAGTGAAAGCCTCTATATCCATGCATATGTACAATGTCAAAGTCCATCAATTCCTTTCTCGCCGCTCCAACTATACCCGGCATGAATAAAGGCCTGCCGCATAGACTCAAGTAGCTGTGAAAAGTACGCACCTTTACTCCACCAAGAGAGTCTATGTATCCCCGATCAAGTGCAAAATCGCTAGTGTATATCGTTACCTCGTGACCACGCTGAGCTAGAGCTCTTGACAGCTGATATGCCACAGCTACAATCCCACCTCCACGCATCGGGGAAAAGAAGCTAACTACCTGCAGAATCTTCATTCTTTTTTAATAAGCAGAAATATTTCTTAAGTAGCCAAGAATTATTTTGACAACTCTCGAAGAAACGTTCCTATCCAGGTAGCCTGATGGCGCCTCCCATTCACACTGCTCATTCAGGGCTATTCCCACAGCCTCCAGCATAAGGTCTGGTATTGTACTGGTTAGCATATTGCTACCACATTCAATCGTTTCCGGACGCTCGGTGACGTCTCTGATAGTGACATTCGGCGCCTTGAAGATGCTACATTCCTCTTGAACTGTCCCACTATCAGTAATCACACACAATGCATTCTTTTCTAAAGCTATGAAGTCAAAAAAACCAAATGGTGTTGATAAGAGGATATTCCTGCTATTAGGCTCTAGTCCGAATCGTTCTATCTTGCTCTTCGTCCTTGGGTGCAAACTGCAGACTACGGGAACGGAATATTTTTCTCTTATGTTGTCCAATCCCGTAAGCAGATTTCCAAGTCTATCCTTGTCGTCCACGTTCTCCGCTCTATGCATCGTTGTGAGAAAATATTCCCGGGATTCTACACCCAAATCTGCCAACGCTTTACTTGATTCAATCTCCTTTGAATAATATTCAATGACCTCGTATATAGGGTTTCCAATGACGTATATAAATTCGCCTGCAATGCCCTCATTAAGCAGGTTCTCTTTGCTCCTATAAGTATATGGAAGAAGTATTGTGCTACAATGATCGATGATCGTCCTATTGACCTCTTCCGGGACCCGATAGTCGAAACAACGGTTACCCGCCTCCATATGAAAGACAGGGATACCCATTCTTTTCGCTATAATGCTAACCATACCACTGTTAGTATCTCCCAATACCAGGATGCGATCAGGCCTCTCCTTTGAAATGACTTTTTCAGTCTCGATAATCATTTTCCCTATCTGCTCACCTGACGTACTGCCCTCTACCCCTAAGCGGTAATCTGGTTCCCTGAGTCCCAGATCCCGGAAAAACACAGCGCTCAGGTTCTCATCAAAGTTCTGTCCTGTGTGGACCAGGATGTGTTCACAGTATTCATCTAGCTTCTTGATAACAAGACTTAATCTAATAATTTCAGGCCTGGTACCGAGTACTGTCATAACTTTGATCTTCATCTTAAAAGCCTAGCGACTCGCTTCTACAAAGGGAGCTCTTGAATTACTCTTTAGCCAACGTGTGGAACGCAAACTGGGAAGATGATGGTTGCCGAGCCAGTGCCGGCTCACTACCTTCTTGTATCCAGACTCCCGGTAAACTTGGGCATACTACCTCCAGGAAGGCCTTTAGCTCACTCTTAGTCAGCCTCCAGTCTGCGGAGGTAAGTTCTTGAGTTAACGCCGGTTCACCTATTTCATTTCCCCGCATTTCCGGTAATGTCGGCCTGATTATGTAATAATTACCCTTTTTAAACGTCCTCGATATTTCCTCTTCACTAATAAGAGTTTCGTGAATTTTCTCTCCCGGCCGTACACCGATGAATTCTATATTGATCTTCTTCTCACCTATCATCACCTCGGCCAGATCCACTATGCCTGTGGAACGAAGTATTGGGACATAGATATCACCGGCTCCGCCGAAACGAATTGCATCAAAAATAGTGTCAACAGCGGTGTCTATGGTTAACAGAAACCTGGTCATTTCCTTTCTGGTAATTGTAACCGGGCCACCGCTATTTATTTGTTGTCTGAAGAGAGGAATCGCAGAACCTCTTGATCCAGCGACATTGCCGTACCTGGTGCAAATGAATTTAACGCTGGGATATCTGAGGTTTGCCTCTATTAACAGTTTCTCCTGAATCGCTTTGCACATCCCGTACGCATTAATAGGCTTACACGCTTTGTCAGTTGAAACAGCGATAACAACTTCCGTCCGGCCCTTAGACTCCCCGGCAGCACGAATAATGTTCTGTGCGCCTAAAACGTTTGTCTTTACCGATTCATAGGGAAAATATTCACAAATTGGCGCTTGTTTAAGCGCTGCGGCGTGTATCACAATATCAGCCTCACTCACGCTTCTCGACACTGCCTCATAATCCCTGACATCCCCAATGCAAAAAGACAACACTCCCTCGGCATTACGATAAACCACGTCATCAGTAGCTGAAGACAGTCCTTTCCACTCCAGCCTCATCTGATACTGCTTATCCTCGTCACGAGAAAAAACTATCAGCTTACTGGGCATGCCTAAATCGCCAGTCATTATTCTATAAACCAGACTTCTCCCGAGTGATCCGGTACCGCCAGTTATCAGTACTGTTTTATCTCTAAAAATCATTGACCTCTCCGCTTTTCGTATTGCTGCGCATTGTGGTTAAAATTTTCAACCGTCCTTTCGCATGAGGAGGGCTCAAATCCAGTTTTGTACCGGTAGCCCGACGTCTCCATTGCTCATATTGACAGGCATCCTCGGAGAACTCCTCAATCATCCTCGCCCATGGAAAGGGCTCAAATCCGGTTTGGGTCCTGTAAAGAGTAGAATCCAAGCTCCTGTCGCATACAAACTTGGGGTATTCATCGATCCTCACATCAAGCCCCATATGCTCCCGAATGAGGTCGAGTAGCTGCAATTTGCTAATCGGTTCAGAGGAGATATGGTAAATGCCACTGAGCTCTCGATGGTTGGCGATTATGTCAGCGATAATCCCAGCAAAATGAACCGTCGGGAAGCCATTGAATACAGCATTTGAATACCCCTTAGCCTCGCCTCCTTCCCTGGATAAAAACCATTCAACAAGGCCATTCGTAGTGGCCAATTCCCTGCCGATAATCGATGTTCTTATTGTCAATGCGCCATCTCCATTTACCTCACCAAGGTACTTGCTCTTTCCATAGAGATCTTCTGCGTCAGAGATATCATCTTCGCGATAATTACCCCTTCTACCAGAAAAAACACAGTCAGTACTTATATGTATCAACCGTATTCCCTCGCTCCCGCATATTCGATACAGCTGATGCGGAAAAAGTGAATTCAACCGGATATAAACTTCCCACGACCTTACGGTCGGGGTTTTAGCCTATTTCAAACTTCGTTTGCCCTGCATCTTTTTTACCTTGTGCGTCTATATACGCGTGTATCATTGCTTCGTTGATTCCAACCGTC
>Ga0180432_10007646_pt1 | contig 13676 bp, 12 predicted proteins | sample SS_ome_10_FD_132414 | JGI IMG/M metagenome (GOLD analysis project Ga0180432, IMG submission 132414) | Hypersaline lake sediment archaeal communities from the Salton Sea, California, USA - SS_1_MS_2 metaG | ecosystem: Environmental > Aquatic > Non-marine Saline and Alkaline > Hypersaline >...
CCGATGATCAGTTGCCGCTGGCCCCGCCCGACGGCGGTTACCGAATCGATACTCTTAAGACCGGTGTAGAGCGGCTTCTCGACGGGCTCGCGCTCGACGATGCCGGGCGCATCGATTTCCACGTGGCGGAAGTCGGCGGCGTTCACGGCGCCGCGGCCGTCGATCGGCTCGCCGAGCGGGTTCACCACGCGGCCCAGCAGCGCCGGCCCGACGGGCACCTGCAGGACCTTGCACGTGCGCCGTACGGTGTCGCCCTGTTCGATCGCGGAGGAATCCCCCAGTACGATCGCGTCCAGTTCGCCGCGATCGAGGTTCATCACCATGCCGTATGCTTCGTGGGGAAAGAGCACCATTTCTTCGGCCATGGCACCGGCCAGGCCGTCCACGCGCGCGATCCCGTCGCCGGCTTCGATCACGCGGCCGATTTCCTCGGGGCCGGGCTCGAACGAGAACTCTTTTGCCTTGGCCCGGAGGGTCCGCGCGAGGGTCTCGGGGTCTATGCGGATGGCGGACATGGCGCGAACCTAGTGTCTGACCCCCGCGGATTCAAGGTCAAATCGGGAGCGACGCCGATCCCGATGCAGATGCCGACCCCGAGGGGAGACGTAGCGGGAAGGGGTTGGGTTGCGGGCAAAGTGCGCGGGGAAAATCTATCGGACTTATGCATTGACAAACGTGGCGGGGTTGATAGGATTCGCAATGGGGGCGCGGACGTCCAGCGGAACCACTAACGGGAGCAGGCCGTGGACAAGGAGCTGTTCAGCGAGCAGGTGCAGATCGAACGCAAGCTGTTTTCCGTGGAGTTGCGCGAGAACCCGAGAGGGCGGTTCATGCGGGTGACCGAAGACGTGGGCGGGAGAAGGGATACGGTGATCATTCCGGCCACCGGACTGGAGCAAATCCGGGACATTGTGGATCGAGCCATCCGGGCCAGCGAACAGGCGGGTCCCAGCGCCGTCTCACCCAGCGACGAGTAGGAGACCCCGCCGCTTGAAATGCATCCTTCCGGCTGTCCTTCTGGCATGGTGCCTTGATCCAGGCGCAGCTCTCGCATACGGCGGCCGGGCCGATGCGGCTTCGGTCCGGTCCGGGGCCGCCGGCCGTCCGACCGCGGACCCGATCCTGCGCGAGGTGCGCGCCCGCTTTCCCCGCGAGCCTGTGCTGCTTTCCGGGGAGCTCACGGTGCGGCGCCGCCGGGGTGTGGTGGTGCGCAGGCTTGGTTTCGAGGCGGCGGTAGACTGGGGGGGCGAACCGCCGTCCATCCGCTACACGATCCGCGACGCTTTCGGCGCCGACCTGGAGCAGCTTACGGTGTTTCATGAAGCACCCGGTCTGTTCCGGGTTGCCTACGGGGCGGGAGATCCGCCGAGGGACCGGATTCCCCCTTCTCTGTTCGAGGCGGTCCAGGGCTCGGACGTGAACTGGCTGGACTTGACCCTTTCCTTTCTGTGGTGGCCGGGGGCCGAGATCGCGGGTACGGAAACGCTGCGGGGCCGCGCCTGCCGCGTCGTGGACGTGCCCGCTCCCGCTCCGGCGGAGGGGGAGGAGGACGACGACCGGTACGCGGGGGTCCGGCTCTGGATCGATAAGGAACTCTCTATGCTTCTCCAGATGGAGGCCTATCATTCCGGCGGTGAGACGGTGAAGCGCATGTGGGTGAAGAGCCTCAAGAAGATGGGCGACCGCTGGATGATCAAGGACATGGAGATCCGGTCCTTTCCGGAGGCGCACCGGACGAGACTGCGCGTGCGCAAGGTGGAGGAAGGGGCGAGGGGCGAGGGACCCGCCTTCGCCAAGGCTACGGCGGGCAAGCGAGGGATGAGGGAGCGGAATGTCAGGTGATCGGCGTTCGGCGGCCGCGGGCCGCGGCCATGGGAACGGCGGGGGCATGATCCGTCCCGATTTCTGTCCGGTCTGCGAGCGCTTCATCGGTCCGGCGGACGTCTGTCCGTACTGCGGGGAGGACTCGGCGCGCCCGCCCGTGTGGCGCTGGATGAAGAGGGGGGCGTGGCTGCTGGCCTTGATCGGGCTCGCGTGGCTCTACGCGGCGGCGCGGGGCCGGAACCTGGAGGCCGTGCAGATCGGGCGCATCACGCCCATGATGAATTTTGCGTACGTGCGCGTCACGGGCACGGTGGTGACGCGTCCCTATGTTGCGCGGGGCGACGGCGGCGTGGAGTACCTTTCGTTCGTCCTGAACGACGGAACCGGCCGACTGCGCGTGGCCGCGTACGGGGACGTGGCCCGGGAACTGGCCGGGGAAGACCGTCTGCCGAAGCGGGACGACGAGGTGGAGGTGGCCGGTAGCCTGCGCATTACCGCCGGTGACCGGATCCGTCTGCGCGTGCAGGCGGCGGACCAGTTGCGGTCGTCCGGGGCAGGGGGCGCGTAGGGCGGAGGGGGTATGCCAGTCTGGACCGTGGCGGCGGCGGCGATCGGCGGGGCAGCGGTCTCGTCGGTGCTCTCCTGCATACCGGGTCTGCACGTGTACAACCTGATGGCGCTTCTGGCCGCGGCGCAGACGCTCGGCGCTGCCTGGCCGGGGCCGTACGTGGTCGTACCCTTTGCGACGGGTCTGATCGTCGGCTACGCGATGCTCAACACGGTTCCGTCGGTCCTGCTGGCGGCGCCGGATGAGAGCGCGCTTTTCACGGTCCTGCCCGGGCAGAAGTATCTCCTGGCGGGACGAGGCGTGGAGGCGGTACGCCTGGTTGCGGCCGGCGGACTGGGCGGGCTGTTCGTCCTGACACTGGTGGTCGGTCCCTTGGCCCCGCGGGCTGTGCGGCTGGCCCGGACCGTATTGGCGCCGCACGGGCACTGGATTATCTGGTGTGTCATCGGCTTCATGCTGATGTCCGAATGGCCCAAAGGCGGTCGCCTGGGGCAGGGCGGCCGGGCGAAGTTCCTGGATGCGTGGCGGTCTACGGGCACGGGACTGGCGGTGTTCGCGCTGTCGGGACTTCTGGGCTTCCTGCTGTTCTACCGCTCGCCGCTGGCCGCGCGGGCGGCGTACCAGAACCTGATGCCGGCGTTCGTCGGCCTGTTCACGATCCCGTGGCTCTTGTTCAACCTGGCCAGCGGCGTTCAAGCGCCGCCGCAGGGAGACGGGGCGGGTCTATCGGGCCGGCCGGGCGCGGCCCTGATCAAGGGTCTGGCAGCCGGTGTTCTGGGAGGCGGGTTCGCCGCGTTCTTTCCCGCGATCACGGGCGGCACGGGCGGCTTTCTGGCCGGTCACGCTGCGGGGGTCCGGGATGACCGCGCGTTTCTGGTCTCCCAGGGCGCTTCCAAGCTCGTGTACTACGCGGGCGGGTTCCTGCTCCTGTTCGTGCCCGGCGTGCACCTCACGCGGGGCGGCGGGGCCTGGCTGTTGCGGACCGTTTACCTGCCGCGCACGTATCGAGACTACGACGTGGCTCTGGCGTCCTTGGCGCTGGCCGGCCTGGCTTCGTTCCTGCTGATCGGTCCGCTCTCGCGCGTCGTCATCCGCCTGATGGACCGTTGGGGCTACCGGCGCATCTCGGGGGTCGCGCTGGGGGCGGTGCTGACGCTGGTGGCGGGGATCACGGGATGGCAGGGCCTGGCGGTACTGCTTGTGGCCGCGGGAATCGGACTCCTTCCCGTTCTGTGCGGATCGCGGCGCATGAACTGCCTGGGCGTCGTGCTGCTTCCGGTGGCCTGCAACCTGTCGGGATGCGGGCCGGCGGTGGCCCGCTTCCTCGGCCTGGTGGGGTAGGGGTCCCCCGTTCGCTCAGTCGCGCGCCGACAGGACCTGTACGCGGACCGTCAACGCGCCCCCGTTATCGCGGCGCGCAGACCCCCGCGCGCTTTCGTTGATATCGAAGTAGAGCATGCCGTCGGCGTCCGCCGTGGTGTTCAGGCGGCGTCCGACGGCGCGCAGCGGTCCGTCCCGGCCGATGCGCATCAGGAGGGCCCCGTAGGGACTGCCGGCAAGCTGGCGGGGACTGGCACGGGGGTCGAGATAGTAGTGAAAGAACCGCTTGTCGTTGGGATAGCCGTCTGCATCGACTTCTTCCCTCTTGCTCCCGCAATGCCACGTGCCCGAGGCGGTGATCAGAAGGAACCGGCCTTTCCGAAGCTCGATACCGGATGCGGTCCAGCCCGTTGCGGCCGATACGGTCACGGTCCGGTCCGCGTAACCGGGGTCCTTCTCGAAAGTCCAGGTCAGCAACCGGTCTTCGCTGATTTCGACGTCTTTCAGAACGGCGTCCACGCAGCCCAGTTTCCGCAGCCGGATGTTGTGCAGCCCGGCGGGCACGGAGAGGGTGCAGGGCGTACGCACGATCCGGTCGCCGTGCCGGAAGACCAGGCCGTCGAGAAACACCACGGCGCCGGCCGGCTCGGTACGGATCCGGAGCTCGATCGTCGGGGTGTTGGTGGACGTGTCCGCGTGTTCGCCGCCGGTGTCCAGCCGCTGCAGGTCGGCCGCGCCGGGGAAGGCGATCTGGATCTCGGCGCCGTGCCGGGACGGAACTCCGCGTTCCGGCCGCGCCCGGACCGACAGCGTCCATCCGTTGCCGCGCTGCGGCCACTCGAGCACGCCGACCGGCTGGTGGCCGGGCAGGGCCCGCAGCCGGAACGCGTAGTCGCCATCGGCGGCGAGCAGCCGCACGGGGCGGTAGCGTTGGGTATACGAACCGCCCGTGACCGGTTCGCGTCCCTCGGTCTCCTCGGGCGTCCGGCGGTTCATGAGACCCACTTCCAGCACGGTCAGCGCGTTCACTTCGGCGCTCCACAGGCCGAGGGTCACCCATTCCGATCCGGGCTCCGGCTCGCGTGATGGCGCCGCGCCGGCGCCCGGCGAGGGTCCGTCCGGCAGGTCCGCGCCGGTCTCGGGCGGTATCTCCGCGGTCTCGGGCGCGGCCCCAAGGCGGTCCAGCCAGCGTCGCAGGTCGGCGTCGGCCGGTTCCGGAAGGCCCTGCCGACGCGCCTCCGCGACGAGCAGTCCGGCGTATTGATCGTCCAGGCTGTGCAACGACCGGGCGTGTTTTTCGTCGATCTCCCGTTTCTGATCGGCGACCTGCTCGACCGTCTCCTCGAGCTCCCGGCGCACGCGGGCCGGCCATTCGAACTCCCCTTCTTGTTCGAGGTCGGTGCGGGCCCGTTCAAAGATGCGGATGCCGTTTCGCGCTACGGCCATCCCGCGGATGTTCCCGGTGCGCCGGTTTTGTGCGAGCCGGGCTTCAAACCGTTCGAGATTCTCCCGGATCAGGGCCTCGAGTTGCGTGCGCCGGGCCGCGTCTTGCTTCTCGCGCTCCGCGGCGTAGGCCTTCCGGAGTTCCCGGACGGCCGGTGCAAAAAAGTCGAGTTCGGAGGCGGGCGCCAAGGGCGCGGCGCACAGGGCAAGAAGCAGGGGCGTAACGAGAGCGGTCCTCCTCATGGGGCGTCTTCCGGGGAGAGCGCCGGGTCCTCCGGCGTGTCCGGGTCGGGCTCCACGACCGTGTCCTGCGGGGCGGGGAGAGAGTTCGTGTCGTAGGCGCCGGGAACCGCGACTTCGTAGGACCAGGCCGGCGCCCCGTCCGAGACGGCCGTGATTCTCATCCGGGGCACGCTAACCGGAAACGCGTCGTTGAAGACCTTCGGCCCGTACATCCGGCGCAGCTGTTCGTGTCCGACCGGAACCCGGAAGCTGATGTAGGCATCGAGGTCGTTCACCAGTTTGACGTCGGCCCGGCGGTAGGTGAACCGGACCGGCTCATGGATCTTGGTATAGGACCGCCCGCGCAGATCTTCCCACGGGAATTCCTGGTGATACACACATTCGAACAAAACCCGGTCATAGCGGCGTGATGCGCCGGGGCGGATGCGCACCGTGTAATCCGACTGGCCGTCCTGTTCCGGCTCGCAGCGGATTTCCAACTCGCGCACCCAGGAGGAAGCGGGCGGTCGGTCCGACGCGGCCGCCGGGGCGCACAACGAGACGAGCGCGAGCATCCAGCCCGCGCGCGTCGCGTGAATGCGTCGCCGTGAACCGCCGCGGGTCATCGGATGGTCCTCACGTGCCGGTACTGTCCGTGGTATTCGCGGGTCAGCCGCCGCAGGAATGCGTTGCCTTCGCGATCGATCTGGTAGCCGATGGCGTGGATGGCGGGCGGTTTCCTGCCCTTCTCCAGGTACAGTTTCTCGTGGAGCATCTTGAGGTGGGTCATGAAGTCCGTGAGGGTCCACCAGCCGGGATCTGGGCGCGGCGGTGGTTGCGGCCGGGCCACGGCCCGGTGGGTTACAACCTTCCAGTGGCCGGGAATCGCGGGCGAGCCGCGGTCCACCGGCTGACCCTCCCTGGGCGGCTTGTTGCTGGGCGGCCGGGCGGGCGTCTCCGGCACCCAGACCCGTTCGCTGGTGACGGGCGCCGCATCGTGGGCGGCGATCGCCCCCGCGTTCTGTTCGCGCCACTGCTGCAGCCGCGCGTACCAGGCCCGGTCCTGTTCGGAGGTGAAGACGTGGCGCACGCGGGGAATCCCGTCGCTGATGATGAGAATCGTGTCGGCCCCCTGCTCGAAGGCGGCGGTCAGTGCCAGATCGAGCCGGGTCGTGCCGCCGCCGGACTTCAGCCCGATGTCGCTGGGCCGGAGATTGCCCTGAGTCAGCCCCCAGTTCCCCTCGGTGTTAAACGGCCGCAGGTAGAGCTTGGCGCGTTTCTTGTTGTCGTTGCTCCCGATCACCATCTCCTTTTCCATGGCGCTGGCCGCGTCCGCGAAGACGATCAGGTTGAAAAGCGTCGCTTCGGACAGCGCGTCAATGACCTGTTCCACCCGCTGCTTGACCCGGGCGTACCCGAGCACGCCGCCCCGCTCCTCCTCGACCATGCTGACGGACACGTCCACCAGGATTGCGATTTTCTCGCCGCGCGCCTGGATCCCGAAGAAGTTGATCGAAGAGACCCCGATCCCGAAGCCGTGCGTTCCGTAGCCGGTCCCCAGCCCGGCGCCGAGGCCCTTGCCGCTGACGGCCTTGAACTTGGGCTGGAAGGTGGTGTGGATCAGCTTGGGGTCCATCTTGATTTCGGGCAGTGCCACGTCCGTCACTTTCATGGCCACCAGGCGGGGCAGCATGGCCGGCCGGCTGGAGCTTCGCTGTTGCTTCTGGAGCTTGACCCGGTGCTCGAGCTTGCGGGGCTCGTAGGTCTGGGCCGGCGGCGGGGTCCGGAAGATCGTGACCCGTTCGGGCCGGGACCGCATTACGATCCAGCCACCGAACGCGATCAGACCGGCGATGTGACCGGCGAGGCTGACGGCAAAGATTGTCGTCAGCTGCTTGCGCCGCTGGGCGGAGAGCTTGTAGAACCCGAGACCCGAGAGGAGCACGGAACGCCCGGCGTGTCTTCCCGTTCTGTCGCGTTGCGCCATGGTTCGCTCTGATGTCAGCTCGTTTTACGCACTCGTCCTGAAATGCCGGTAATCGGTGATCCGTGACCGGTGATCGGTATAGCAGACGCCTGTTTGGGCCCAGACTGTCCGCCGACCGATGACCGATCACGGGTCACGGATCACCTTCCTTCCTCCCTACTCCAGAGAGCTGGTGAACGTCACGTTCTCGATGCCGGCCTGGGCGCAGGCGTCCAGGACGTCTATCACGCGCTGATGGGTGCTTTCGTCGTCGGCCCAGATGGTAATGAGCGGCTTGCTCCGGGCGGCCTCGGAAGCCAACCGGTAGCGGACAAGCGTCTGCGCCAGACCGGATAACTCGCGCGAGGCGGGGTCACCGAACTCCCGGCCGTTCAGAAAGACCCGTCCGGTGCCGCGCACCTCGATGATCTGCTCGTCGGGCATATCCAGGGCAACAGCCTGCCGGATCACGCCCGGCAGCCGGATGCCGAGGTCGCCTTCCGACTTGACCAGGCTGGCCGTTGCCATGAAGTAGACCAGCAGCAGGAATACCATGTCGATCAGGGCCGACACGCTCAAGGCGGGCGCGTCGCCGGCAGGCAGTTCAATTTTCATGGTTTTCCCTCATCCGCCGGGCTTGAAGGCGCCGAAAATGAAGTCGTCCACGCCGATCTGGCCCATGGCGTCCATCACCTTCCGGACGTGTTTGTGTGCGGCGTCGCGGTCCGCGCGCAGGTAGATCTTGATCCCCGGCGTCATCTCGCGCTGCCGCCGGACCATCTCCTTGAGCGCCTGGAGGTCCACCGGCGTGTTGCCGCCGAACAGGCGCCCGTCGGCCGTGATGTTGACGACGAACCGGTCCGGACGCTCCTTGGGCACGACGGAATGCTCCGCGGTCGGTATTTCGAGCGGCAGGCTCTGGACGACGCTCAGGTGCGAGGCGCACATGAAGAAGATGAGGAGCAGGAACACCATGTCGATCATGGGCGCCATCTCGAACCGGGTCTCGTCTTCCTCGCCGATCCGAACTTTCATGGCCTCATCCCTTCGTACTCTTGACAGAATCAACAGGATGAACGGGATACGTGTCTGTTTCGCAGCCCGTTGTGCGCGCCACAGGCGCGCCAAACCATCCTGTTCATCCCGTCCAATCTCTCATTCGCTGTCACAGGATCCTCAGCCCTCGGCGGCGGGCGTTTCCGGCGTTTCGCGTCCCCCGGCGGCGCGGCGCGAGGATGCCACCAGGTGATGCGTCAGGTTTCCGAGCACGCGGCCCAGCCGACTGATATTCGAGGTGTACCGGTTCTTGAGGTAGAAATACAGGAACATGGCCGGGATCCCGATCAGGAGGCCGGTCGCCGTGGTGACCATGGCCTCGCCGATGTCGGTTGCCAGCACTTCCGGCTTGCCCATGGCCCCGTGCCCGATCTTCTGGAACGCCTTGATCATGCCGCTGACCGTGCCGAGCAGGCCGAGCATCGGGGCAATCGTGGCGATGATCGAGAGATAGCTAATCCCCTTCAGCCCGCTGGCCGTCTCTTCGACCGAGGCTTCCTCCATGGCCTTTTCCATGCTGTTGACGTCGAGGACCCCGTCGCTGATTCGTTGGAGCCCCGCGTTCAGAATGTTCGTCAGCAGGCTGGGCGTTCCATTGCAGATGGACACGGCTTCGTCGAGGTTCAGGTTGGACAACGCGTCCTGGAGCGGCGGCACGAGCTCCGGCGTCAGCATTTTCCGCTCGCGGACGGCCAGAAACCCGTAGATTGCGAGACCGATCATAGCCACCGACAAGAGCCCGAGCGGGTACATGATGATCCCGCCTACCTTGATCAGACCCCACAGGGTCTGCTGGACAGGCGTGCCGGCCCCTCCGGCTGCGGCTTCCTGGGCGCAGACCGGCAAGGCCGGGCCGAGCACAACCGCGGCCACCCCCAAACCCCACAGCCATCTTCTTCGAAACCTGTTCATGTGATCCCCCTGCTTCCATGCCCGCTCGCTCACCGCACACACAACTCGCCACACGCGCCACACGACACGCCCACACCCTCTACTCCTCCTCTTCTTCCACAAACTCGACGGCCACGGGTTCCCACGCGTCGTCGTCGGGTTCGGCCGGCTCGTCGGCCTCCTCCTCCCGGCGGGCCAGGAGCTCGGTGACCAGCCCGTTCATGTCCTCCTTGAGTCCGAAAAACACGTTCTCGATCGGGGTCTCCTCCTCCGCCGCGGTCAGCCCTTTGGCCATGATGAACGCCAGGCGCCTGCGCGCGGAGTCGGACCAGTCGGTCTTGGGGAAGATGCGTGCGACCTCGTAGTACACGTCGCGGGCGCGGTGCCATTCCTGCAGCTCCTCATAACAGCGGGCGGAGAGCAGCAGGGCGTCCGGGAAGGTGTCGACGTCCTTGGTCTCGAAACAGAGCGACTTCACGGCGGCCCCCATGGCTTTCCGAAAATCGCCGCTCTCGGCCGCCAGTTCAGCCGTGAGCAGCCAGTACAGGCCAAAGGCGGCGTCGCCCTCGATGGGCTCCGCAAAATCCTGCAGGTACAGGCGCGCGGTCTTGGGCTTTCCGAGCGCCAGGAGGCACTGGTAGCTCTTCAGCGAGGCGATCAGGCCGCCGCTGTACCAGTCTGCCCGGCCGGCGTACCGGAGGACGGCGTAGGCGGACCGGTAGGTATCCAGGGCAGCCTTTTCCTCTTCCTCCGTCGCCGCGAGAAGGAACGCGCGTTCGGCGTCGCGCATAAGGTAATCGCCGACCTGCAGCGCGAAAGAGGCGGCGTTGTTGTTGGGCAGGTCCAGGTAGGGCAGAGCGGGCTTCACGGCCGGCAGCAGGCGTCGGGCCGCCCCGCGCCAGTTGCGGCGGCGCAGGTCCTTGTTCAGTTCGTAGTCGTCTATGACAAGATCGAACCAGGCGTACTCGACCTGCGTCCGGTCGAGCAGCCTGCGTGTGCCGTAGGGGCTGCTGCCTTCGGTGAACGCCAGCCGGGTCTTGGTCCGGCCCACGAGGGTGACCTCCCGCGTAACGCCGCCGGCCGTGATCCGCACGGTGACCGGCGGGGTCCGCGTGATCTCAACGCCGTCGGCCGGCTCTTCGGCGAGGTCCGCGGCCGCGGGCCGTTCCTGCGCGCGGACCGGGCCGCTCGTGGCCAGCAGGACGGCCAGGGCTGCGCCGGGCACGAGATGGAGACGGGGCGCCCTCACGTTTGATCTCCGATCCTTGCCAGGAGCGCGCGGGCCTCCTCGGTCTCCGGCAGATCACCGAGTTCTCCGATCGCCAGCATTTCCGTCAACACCTCGCGCGCTTTCTCGATCTGGTACATCTTCTGCAGGCACTCAGCCCTTCTCAGGTAGGCCTTGGCGGTCCAGTCCCGGTAGTGGGAATACAGGACGTAGATCCGCTCGTAGTAGCCCGCGGCCGCCTCGTAGGCGTGTTGCTGGAACGCGCATTCTCCGCGCCCGTACAGAGCTTCGGGCCAGTAGTTCCGCCATCCCTTCACGCCCAGCACGGACTTGTAGGTCTCATCGGCCTTCGCGTAGTCGCCCTCTTCTCGATGAATCTGCCCCAGGCGCATGAGGGCTTCGCCGGCATCGCCGCTGGCGGCGAACACCTCGCTGATCACTTCCAGGTGTTTGACGGCCTCCGCGTAGTCGGCCCGGGCGTCGGCCGGCGAAGCCGCTGCGCGGGCACGGCTGAGCGCGGCTCGCGCGAGGAACATCCGGGCGTCGAGCGCGTAGTCGGTTTCCGTAAAGGCCTGCACGGTTTGCCGCGCCACGGTCTCGGCGAACACCTCGTCCTTGCGCGCCGAGGCCAGTGTGAGCATGGTCTGGAGCACGGCGGGGCTGGCGGCCTCGATGTAGCGCTCGCTCGAAAGCCGCTGCAGGGCCCGCTCCCGTTCGCTCGGCTTGACGTCCGGGTTCAGCAGCAGCGCGCGCTGCAGGCGCAGGGCGAGCGTCGTCCGGCCCTTCTCCTCGGCGCGCGCAAGCGCCGCGCGCAGGTCGTCCCAGGCCTGGGCGGCCGCCCCGGGCGTGCTGCTGCGCGCGCGGCCGACCCACTCGTCGAGAATCATGTCCACGCCGATCGCGTCCGGCCTGCCGCCGTACGTCTCCACGGCCTGGCGGTAGTACCGCATGGCGCCGGCCTGTTCACCCGTGTTCCACAGCGACACGCCGATCCAGTAGACCGCCTGGGGGATATTGACGCCCGCCCGCCGCACGCGGACGTACTGCGCGAAATGGGAGCGAAGCGCTTCATAGTGCTCCCCCTCGTAGAGGATGCGGCCGCACTGGAAGGCGCAGTGGTTGTAGAATTCGATGTTCAGATCCTCGGACTGCATGGCGCGCTGGTAGAAAGCGACCGCGTCTTCGAGCCGGCCGACGGCGCCGGCGATATCGCCGCGCATCATCAGCGCCTCGCCGGCCAGGGCGCTATCCGGGTAGGCCTCGATGAAGGCCTGGAGACGGCGGTCCGATTCCTCGAAGTTCTCCATGCCGTATTCACACACGGCGCGGCGAAAGGCCGTATCCTGCACGTACAGGCAGTCGGGGAAGTCTTCCAGGACCGTGTCGAATTCGCGCGCCGCCTCTTCATACTTGCGGTCGAACAGGAGGGTCATGCCGAGCCAGTAGGTGGACTCGTCCCGGAGCTCGTTGTCCGGGTACTTCGTGTTCATGTCCGAGAGCCAGCGCGCGGCGTCCTCGAACTTCTCCTCCATGAACGAAGCGTAGCCGATGAGGAACATGCACTCCGCGGCGGACTGGTGCTGCGGGCTGGTGGTCAGGGCCTCGGTCAGGTGCGCGATCACCCGGGGCCAGTTCTGCTCGCGGGCGTACATCTGGCCCATGAGGAGGGTGAGCCCGTCGTAGAATTCTCCGGCCGGGTACGTAGCCATGTACTGACGGCCGATCTCGAACGCGCGTTCCCAGGGCAGGATCCGGCTGGAGCACTGGAAGGCGAGAAAGAGGGCTTCCTCGGCGTCACGGGGCTCGGCCACGTCGTGCAGGTAGAGAAAGATCTCGCGCCCTTCCCAGTAGCGCATCATTTCCATGTAGCCGCGCGCGATGCGGAAGTAGAGCGGCAGGTCGTAGTTCTCGATGCTGTCGAGCGCCTTCAGCTCCTCTTCGAGTTCCCCGATGCTTTCCTGGGTGCGCATCAGCACGCGCGGGTCGCGCGAGGCGCGACGCAGGAGTTCCGCGCGGTTGCGAAGGCGCTCGAGGTATTCCTCGCCGCGCACGGCGATCAGGTCGTGCGGATACACCAAGCGGTAGACCCACAGGGCGTCGCGGTAGCGCTCGTCGGCGAAGAGATGATCGCCGGCCTCCAGCGCGGCCATGTTGAAGGCGATGGAACGGGACGCAAACGAGTCGGGCCGCAGCAGCAGCGGGACGATCGCGTAGATGCGCTCGAGTTCGAGGTTCTTCAGGTACGCCGTCGTCAGCAGGGTAGCGGCCCAGTTCCGGCGTAGAAAGTCGGGGGCGACCCGGTAGACCTGCTCGAGCGGCTCCACCGCCGCGGACCAGTCGCCCCGGGCCAGATGGCAGCGCGCCAGGCCGCAGTAGATGTCGGCTTCGAGGTCCGGGAGGTAGCGGTAGGCGCGTGCGATCCGTTCGTACTCGCGGGCCGCGGCATCGAATTTCCCGCTGAAGCGCAGGCAGTCGGCGGTATAGAGCGCGGCCTCCTTCACGCGCGAGCCGTACCGGTACTTCCGGCAGTAGTTGTCGAAGGCTTCCTTTGCCTCGGGGAACTGCCCGACGAAGAAGTGACAGATCCCGAGGTTGTAGTACACCATCTCCATGGCCGCGACGATGTGCGATTTCTCGCTCTCGCCGAGCAGCAGGATGAGCTGTTGCAGATAGGGGATGGCGTCCAGGAAATCGCCCCGGGCCAGCTTCTCGTTCGCCTCGGTCTGCAGCTCGCGGGGACTGAGCTGGGCGGCGGCGGGCCCGGCGCCGCCCCACAGGAGCAGACAGGCCCCCAGGAGGGCTGTGGAAACACCGGCTGTCCTGCGCAGTGTGCTCATGACGGGTCGCCTCGACGACGTCCGCGCCCCGCGCGGCGAGTGGATCGGTAAAGCGTGCGGAGGGAAGGACACGGTTCCCGACGCGCGATTTCTATCGTCATCAGGATGAATTATGGTAGGGTGCCGTCGGCGCCGTCAAGCCTCATCCGTGGCGGCAAGAGCCGGGAGCGCAGCCGGGCATGAAGGGAATTGCGCATTTTGCCGCGGGCGTGGCGGTGGCATCGTGTTTCCCCTCGGCCGTGCGAGCCGGGGCGGAAGGCCATCCGTTGTACTTCCTGCTGGGCGGGATCTTCGGACTTCTGCCGGACACGCTCGACTTCA
>Ga0180432_10007647_pt1 | contig 13675 bp, 28 predicted proteins | sample SS_ome_10_FD_132414 | JGI IMG/M metagenome (GOLD analysis project Ga0180432, IMG submission 132414) | Hypersaline lake sediment archaeal communities from the Salton Sea, California, USA - SS_1_MS_2 metaG | ecosystem: Environmental > Aquatic > Non-marine Saline and Alkaline > Hypersaline >...
AACTTCGATGCCCATTAAAGTAGCTGCTAAATGGGAAGATCTCTCCTATGAAGCGCAGAGAGAATACTTGCGTAAACACAAGGGCAGTAAAAAGCACATGACTGTGAAGCCCGGTCAAAAAGGTAAACCTCTGTCTGAATTAAAAGAAAGGCCCATAACAGATTTAAAAGGTCAACTGATTAATCCCGGCGACACAATTATAGACTATCAATCAAACACTGAATGGCCTGTCATTGCAGTCGGTCAATACAAAGACTTCAAAAAACAAGATAAAAAAAGAAAAACTGAAGAAATAAAACCTCTAATAAAAGACACTGATCCAGTAGTCCTTGTCAGTGGCGTTGGCAGTGATAAAACAGGCACAGCTATATTCTCAACAGACGAAATTGAAGTCAAAAAATCATAAAAATCACATCTTTAAATAGGAGTTTATCATGACTGACACAGAACGAATTGTAGACGAAGTTCTAAAGTCTGCGCATTTGAAACTAGCAGCTAAATGGGAAGCAGCTATCGCTTTGAAAGGTAAATAGCTGACTTTGAAGAAGACTAAATCATAATCATACCCAATATCTCTAAAAGGGAACTCTCAAAAAGAGCTCCCTTTTTTATGTTCATCCAAGACTCACCCCAACTCAATCCCCCCTAATCAAACGATAAGCCCTCTGATCCCGCCACTCTATAACAACTGCTTCCATACACTCGCGCGCGCGTGGGCGAGCGCTCTTTCGCTCCGCAGCTAACTCCAAACTAACTCCAACAAGAAACACCTAACTGCGTCTAGTAAGTCTCAGAAGCAAAGTCCATACCAAACGTACATAGGGGCTGCCGCGTGCTCGTTAAACTCACAATCGCGTTAACCGAGCCTTCCGCACTTTCACGCGCGCGGTCCTCGCCATAGCTCGGGACTTTCGCACGACGAATCGAGCGCGACGAAGTGATCTGAATCTGAATTCTGCTTATTTCAGCGCGCGCTGCCCGCGCGCTGTGCGGGCTCTTCTGGCCTCTGGCTTCTGGACTTCCGATCGGCCGACGCAGACGCCCGCGCTCTCGCTCACGCTCGTTGCGGCAGTTAGAGAGCTTGAGAGCTCTGGATTGCGAACGCTTCAGCGGACGCCCGGTCGAATCGCGGGTAGCCGCCCGCAGTCGAGCACGCGCTTCGCGAACCGAGCTAGCGTAGACGGCCATTTTTCGCTAGTGAGAGTCTCGCCTAGTTTAGGGAAGACTGCTCGCAGAGATTAGGGAGTGAGATAGCTGTCGTGTGAGGGAACCGCTACAGAGGAAAGGGAGCTGCTATTAGAGCCAGCTCCCTGTGAGGAAAGAGTGGGATAGGGGCTCCCAGGACCGAGAGCTGTAGTAGCCGGAGCTGGAGGGCTGGCTGTCCAGCCGGAGCTCCGTACGCTCTCCTCCCTGCTACTTGGGAGTTGTGAGAGTCCCTATGTCACTCCTTCACTACGTGTAGTCACGTTAAGAGTCGTTGACGTTTAGTCAGGTCCGTTTTCATTGCCGTAGTGCCGGAAGTTGAATTCACGTTCCTGTCTAAGAAGGTAGCGTCTTGCTTCATCGTCTTCTTCAAAGCACTTGTTGCAGAGGGTGACGCCGAAGTCGTCGATGTCTGCAGGACGCTTTTGGCACTTCGTGCAGGTGTCGATCTCTTTGGTGTAAGAGAGCGGGAACCATTCTGCAAAGCCGTCATGGAAAGTGAGGAGCGCGTTGTTGCCGTCAGTGTCAGTGATTTCGGCAATTTCACCCGTGTACTTGTCGTTAGTGAGAGTGCCGGCGGGTAGATTTGCTACTGCGAACCGTTCATGCATCCTCCTCTGAGCGCGTCTCTGCTTCAAGTTCGCACTGTAGGCAGCCGACGTCTCTGTCGTACTGACCGTGTTCGGAACAGTGGGCAAAGCGGCTCTCAAAGCACTCGGGAATGCCTTCAGAGTCGTCGCAGTCTGAGCAGTCAATTCCGTACCAGTAGCATCCTGTCATCTGCACGTTAGTCTCCTTTCTTGGGTAGTTCTTCGAATCCGAATCCTGCGACGACGTAGAAGCGGCCGCGACGTTCCATGACGTCTGCGATGCTAGTAGACCGCGACTCTCTGACGCAGTGGACACCGTCGTTGTCCGACCAGGGTCCGTCGATGTGGTTCGTCTGCTGGTATGCGACGTCGAGGTCGTCGGTATCGACGTCTGCGACGTGTTCGAACTCAGCCATGGGCTGCTGGCCGACTGCTCTGACGAGCTGCCCTGTGCGCGTCAGTCCTAAGAGTTGGAGGCCGAGATCGCCGTCAAAAGCTTTCTTGTTGTGGAGCACTCTAATCATCTTTCCTCCTCCTTTACTGTTCTGCGTAGCCGTCAGGCTTCTTCTTTTGCGTGTTCGAATTCGCATTCAATGCCGGTACATTCTTTCCCCGTGTACTTGCAATAGCCGCTAACGCTATGTCCGCAGCGTTCGCTCTCGATCTGCTCGCCAAGCGCGTGAGAGAGGCGGACAATATCGCGCTTGCATTCATCGACTGAGATGTGAAAGCGCGGCCGCACGCCGTACACGTCTTTGTGGAGGTCGCTCCAAGCGGAAGCTAGTTCCGGATCTCTCGTCCAGACTGAAGTTACCATGTGTTGAGGCCTTCCTCATACATCTTCATGGCGCGCTCTTCTTCTGCCATTTCGTCGTACATTTCGTCCAGAGAGCCGACCATCTGCGCGTCCACAATTCGCGATTGGATGTCCAGCACTTCTTGGCGCGATTTCGCTTCGGCGACCACCTTGGGCGTGATCTCGCCGTCCAAGCCCATTTCCTCTGATACTTCTTCGAGCCAGCGTTTTGTAAGTGACATTTTGTTATCCCCTTATGTATTTGGGTCCGTAAGGTCCCACATTTGACATTCCCTGATCGTCATCGAAGATGTTTCCGCGAGCATGTTTCTTTGCCGGACGTTTCCAAGTTGCGGGTTTGAGAATATTGCCATTAGCGCGATCCACAAAGCCCCAGCAAGATTTGTCAGTCCAGATGCGCATGTATTTGCGGCCAGTATCAATTTTCACTTTGGGTAGAGGGAGTTCAGGAAAGCGTTCAGTGTAGTAAGTTTTGATCATAGCTTTCACTTTGTCGATGAAGCTGCTAAAAGCGCGATTGAATTTCGCTTCTTCACTGTCGTTTTGAGTGATTTCGATAGGGATGGGCTTTGTCAAGAGAGCATTCGATTTGACGATAGCTTTCTCGAGATCAGTGTAGATTTCTTCTATGACTGTGGCTTCTAAGTTACCAAGTTCCAGAAGGCTTTTCATCATGTTTCTGTTGACCTTCCGAAGTGTGCTTTGAATTTGTTTGTTCATTCTGTTTCCTCCTATGGTAGTATTCACGTCTGAATGCACTGCGTGGCCGTGCGCGCCCTAAAATTGGCCGTATAAGGCGTAGTCAGCCTATAGCGTAGAATAGTACTTAGTAGTGGTAACAGTCCTCTAGGTGAGAAACTAAGTCGGAAATGACACTCGATGTCATCTAGCCTATACGAGCCTATTTCTGATCTAGTGCTACAGGGCCTAAAATCATAGGGTTATACGGCCAATTTTAGAGGGCACCCGGGCTTTCTGAGCTCTGCACCTGACTACTCTACCAGGAAACAGGAAACAAACTAAAGAGGAGGAAAGATGGCACACATGCAACTCACAAAAGAAGAAGCGGATTTGATTGTCACTAAGAGAGAAGAAGAGCGGAAGAAGGCTGAGGAAGAAGCGCGGCTGGAAGAAGAGCGCGGCACGAAAGCGATCGCTGCAATGGAAGACCAGATCCGCAAGTCCAAAGAGCAGGAGCGGCTCCACGCGAACGCTGTCGCTACGTTCTTCAGCCAGTTCGTCGAGAAGGCAGGCGGCGGACTTTACAAGCTCGTACGTACACCTGAGAAGAAGACGTTTACAGCTGACAACGGCCGCTGGGGTGAGAACAAGAAAGTGTACCAGACGAAAGAAGTGGACACTGAGTCGCGCCACATCGAGTACACGCGCGTTCCTGGTTACAAAGTGATCGTCAAAGAGCACACATCTTACAGGCGGCGCGGCTTCCACAGCATGAACCACGGCTTGAAGATGTTCGTCTCTTTTCCGAACAACCACAGCTACGGAACGACGTGGTACAAAATTGAGAATAGAGCGTTCACTAACGCTCGCAAGGTGCACGACCACATCACAGCTCACATCGCTGAGGCAGAGCAAAAAGCTGAGACTCAGAAGAAGTCGACAGACGCTTATGAACAAGCTATCGCGGCTTTGAAGGCGAACTACCCGCAGGCTAACGTTGTAAAAGAGACTGACGGACACTATTCTCGCTACTACGACGGCCGCTGGAATCGTCGCGAACAGTTTGTCAGTCACCAAGTCGTGCAGGTCACTTTTCCGAACGGCTTACAGCTCAACTACACAGCTCAGCTCGACGGTGAGGGTAAGTTGCAGTTGGATCGGAAGCTCAAGGCTTGGGGAAAAGTAGACTTGAACGCGATTATCGACCAAGCGATCGCAGCTCCGGCGAAAGCGGAGGAAGAATAAAAATGCGCACAATTGCTGACTACGACGGACTGGTAGACGTCCTGTTAGAAGAAGTCGAAGGACAGGTAGTAGACAGCTCTTTCGACTACGAGTACGGATCGATTAGAGGGACACACCACGAAGAGTCGTTTGAGATCGACACACCCTTTATTGAAGTAGACGTGACCGACATGGAAGAAATTCCTCAGACAGTGCGCTTCACAAAAGACTTCGGCTCTAAGGGTGATCCCGGAGAGTGCGCGGCGAACGGACGCAAGAGCTGCGGCGGATGTCGCGCCTGTGAGCCGTACGAAGTTGAGCTTGAAGCAAGACTGTCTGAATCAAAGTTAGTCGACGGCCGCAAGATCGCTTCTTACACTCTTTCTTAGGAGAGACCTATGAAACAGGCGACGCGCAGAGCAGTGAAGCAGCTTAGGACAGAGCTCAGATCGCTCATCAAAGGGCGAAAGGTCGAAGTCTTGATAGCCGATGTCGCTATCACTTACAACATCAACTGGCGTTCTGCTTTCCACGTCGATGTCGATGTCGTGCGAGCAAAACCACACACGACAGTCGACTTTGCAGAAGTGAGAGAGCTTAAGCCGAAAGTCTGCAACGTCGGACTCAGGCAGCTCAACAGAGAGATCGCAAGGGCGAACCGCCAGATCCAAAAGCTCGTAAAAAAGTCAGACAAGCTCGCGTTCAAAATGGACAGGAATAAGCAGGATTTCTGGGACGAACTGCTCGAGTCGATCTAGAGTCCTTGAAGAGAAAGAGAGGGCTTCTTGCCCTAAAAATGGCCGTCTTGACGGGGTCAAAAAAACTGCGGCCGCCGCTGAGAGGAAAGATAAAAGCCGCGACGGGCCGCAGAAAAAAGGCGGCCGCTTTTACGGCCGCCCCTTTATGTCAGGAAGTTTTTACTCTTCGTCGTCCTTTGACGTTTTCTTCTTCTTCTCTTTCTTCTCTGCTTTCGCAGCAGTTTTTGCTTCCTGTTTGGCTTTGAGCTCGTTGAACTGTTCGGTCTTGTTTTCGACCGTAGCAGTCACCAGCGTCTCCATGAGCGCTGACACTTTGTTCAGGTCTTTGCCGAACTTTTCGGTGTAGGTCGACCTGTCCAGAGTGAGCTCGACCGGAGTGGCTGATTGGACCGAGCACTTGCCGAACTGGCTGGTCTTCAGCTCCGGATGCGCTTTGACCAGGGCTTTCGCCGTGGCTTGGTCGACTCCGAAGTAGAAGATGCAGCGGCTCTTGCCGTTGACCGACTTGGACTTCTTGCGGGCTTTGAACGCGATCACTCTGAAGTCTTTTTGGCCGGACTGCTTGAGCCCGTAGATGATCTTGCCGCACTTGTATCCGAGCTTGGTCAGCTTCTTGCCGTCGATCTCCTGTTCTTTGAGACTGTCCTCAAAGTCTTTGGTCAGCTGTTCCATGGGCGGCCGGGTGAGGACGACCTTGTCCTCTTTCGGTTTCTTCTCTTTTTTGGCCTTCTTGGCCTTGGGCGCTGTCTTGTCTTTCGTCTTGTCCTTGTCGTTCTCGACGACCTGGGTTTCGACGATTCCGTCCTGTCCGACAGCCGTAGTGCCCTTTTCGGCTGCTACTGTCTCTCCGATACCTGGCATCTTTCCTCCCTTGGTTAAGGTTTGTTTGGTATCTGTCTCAGTGTCCTGTCTAACTGTTTCTTCGTCACGAAGCGCTCTGTCAAGAACTTCTGTAGCCTCATAAAAGCGTCCCTGACTTTGTGAGCGGACTCGTGTTCAAACTCTTCCCTGTGGTGAAGGGCGCGTTTTGCCTTGACAAGCAGGTCAATCTCGTCGTTAGTGAGGATCTCTTTGATCGGTTCTGGAATTGACTTGTCCGCTTGTATTTTGAGGAGCTGTTTCTGGCGCCGAGGAAGGACAACGTGGCGAAGGTAACGTAGCTTCGACCTGTTCTTCGCCCTATTGACAAGAGCGTGGCCGAGGGGAAGTTCGTTGAGGATCGACATGACCTCGTTGATGACAGACATCCGATCTGCCTGAATGTCTGTTGTTGTTTCGAGCTCATTGATTCGTTCCTCAAGATCTTTGATCTCCTGTGCCAGTTCTTTCTTTGTCTTTTCTTTTGCCATGATGGGTCTCCTTTGACCCTTTCCTCTCTTTGCCTCCTGACAAAGCTTCCTCCTCCTGGCCGTCCTCACCTGCGACGACCTGTTTTCAATGTTAGTAGTCACGTTGACCGCGACTACGTGGCCAAATTACTCTTCGTTTTTGGCTTTTTTGGACTTCTTGGCTTTCTTCTTCTCAAGGACGCCGTTCACCACAGCGATGACAGCTTCCTCGACCGAAGCGCCGATGTTCTTTGCGACCGCGACATCGACTTTCTTGTAGATGCTGGCGCGCACCGAAGGGACTCCCTTCAGAGCTTTGCGCATGGTCTTCTTCGCGATGCTGCGAGCTTTTCTCAGCGTCCGGCTAAATTTGACCGTCTTGACCCGAGCGCGTTTTCCCTTCTTGCGCTTGGAGATCGTGATGGTCATGTCGGACTTCTTCCGTTTCTTCCGCTTTCTAGCGGCCATAGGCCCTCCTTTTTAGGGTTATGTGTGAAACGATCCTAGTAATCGTCTGCGTCGTTTCCTCTGTCGAAGTCGTCGATCGCCTTGTCGACGTCCACAGCGTTGAACCTGACCGACTGGGCGCCGATCGCCTTGAAGAACTTCGTCAGCAAGTCTTGCACCTTTTGAAGTCCGGTGCGGCTCGAAGCTCTCACAGCGTAAGAGAGCATGATGTTCGACCGGGCGCGGATGCCGATGTAGTTGACACCGACTTTTGAAAGCTTCTGGGCATAATCCTTAAGCCCAAGAGCTTCGATAGTGTCTTGGTTCACGTGGATGATGTTCGCCGGAACGTGCCTCCACTCGGCCAAACCTCGGATGTACAGCCTCTCGATCGGCACATTGCGTCTGAAAGTTGCTGTCCCACTCAGGTTGAGGTTCTCGTCGTCTGTCTTAAAATCCAACTGGATAACCATACTTTCCTCCCATTGGTTTCGTCCTGGTGTAGTAGTCAAGCTTCATCAAAGCTTCGGGCCAGGTTCGTAACTAATACTACGTCCACGACTTATGAAATTTCTACGCATATTTGCTACGCCATGTTCCTTGCATCACGTCTACGTAATCTCGTGCGCACGTTGCTCTCAAAAATTTCCTGCACGAAGTTCATGATCTCACCGCGGCTGTCGAGCTTGTTGTAGAAGATCGAAGACTCAATGTCTTCAGCATTCCTCGTCCTGAAGTCTTTGAACCTGAGGTGGAAGTCCGCGCCTCGAGGCATTCTGATAAACGGTCTCAAGTTCTTACTCACGTAGAGAGTGTTCTCTTTCAAGCTCACATCTCTTCTGAGCCTAAAGCGCCAAGGAATGAAGCGGTTTTCAATAGGATACACTTTCACTTCTGGAACTGCGAACCGCACGACTCTGAAGACCGACTCGCTCTCAAAGTCTTCTCGTTCGTTGTAATTTACTAGCTTAAGCTGGCACGGCTGGAGAGTGATCACTCTGTTTACGACCGGCAGGGCTAAGCTGCTTCCAGTAGAGATACCTGAAGTCCAGTAGTCTACCATCCGCAAGTCACCCAAGTCAAAGTGTCTGTTGAACATGATGTTCGTGAAGTAGCGGACTTGGTTCCGATAGTAACGATCGCTCTCACTTGAGCCGTCAGGAATGAGCAGCTGGTAGTCGCCCCTCTTCGCTCTCACTCTCCTCGGCCGCCCCCGTCCCGTCTCTCCGTTCCTCGTCAAGAGGTTATCGAACGTGTCAGGCTTCACTAACCACTGCTTTGCGATCTGCTGCGCTGTCGCCAGCGTCGCTTCCGCAAACTGGGGTGTGACGATGAACGAAGGCGCGCTCCTGTACTCGAATCCATGAACGTTTCCAGAGTATATTTTCCTCTTAATCTTTGAGAGTAGGTTGTACGAAGCGTCTTGTCTGAGTCCGTGCCGCAATTTCTGCATCCTCGCTCCGACAAAGCAGTCAAGGGCCAGCACTAACTTGTTACCTGCAGTGACAGGGAGACAGCTCGTCCTCCTACTCCTCCTCATCCACGAGTAGTCTTCTGCAGTGAAGTCGTCGTAGTCTGCGCCCCCAGAAAAGTGGATGTGTCCGCCCGTAGACGTCCCGTACTCTCCTCCGCCGCCTGCCACAAGTCTGTGACGCGGATAGTGTTCTTTCGTCTTGACGACCAGCGTCCTGAGGTGCCGCACGACCTGTCCGGGATGTACGTCCGCTCTCGGATTGAACTCACCTATCGCGCCGGCGTGGTCCCACTTGATCTTTCCGGAGTGGCAGGACTCTTCCATGTCGAATGAAATCCTCTGGCCGCGTTGGTCTACGATAGAAAACTCCGGATCACATCCGATCTTTATAGACATAGCCTTTCCTCTCTATAGAAATTCTCCTAGCTGTGTAGTCACGTCCAAAAACGACGTTTATACGACTACGTAGCCTTTGGACTGTTTAGAAGCAACTTTCTCTCTCATCTTCGACTCGGCGCTGAAAGAGCTACCGCAGTTCCAGCTCCTCACCTGTCCGTCGGTTCCGATCCGACCCCAGTGAGCTACGAAGTTACTTCCGTGGGTCCAGCCCTCCCAATATTTCTTGGATTCGCCGGACTTGTTGTTGGGATTAAAACCCCTGAGTTCGAGTCTGATTGCGTTTGATCTTGCCATAAATTTGGCCTCCTTTCCTCTCATTAGAGTAATCACGCTGGGTTCTGCTCTGCACTTCAAAAAATGGCTGAGTAACTGCCTAATATACAAGGATTTAAGAAGTTTTCCCTTAAAACCATAGAATATACTCACCTGGCTTTTTCGCCAACTAGAAGGATTTTCGGGATTTTCGCCAAATCTAAGGCTTATTTTCGCCTAGAAAGCCAGGACGACATGGCGAAAAAGAAGGATAACCTATCTCGTCTTCTCAGATTAGGCTGAAAGGCGTAGTTAATGGTCATACACCTCTTATCCTCGTAGAGAAGACGAGAGAAGTTCTTCGCATAGACGGTGAATTTTTGAGGCGCACTGCGAACTGCAGCATGATTACTACACTAACAGAGGAGGAAAGAATGTCAGTGACAATCAACGTCCCATCGACCCAACGACTTCCGGACAACAAACAGTGGACTAACCGCTTTGAGATTCGGTCCCAATCCAGCAACCGGATCTACACCGTGGCTCAGAACAAGAAGCGCGGCCACTTCGGCTGCAGCTGTCCCGGCTGGATCTACCACCGGAAGTGCAAGCATTTGTCAGCACTTGGCCTTCCCAACCACGAAATTCCGGTGTCAGGTCGGATCACTTTCGCAGGATAGATGTCAAAACGCAAGCCGCGAGCATATAAGACCTACGATCCTGAGAAGGAAGGCTACGGCAGTCCGGAACAGTGGCAGAAGTCTTTCACTCAGGTGATGCACCAGAGCGTTCCAGCAGACGAAGCTTATGAGATCCTCGAAGTGTCTAACACAGCTTCCTGGGACGAGATCAAAAAAGCACACCGCAAGAAAGCTTTGAAGTTTCATCCAGACAAAGGAGGTGACGCCAAAGAGTTCGCGAAGATAAATGCGGCGTACAACTCGCTTGCCATTTTAAGAGGTGTCAAGCAAATTACGGCGTGATTACAATAACACGATTAAAAGAACCCGGACTAACAAAGGAGGTTTAGAATGGGTCTGGAAATCAAGACCGCTTCCGGTAAGAAGTCTAAAAAAGAAAAACCCGACCGGCTCACTATCAAATCGCCTATGAAAAAAGTGACGAAGAAAGTGTCTAAGACGGTCGATGAGGTCTCTGCTGGCTTGACCGCCCAAGCAAAGACGAGCGCTACGAAAGCTTTCAAGAAGCTCGTCAAATCTCTTGAAGATGTCGAAGGATTCGCAGGTGTCACAGTCGAGATGAACGCTCGTGTAGAAAGTCCTCTAGTCGATGAGATGATCGAGCTCAAGCAAGAACTTGAAAACTTGGGCGGGGAGCTCTCATCTTACAAGAGTGACCTGCTCGAAGACGTCACTTCCAAGAGGCAAGAGTCTCTGGACGCAAAATCGTTCGTCAAGACGGTCGACGTCGAAGGCAACTTTGCGAAAATTCAGGTACAATTCCAAGACCGGTACTCGCCGCTGGCGGCCGAGATGGAGAAGCCGCTCCGCGACATCTTTGACGGCAGCTTCGACACGATGTTCTCAGTGTTCACTACCCAGACGCTGAAACCTGGAAAGATGGAAGAGCTCAAGCAGAAGTTGGGAGACAGCTTCGACGCTTACTTTGAGACGACGACGACAGTCAACCCCAACAGAGACTTTCAGGAGCGGTACTTCACGCTCAGCGGTGGGTTGAATGAGGAACAAAAAGAGACTGTGCAGAAAGTTTTAGACGCTTGCCAGTCGACGCCGGCAGTGAAGTTTCCGAAGTAGTTGGCGACCGGCCCTCGGGAGAGGAAAGGAGAGATTGTAATGGCAATGCCCGTACAAAAAGTCATGCGGCTCATCCAAGAAGGTGAACGCGACCGCGACAGCGGCGTCTGTAAAGACCGCTATCCCAGAGGCTCAGACGACTGGCGCTGGTGGGCAAGCGGCTGGCTTGACCGCGACCGGATCCTGAAGAAGTCAAAATGAGCAGCAAGATTGTGCTCGTCAAGAAGAAACGAGCTAGGCAAGCGAAAGAGAAGAAGAAGCGGAAAGAGTATCGGAGGAAGACGTGAGCTACTACACAGACCTCGACAACGACCGCGGCGCCGACTATGAGAGTGCTGTAGAGCAGATGGAAGACGACATCGCTGAAGAACAGTGGCGGACGCGCGACGGTAAAGTTGTGCCTATTAAGGGCATGAAAACTTCTCACATTCGGAACACGATACGGCTCATCACTCGGAATATGGACGTCTACGAAGATGAGAGCGAACGCTACGCAGAAAATCGACGCATACAACGCGAACAGCTCGAAGAAGAGCTTGAGCGTCGTAAGAAATGCGCCGCACAGAGACAGAAATCTGAAGGTATTGAAGAGGAGGAATAATGAAAACTATCGTGTCCAAAAAAGAGATCAACGACGACGTCGGTCTCGCTATCATCAAAGCGTTCCGCGTCACTAACAAACGCTGCGGCGAAGCGAAACAACGCGGACCTGAAGGCCACGAAGAATACTTACAGTTCGCGGCACACCTACGCGACTTAGCCGACCAAGCTGAGAAGAACGATCCCAAGTTCCACATCTGGGTGAACGGTAACGGCCAGACCGGACACACTTACGACAAAGACTACAGAGAATCGCCTGACGAGCTGCACGACTACGAAGCTCATCAGGCTGAAGTAGAAGCCTGCTTAGCTCGACAGCAGGAGCTGGACTTCGAAGCCAGCTCTGATCCGGAGGACAATTGAGCTACTGGAAGAAAAGAAAAGTCGGCTGGCTTCCTCGGTACTGGTGCGACGAACTGAAAGCTGGCCTGATCCAGCGGCCCAAGTGGTGCCTGTTCGCAAGACACAACGGCGTCGACCACAAGTACTGTGAGGGCTGTCCGAAACGGATGGACGAGAAACCAGGAGGAAAAAGATGAGCTTACGTGAAGACATTCACAACGCGATCCAAACGTTCGACCTCAAACAGGCGGAAGACGGCTTCCACGAAATCCTAAACATCATGCTGAAGATGAACGACCGCATCACGGCCGTCGAAAACGCGCTCCGAGAGACTTCACGCTAACGGGATCCAACCTGACTAACTATACAGGAGGAGAAAATGCCGAAAGTCCTATCAGCAGAGACCGTAGACCAGTTCAACAAGTTCACGGTCGTCGCTCCCACTCTGGACGATAACATGCGTCCAGCTTTCCAGCTCCAAAACCGCTCACAGTGTCCGAGGCCTGACAAAAAAGGGCTATGCGGCCAATGTGAACACTTCGCCGGATTCAAGAGCGAAGACGGCACCGTGTTCGCGTGCGGAGCTTACGAGGGATTCTGTGAGAAGTAAAGTAAAGAGAGTCCTAGTCGAGACGGCTATCATGGCCGCTATCGCCGCAGTCGGCGCTGTCTTATCGCACCTGAACGGCAGAGACGGCTTCACTTTTGCCTGCACTTTTGTAGGCGGCTGGTGCGCCCATAGCCTACTGCCGCTCACGAGTAAGGATACTAAGAAGTGGCCGGTTAGTAAGTATGAGGGAACGTATCCGAACGGCAGGTGGATCTTTGTCACAGAACTAGAAAACGTTTCATACGACGAGGCGATGAAAACAGTTTCAGTGATGCAGAATAAATAAACCATATAAATACAGGATCTGGGATTGCAGGAGAAAAACTGATGGAGACTAAACCCGTCGCCAAGAAACCCCAACCTGACGGCTCTTACCACTGCGAAGGCTGTAAGTTCAGCTGGTGCTGCGGTCCGACTTGCGCGTGTAGCATCCCGTCTAAAATTTCCTACGAAAGCTCGAGGAAAAAATGAACTTCTTCTACTTACCCCAACCCACTCGCATCTGGCCGTCTTCATCGCTCTTCCAAACGACGCTGGCCTCAAGTCCACACTACATCGGCGAGATCAAACTTAACGGCTGGAGATTAGAACTCCATAAACAGTCTGAGGCTCTCATATTCTACAACAAACACGGCACTATCATCAATACAGACCCGCGGCCCTTTCTCCGCGCGTTCTCGGACGTGCCTGACGGATCTATCTTTGACGGTGAGCTCGTAGACAAACGCACGAAAGACACCAAGAACGTCATCGTCTTCTGGGACTGCATGTTCTGGGGAGACCGCGACATTCGAAATCTCCCCCTATCTGAACGCAAAAAATTCCTCGAACCCTTCGAGCCCGCTCCTGAAAAAATCACTAGCGGCTCTCTCGAACGCGGCCTCGTCTACCACATCAGACAGCACAAGCAAGACCTGGTCAAATTCTATGAGACTACCGTCGCTAAAGACGACCCCCTCGAAGAAGGCATAGTCGTGAAAGACCTACACTCTAAATATGAATACAGCCCAAGGCGGTCCTTCAACACTGCCCGCTGGTTCAAGATTAAAAAGATCCAAGACTCAGCGCTAATAGGGAGGGAGAGATGAAATTCGAAGAAAAATTCACAGACAATTTTAATAGAGCTCGACTGCGTAAAAAGAAAATATATCTATGGCATTTTTGGATACCAAGTT
>Ga0180432_10007648_pt1 | contig 13673 bp, 10 predicted proteins | sample SS_ome_10_FD_132414 | JGI IMG/M metagenome (GOLD analysis project Ga0180432, IMG submission 132414) | Hypersaline lake sediment archaeal communities from the Salton Sea, California, USA - SS_1_MS_2 metaG | ecosystem: Environmental > Aquatic > Non-marine Saline and Alkaline > Hypersaline >...
CACCTACCGCATCCCAGAGCCAGTTATGAATAATGTGGTAGCGGGGGCTGGATTTGAACCAGCGACCTTTGGGTTATGAGCCCGTTCAGAGGCCCAAACGAGAGATACCAGGAACACCTGAACAGTAACAACATCAAGAAGTTACGCCGACCTCCTATCCTCCTCATTCCTGCTACTTTGGGGGTGTTCTGGCTGGTTTCGGTAGCAAATCGGTAGCAAGGAACACTACGGCCCGTGATTGCCCTCGACTCTGCTCAATCCACATGGTAGAATTCTTGCTGTGATCGAATGACAAAGACTGCCCCATGGGACTCTGGATATAGGAGGCGGCGGGTTGGACGCAGATCTCCCCGTTGGGGAGTGCTTTGGCTGCATGAACTTCGTCGTGTCTACGCTGCTCGCCGGTAGTTGTGCTGGATACCGCCAAGGTGAAGAGCATGAGTTGGAGCATTCGGACATGGTGCGCCGATGGCCGTCAAGCGGATGAGCCCTCCGGGTCTCCCTGCGAGCTAAGGATGTCAGCGGTGACGAGTGTCAAGGAAAGGGGAATACGCCCAGGTTCGTTCCGCTTCAGCCAATTTCAGACAGCGCTCCTCTTGGATGAGAGTTGCCGCGTCGGGGAGGATGTTGCAGGGTCCCCTTGAATGGGAGGGCATGGGTCGGTGATTTCGACCGCTTCTTTCGAGTAACCGTGGGGGCCGTGGCCGGGATTAGATCATGCTCCAGCATGCGCCCGGCGCTCCATGACAGGCATGAAGACAGGGATTGCGTCAGCGGCAGGACTCGCTTGAGTAAAGTAGAGTCCCAAGGCAAGTAGGTCACGTGGCGGCAATAGACGGGAGGGGCTTGGGTGCATGATGGGCGTTGATTCTCCTCAGTCCGAGGCGTCAGTGGCGTACTATGATCGACTCCAGCAATTGGCAGAAGATGAGCTGGCAAACCTGGCGAACCATGAGGGCCTGATTCTCTTCGGCAGCAAGCCTCCTCTTGTCGAGCCCCGAATCGAGCTTGATTTCCTCCTTGGATATGATGAGCGACTCGATGCCTTTCGGAAGTTTCTTCGTTCGCTCGTGTCCCTCACACCAGAGGACCGGAGTCTCATCTTTGTCCCCGGAGCTTTCGGCGATCCATGTCAGATTACCTCCGGAACGAATTCCAGTCTCGTCCTGCACCTTTTCCCTTTTCCATTACGGGTGGACGAGCCCACGCCATTTGGTTTTACGGGGCAAATCCTGAACAATATCAGACGCTCTTATGAGGTTGTCCAGGGTCATGACTTCCTTGCCCCTCTGCCGCCGTGGCAGTATGACGGCGAACAGCTTGCGCACGACTATGGTGTATATCTCGCGATTGCTGAAGTGAAGGTTCTGGAGGCAGCTCTGCGCTACGCGAAGATGGGCAATGTTCTTGTATTCCTGGAGAGCTTGATTCAGTTTGGTAAGAAGTCGGCTCGCAAGGCCATTGAGCTCTTGTGCACCGCGGACGAGTTGCAGGCCTGTCTGCATATCGAACTCGCCAAGAACTCATCTATGCGCCGCAACTTCATCGAGCAACGCTGGCCAGGGCACAGTATGCTCGTCGAGACACCATTCGAGCTAAAGAGGAATATCGCCGTGTTGCTTGGGGAGGTAGGGCAGTGCAACCCCCTGTATGATCGGACGCTTGCCCTAATACGTTCTTCACGTCAGTTAGCGGCTCGTGGACGATAGAGACCAGCTTGCGATTCGGATTCGATACGATGAGCATTGCCGCCTGGCCGATCGCGAGTATGCCGGCCGCTATGTGTCTGTGGGGATACTAATGGGGAGCGAGTGGGCAAAAGGTAAGGGTAGTAAGGGCTTAGGGTGCTGAGGAATTCGGTGCATTTGGTGCGTGTAAGTACTGGGTCTGTGCGGAGCGTAGCATTGGCTGAAAGAGCAACGCGCCAGTGGATTTTCGTTGCGTGTATTCTCATTTCGGTCGCAATTCTCGACGGCACCGGATGTGGCGATGGGAGGGAACAAGAGATGAAGGATTTGGGAACAGCAGGCCCGGTTCGGATTGGCATCGTGCAGCCTGAGTATCCTGGATGGGATCCGGACACTAATACAAAGAAGGCGACCTCCCTGATCTCTGCCTTTCAGAGGGGATCTGTAGATATCATCTGTCTTCCTGAGCTTTATCCGGGGAAACCTGGTGACCTTGCGAGTTGTGCAAAACGCATTGGCTGCTATCTGGTATACGGATTCGCGGAGCGGCAAGGTGGCGCGTCCGGGTCGTTTGTGAACGAAGCAGTTATCCTTGATCCGGAGGGTAGGGAGGTCTTGCGGCAACGGAAGGTGCTGCTCGGAGACAGCGAACGAGAGTTCGGCTATATACCTGGGAAGGATTACGCGGTGGTCCACGCTCCTTGGGGAACATTCGGAGTGGCGATCTGCAACGATGTTGCGCTGAGCAGCCGGAGTGTAGAGGTCCTTGTCAGCAAGGGGGCTGGGCTGGTTCTCGTGCCGAGCATGGCCGTGCTTGCGATGCACGACTATTGGCATTTGCAGCTGCTTTCCAGATCCTTGGACTATGGAGTACCGATAGCATTCGTGAATATCGCTGGTTCGTATGAGGTCAATGGGCTCAAGTACGGTGGTGGAAGGAGCAAAATCGTGGTGCCACTGCCGCCATCTGAGGCTTGCGAGTCCTTGGCGGACTTCCTACGTCTGGAGGATTCCTCTCCATCTGAACATGTAGTCGCCGAATTCGGGGCCGTTGAAACGACGGGAGTTGTGACTGTCGAGCTCGGACGATACAGGAACTACAGAGAGAACATGTCGAGGATCCGAGCAGGGCAGTACTAGATTGTTCGGGGGCGCCATGAGTGGAACGAAAACTGAGCGAATTGACGATGCTGTCGCGGCGGAAGAGTTCGGCTCTCTAATCCCAGTAGACCGTGGATTGCTCGTATCCATGGTTGTGGGGCCGTGCATTCATGGATCTGGAATCTTGGTTGGTGCGAGGGATCTGAACGGAACACCAATCGGTCTCGCGTGGGCATTGCGGACTAGCGATCCGCAGACCTTCTACTTCTCATATATTGTTGTCCATGAAGGTTATCGCGACCAGCACGTTGCTGAGGCGCTTGATACGAAGCTTGTTGAACTCGCGAAGCGGGAAGGTGGCAAGTGGGCGTTTGGTTTGAGCCATCCAGGTAACAAAGCTTCTAATACCTTTCTTGTGCGAAGTGGCTGGCTCTTGCTTGGGGAAGCCCCCAGGTTTTACGGAAGGGGAGAGCCAAGGAATCTGTACTGGAAGTGCCTTGGACGCGGCATCAAGGGAGGGCCGCCAGCGGATTCGTCGTTCTGGACTGGGATATATGGAAAGGTGTGAGGCCAGTGAGAACGCTATATTGTCATCAGACGTTCCGACAGGAGCTGTACTTCCGGTGTATTCTGAATGCGCTGAAATCAGAAACCGCTGTTAGCGGGGGACGTTGTCGCCTAAGTTACTTCACGCCATATGGGCACTTCACGGCATTCTCTGAACCGCACGCGGTGCTTGCCTACGTCGCTGAAGAAACCGCCCTTCATGGCAGCCCTGGTTATCACCCACGCCTGGCGACTATGTTCTGGGGCGTTGATTCTATGCGAAAAGCAGTTGATGGGCCGCTCTACGTAGCTCGAGAGGTGCTGAACGAGGAGAAACATGGTGGCGCCTGGGCTCTTGCTGCGGTCCGTAGTGGCCCGATTCCGCCCCACCTTCACCCATTGGAGATCGTGACGGTCGAGGGGGGACCTTCAGTCCTGGCCGTTGTCTGCGAAAGTACTTGGGCGTCGCCCTGCCTTGTTATCGATGATGATGAGGTCCGTGACCTTCTTGACTCGTGGTTCGACAGCTTAGTGAGACAGGGAATCGTTCTGAATCCCCTTCACGGACAGATCTGCAATCCAGTCGATCAGGGGGAATTCAAACGCAGGATATCGTCAGGAGTTGCTTCCGAACCCGTCTGCTTCTTCCCACCTATATTCGAATACGCACGCACAGATGATGATTGGGAAACGACGCTACTCAAGATGAAGATAGATGTATCAACTGATCTGATGGAAACACTTGAGACGTTATGCTCTGCGCCTGGTGCTCATGTTCATTTCGGATTGCCGTTGGATGTCGCCGACGAGATCCTCTCCAGAGTCGTTTCCCGGCTGGGTAGCCATGGGGCATCGGTTTCCCTGAAGCTCGTAGCACGAGCAGCAGATGACGTGTCTGTGCTTTGCAGGCCCCCATTAGCTGAAGTGCCTCCGCACGTAGCACTGCGGCTTGTGGTTGGGGATTGCTTCCCCTTCCCTATCGCTGTGGGAGTTGCAGGGTCCGGTTTCACTGGTATGTCGTGTTACTATGGGGATGCATCCCTGACCTTCCTAACGAGGAACGCGACCTTCGGCGAGAAGCTTGTTGCTCAAGGGGGACTCGGGGTGGATCATCCTGCTTGCATACCGGTTCCCCAGAACCACACGCAGCGGGAAGAACTCTGTAATCAGCTACTCCGAGATCAGGATCGCTGGTTTCTCTCATCCATCCCAATCGAGTTGCAGCGTTTTGGGCGCCTTTTTACCACCGACATTCACTTGCACGACGAATCTACACGCCTTGTCGTTCAGAGGGCAAAGGAACAATTCGAGAAGATTCGTTCAATACTGATGGAGATAGTAGATGAGCGTGACACGTAGGGACTCCGTTCAGGATAGGGGAGGATTACTCAGGGGACGAATCCGCCCACTGCGACTAGTAATCCTGCTCGCGCTGTGTGTGGGCATTCTTGTTGGCTATGGCTATGGCGTAGGATTCTCACATGGTTTCTCTGGCGGGGTCTTGCTTGTGTTGGGGAAGTTTGCAGTTGCCTTACCGTTCGTAGTGCTTTTTACGCTCTTTCTGAACGGACAGGTGCGGGACTTCTCAACGCTTACATATGTTGCCTTGATCTATGGGGTGATAGCTACCGGGGCCGTTCTAGGCCTCGGCGCGCTTGGATGGTTGGGCCTGGATCTGAAAGCCGCTGGGTCGTTCGTGATACTCAAAGCCCTGGTTCTGGCACCCGTCATAGGGTTGGTGGGGAAAGGAGTGATGTGGTTGATCGTGCGCTGGACTATTCCGGACTATAGGGTCCGACCGATTCCTGTTAGGGCGACTGGTTATGCTGAAGTGGATAGAGGGTCTAGGGAAATCTGGCGATCGTTTGATGAAATGGAGGAGCTATTCGGGCGGTACTCAGACAGGCGAGCATCGGTGGCGAATCGGCATCTTGAGGTAGTTCTTAGAGCCTTGGGGTTACTGGATGGAACAACCTACAGTCCTTCGGAGCAGCTGAATCTCCTCCGAACTGTGACGCAAACCGTAATGCCAGGTGAGATCGAAGCTGGCTGTGTGCCGGCACTAGTGCGAATCTACAACAGAGTGGACCTGACTGAGAAGACGGTGGCCGACGCGTCCCGGATGCTTGACCAGGCGATTGAGCAGCTCGGGCGAATTCCCGTTGCCGGGGAGGGCAGCGGCGAGACAATTGCTCGGTTCCAGGGGAGTTTGACAACGCTTAAGGAGCACATCGAGAGCGCGCTGGCCCTGGCGGGGCAAAAGGCTAGACCGTGATTCTGGAGGACGAATGGCCCGGCAAGGGAGTTCCGCGAAAGTAACCATCGCTCCTGCCTATCGGCACACAGGGGGTGAGTGGCTACGGGTTTCGGTCGCTCCGTATTTCGTGTTCGTGATCCAGTGCCCCACACGAGATTCGTCAATCCATGGCGCGATCGCCCTCGCTTGTTCCTTCGGGGCGGCTGTGAACCTTGGCAGCGCAGGTGAGCAGCGCGTTGTGATTGCACCATCCTTCGCAATCCCGGATGAGTTTGTGGCGCTGTGCACCGAGTACTCGCGCCTCCAAAAGCGCGTGAACATTCAGGTCGATGCAGACTCACGATCTTGGCGGCCACCAGATCAAGTCGGTGATCGCGATCCGATTCTCCTTCTCTCCGGCGGCAAGGACAGCGCGTACGCGCTTCGACAGTGGGTCACACGTAAGGGCTGCGAGAACCTGAGGTGTCTCTATGTACGCGGAAGTGGAGCCAATATCGAGTTTCTTGATGAGGAGTCAAGTGCGCGGAAGCTCGCACGCGAGTCCAAACGACAACTTATAGTCCAGGAGGCACATGCGGCTTCATACACCTCTCTTGGGCTGAATGTACGCCTGAGATCGATCTGGCGGGAGTTCCTTCTCATAGCGATGGGACGCTCTCTTTCTGATCGGGTGATTACTGGGATAACCTATGAGCCGTTGCTGCATGAAGTGGGGCGCGATTTGGCACAGGTTGACGGTGCGTTTGTGAATTTTGCCATATCCTGGATTGGACTTGAGTATATGCGGACTGTTTTAGGATGTGAAATCGAGTTGACTGAAGCGGAAATGGAGATCTACAGGCGGTGTACGGAAATGGAGGAGTCTCGAAGTTGCCTCAATCCTCTAGGGAAGTGCGATACAGATGCCGACTGGAACCGAGCTTGTGCTAAGTGCAAGACCTTCTACGTCTACAAGTTGTTACTGGCAGGGATGAAGCTTGGGAAAAGGGAATTAGGGTTTGTTAGATCAAACCACTGGATGGGGGAGTACGCGATCCGAGCGGAGATTATGGCAAGGGAGCACGAGGGGGTGTGAGCGTGGTGGGTAGAGGCTGGGAAACTAGGACATAGGCAAATGCTGGACGGCTGAGGACCTTCACGGCGTGTTGGGTGCCGGGAACCCAGCATGGAGTAGGGCATGAGAGACCTGCGCGAAAGGAGAAGTGACCCATCACCCCCCGGGCCGCGTGCCGGGACCAGCAACGGTGCTCGCGGATCTTTGCCAGAGGAAAGCCAGCACCAAGCCTTGAGGGCGCAGAGAAGGAGCCGAGATCTTGGTGCGTACGCTCGTCCCTCAAGGAGTGAGTGACCTTTGGGTTGCCTGCCCAACACCTAATCCTAATCCCTTATTTCCCAATGCGTTGATGAGCACTGCTACCAGCCTGCTAACGGTTAACCTCCGTCTGCCAGACGACGATGTTGGCTAGCGGTCCCTCCTGATTCTCGCAACAAGCCCTTGTCTGGGCAGCTGGGCTCTCCTAGAATAGGATGTTTCCCTGAGAGGAAGAGTCAATGTGTGAACAAGGAGTGCGAGCCCTTCTGAAGGAAATGGCCGACAAAGGCGCAAGCCATCTCTGGAAATCCAGTCAGGAAAAGACCGGGGATGGGTTCGTGGCTGAGGGAAAGGGTACGGCGATTGAGCGGGATAGGTTGCCGTGTCCCTTCTGCAGGGACCACATCCCCCTCCTGTCGCGTGTCTTGCGCTCGGACGCCTACAACCTACCCGATAGTGCGATCTATCACTCCCTCAGGTATGAACTCCCATGCATTGCCCTTGGGCGAGTCGAGCCCCCGACCACCAATGCCAAAACGCGTCCGACAGATCAGATCCGCCGTCGCTGGCAGGGTATGCTCTGGCAGACGTTCCGCGTTGCCTTCACAGATCTCGAGGGGAATCAAGTTGGGTCCTTCGCTCCGATCGAGAACTGGGGTATCGGAAGCCCCCCTGTCGATCTCAAGGATCTCTGTGCTGCAGCGGAGCCGGTACTGCGAGAAGCCAAGAAGCGGGGCGCGCTTCCCAAGCTCAAAGCCGGAAGACGCGAGGGCGACTCTGTAGCTACAGAACCGGAGATTGAGAGACTCCTGACGCCGGTCTTCGGCCGCTTCGGCTACAAATGCCAAGACAGCGGCCATACGATGTACGGGTTCTGGTGGCGGCGGAATACGGATATTCTCTACCGACACGAAGACGGCAGTACCTTAGCCATCGAGGTCAAGGCGGACGAGGTCAACGACTGGAAGCTACCGCTTGGACAACCGCTCGGCAACCTCCTTGCGCACTCGGCGGTCATCAATATCCGTGTGCCGCACAAACCTGATCCTCGATCGGAAGACATCAAACGGCTCGTAGAGGTGGCGGAGGGAATGCTGGCTGCTACCGGGCGGGCAGGCTTCTTGTACGTCTCGTAGGGCAGGCATCGCGAGGAGGATCGGCATGGCTGGGCTATCGGACGACATCGTAGCAAGAGTCACAAGCGTCGCCGAGAACAACCTTCTCGGCGCTGTGGTTGGGACCTCACTACGTTGGACAAGGTGGGCTGAAGGCGAGGACCCGCAGGCGAATCGCTTCGGACCCGGAACTCGGAGGAAGTTCAGACACAAACGTAAAACAGGCAACTTCTCATTCGATTTCCATTTCCGCTCTCCAAAGAGAAAGACAGTCTCCTGCGGTCTCTTCTGGACAACCAAGAGTGATACGTTCGACATTCGATTCGAACTTATCGAAGAAGATGGGCAGGACATTGGGTGGATCAGATCCATTTGGAAGCGCGCTCTCCCAGCATTCTCGCAGCTGGAATCCGAGTTCCCGGGAGCGGGGCCAGGCAAGGAGACATTCAGCGACGAGACCCACCGCTACTTCTGTCTGCCGATCCATGGGCTTAGCAGTGAAAACCTGACGGCTGAGAAATGCCACGATCTGGGTGGCATCCTGGCAAGGTTCGTTGACACGATTGGTGAGATGATCCTCCCGCTCTGGGAGTTTCGGGGACGAACTACGAAATAAACGCTCTTGAGAGATCGGGGTCCCCAGTATGCGGGTGGAGTCTCGTAGCCTGTCTTCGAGACCTCGTCTCCATAGTGCCAGGGGCCATACCTTCTTCGGGTGGTCACCGGATGCTGGACTGAGTTCTGTGTTCTCAGATGCTTCATGCGGCTGAAGAACCCAGGAGGGCATTATGACGAGTAGTCTCCCTTCACGCATCGAGCTTCAAGACATCTGCGCTCTTGTGGCCAGAGGAACGATTGGTGCGATTCCGCTGGTTGGGCCGATGATCGCAGAGGTCGCGGGCGCTATCATCCCAGGTCAGCGCCAGGACAGATTCGAGGAGTTTCTCCGCATTCTAGACCAGAGACTCAGCCAGCTGGCCCTCGATCGGGCAGAGATGGAGCGAAGATTCAAGAGTGAGACATTCATTGACCTGTTGGAAGACGGTACGTTGCAGGCAGTCAGGTCTGTGTCTCGAGAAAGGAAGGAGTACATTGCCACTTTGTTGGCGCGGGGGATGTCTGTCAAGGATCTCGATCATGCCCGCGCCAAGAAGCTGCTACTAACCCTCAACGACCTGACCGATCCGGAGGTTATCGTTCTCAAATCATTCTCTATGGACTCACGTCGACGGGAAGCATTCGTCGCAAAATACCCCGAGATATTCGGTCACGCAGACGCTCGTGAGCAAAGCACTGAGGACCAAGACAGACGGGCTTTCCTAGCCAGTTATCACCAGAGTCTCCTGAAGTCCGGACTCCTCCGGCAAGATCGGGGATACGCGATCACGGATTTCGGTAACATGCTCATTGAGTTCATTTGGGAACAGGAAGATGTTGACAAGAAACCGCCACAAGGAACGGTAGAGTGACTACGAAGCATCGCTGCTTCTTGAGAGGGGCACGTATTCAGAACTACCGCCTCCTTGGAGTCGCTGTTTTTCCCACCCAGCGGTCTTGCCGTTACGACCGACGGATCGCCTGGCGCTTCACCGCATCCGTAGGGTCAGTGCTCTACTGACTTGTTTCCGTCCCGACTTCGAGTCTGCAGTACGTGGAGGATAGCAATGAGCAACGGAATCTGGGCGACGGCAACCGACCTCACCACCTGGGCGGATAGACGAGACGCTCAGGAGTACCTACCCCGCTTGGTGAGGCGGCTTGTCTTTGCAACTGTTCCAACCCCACACCGCGTGGAGTTCAGAGCGGGAGAAGGGATACAGCTCGGCGGTTGGGATGGGATCGTTGAAACTCCGGAGGGCAACGCGTTCGTGTCCGAAGGGACCAGCGGCTGGGAAATGGGGACGGATCGCAATAAGCGGGGGAAGGCTGAAGATGACTATGCCAGACGCTGCTCCAGTCCACGGGAGCTGGATCCTGCTCAGACGGCCTTCGTATTCGTCACCCCGCGCCGGTGGGCAAACAAGAATGATTGGACAGCTGAGAAGAAGCAAGAAGGGAAATGGCTAGACGTGCGGGCATATGACGCTGATGACTTGGAAGCCTGGCTTGAACTGGCCCCTGCCGTTCGCGTGTGGCTGACCCGTCTGATTGGAAAGCGGCCCCCGGGAGTTCAGGACATCGCGGACTTCTGGAATAACTGGAGACGCGACACCAAGCCACCGCTGAGCACTGAGCTGCTCATGGCTGGAAGAGTGGAAGAAGCAGGCAGAGTGATCGAGTGGCTGGACGAGGAACCGTCAGCGTTGGTGGTCCAATCCGGATCGGCTCAGGAAGTGGTAGTTTTCTTCAGCGCTGTCCTGCTCCAGTTGCCGGAGGAACAGCGTGAGCCGCACTTGTCCAAGTGCGTCATTGTACGGGAGCTCCAGTCCTGGGAAGATCTCGTGTCTCGCCATCACGATCTCTGTCTTATACCGACCTTCCCTGAGGTGCAGGGCGTTGGTGAAGCCATCCAGAATGGGCACCGCGTACTGCTCCCGGTTGGCAGTGAGCGCGAAGTCCCTGGCCACGTCCTGCGTCTTCCGCGCCTGCCAAGCCGCGAGATTGAGATGGCTCTGATTGGCATGGGCCTGAGTGAGAACCGTGCCAGGGTCCTTGCGGAGGACTGCGGGCGAAGTCTCCTCGCACTTCGCCGGTCTCTTTCCATGACTGAGGAGATGTCCGCTCCCTCGTGGGCTGGACCCGAATTGGGTCCCCTACTTGTACCTGCGATCCTTGCTGGCTCCTGGGATGAGGGCAACAAGGCCGACCGATCAGTGATTGAACAGCTCGCGGGGCAGCCCTACAGCGACGTTGCCGGTGCCCTCGTCCGCCTAGAGAACGTATCAGACCCACCAATCCGATGCGTGGGAGGAATCTGGCAGCTCGTCTCGAGGAGGGATTCATGGCGGCTGGCCGCACGGTACATCACGTCTGACAATCTTGATGCTCTTGAGAGAGTCGAGCTCTCCGTCCTGGGTGTCGCGGACCCGAAATACGATCTTCCTCCCGATCAACGATGGGCCGCAAGTGTGTATGGTAAGGCCCCAGAGCATTCAGCTTCCTTGAGAAAAGGTCTTTCGGAAGCGCTGGCATTGCTGGGAACGCTTGGCGATCAACTTGGTCTTCGCGACAGAACTAGGCCAGAAGATCGAGCTGCGTCTGTCGTGGCGAATCTGTTGTCTCCAGACGCTGACGCTCGTATGTGGTGCTCCCTGTCCGGCATGCTGCCGACTCTGGCAGAGGCGGCACCAGAAGCTTTCCTGAACGCTGTTGTCGAAGCGCTCGGTCGAACGGACAACCCATTGTCAGGCATGTTCGTGGATGGCGGGTTGATGGGCGATGATCCTCACGTGGGGCTTCTCTGGGCCTTGGAAACACTTGCCTGGGAGCCGAAGTACTTGGGACAGGTGGCGTTGGTGCTAGCTGAGCTGGCCAAGCTTGTTCCAGAGGGACGACCTCAGAACCGCCCCCGAGAGACCCTCCGCAAACTGTTCCTATGTTGGCGCTGTCAGACACCAGCTACACCTGAACAGCGTCTCCGGGTGCTCAAGATGCTCCTTGATCGCAAGCCGGATATTGGCTGGAGGCTGCTCTGTGACCTGCTTCCCAAGACTGGCCGTGAGTTCTGCCTTCCGATTCACCGCCCCCATTGGCGGGAGTGGGGCCTGGACTGGACCCCAGATATCTCTAATGCAGAGATTGTCAGAAATATCGACAGTATTTCTGAGCGACTCGTAGCAGCTGTCGGCGCCGATGCAACCAGGTGGGGTGACTTGATTGAACGGCTGCCATCGCTTCCTCGGCAATACCGAGACAAGGCAGTTGAGCAGATGATGTCCTTGGACATCGCTGGTATGGAGGAGACGGAGCGTGTTCATCTCTGGTCCAAGCTGAGAGAGCTCCTGCACAAACATAGGAAGTTCAAGAGCGCTGGTTGGGCAATGGAACCGGAATTGCTCGACAGGATTCAGCCATTCTACGAAAGCCTCGAGCCAGTGAATCTTGCGAATCGCTACGCATGGTTGTTCTCGTCAGCCCCGGAGTTGCCAGATCCACCTGAACGCGATTACGATAAAGAGCAGGAGGCAGTTCTGGCTGCAAGAGCTGTCGCAGTCAAGGAAATCATTGCATCGGGAGGTGTACCTTCCCTCGTCAGCGCAGCAGCAGAGGTTGAGGTCCCATACATCCTGGGATTGACAGCCGGCAGGACCGCTGGCGCTGAGAGTATCGAGTTTGAGCTACTGCGCCGCTGTCTTGGACAGTCGGACACCCGGATCGAAGATCTGGGTCTGGGATTCGGTGCTGGACGCTTTGAAACTGGTGGTTGGCAATGGGCCGAGCAGATTCTCCTTGGCGAGAACAGCTCCAATTGGTCTCCTAAGCAGCAAGCAGGTCTTCTGTGTGGGCTCCCGTTCACAAACGACGCCTGGACTCTACTCGATCGCTGCGATTCAGAAGTCAGCTCATTGTACTGGTCACGCGTCGGGGCCGGCTGGGCAAGGAGCCAAGATGACTGTGAGCTGGCCGTTCGGAGACTGCTCCGGAATGGTCGCCCATGGGTGGCGGTGGAAACCGCAAGTCGCTGGCTTGACCTGACACAGGGAGCGACGCTTCCGGGGCAGCTTCTCGCAGAGATCCTGAGGGCTGCAGGAGAGATGGATCCGACGGAGGAATTGCCGGCCTCAAGCGGTCCCTTGCTTCCCCACTATGTGGAGTTGCTGTTCGGAGCACTCCATGATTCCAAGGACTTAGACAAGGGACAGCTAGCCAGACTAGAGTGGATGTACTTACCTGTCCTTACCTCAGGGGACAGAAAACCTCAATTGCTACACTCAACGCTGGCGGAAGATCCTACCTTCTACGCTGACGTCATAGAGGCTGTATACGAACCAGAGACTGACGACAAAGGCGAATCGGAAGCGGTATCCGAAGAGATTGCAAGGCTGGCTGGCGCGGGCTACGACCTGCTCAGGTCCTGGCATCAGGTCCCAGGGCAGATGGAGGACGGGACAGTTGACAGGGACCGGTTGAGAGCTTGGCTCAAACGCGCTCGAGAGGCCTGCCACTCTAAGAACCGACCCATTATGGGAGATCAGCACATTGGCCAGGTGTTGGCATACTCTCCCTGCGATTCGCACGGAACATGGCCCGATCCAACGGTGCGAGACGCGATCGAGGAGATTGCCAGCAAGGAGATGGAGACTGGCATATTGATTGGCGTTCTCAACAAACGGGGGACGTGGACGAAGAAACTCGGTGAAGGTGGTGAGCAAGAGCAGACGCTCGCAGAGTCGTTCCGAAAGCAAGCCGAATGTGTGCAAGATGCCTGGCCTAGCACCGCTACCTTGCTGCGCAGGATTGCTGATAGCTATGAGCGTGACGCCCGAGGCGAGAACATAAGATCTGACCTGTCCGATTAGAGAGTCTCCGGTGATCACAATGGTCGCCAGAAGGCTGGCCGTTGCCAGGCTGGCTTCGAGCGTGGCGGAGGCGACCTTTGGGTCACGGACCCAACAGCAGTCTCCAGCCCCTTGTGCCCCAACGGCTTTCAACCCCCTGCTACCGATTTGCTACCGTTTCAGTCCTTGTTTTCGCCGAGAGCCTCCCTCCCCTCA
>Ga0180432_10007649_pt1 | contig 13671 bp, 14 predicted proteins | sample SS_ome_10_FD_132414 | JGI IMG/M metagenome (GOLD analysis project Ga0180432, IMG submission 132414) | Hypersaline lake sediment archaeal communities from the Salton Sea, California, USA - SS_1_MS_2 metaG | ecosystem: Environmental > Aquatic > Non-marine Saline and Alkaline > Hypersaline >...
CGCCCGTGAAGGCGACCGTGGTGTTTGCCCCGGTCACCACCATGGTCATGGCGCTGATAACAACCTGGGCGTAAGCCTTACCCACCACGAGAGGCTGTAAGAAACCGGGCAGGGCCGAGGTCTCCTCAAGCTCTGGAGTAACAGCCAGGGCGAAATCGGATCCCCTCACGCCGCACACCGCAGTGGGTGTCTTGACCTGGTATTCCGAGTCTCCACTGATCTTGGCCACCACAAAACGGGCCTTTCCCCAGAGGAGGCTCACGAAAGAGGACCTCTTGTTCTTTTCCGGATCATAAATGGATTTATCAATGACCAGCTTGGACTGGGGCGCCAGGCCGATCACACTCCGGTCATTGAGTTTGATGCTGGCCCTTGAGGCCTCCTCGCTGATGAGGATATCTCCTGTGAAGACGGGCAGGTTTTTATCCAGTTTGTAGGCCGCTGATTCACCCTTGTGAACCACCAGCACCTGGCCGGTCACCATCTGGACCGTTCCAATGGGCACCCCTTTTCCAGGTTTGAAGCCCGGTTTGATCTGAACGCCCTCAGGGACCAAGGGCTCCACCGGTTTGTGTTCTTTCTTGAAGTTTCCAAGGAGCCTGTCCAGGAGGCCCCCCCCTTCTGAAAGAGGAATATTAGACGTTATGAACAAGCCCGTCAAAACCACCAAAACCAACACCAACGTTTTTCTTCCCCTGCCTTTCATGGCAAACCTCCTTTATCCGATTAGCACCCGTGAAAACATGGCATCAAACCCTATGAAATGACCGGGACATGACTATCCCTGATCCGGGGCCATAGCCCCCTCCACCTGCATATATTCAAAGAATTAAACCATACCCTTTTGGAGTAAGGAAATCAAAGGAAAATTAACCGGCGGGTGACATTTTTACCGGTTCCTTTGTCCCCTTCCCAAGCCGGCTCACAGCCCGGAGAAACCCCGCCTTCCAGGGCAATTGCCTGACGGTTTTGGCCAGGGCCCTTGAAAGCACTTTTCCCATGGCTTCTCTTTTTTGGTTCCCCGTCCAAATCACGGGGCGGGAAAAGGCGCCTCCCTCGAGCTTTCCCCGCCACACAGGGCGGGTCATGTCCCGGGGATACAAGGAAAGGGACAGGATGACGGCGGCGGAAAAGCAGTTGTACCCATAGGGCGCGAACCACCTGATTTCCACCTCCAGTCGTCCTTGACCCTCTGAAGGCCTCTCACAGGGGGTGATACCCATACACCTAAGCTCTTCGGCCAGGGCCTCTTGAACAATCAATGAGGGCGTTTTTTCCAGATACCAGGCCTCCTCGCCAAGTTTGTACCACAAGGTATGGTCATAACCTGTGATGGGTCCCAGATACAGGGTGAGACCCCTTTGCGGAGGGAACACAAAGGTGGGGGCCTCGGGAGGCTCAAAAAAAACGGACACGGTGGGAGGCGTTGCACAGGCCCCCATCAAGAGCACAGCCCCCATGCCCATGATCACCATGCTGAACCGCCATTTAGAGGTTCGCACCGGAAAAATTCCTCCACCGCCGGGGGTTAAATGGGATACCTCGGATAGGAAGGTTCTTTAAAGCCTCTCCCATAGTTGAGGGCCTGTTCCCCGAGCATCCGGTCCAAATCTTGGCCGCTCCTGAGGCCCATGTCCCAGAAATCCCTGCCCCGGCCGCAGAAGTACTCGCCATGGGGATAGCTGCCAAGGGCCGGGTTATAATGGGTAAAAAAGAGACGGTACGTGGAGTCCACCAAGTACCAGGAATCCTCCAAGAAGACCTCGATAAAGCTGTGTCCCTCGGTCATGGAAAGGCGATCCTGCTGGTACTGATACATCCAGTCCACATTGGCCGTAACCACCATGCGGGCAGGGATGCCCAAAGCCCGGAAAAGCGTGATCTCGGCCAGGGCATAATCGCTGCACCCTCCCAGAATCCGGCTTTTGAAAAGCTCGTCTGCGGTCCGCTTGAATTTCTCCGTGTTAAGCCGACGGTCATAGGAAAAGACCTTCCACACATACTGCATGGCGCGAAAAAGGCGTTCCCGCCGGTTATCTCCTGAGATCTTTTGAGCGACTTTCTTTATGCGGGTTGTCACCGAACTCTGCTCCCCTCCTTTAAGCCAGGGGGCCACATCCTCCGGGATGGGCTGGTCCTTGAACCGGTTAAAATCAAAGGGAAAGGGCACATTGCTCCAGTGGGCGCAGGCAGGGCAGAAAGAGAGGGCGCCCAAGAGGAGACCCAATAAAAGCAGGGCCTTAGGGTTCATAGACGCGGTCATCGCTACAACACAAAAATATCCTTTTCACGGAGCAACACTTTTAAAAAGCCAATTATATGAAAAGTCAAGACATTCGAAAAGGGCAAAAAGCAGGCCGGTCCACAAACGCACGGTTGCAATCGTCCTTATTCTTCGGTATCAATAAAAGGAGAGCAGCGCAAAATATAACGCATGGAAAGATATTTTAAAGAACGATTTGATGCCCAGCGTCGCATGGCTCAGAAGATGGCCCCTTTGATGGAGGTGAACGATATCCTTGAGGCCATGCGGGGGGAGATCAGGGACGTGATTCCCGATGCCATGGAGTGCTGTATCTTGCTTCTGGACCCCCAAGCCAGGGAGTATACCAGGCCCTTGCAGTGTGCCCTCTACGACAGGCCGGTAAACTGCCTGGTTTGCAAGCGCAGCCGGCCGGCCATTCAGAAGGCCGTTAAGAAGGGAAAGGGGGTTGTGGTCTCCAAAAGCCAGCCCGTGAAAAGACACGACGGTTCTCAGGTCCAGATCGGGCCCGAGGCGGCCATGCCCGTCTTCGTGGGCCGTGATGTCCTCGCCGTGGTGAGCGTGGTGGCTCGCCCGGGGACACGGTTTACCCGAAAGGCCTTTTATTTGCTCAAGGATTTTTCAGAAACCATTAGTCATGTCCTTTTTCATGCCAAAAGGCACTGGGAAATGACCCAGGATAAGATCAGGATCACCCAGATGCTCGCCCACCTATCCCCCTTTGTCCCCCAATCGGTCCGAAACCTGGTGGAAAAGAATCCCGAATTGCTTAATCAGGAAAAAGAAAAGAGAGATGTTACCGTATTATTCCTGGACCTGGAAGGATATACCAAGCTCAGCACCAGGCGTTCCGAGACGGAAGTGAACGACATGGTGGAAAAGGTCTTTTCCAGATTTGTGGACCCCATTCATCGGTCTCACGGGGATATTAACGAGACCTCGGGAGACGGATTGATGATTATTTTCAAGGACGACGACGCCAGGACCAATGCCGTTAACGCGGTGAGAACCGCCTTTGACATTCATGACAGGACCCTAGAGATCAACCGGGATCTGGGGCCTGACTTTGAGGAAATCACCGTGAATATGGGCATCAATTCCGGCACCGCCCTTGTGGGCATGACCCGGTTTGAGGGGGTCCTGGAAACCCGAATGACCTACACGGCAAGTGGACCGGTCACCAATTTGGCGGCCCGTCTGGCGGCCCACGCCTCGGGAGGAGATATTCTTGTCGGAGAAGAGACCAAAAGAATGATCCAGGGCCTGTGGTCTATCTATGAACGGGGAAAGGCCCAGCTCAAGGGGATAGAAGAACCCATAGAGATCTATTCCCTCCTCAAGGCCGGTTGATTTTTGTTTTAGACTGGAAGGAGGGCAAATTTTGGGAACCAATAAATATAACCCTTTTGCGAAGCCCCGGGGATCGAGCACCATGATGAAGCTTAGGTTTTTTTGGAGATCAGTCTTTTTCCTTCTGTCATTTTTGGCCGTCCTCTTCCTGGTTCAAGACCTTGGCCGGGCCGAGCGGCCTTTCCCCAAGCCCCGGGGCCTCGTCAATGATTTCGCCGATGTGATCCCCAAGGCCTATGAAGAGAAAATCGGCCTGATCTCCAAGGAACTCCTGGATAAAACCGGAATCCCCGTGGTGGTGGTGACCATGCCGGATATTGGCGGGGCGGAATACAATGATTATACCAGCCGCCTTTACAGTGCGTGGGGGATCGGGAAAAAGGGGGAAGACAAAGGGGTCCTCATATTTGTCACCCTTAAAGAACGGAAAATGCGCATCGAGACCGGATACGGGGTGGAAGGGATGCTTCCCGACGGTCTGGTGGGAGAGATCCGCGATCGATACATGATTCCCCATCTCAAAGAAAACAAATTCGGTGCCGGACTGCTCAACGGGACCATTGCCGTGGCCAAGGTGATTGCCGATCATGAGGGCGTCAAATTGACCGGTGCTCCCTCTAAAAAGGCCCCCCAAAAGGGGCGTTCAACCCTCTTCTCCCTTGTTCCCATCGTTCTGATTATCATTGCCTTTTTTCTCTTTTCCAGGGGCCGGGGGGGCGCCTGGTTTCTCTTCCTGCCCCTGCTCTTTGGGGGAGGAGGCTACGGAAGGGGCTATGGAGGCGGAGGGGTCGGCGGCGGCTTTGGCGGCTTCAGCGGCGGCTTTGGCGGCTTTGGCGGCGGCATGAGCGGCGGGGGCGGGGCCGGCGGCGGTTTTTGATCTCCCAAAAGGAGGATTTCATGGGAAAAAGTCCACAGGATCCAAAGCAAATATTTGAAGAAATCACTTTCGATTATAAAGGGCTTTACGGAGAAGACCTTGTAAGCATCCTTTGCTATGGAAGCGCGGCACGCGGGGAATACCGCCCCGGCAAATCGGACATCAACCTCATGATTGTCCTCTCGGAAAAGGGAATAGAAGACCTGGATCGCTCCCTGAAGGTGGTCAAGAAATGGCGGAAAAGCAACGTGGCCGTTCCCCTGTTTGTAACCCGGGGATATGTGCGTTCTTCTCTGGACGTCTTTCCCATCGAATACCTGGACCTTCAGCGGTACCATACCCTTGTTTACGGGGAAGATATCCTCCAGGACCTGGTCCTGAAGCCGGAGTTTTTGAGACTCCAGTGTGAGCGGGAGATCAAGGGAAAGCTTTTGCTCCTCAGAGAAGCCTTTTTAAATACAGACGGCAAGGCAAAGGCCTTGCACGCCCTTATCAGCGATTCCATCCTTTCCATCCTCGCCGTGTTTGAGGCCCTCCTTGATCTCAAAGGGGAGGCGATTCCTGAAAAGCGGCGGGACCTGATTCAGCGAACTGCGGAGACCTTTGATATTGATGGCCCTGTGTTTGAAACCCTCCTCGCCGTGAAGGAGGACAAAGTGAAGATGAAGGATGATGAAATGCGGACCCTGTTCAAGACATACCTTTCTCAGGTAAGGGCGTTGTCAACTCTTGTGGATGAATTTGGAGGGTGAAATGACTGGAACCCAGAAGACGGGACTCATCATTGCAGGCGTGGTGGTCCTGATCATTTTAATCCCCTTTTTTTACCTGAAATCCACTTACAACCGTCTGGTGGCCATGGATGAGTCGGTTAAGGCGGCGTGGGCCCAGGTGGAAAACCAACTGCAGCGGCGCTATGACCTCATCCCCAATTATGTGGAGACGGTCAAGGGATATGCAGCTCATGAAAAAGAGGTCCTTCTCAAAGTGACCGAGGCCCGTGCCAAGGTCGCGGGCGCGGGCACCACCGAGGATAAGATCGAGGCCAATAATCAACTGACTTCGGCCCTCTCCCGGCTAATGCTGGTGGTGGAGCGCTATCCGGATTTGAAGGCCAATACCAATTTTATTCGTCTCCAAGACGAACTGGCGGGGACGGAAAACCGGATCGCCGTTGAAAGGCGGCGTTACAATGAGACGGTGAGGGCCTATAACACCACCATACGATCCTTTCCTACAAACATGCTTGCCGGCATGTTCGGTTTTGAAAAGGCCGCCTTTTATGAAGTCCCGAAAGAACGGCAGGAGGCCCCCAAAGTCAAGTTCTGAGGGCGGCCGCCAAATGGGATAAGGTGATGGATGAGGAAACGTTGGAGTTACCCATCAACGGCATTCTGGACCTTCATACCTTTGATCCAAAGGACGCCGCCTCGGTGGTAGAGGAATATTTGGAGGCCTGCCTCGAGCGGAAGATTTACCAGGTGAGGATCATCCATGGAAAAGGCAAGGGCGTTCTCCGCCGCATCGTGGAATCGGTTCTCAGAAAACATCCCAGGGTTGAGGCCTTCGGCCTGGATTCGGGTCCCTCCAGTTGGGGTGCCACCCTGGTGACCCTGAGGCCGGGGTAAACCGGTCTGGTTCATCCGGTCTTTACCCAACCTCCATGATAAAAGGAATGCGATCATGAATAATCTCCGCTACAACAATCCCTATGCCATAGGCGTGTTATTGGGGCTCCTCTTGTTATTCACCTTCTATACCATGGGCCGGGGGCTGGGGTCCTCATCCTCCTTTGCCAGGATCGCCGCTGGAGGGATCAAGGCGGTCGCCCCGGATCACGCGGAGGAAAACCGCTACTTTTCTAAATATATTCGTGGAGGCCGGTCCCCCTTGACGGCCTGGCTCGTATTCCTCACCATGGGCGCCGGCCTTGGGGGGCTTTTTTCCGCGTTTATTTCCAACAGGGTCCAGGGCCAGGTCTCACGGGGGCCCTCTATCGGGGTTTCAGCCCGGCTCTGGCTGGCTCTAGGGGGAGGGGTTCTCTCTGGATTTGCCGCCAGGCTGGCCAGGGGTTGTACGAGCGGTCAGGCCCTGACCGGAGCCTCGGAGCTCGCCTTTGGGAGCTGGATCTTTATGTTCTGCATCTTTGCCGGCGCCTATGGAGGGGCCTACTTCTTTAGAAAGGAGTGGCTCTGATGGGACCCCTGTATAAATTGGGTTGGTTTGATTTTGCTTACAGCCTCCAAGTGGCCGGTCTTATCGGATTCTGCTTCGGTTTTCTCCTGGAGCGGGCCGGATTTGGCAACCCGAGAAAACTGGTGGCTGTTTTTTACCTGAGAGATTTTGCGGTCCTCAAGGTCATGTTTACCGCCATTGTGGTCTGCATGCTGGGTCTGCTTTATTTCTCCGTCTTCGGCTGGATCGACTTAAGCCGGGTCTACCTTCTGCCCACCTATGTGTGGCCCCAGATCGTGGGAGGGCTTGCCCTGGGCGTGGGTTTTGTGATGGGGGGGTACTGCCCTACCACCTCTGTGGTGGCCACGGTCTCGGGCCGGCTGGACGGGCTCGTGTTTATCGTGGGTATGATTTTAGGTTCCTTTGTCTTTGCCGAATTTTTCCCCGTGTTGGAAAACCTCTACAAGGCCGGGCATATGGGGCAGGTCACCCTTTCCCATGTCCTGGGGCTCCACTCCGGTTTGATCGCCCTTTTCGTCTGCCTTATGGCGGTGGGGGCCTTTTGGTTGGTGGAAGGGGTGGAAAAGCGGTTCGGCCGGCCTGAAGCTCTCCCCAAGGGATCTCGAAAGGTGAAGGCAGGAGCGGCGCTCATCTTGATCCTCTTGGGTCTTATCCTGTCTCTGGTCAATCCTGATCAGGCCATCCTAAAAAGGGCATTAATTCAAAAGCGGCTCATGGAGATAAAGGAAGAGGTCAAGGAGACCCGGCCCCAGGCCGAAGAAGAACAGCCGACCGGCTTCACCATTGTGGAGGATGAGGGGTGTTAGGGCGCCTCAAAGGTCCATAGGGGGTGTACCCCGGCCGGGCTGGAACAATTCCCGGGCCGCGGCGAACATCTTTTCCCTGTCCACGGGTTTTACCTGTCTTACGATCCACGCCCGCATTTTTTGGCCCGCCGGGGTGGACTGCTTGTGGCTCATAAAATCCAGCTTGATTCCAAGGGCGTCTGAAACCCTGAGGGCCAGGACGGGCCATACCTCCCCGATGTCTCCCACAATAGGAAGGCTGCCCGGGACCCGGGCAAACCCTGACATCTCCATGCGAAAGGGGATGCCCATGAGCTTGGTTTTGGGAAGCCCCTTGTCAACGGCCTGGCTCACTGTGCCTGACTTGCGCTCCTTGACCCAGGCCCGCTCCAGGTTGGGATCCAGGTCGATACGAATGATCCGCTTCCGGGCCAGAGAATAGGTCCAGCTCCCCTCCCAATCCGTCCAGATCCCGTGCCCGGTAAAGCGTTCAAAGGGCCCGTCGTGGATCTCCTGGGAGAGGGCCAGGGCCGATTCAATAATCACTTCTGCACTGTCCATAAGCCTGGCGATGCGCTGACAGCGTTCTGAAACGGGGATGGAATCACCAATGGCCAGTCCCACCTCACCCCCTCCGATCAACTGGGGCACGGTGACCAACACGGGGAGCCGGTACTTCACTCCTGCACCGATCATGGTGTAGGGATCCGCGCCGTAACCCACCATCTGTTCAAAGGGGATACCGTAACGCCTGGCCAAACGGAGCACGTCCCGGGCCAGGGCCTCCGTGCGGAGTCCCGAAGGATAGGCCACATTGCCGGCCACCTTGATGACCGCCTCCCTGGCCCGGGCGCGGGCCATCTTTCTGTAAAAGGCCAGATCCACCGGGACCTCTCGGGCGTAAGTCTCCAGCCGGGCCTTGGAGAGGAGGCTCACTTCGAAACGGCCGTCCGAGGGGAGTTTGGCCGGGTCGAATCCAAGGGCCTCACCATCCAGACGTTTGACCTTTTCCAGGGTGCCGGCCATCTCGTGATTGATTACGGCGGAACTGGTGGAGACCCCGTCAATGATCCCCTTGGCCATGAGTTCCGCCAACAGAGTGGTCACGCCTTCGTGGAGGTTGGGCCCGCTGCCCACTACGGCGACCACCTTTCCGCCGCCCTCTTTGGCCTTGACGATTTCATGAACGGCTTGCTTGATGCGGGCCTTGGTCTTTGGAGCCAGGCCCTTGTACAGGGCCTCAACGCTCTCTCGATCTATGGTCATTTCTTACTCCTTGTTCCAGCAACCGGGCGATGACCCGGGCATGCCTCCCGGCGGCGTCCTGGTTTTTTAGCACGGCCCGTCTGGCCCCGTCCCCCAAAGCCCTAAGCGCTTCTGGATGCTCAAGAAACCAGAGGGCCTTTTCTGCAAGCATCCCTGGACCATTCACGGGGACAGCCCCGCCTTCATATTCCAAAAGGGCCTTGGCATCCAGAAAGTCCTCCATAGAGGGGCCGTAGAATACGGGCTTTCCCCACACGGCCGGCTCAAGGGGATTCTGTCCGCCCAAGGGAACCAGGCTGGCCCCGCAGAAGACAAGGGTCCCCACACTGTAGATCTTGAAGAGTTCTCCAAAGACATTTACAATGACCACCTTTTCCTGTCGTCTTTCCCCACCTTCCTTCAGCCGGCTGAGGTGCTGGTAAGAGAAGCCCCGTTTTGCCAGGAGGGCTCCGATGGCAGGTGTTCTCTCAATATGCCTGGGGACAATGATGAGAAGGGTATGGGGGAACTTCTGGAGAATTTTTTCATACACGTCCAGGATCATGGCCTCCTCACCCTCCCGGGTGCTCCCGGCCACGAACACCCGCTCCTGGGGGCCAAGATTTAGGAGGCGTCGCATCTGGTGCTCTATTTGAGGCTCTGCAGCCCCGGCCAGCAGGTCGTACTTGGCATTCCCGTTGATCTCAATCTTTGCGGGGTCCGCCCCCATGGCCTGAATCCGCTCTGCGTCTTCCTTTAGGATCATGCTGAAGGCATCGAAGTTGCGCAAGACCTCTCGAAAAAAAGGGCGCAGTTTCAGGTACCCCTGGATGGACCTGGGCGAGATGCGGCCGTTGACGAGCGCAATTTTTATGCCCCTGCGCCGGGCCTCGGCAACCCAGGAAGGCCAGATCTCAGTCTCCAGAAAGACCATGGCCTGGGGCCGGACATGGGAGAGGGATTTGCGGACGCACCCGAGGAAATCAAGGGGGGCATAGGCTATAGGGACAGCGTCTCCGAACATCTCCTCGGCCATCTGCCGGCCATGAGGGGTGGTGGTGGAGATAAAAAGGAAACATTGGGGTAAGCGCTGTTCCAAAGCCTTCCAGAGGGAAGCGGCGACCTTGACTTCTCCCAGGGAAACGGCGTGGATCCAAATCCTGGGACCCCCCTTTGAGCGGCGAAATGAGGGGGGCGCCACAAGACCCAGGCGCTCTTCAAGGTGCCGGCCGTGACGTCCAGTAAGGCGCGTATAAAGCCAGAAAGGGGGGAAAAGGAATAGAAATAAGGCCCCCGAGAGGAGTGTGTATGCCGCGTAAAGAATGCCTTCCTCCTATGATGCTTCGATTTTTTGTATTACGCGCTTGGCTCGACGCAGGCCCACCGCTTTGCGGCGGGCATCCGGCTATGTTAAGAAATGTTTTTTTCCTTTTCTGTGAAATGGCCCACTTGTAAATGTTGGAAAATATAGGTATAAATATTTATTATGTCAAGATTTGATGAATTGTAAAAAGCCATCAAAGTGGAGGGCACAGTAAAAAGCTTCAGATGCAGCGCAACGCGGCAGGTGGACTTTTTACGAAGCCGTCAGATTTGAAATGCCGCCCCTGTCTCAGGGCCGGGGGCTGGATTGAGGAGGATAATGAAATGGCCTTCGAGAAAAGTATCCTTTGTATAGGGGCCGGTTATGTGGGCGGCCCCACCATGGCCATGATTGCCCATCAATGTCCCCAATACAAGGTGTTGGTGGTGGATATCAATCCCCAACGCATTGCCCAGTGGAACTCAGGCAGGCTTCCCATCTACGAGCCCGGGCTTGAAGAGATTGTCCGCGGGGTAAGAGACAAGAATCTCTTTTTCAGCACAGACATTGAAAAGGGGATCAGAGAGTGCGATATCATCTTTGTGAGCGTCAACACCCCTACAAAGACCTTTGGCGCGGGTGCGGGAATGGCCGCAGACCTCCAGTATTGGGAAAGAACGGCCCGGCAGATACGGGAGCATGCGAAATCCGATAAGATCATCGTGGAGAAGAGCACCTTGCCGGTCAAGACCGCCCTGGCTATGGAGCGGATTCTTACTTCCACAAATAATGGGGTCCAGTTTGAGGTGCTCTCGAATCCGGAATTTCTTGCCGAAGGCACCGCCATCCAGGACCTAAGAGACCCGGATCGGGTTCTCATAGGGTCCAGGGAAACGGAAAGGGGCAGAAAGGCCCGGGAAGAGCTCGTCCAGATCTATGCCACCTGGGTTCCGGAGGAACGGATTATCACCTCCAATATCTGGAGCAGCGAGCTCTCCAAGCTGGTGGGCAATGCCTTCCTGGCCCAGAGGATCTCGTCCATAAACTCCATCACCCCCCTGTGTGAAAAGACAGGGGCCGATATTGCAGAGGTCGCCCGGGCCGTCGGCCTGGACAGCCGGGTGGGCGCCAAGTTCTTGAATGCCAGTGTGGGATTCGGCGGTTCCTGCTTTCAGAAGGATATCCTGAACCTGGTCTATCTTTGCCGGCACTACAATCTCGAAGAGGTGGCCAATTACTGGGAGGCGGTGGTCCGGATCAATGATTATCAGAAAGAACGGTTCATCCTGAATATGCTCAGCACCATGTTCAATACCCTGGCGGGAAAAAGGATTTGTCTCTTTGGGTTCGCCTTTAAGGCCAACACCGGGGACACCCGGGAAAGCCCTGCCATATTTATTTCCAAGAGACTGGCGGAAGAGAAGGCCGAGCTGATCATTACCGACCCCCAGGCCCTGGATAACGCGAGGTTCGACCTTCAGGAACTCGAGGGAATACATTATGAAGATGATTCCTATGAAGCGGCCTCCGGCTGCGATGCCATTGCCGTGATGACGGAATGGGATATTTATAAGGAATTGGACTATGAAAGGATATACCGGTCCATGACCAAGCCCGCCTTTATCTTTGACGGGAGGAATATCCTGGATCACAAGGGGCTTTTTGAGATTGGATTTAACGTCTTACCCATTGGCAAGCCCCCATTGACCCACTTCTGATGACCTCCCGGGGGCCTGCCAACATTTCTCTTGACAGAAAGTGGAAACAGACTTACCAAAAGGCCGGGCCGGGACCGCGGTCCCGGAAGAAGGCCTTTTTAGCGACGTGTGAAAACGGATGGAATAGGAAATGCTTCATACTCAGAAACGGATCCTTGTTACCGGCGGGGCCGGTTTTTTGGGCTCCCACCTGTGCGATCGCCTGGTGGAAGAAGGGCACGATACCATATGTCTGGACAATTTTTTTACCGGCACCAAGCAAAATATCAGACAGCTCCTCTCAAGCCCCAATTTTGAACTGATCCGCCACGATCTGGTTCAGCCCATTTTCCTTGAAGCGGATGAAGTCTATAACCTGGCCTGCCCGGCCTCCCCTGTCCATTATCAGTTCAATCCCGTCAAGACGGTGAAGACCAGTGTCATGGGATCCATCAATATGCTCGGCCTGGCCAAGCGGGTGGGGGCCAAGATCCTTCAGGCCTCCACCAGCGAGGTCTATGGCAATCCCACGGTGCATCCCCAAAAGGAGGACTATTGGGGAAACGTGAATACCATTGGACCCAGGTCTTGCTATGATGAGGGCAAGCGCTGCGCCGAGACCCTGTTTTTTGATTATCACCGGCAAAACGGGGTCAATATCAGGGTGTTGCGCATTTTCAATACCTATGGACCCAGAATGCATCCCAACGATGGGCGGGTCATCAGCAATTTTATTGTCCAGGCCCTGAAAGGAAAGGATATCACTGTCTTTGGGGATGGCTCTCAGACCCGCTCCTTTTGCTATTTGGACGATATGATCGAGGGGATGGTCCGGATGATGAATGCCCCGGACGATTTTACCGGCCCCGTGAACCTGGGAAATCCCGGGGAGTTCACCATCCTGGAACTGGCCGAAAAGGTGATTGCCCTTACCGGCAGTAGATCCCGGATTATCTTTGAACCCCTCCCCCAGGATGACCCCTTAAAGCGCCGGCCGGATATCACCCTGGCCAAGGAGAGGCTTGGTTGGGAACCCACGGTGGACCTGGACCAGGGACTGGAGAAAACCATAGGCTATTTCAGAGATGTTTTGTGAGAGGGCGACCCTTGGAAACAAAAGCAGTAAACGGGAATAATGTGACCTGGTTCAACGGCCAGGTGTCCAGAGAGGATCGGGAGCAGATGCATGGCCACAAAGGGGCCGTGCTTTGGTTTACGGGCCTGTCGGCCTCGGGTAAATCCACCATCGCCCATTTCGTGGAAAAAGAACTTCACCAAAAGGGATGCTCCACCTATGTGTTCGACGGCGACAATGTGCGCCATGGTCTCTGTTCCGACCTGGGCTTTGCCGCCCAGGACAGGGTGGAAAATATCCGCCGTATCGGTGAGATGGCAAAGCTCTTTGTGGATGCAGGGATCATCGCCATCACCGCTTTTATCTCCCCCTACCGGGAGGATCGGCAGGGCGTGAGAGATCTTATTCCAAAAGGGCGTTTTTTTGAGATTTATGTGAAGTGCCCCCCGGAGGTTTGTGCCCTCCGGGACCCCAAGGGGCTCTACCATAAGGCCAAGGCCGGGATTATCAAGGAATTCACCGGCGTCTCTGCTCCCTATGAACCGCCTGAAGCCCCTGAACTGATCATTCACTCCGATAAAGAGGAAGCCCTCAAGGCGGCACAACGGGTGGTGGATTTTGTAAGAAAGAGAAATGTCCTGTTGGGCCCCTGATTGCCCCTCCCCCTGAATATCCCATGACTTTACCCCGTTGTTGCAAACCCAGCGAGATTCTAGGCATATAACTGTAGTAAAAACAGCAAGTTATGTCATTTTATATCCAGGGTCTGGATATCACTATTGGTGAGTTCCAGATTTAAAGCGTTAAAAGCGGCATTTGAAGTCATAGAAGGCGAAATGCCGAATCCTTAAGCGCCTTTTATGCAACAACGGGGTTTACC
>Ga0180432_10007651_pt1 | contig 13670 bp, 12 predicted proteins | sample SS_ome_10_FD_132414 | JGI IMG/M metagenome (GOLD analysis project Ga0180432, IMG submission 132414) | Hypersaline lake sediment archaeal communities from the Salton Sea, California, USA - SS_1_MS_2 metaG | ecosystem: Environmental > Aquatic > Non-marine Saline and Alkaline > Hypersaline >...
CATGGCCGAGTTCCTCATGCACCAAGGACGCGACGTGTTGATCGTCTACGACGACCTGAGCAAGCACGCCGACGCCTACCGCGAATTGAGCCTTCTCCTGCGGCGTCCGCCGGGACGCGAGGCGTATCCTGGCGACATCTTCTACCTACACGCCCGCCTGCTCGAGCGCGCCTGCAGGCTGAGCGAGGCGGCAGGTGGCGGATCGCTGACGGCTCTGCCCATCGTGGAGACACAGCAGGGAAACATCGTCGCCTACATCCCCACCAATCTCATTTCCATCACCGACACTCGGGTCGTACTGGACGCCGACCTGTTCAACCGGGGCGTGAAGCCCGCGGTGAACGTGGGACGGTCGGTGTCGCGGGTAGGCGGAGCGGCACAGTCGACCGCTATGCGCGACGTAGCACGGCATGTCCAACTGCAACTGGCCCGGTTCGAGGAAGTGGCACGTTTCGCCCGCTTCGGCATAGAGGTGGACCGGGCCACGCAGGCGCAGATCCGCCGTGGCGAGCGCCTGAGGGCCGTGCTCATGCAGCCCGCCCATCGCCCCATGTCGCTGGCAGACCAGGTCACAATCCTGCTGGCGGCCTCCGAGGGCTATCTGGACGACATCGCACTGGAAGACGTGCCCGCCTTGGCGAGTGGACTGCTGGCTCGCGTCCAGGCCCAGCATGAAGAACTGTGCCACAGCATCAACCACAGGAAAGAGCTAAGCCAGGAAATGCGTGAGGCATTGACGGCCGTCATTACCGACCACCTCGCACATCGTGCGCCGCAGCGTGTGCTCAGTCCGGTCCAACAGGGATGAGGTAGGAGACAGGGATATGGAAGATGTAGAACGAGCTCAGACCCGGCTGGACAACATCCGCACCGTGGAGCCAATACTAGAGGCACTGCGCACGATCTCACTGGGCGGTTGGAAGGCAGCGATCAAACAAGCAGCCGGCGTGCGTGAGTACGCAGATCGCTTGGGAGCCATGTTGCCCTCACTTGCCCCTCATCTGCCGGCCAGCCGACGAGTGGGTCACGAACAGGCGCCCACGCCCGAGCGGATCGCGGTCCTGGTGGTGGGAAGCGAGCGAGGACTGTGTGGCCGCTTCAACGCAGCAGTGACGGAGCGGGCAGAGCGGCACGTGGCCGAGAGGGAGGCTGCCGGGGCAACCGTAGAACTCATGGCTCTGGGAACCCAGACAATGCGCATCCTCCGGCGAGGCGGAACGTCTCCCGCCTGGTCACGTGCGACGTCGGTCGCTGCACTGCCGCCCTATTCCCTGGCGCTGTCCCTGACCCGCCGCTGGCTGGCACGCTACGAGGAACACGAGTTGGATGCGGTCGACCTGGTCTACAACGCCTATCGCGGCACAGCGCGATACGAACCAACGACGAACCGGCTGATTCCCTGGACATTGCGGGCATTGGTCATGGGTCCGTCGCACGCCTCCCCCCAAACAAATGCGACTGCGAGCGAGAACTGGCCGCCGCCCATCGTCGAGACTGACCCGGTGAGCCTGTATACCCGCATCGTGGAACAGTGGACGGCGACCAGCCTCTACGGATTGCTGCTGGACTCGGCGGCTGCGGAACACTCGACCCGCTTCCAACTGATGGAGGCGGCATCTCAGAACGCCGACCGGCTGATCACGGAACTGACGCTAGCTGTCCAGACAGCCCGCCAGCAGAGGATCACCCAGGAAATGCAAGAGCTGGCTGCCGGGGCGGGATTGGTCGGTCCACAACAGAAGGGCGATTGACACACGGGCTCACCGAGAGCCAGGCTCGCGCGCGGGCGCGAGCCAGTGTTTGCACGATATGCCGCTTTCTGCTATCATCTGAAAGTGGAGGGCAGGGCGGACATTGACCAAACGTCCAATGAAGATCGGCATTATCTCTGATACCCACGACAACCAACACAACCTGGAGTCAGCGCTCAGCATCCTGGCGGCTGAAGACGTGAGGACAGTGTTTCACTGCGGTGACATCTGTGGACCTGGCATCATCCGTTCACTTGCAGGCTTCGACGTGTGGATCTCACAGGGCAACATGGACCGCCACCTCGGACTGGCCCAGGCGGTTGAGCAGACGCTCGGACGTGGGCGTCTGGCTTGGCTCCACAAACCCGCGCTCAATGGGTTCCAAATGGCGCTGATCCACGGGGACAACAAGGCCGCACTGGCAAATCTCGTCACTTCAGGCCAATACGCCTACGTCTTCCACGGTCACACGCACATGAGGCGTGACCAGACGATCGGCCACACGCGCGTGATCAATCCGGGTGCGCTCGGTGGCATACGGCGACAGTCGCGATCTTTCTGCGTCCTTGACTTGAACACCAACGAGACCCGATTCATAGAACTCGGATGATCAAACGCCGGACAGCGCAAACGGGATAGGGTATGACCGACAATCTTTTCCGTTTCTCGACTTCTTTGGACGTGCGTTGGCGGGATCTGGATGCGCTGGGGCACGTCAACAACGCCGTGTATTTCACCTACCTCGAACAGGCGCGCACGCACTATCTGCGAGAACTGGGGCTGATCTCGCCTGAGCCTGGGGACATTGGATTGATCTTGGCCGAGACTGGCTGCCAGTTCAAGTCGCCACTGGGGCTGGGAGAACGCGTGACGGTATATATGCGCGTGAGTGAACTCCGCAACTCCAGCTTCATCGTCAAGTACCGCATACAGGGCGACGATGGACGTTTGGTCGCAACGGCCCATTCTGCACAGGTGTGCTATGACTACCAGGCCCAGCACCCCGTGCCCATACCCAATGACTGGCGCGAAGCCATGACCGCCTACGAACCCGGGCTGTAGTTAGTCATCAACGGCGGCGCTGCATCGCGCAGTCCGTACGCAGACAACGCGAAGGAGACGCATACATGGCAATTCTCGAATCACTGGCGGGGCACCAACTGCGCAAGATATGCGACCCATCCCAGTTCAGCTTCGAAACGACCGATGAACTGGAAGACCTGGACCAGATCTTGGGCCAAGGACGGGCGGTGGAAGCGATCCTCTTCGGCATCGGCATCCAGCGCGAGGGCTACAACCTGTTCGCCCTGGGACCCAGCGGCACAGGAAAGCGGACGGTGACCAGGCAGTTTCTCAAAGAGAGAGCCGCCAGCGAGCCAACTCCCTCCGATTGGTGCTACGTGAACAACTTCGAGCAGCGCCATCGGCCTCGCACTCTGCGGCTGCCGCCGGGCCAGGGGGGGGCGCTGCGCGAGGACATGGAGGAATTGATCGAGGAGCTGGGCGCGGCGATTCCGGCCGCCTTCGAGAGCGAGGACTATCGCACGCGCAAGCAGGAAGTTGAGGAGGAGTTCAAGGAAAGACAGGAACAAGCCTTCAACGAAATCCGGAAGCAGGCCAAGGAGCGCAACATCGCACTGATTCGCACGCCGGCAGGGCTGGCCTTCGCCCCGCTTCAGGAGAGCGAGGTGATCAGCCCAGACGAGTTTCAGAAACTGCCAGAGGATCAGCGCAAGCAGTTTGAAGCGAGCATATCCGAGCTTCAAGAACGTCTTCAGGAGACCCTGCACCAGGCTCGCCAGTGGGAACGCGAAGCCCGGAAGCGGGTCAAGGAACTGGATCGCCAGGTGGGGATGTTCGCCGTGGGTCACCGGCTTGACGAACTGCGTGAGAAATACGCCGAGTTACCCGATGTGGTGGCCTATCTCGACGCGGTGCAACAGGACGTGGTCGAAAACGTGGATGGATTCCGTGAGCCGGAGGAACCCCCGCAGATATTGGGCATGCCCCTGCCGCGCTCGCTGATGGGTTCATCCTTGGTCCGCCGCTACCAGGTAAACGTACTGGTGGATCACAGTCAGTCGGAAGGCGCGCCGGTCGTCTACGAAGACAACCCGACCTACAACAACCTCGTTGGACGCATCGAGCACCTGGCCCAGATGGGCGCGCTGGTCACTGACTTCAACCTGATCAAGCCAGGCGCGCTGCACCACGCCAACGGCGGCTATCTCATCATGGATGCCCGCCAGCTACTGCTCCAGCCTTATGCCTGGGATGGACTGAAGCGCGCCCTCCGTGCGCGCGAGGTGCGCGTTGAGTCGCTGGGCCAGGCGTTGAGTATGGTCAGCACCGTGTCACTGGAGCCAGAACCAATCCCGCTGGATGTGAAGATCGTTCTGATCGGCGATCGGCTGTTGTACTTCTTGCTCTGTCAACATGACCCCGATTTCTGTGAGCTGTTCAAGGTTGAAGCCGACTTCAGCGAGCAGATGGCGCGCACGCCGCAGAGCAATTGGCAATACGCCCAGTTGATCGCCACGCTGGCCCGCAGGGAGGAGCTACGTCCCTTCACGCGTGAGGCCGTGGCCCGCGTCATCGAACGCAGCTCGCGTCTGACGGGCGACACCGAGAAGCTATCCGTTCACCTCTTGAGCATCGCTGACCTGCTGCGCGAGGCCGACTACTGGGCAGGTGTGTCAGGCAACGGCTCTGTGACGGTGGCCGACGTGGAGCGTACGATTGAGGCTCAGATCCACCGCGCCGACCGGCTGCGCGAACGCGTGCAGGAGCGGATCCAGCGCGGCACGATTATGATTGACACGAGCGGAGAGCGCGTGGGGCAGGTCAACGGACTGTCGGTGATCTCACTGGGCCATTTCGCCTTCGGGCAGCCCAGCCGCATCACCGCCCGCGTCCGTCTTGGCAAGGGCGACGTCTTGGACATCGAACGCGAGGTCGAGCTGGGCGGCCCCATCCATTCCAAGGGCGTACTCATTCTCTCAGGCTTCCTCGGCGCTCGCTACGCAGCAGAGCGCCCGCTCTCCCTCTCGGCAAGCCTGGTGTTCGAGCAATCGTACGGCGGCGTAGACGGCGACAGCGCGTCGCTGGCAGAGCTGTGCGCGCTACTCTCGGCACTGGCCCAGGCACCCATCCGGCAATCGTTCGCCGTGACGGGCTCGGTCAACCAGCACGGCCAGGTCCAACCCATCGGCGGGGTCAATGAGAAAATTGAAGGCTTCTTCGACATCTGCAAGGCACGCGGGCTGACGGGAGAACAGGCCGTGATCATCCCCGCATCCAACATACAGCATCTTATGCTGCGACACGACGTCGTCGAGGCGGTGGAGGCGGGGCAGTTCAGCATCTATCCTGTGCACACGGTGGATGAAGGGGTAGAGCTGCTGACCGGCATCCCGGCCGGAGAGCGAGACGAAGCACGCAACTTCCCCGAAGGAACCTTCAATCAACTGGTGGAATCCCGGCTGATCGATCTGGCCGAGAAGCAGCGCGCCTTCGCGGCACCTCCCGAGAAGGGAAACGAATCCGCGGAGGCCCCGGCGGACGTTGCGGATGCTATGCCAGCAACATGCCGGCCGTCCGTTGATCGTGCGCCCGACGGGAAACGGACGGACTAGGCGCTTCCAGAACAACGGAGGCGGAGAGAAGGCGAGGTATGGGCGAAGCAAACGGCGAACCGGCAATTCGGCGTATACTTGTCGCACTAGATGCCTCACACCACAGCCTGGCGGCTTTGGAGGCCGCGGCCGAGTTGGCTGCCAGCTTGGAGGCAGAGTTACAGGGCCTCTTCGTCGAGGACATCAACCTGTTGCGGGCAGCGGGGTCGCCTGTGGCCCGGGAAGTGCAGTATCCATCCGCCACCGCCGTGCGGCTTGATCTCGCGCGGATGGAGCGGGCACTGCGAGCCCAGGCCACACAGGCCCGCCGGGCGATCGCGGCCTGCTGCAGACAACGGCGGGTCAAGTGGTCCTTCCGCGTCGTTCGGGGCGAAGTCGCCCCAGAGGTGCTGGCGGCAACCACGGAGGCAGACCTCCTCAGCTTGGGGAAAGCCAGCCGGCCACTGACCGGACGGACAATCCGGGTGCATCTAGGCTCCACGGCCAGAGCAGCGGCGACGCAGGCCCCACGTCCTGTGCTCCTGCTTCAGCGCAACGTGGGTATCGGGGCTCCTGTGGTCGTGACGTATGACGGCTCACCCACGTCGCAGCAGGCGCTCATGATCGCGGCCCGGTTGGCGCAGAAGCACGGAGGGTATCTGTCCACGCTGATCCTCGCCGACACGCCGGAGGATCTGGCGCGGCTGAAGGACGAGATCTCCAGCCTGCTACACGGACGCAGACTCGTGCTGCGCTACCGCAGGTTGGCAGACGCAGGCGCGTCGACACTGACCCGCGAACTGCGGTTTGAGGGTAGCGGAGTGCTCGTGTTGAGTAGCACGATTATGCAGCCAGACGCAGTCTACGCACTGCTGGACGAGGTGGAATGCCCTGTGCTGCTGGTACGGTCATGACCAGAGACTAGACAAGTCTCGACCAGACATCGGGCAGAAAACACAAACCCCGCTGCGCTAGCTTCGCAGCGGGGTTCAGTTTTCCCAGCGGCGATACTAATCTTCCCCTTGGGGCCTGGGTTCCACGTCCAAGATAGTGGTACTGGCGGGCTCGGCACCGGCCCACTGTTTGGGAGGCTCGATCATCGGGGGCTCTATGTCGCCGTGCATCATGGTCTGCCCACGGAGATAGGCTCCCTCGTTCAGTAGCAGCGAGTTGATCGTCAGGTCGCCCCACACACGGCCAGTCTCCAGTATCTCCACCCGGTTGCCACTGACGTTGCCCTTGATTGCACCAGAGATGGAGATATTGTGCGCGTTGATCTCGGCAACGATCTTCGCTCCCTCGCCGACGATCAGGTTCCCGGTGATGTCGATGTTGCCCTCGAAGACACCGTCAATGCGGACGCCACCGTCCGACTGGACGTCCCCCCGGAAGTAGGCATTCGGGCCAATGATAGTCTCGATCTTGGAGACAGGAGTCGACGCGATGGGCTTCTGTTTATCTCTCTCTCGTCCGAACACTGGCGTTCCTCCTTGGTCTTAGATGATGGACGCTATACAAAGCCTCTCGGAATGATATGCAAATGAACAACACGACAGATGATACACCAGCGCGCGGCTTTTGTCAATCTTGACCAACAGCCTGCCGTGCCTGCGCTATCGCCCTCTCCTCCTCCTCACTCAGCGTCTTGGGCGAAGCCCAGCCTTGGACCGGTTTGGCGTAGACACGGGTCGCGCCACGTCCGTAGAGCGCCGATAGGACAAGCCCGTCGCCGCTGCCATCCAGCAAAGCCAGCGCGAAGCTCTGGTCACCGCCGGTGTCTTGAAAGGCACGGAAGCGCACCAGTCCCACCCCCTGCACAGTATGCGCCAGGGTTGCATAGATCCGCTCGGCATGCGCTGCCAACTGCTCCCCGCGCGCCGTCGCGTCCGAGACCCGGGTGGCCAGGTTCTCCACCACGGCCGCCAAGCCGGCATCCTCTGCGTCCGCGCCAGACAACATAGCTTCGGTGCGCCGCTGTATGCGGCGCAGGCGGGCCTGCAAGTCGAGCACCCACACAACGCCCACAATGACCAGTGCCGTCAAGGCAATCGCCCAGATGATCAAGGTGACATCCATCGTGCCTCCTCAAACGCCTTCATTCCACCCGTACCGGTCCCAGCACGATGCGGTCGCCAGCCAGGTTACCCGCTAAGTCTACCACAGGAAGACGAGTCAGGGAAGTCATGCCATACATGCCTGCCTCCAGCCAGTAGTCGCCAGGGGGCAGGTCGGGCGGGAGCACCAGGCGGTACGGATCGGTGAGAACCTGGCCGGGCAACCACTTGGGAAACCAGAGGTAGGTGGGACAGGCCCCACCGAGAGGGGTATAGTCGTGCCCAGCGACGTACCGGCCCGCGCCGTCCGTCAGATGGATGAAGACCGTGTAGCTGTCTCGCGGAGAAGCCAGGGCCCGCCAGGTGAGCGTCAGATGCACCGGTTGGCCAGGATGGGCAAGCAGCGGCTCAGTCCACATAGCTCGGCGCAACTGCCAGCCAGTCCGCGCCCTGGCCCCCATCAACGCGATCTGGTTGTCGAGGTTGGCCAGCGCCCGTTCAAGCACCGCGGACGGCGGAGCGATGGCGCTTCCGCGCTGCCGCTCCGAGCCGTAGGGCACAACCGTGATGGTCCCCAGCTCAACAGAGAAGACAGAGCCTTCGCCAGATCCCTCAACTGCCGCGCCCCCACCGGGAGCGAACTCCAATTCCGGCCGGCCACCGCTCAGGTCGGCGTAGCCCAGGCTGAGCGGGTATTCTCCGGGCGCTAGGTTGAATGACACCGGCAGTTCATATCGCTCGACCACGATCTCACCGGGCAGCCACTGGGGCGTCAGCAGGCGGCTGTCGGTCGTCCAGCGGGCTTCCAAGGGACCAAGGCGCGCGAACGGCATCCAGATGCCATCCACCACGGCCGGTGCGCTTTGGTAGAGAATTAGTACAAGGGACTCGCCCGCGGACACAGTCTTCTCCGATAGATCGTAGCCCAGGATGTGTATCTGGCCGTCCACCCAGACGTCCAGCGGATACTGCGGACATTGATCGGGCGCTCCCGGACATCCGAGGTTGGCTTCGGTCACCGGGGGAGCGAGTACCCGGTACAATGGTCCCTCAGGAATCAGGCGAAATCCCTCGTTCCTCACCACAGGCCGGTAGTCCGACAGATAGATAGGGCCTTCCTCGATGTGCGCCCACACGGACTCGACCCACGGGTTGGCCGTGGAGACGTAGACCAGTTGCACGTCCCTCTCGGCCAGCCCCTCTCCCTGCGTGTACGCGTGGACCCAAAGAGGGGTGAGATGCTCCCAGTTGGAAAGCAGCACAGCCCCCTCCCCCACGCCATCAAATCGCTTGCGCACGGCGGCGACCCACTCCTCGGCGGCGTCGAAGTCCCTGAGGGAGATGCCGCGCTGGAGATTACGGGCGGCTTGGTAGAAGGGCCAGGCGAGAAGGAAGACAACGCACAGCAGGCGACCGGCGACAGACCCCAGGACTCCGGCCCCCAGCCGCAAGAACCTGCTGTCCGCCACGGCGCTCCTCGCCAGCGCAAGTGGCCAGTACACGCGGGCAACAAGCGTGGACAGACCCAGAACGCCGACACCGATCACGATAGACAGGGCCACGAAGGGGAGCATAAGATAGGCCATCACATCCTGGACGGTATTCAGCGTGAATAGCAAATGGGTCAGGAGAAACGAATAGACGAGAATGGCAGGTTTGGGGGCGCCGCGGGCGAACCAGACGAGGCCCAGCGCGATGATGGCGATTACAGGTAGCGGAAACTGGAGCCGTAGAAGGGACCAGAAGACCAATGCCCGGTCGGGTTGATCGGCCAGGCCAAAATGGAAGAGGTTGACCCGCAGGCCCCGGGCGGTCACGTGGCCCAAGAGGCCCTCCCAGGTGCGCATGTCGTTGGGGCCGAAGGGGGCGCTCGGGCTGCGCAAGGGATAGTACAGGAGCGGGGACAGACCCAGGAGCAGGCACCCGGCAAGCAGCAGGAGTGTCCGCCAGCGGCGCACAATCCGCGGCCGCACGACCAGGACGAACAGCGCATAGGCCGGGAGTCCCATCAGCGTGACGGGATGGTGCGTAGCAGCCAGACCCACGGTGAAGGCAATGACGGCGAGCCAGCGGTCGCGCCCGGTGCGCCACCAGCGTATCAAGAGCCACAGGTGCGCCGCAGCCAGCCCCGCGCTCACGATGTGCGCATTGGCGTGGATGGCGTGTTGCCACAGGTCAGGAGCAGCAGCGAGACTCAAGGCGGCACAGAAAGAGGGAACCTGCAAGCGGCACACCGTGCACGGTGACTGCTGGCCCGCAGACGACGCGGACGCAGGCGTCCGGCGGCTGCATAGCGCCACCTGCAACTCGTATACAGCCAGATACACCGCCGTCACGGCCCAAGCGCCAACCGCTGCCGCCAGCAGGTTGGTGCGGAAGGAGATCGTGCCCAACGGCACGAGGGTCTGCCACAGTTTGGCCAGCAAAGTGTAGAAGGCATAGCCGGGCGGATGGGCGATGCCCAGGATAGCAGGAATGAATTGGTATTCGGAGGGATCACCGAACAAGGTTGCAGGGGCAGCCGTCGCTGCGTATAGGGCGAACACGGCGCAGAACAGCAAGATCGGGAACGCAGGCATTGTGGACATTGTGCCAACAATATGCCGTGCGCGGGGCGCCCGCTGATGTGGAAGGGGTGCGCGGGGCGCCCGCTGAGGCGAAAGGGGGAGATCCGTTGTTCGTGCGTCCGGTGCTTTCATCTATCCTATCCGCCTTCGCGTTGCTGTAGTGCGCGTGGCGGAAGGCCAGCAGTTCGCCACACAACGCGGTGGATTGACGTTCAGGCGGGCAGTGCGGGCGCGGCTCGGGCCCCTGGTTGCGCGGCACTGTGCCCGACGGGCAGTTCCGTGTGTGAGGCAATCATACCCTATCCAACCTCGAACGTCAAGCATCCCGATGCGGACGGACATGCTGGTTCCGCACAGAATCAGGGCGGACGCACGATCAACGTCCGCTCAGTCTATGCCTCACTTGACATCGGATGGGTTATGTGCTATCTTGAACCTGGACAACACCTGAGAAACCCGGTCATTGGCGATCGGCTTCGCACGCGACGGCACGCCGCCATAGATCTGGTTTCTGGAGGACAGCGTGCCTTCTGAAACCCCCGTTATCAGCATCGACCTGGGCGGCACCAAAATAAGCACTGCCCTGGTGGCGCGTGATGGACACATAATCGCCCAAGATTACCAGGAGACCCACGCGGCCCAGGGCCCGGAGGCGGTCATCAGACGCATCCTGGACGGTGCCCGCCGGGTGGTAGCCCAGGCAGGAGTGAGGTCGTCTCAAGCGGCTGCGATAGGTATCTGCGCGCCCGGCCCATTGGACACTGAGACCGGGGAGGTCGTGTCTCCTCCCAACCTGCCCGGCTGGGACCACGTGCCAGTCAGGCAACTGGTCGAGGATGGGCTAGGCGCCCCAACGTATCTGGAGAAGGACGCCAACGCAGCAGCGCTGGGCGAGCACCGCTTTGGCGCTGGGCGGGGGACACAGCACATGATCTACGTCACGGTCAGCACCGGCATCGGGGGCGGGCTGATCCTCGACGGGAGACTGTATCGCGGCAGCTGCGGGATGGCCGGCGAAGTGGGCCACATCACCCTCATGCGGCATGGGCCGCTCTGCGGCTGCGGAAACAGAGGGTGTCTGGAGGCCCTGGCATCTGGTACAGCCATCGCGCGGGAAGCCCGTGAGCGCGTCGCCCACGGCGTGCCGACGTTGATCGCGGTCCTGGCGGAAAAGGACCCGGAACGCATCACGGCCAAACTGGTGGCCGAGGCCGCGAGCCAGGGCGATGCAGAGGCGCAAGAGATCATGGCAGAAGCGATGAACTACCTGGGGATCGGCATGGCCAATCTCGTCAACTTGTTCAATCCAGAACTCATCGTCATCGGCGGTGGATTGGCGAATATCGGCGAGAAACTGCTAGAACCAGTCCAGCGTGCCATTCGCCGACACGCCTACGCTGCGCTCGCACAGGCCGTGCAGGTAGTGCCGGCAGAGTTGGGCGATGACGTAGGCGTGCTGGGGGCAGCGGCGGTGGCTCTGACGCGAATCGAGTAGTATGGAGGTGCCTGATGCATGAATCCAGGGTTCGTCGTCCCGTGGTCGCCGGTCAGTTCTATCCAGGCAACCGCGCCGGTTGCATCAAGATGATCGAGCAATGCCTCCCCACCGGATCCAGCCCGGACCTGCCCGAGCGAATCGTCGCCGGTCTGGTGCCCCACGCCGGATGGGCCTATTCCGGCGCGGTCGCAGCCAAGGTCTTCTCCGCCATCCAGGCTCAGGCTTCCCCTGAGACCTTCGTCCTTCTGAGCAGCGTGCACCGCTGGGGCGCGTCTGGAGCGGCCGTGTACGCGCGCGGCCGCTGGGCCACCCCGTTAGGCGAGATCGAGGTGGATGATGAGCTGGCGGCAAGTATCCTGGCAGCAGGCCCAGGCCTGCTGAGCGACTCCCCGGAGGCCCACGGCAGTGAGCATTCCGCCGAGGTGCAGGTACCCTTCATCCAGTATCTCTTCCCCGAGGCGAAGATCGTGCCCATCCTGATGCCCCCTGAAGAGAACGCGGCGCGGACGGGTCAGATCATCGGCCAAGAGGTGAAAGCAGCGCAGCGGCCCATCGTCGTCGTCGGCACCACCGACCTGACCCACTACGGCGCAACGTACTACGGCTTCGCGCCGGCGGGCATAGGCGAACCGGCTTTGGAGTGGGTGCAGGCCAACGACGAACGGGTCATCAACCTGGCCCTGGCCATGCGGGCGGAGGAAATCGTCGCAGAGACCAACGCCCACCACAACGCGTGCGGAGGTGGAGCCGTTGCAGGGACCGTCGCCGCGGCCCGCGCGCTGGGGGCGGATAAAGGCTGCCAACTGGAGTACACCACCAGCTATCACGTGATGCCGCGAGGTCCGGCGACCGACTTCGTCGGTTATGCCGCGCTTGTCTTCTAGGTCGGTTTTCGCGAACAGCCAACGGATTGGAACAATCCGCGCGAACAGGAGACCTCCTATGTCGCTCTCAACCCAAGATCGCCAATACTTGTTGAAACTGGCCCGAGAGGCTATCGCTCACCATCTCCACGGGGAAGGGCCACCGCCCGTCGATCAGGATCCGCAGTCCGAGGCACTCACGCGCGAAGGGGCCAGTTTCGTCACGCTGACCAAGCACGGCCAACTACGCGGCTGCATCGGCTCGCTAGAAACACGTCGGCCGCTCTATCAGGACGTGGCCGAGAACGCGGTCGCCGCAGCCTTCAACGATCCGCGCTTCCCTCCTGTAGAGCGGAAGGAGTTGGAGGATCTGCACGTCGAGGTCTCGGTGCTGAGCCAGCCTCAGCCACTCGTGTACGACGGCCCCGAGGATCTCATATCCAGACTGCGTCCCGGTGTGGACGGCGTGGTCGTCGAGCGCGGCTGGAATCGAGCCACGTTCCTTCCGCAAGTATGGGAGAAACTGCCGGACCCTCAACTGTTCCTGGAACACCTATGCCGCAAAGCCTATCTCGCTGCCGATGCCTACCGCCATCCCGGTCTCGACGTGTACACCTATCAGGTGGAGAAATTCGAAGAAGAGTAGGACCGCGGGCATCCCTGCCCGCACCATTCGTAGTAGGGGCGCGGTCGCCACGCCCAGGACCGCGGGCATCCCTGCCCGCTCCGCTCGCAGCAGGGACACGGTCGCCGCACCCAGGACCGCGGGCATCCCTGCCCGCACCATTCGTGGTAGGGACACGGTCGCCACGCCCAGGACCGCGGGCATCCCTGCCCGCACCATTCGTGGTAGGGACACGGTCACCACGCCCAGGACCGCGGTCATCCCTGCCCGCTCCGCTCATAGTAGGAGCGCGGTCGCCGCACCCAGGACCGCGGGCATCCCTGCCCGCACCGCTCGCAGCAGGGACACGGTCGCCGCGCCCAGGACCGCAGGCATCCCTGCCCGCTCCGCTCGCAGCAGGGACACGGTCACCGCGCCCTCCACGCCACAAGGTTGACACTATGCCCTCTGTTTTCCCATTCACCGCCATCGTTGGGCAGGAGCGCATGAAGCGCGCCCTGATCCTCAATGCGATTCACCCCCAGATCGGCGGCGTGCTCATCCGTGGCGAGCGCGGCACCGCCAAGTCCACCGCCGCACGCGCCCTGGCCGCCCTCCTGCCCCAGATCGAGGTCGTCGCCGACTGCCCCTTCGGCTGCGACCCTGACCAACCCGCCACCTGGTGCACCCAATGCCAGGAACGCGGTGCGGCCACGCAC